>Ga0163144_10015396_pt1 | contig 15779 bp, 21 predicted proteins | sample OliLak19BULKMAT1_FD_123175 | JGI IMG/M metagenome (GOLD analysis project Ga0163144, IMG submission 123175) | Freshwater microbial mat bacterial communities from Lake Vanda, McMurdo Dry Valleys, Antarctica - Oligotrophic Lake LV.19.BULKMAT1 | ecosystem: Environmental > Aquatic > Freshwater >...
AACCGTGGATGCGCTCTGGGCTGACATCGGCGTGTTGCTCGACCGCTTCACACCCGACGAATGCACGCGCTACTTCGCGTCCTCAGGCTATGTAAAGACATAAACCAAAAACGCTCTAGCCTGCACGTCTGGGATAACAAGGATACACCATACAGGATGCTCAAAAAGGCCGTTCAGCAAGGCCGCAGGCGAATCGAAACCGGAGGCGTACCCTCTGGGGCGCACGGTGCGACGAATAAGGAGCACCAAGTCTGTGCGCGCCGCCGAATGGTGAGGCGGCCGGGTCCCCGTTGAGGATTCTTGCGAGCCGAGAACGACGCTGGCGGACTTTTTCAGCATCCTGTTAATGCTCGCGTGGCTCTCACCTGGTCTATATACTTGCACCATGGTGTGGCGGGTGATGATTGTCGTGGGCTGTCTCGTGTTCGGCTGGTCAGCGCGGGGCTATGCGGCCGATCCGGTCGTGCTGGATGTTCGCACGGAAACTACCGGCGGCGTGAAGGCGAGTGCCACGATTCTCTTTCCAGTAGGGCCGGCGATCATTGAACGGTTACTGACGGACTATGCTCATTGGCCTGAGCTCTTCGATGTGCGGATGCGGATGGCAGAAATCCGGGAGCTGGATGGTAAGGTGTTTACGGATATCCGGATCGACCATGCCCTCCTTCCAGGAGAGCGACGTCTCTTGAGTGAGACGAGGACCCTGCCACCCGGCGGGTTGCTGACGGAATTGAAGGGAGGCGACTTTAAGCAGTATCGCAGGCTCTGGAAACTCACCCCCGTCGATGGTGGGGTTCATACGAAAGCCGAGTTTGAACTGCTGGTCGAGATCGATACCATTTTCACGGATTGGATGGTTGCTGCGGCGATGAAGCGAGATCTCGAGGCGCATTTTCGAATCATAAGGGAAAAGGCGCTCGCGCAGCAGGCGTTGCAGTCGGGGCGATCACAGTAAGGGCAGGCGTATCGAGTGTGGCAAAACAAGATATCATTCTCGCAGGATGCTCAAAAAGACCGTCCAGCAAGGCCACAGGCGGAGCAAGAACCGGAGGCGTACCCTCAGGGGTACGTTGAGAATTCTTGCGAGCTGAGAACGACGCTGGCGGCCTTTTTCAGCATCCTGCTACTGAGGAAACGTGAATTCGGACATCTCAGCCTTCTCGAGCCCCTGCTTCACCAGCGTGCTCACATCGAACATTCGTTCCACCTTCTGAATGTCATCGAGTCTGGTTTTGGTGCTGGGGTGCGGCGGGGTGAAGAGTGAGCAGCAGTCTTGATCAGGTTCAATCGATATGGCGAAGCTGCCGATCCGCTCAGCCTGGTCAGTGATTTCCAACTTATCCATGCCGATGAGCGGGCGCAGGAGTGGCAACTCCGCCGCCTCTTCGATGACCGTCAGATTCTCGGGTGTTTGCGAGGCCACCTGCCCCAAGCTATCGCCCGTGACCAGTCCCCAACAGTGCTCACGTTTAGCGAGCTCCTGCGCGATGCGGATCATGACGCGCCGGTACAGCACCACGCGATAGGGGGCTGGCGCGTTGGCCACAATATCCTGTTGAATCTCCCCGAACGGGATGACGTAGAGCTTCGACCGGTATTGATGGGCCGTGAGGAGCTGCACGAGTTCGCGTACTTTCTCTTCCGAGGCACGACTGACGAGCGGTCGGCCGGAGAAGTGGACGAAGAGGGCTCGGCATCCGCGCTTCATCATGCGATAGGCTGCGACCGGCGAATCGATCCCTCCGGAGATCAAGCAGGCGACTTTTCCGCTGACGCCTACCGGCATGCCGCCCGGCCCCTGAATCTTTTGGATCGAGTAGTAGACCTCTTTGGAGAGCAGTTCGAGATAGACCGTGAGGTCGGGACCTTTCAGGCTGACTTTTTTACCGGTTCCTTCACAGACAGCAGCACCGACGTCCCGCGCGACTTCCATGGAGGTCAGCGTTAGGCGTTTGTCGGCCCGTTTCGCCGAGACGCGAAAGGTGGAAAACGATTCCGATCGGAGCGCGTCGATGACCGCCTTGCTGAGTGCGTCGATGTCTGGGTGGAGCAGATCGAGCGGTAACCCATGGGCTAGTGAAAAGTTGGCGATCCCGAAGACTCGTGTGAGCCGTTCTATGATGGCCTGGTCCGGAACCGTGTCAGGCAAGACCACGCGAATTCGGCTGCGTAGATTCTCGACACGTCTGACGCCGAGATCTCTCAGTATCCATTGGATATTGCGGACGAGCCGCTCCTCGAAGTATTCCCGGTTGCGGCCCTTGAGGGCAAGTTCGTGGTAATGGACGATCGCGCAGCGCATGGTTTAGTAGGATGCTGAAAATGCCAGACTTCTCACCCGCCCAGCCCCGGCGCGCCGAGACGCGCCTTTCCGCAGGCTTCGTTCTCGGCTCGACAAAATCCTCAACGTACCCCGCTTGGGAATAGAGCTGTTCAGACAGCTCGGGGCTGGGAGGGTGGGAATGGTACGCCTCCGGTGTTTGTCTCGCCTACGGCCTAGTTGGACGACCATTTTGAGCATCCTACAAGCCTTTATGAGCTGTGATCCTGTGATTCCAAGAATCGTTCGGCGTCGATGGCGGCCATGCAGCCAGAGCCGGCGGCGGTGACGGCTTGGCGGTACACAGAATCCTGCACATCGCCTGCGGCAAATACACCTGGGATACTGGTGGCAGTTCCCTTTTCCGCTCGGATATAGCCCTTCGCATCCATCTCAAGTTGGCCGGCGAACAGGGTGGTGTTGGGATGGTGCCCAATCGCCACGAATACGCCGGCACAAGGCAGGTCCGTCGTTTTGCCGGTCACGAGATTCTTGAGGCGGGCGCCGGTCACCACGTCACTGCCGAGTATGTCTTCGACAACGGAGTTCCAGACGAACGTGATCTTTTCGTTCTTCACTGCGCGGTCTTGCATGATTTTGGAGGCCCGCAGCTTGTCGCGCCGGTGGACGATTGAGACCTTCGTCGCGAACTTGGTCAGGAAGGTCGCTTCCTCCATCGCACTGTCGCCGCCGCCGACGACAATCAGCTCCTTGCCCTTGAAGAAAAATCCGTCGCAGGTCGCACAGGTAGAGACGCCGTGCCCTGTGAGACGCGCCTCATTCTTCACCCCGATCTGGATGGCCGACGCGCCGGTGGCGACGATGACGGTCTTCGCATGGATGGTCTGTTCAGCATCAACGGTGATCGTGAACGGTCGCTGTCTAACGTCTACGGCTGTGACCTCGCCGGTCAAGAATTCCGTGCCGAACCGTTCCGCTTGAAATCGCATCTCCTTCATCAACTCCGGGCCCGTGATGCCCTTGGCAAAGCCAGGGTAGTTCTCGACTTCCGTTGTTGTGGTCAACTGGCCGCCGGACTGCCAGCCTTCAATGAGCAGAGGTGAGAGGTTTGCCCGAGCCGCGTAAACCGCAGCAGTGAGCCCTGCCGGCCCCGAGCCGATGATAATGACATTGCGCATGAGCAGGATGCTAACACAGCGGAGCAAAAAGAATGAAGTGATGGGAGACGGTTTTGAGAATTAGCTACGCCTGAGCTGCCGGGTCTTGTTTTCTTCGATTGCTCAAAGGCTTTCATCAGGCCGAGCTATGCATCAGAAAGCCGACAGACTTGCAAGATTCCCTCAGCCGAAGTGGCAGGGCACCCGCTGGGGTTGACCTGCCGCAGTCACTACAGCGTTCGGAACCACATCGGTGGGTCGTCAGGTTCAATCGGCATGGGGCGATGAGGACGCAGGCCTGGGGAAGCCTGTAATCAGGCGTAGCAAGTACGTCAGGGCACGCTTCATCAATTGAATACGGATGGGTCTTCTTCAATCTGGGACAGGTACTCGACGATTCTATATAAGGCTTTGGCAGATAGCCGTTCGCCATACACTTTGGGGTGGGTGTCGTCAGGATATCCAGCAGACACGTAGAGGCTAGGAAACAAGATGGACTCGATCACGTATTCACGAACGGACGTCGCACGTCCATCATACGCAGGGTCTGCGAGTCGAAGTGCAGCCAGCGACTTCATGGCAAGAGAGGGACCGATCGTTCCGGTTGCCTTGAGAATGCCGGGAATGATGTGGCAATCCCCACATCCCACTTTGCCGAAAATCTCTTCAATCGGCTCGTCTCCGTATGCGAATAGAGGGGAATAGACTTTGACCTTGGGCGTGGGTGGTTTGGGGGTAGGAGGCTCAATCGTCGTGACGCGTTTCCAATCTGATGGAGTCATGAATTTTCTGTACGCGCGGACGATCGTTTTTGGCGTCGGAGGCTTTTGGCCATCGTGCACATACAGCCACGTTGTCACCGCGACGAGATCATCAATCTTCAGACTTAGCGGAGGTTTGGTCGCGTTAGCGATGTCAGAACTCTCCTTATCATTTGTTCCTCTGGTCCCATACCCCGGCACCACATAGCAGCTCCCACACAGCATGGTTTCGGCGATGTACTCCAGTGCTGTCGTCGCCGTTCCCGATCCTGGGAAGGCTTCTTTTTGAATGGTGTCTCGTGCCTGGGGCTTCCTGAGATGGTATCGGGGATCTTTCAGCCGTCCTGAAGCGCGTTGAGTGGCTCCAGAGAGACTCGGCGCACGTTCTTCCGGCATTCCCTTAAGGGTCGCATGGCAGAGGGCACATTGGCCTCTGCCGACAGCTCCTTGGACCTTGGCTAGCCCAAGCCCTCCAAAGATAATCTTCTCGCCCTCGTTGACGAGTTGCCGGGTGGTCATCTTGGAGTAATTCAACAGCTTCGGTGGATGTTCGCGTGTGTTGTTCTCTTGTGGGGCTGCGGCTCTGCTCACGGGTGGCACCATGATCAGAACGACAAGTGCAACGAATACGATATGAAGGTTGGCGCGCGTCAGTTGAGTGGAGAAGGACATAGCGAACGTTTCGAGGACTATGTTGGTCTTAGGAGGTCCAGGAATATACCACGAACAGCTTTCATGGCATTGTGCCGTGACAGTGTCCCATCAATGACGATATCGGCCAAACGGACCTTCTTTGACAACGGCATCTGGGACCGTATTCTACGGATGGCTTCAACGCGGGACATTCCATTTCTTTTCTTGAGGCGAGCGAGTTGGGTCTCGCGATCAGCTGTCACGACAAGGGTTTTATCCACACGTGTGTCGATGCCAGCCTCGAACAACAGCGGTACGTCGTAAATCACCACCGCTGTCGGATCTGCTCGAGCAGCTTGTTTCGTCAGTCTAGCCTGCTCGCGGGCGACGCGGGGATGGATGATGCGTTCGAGTTGTCGGCGTTTTTTCGGATTACGGAAGACGATGCTTCCTAGGGCCTGTCGGTTGAGCGAGCGGTCCTGATTGAGCACTGTCTTTCCGAAGAACGCAACAATTTCTCGCCAGGCAGGCGTGCCGGGTTTGACGACTTCATGGGCCAGTTCGTCGGCATCGATGACGACCGCGCCGCATTCCTTGAACATCTTGGCGACGGTGCTCTTGCCGGTGGCGACGCCCCCTGTGAGTCCGACCAGAATCATGGCGGCGGAGCATAGCACGCGAGTTCTCCGCTCACAACCGAGCTGGATTGACTTCGGGCTGAAGAGGCTTGTATGAGTTTCGGCATGAAGCAATGTATTTTTTTCGGCCTCATCGCAGCGCTTGGGTTCTGGGGGTTCGGCCTGGCGTGGGCTGATGAGGGCCCACTGCCTGGCCCTCGGACTCTTGTTGTTGCGCTGGACGGGACAGGAGACTTTGTGTCTCTTCAGGAAGCGGTCGATGCCGCCAAGAAAGGCGATACCGTCTTCGTCAAGCCGGGCCGCTATCCTCAGGATGTGACGATTCACAGCAAAGAGAAGATCAAGTTCGTCGGGGCCGGCGTGGATCAGGTGACGATTCTGGGGCGCGAGATTGTGGTGGGCGCTCTTCACGTGGGCAAGTGGCCCTATGGGGCGACGGACATTGAAATCAGCGACATGACCGTCAATGACCGAGGAGGGCATGCCGTCGGCCTGTTCAATGGGCAAGGGATTATCCTCCGCCGTATCAAGATCAATGGCATGTTGTTCAGCCAGCAAGTTCACGATGTGCGGATCGAAGATTGTGTGATCGGCGGGAGCGAGACGACCGGCGTTCAGTTTGCCGACTCAGAGGCCATCCTGATTGGGAATGTGATCCATGATAACGATCATGGCGTCTCGATTGCCGGCAAATCGAACGTGCGGTTGGAGCGGAACGTGATTAGGCAGAGTCTTTTTGAAGCGGTGGTGGTCAGCGGCCATGCCCGTGCCGTGATTGTGAGTAATACCCTGGTCAAGAATGGTGGCGGCGCGGCGTTTCTCGGGCAATCCCAGAGCGATGTCAGCGGTAATGTGGTCGCGCTGAATCGAGTGGGTTTTGTGATCGCGCCAACAAGCCAGACCACTAGCTCGTTCAACGCATTCTACAATACCGATGGCGATTATCTGCGCGTGGGTACTCCGAACCACCCAGCTCCGGAACTCAGAGCCCAGTCAGATATTGCCGGTGACCCGCACTTTGTTGACCCAGAGCATGATGATTTTCGCCTACGTCTGGATACGCCACTTCTCAAAATTGGTCAGTTCCCCTACCTTGGAGCCCTTGCCCCTGCCTCAACTGCTACGAGTCGATCGACTCAAAAGTAGTTTTCAATCAATACGATAGGCCTCCCAGCAGGGCATGGATTTCCATATGCTATGCTACTTGTACGCCGTCAGTCACATAGATAGAGATCTCTGGCGTAAAGATTGCTATTCCAGCAGTCGGGGAATCAGGAGGCAGCTGTGGCAAGTTTTCGACAAGAGTTGGAAAAACGTGGACCTCATGGCATTCCGTCGCTCGACGACGTGGAGTCTGGCAAGCTGGTTGGTGCCGTTCTCCCTATGTCGGAAAAGGCGCAGATTCAGATGCGGAACAGCATCGAAGTGATCGACTACCTCCTCAATCAAGAACGCGTTGTCTGGAGCTGACCCTACCTTCTTCACCTCCTGAATCTTCGATCCGAAGCCGCCATCTTGACAGGCCCGCTCTTGCCTTCGTACGCTTATTCCCGTACATCATCCTTTATAACCAGGAGATACCCCGATGGCATACGTTCACCCACTCTGTAGGGGGACTGTACCAATGGTGCATCGGTTCATAATCGCAACGGCGTTCGTGATGCTGATGCCGTATGCGGTGCCAGCTTCTGATGAATTGCCGAAAGAGTCGGTGCTGCCGCTCTCGCTGGCGGGCAAGGCGATTCAGGCTTCGCTGGATGCGTGCAAGAAAGACGGCTACAAGGTCAGCGCGTCGGTGGTGGATCGAGGCGGGGTGCTCCGTGCCATGGCGCGGGCTGATGGAGCTGGGCCCCATACGGTCGATAGCAGTAGGAAGAAGGCCTACACGGCGGCGAGTCTTCGCCGTCCTACGACTGAGCTGGCTGAGTCCATCAATAAGATGCCGACCTTGCAAGCGCTTCGGGACATCAACGACCAGGTATTGATGCTGGGGGGGGGACTCCCGATCGAGATCGACGGCGAGATTGTTGGAGGAATTGGTGTCGGTGGGGCGCCAGGCGCACACCTTGACGATGCCTGTGCTCAAGCGGGCCTGGACGCGATTGGCGCGGCGCCGAAAGTTCCCGCCCCCAAGTGATTACCGCCTATCCGGCCAGGAGCGTGGTCTGCCTGTTCCTACTCCTGTTGCTGGTTGCCTGCAACAGTGACGTGCCGGTGCCGGCCGCTGTCGAGTTTTCGGCCGATCAGGTGCGCTTGACCATCACCAGAACGGCCACCAATCCATTTCTCTCCCGGCATGATTTGCATCTTACGTTCAAAGGGCCAGCAGGCTGCTCCATCGAGGTGGAACTGTTTCCCAATACGGGGTATGTGAGCCGAAGGAATCTCTATCAAGCGGGAGCAGGCGTACTCTATGTGGTGGGCCAGTTCGATGCCCGCGTCATCGATGTACCGCACTGTACAGTCACACTGGCCGAGTTCCGCACCCTCGATCGCTACGTCACCTTCCTCGGTAGCTTCGATGAGAACGAGCAGAAGGTCTGGACCTATTTCCCTGCCAGTCAGCGGTCAGAACTCCCCTTTGAGAAACGGTAACTGAGCACCCCAGACCGCCGAAGGAATGGGCTGTGATGGCGGTGGACTGTCTGTCTACCCGCGATCTATTCCGACGCGATCAAGCCGAGAACATGTTTGCGGTTTCAGTAGGTGGTGGTACGCTTTGATCTGATAAGGACCGGTACCATAGGCGGATGACATGCAGGCTCCGTCGATGAGCGATCCGAGGAGGATGATATGGCAACTGTGGCGTTGAGCGTGTCCCGCCAAAAATCTGAGCACATTGCGGTGGTCGTTCGAGAAGAGCGGAGGGCCTACACGTTCAAGATTGCTGTGAGTATGGCGCTCTATGCCTGCCTGTTCTTCGTGCTCGCTTTCTGCGGGCCCTATGTCCTGCCTGCCCTTACGCTTTTTTCAGATGCACCATTGACGGATCGTCAAATCGCCGCGAGCCAGCTGCTCTTGCTGAGCGACACGGTGTGGGTTGCCATTCCAGTATTTTTCCTTGGGGCCATACTCTTCAGCTTACTGGTGATGCGTCGCGTTGCCGATGCACTCGAGCGTCTGGGTCAGAGTGCCAAAGCCTGGTCATCCGGAATCCTGTCGCATCGACTCCAGTTCAGGGAAGCAGACCGGTTGACGGACTTAGCGAAGCTTCTGAATCAAGGCTGGAGTCAAGTTGGGCAGGGGGTTGAGACGATACAGCAGGAAACATCCCGTGCTCGCACAGCCGTCGAGGGCGCGATGCACATCATTTCCGCTCAGGGCGTGAGCGGATCGGAGGCGCTTAGGCAGTTACAGACTGCAACGGAGGCGTTGAATCGCATTCAGGCTGCGCTAGGCCGATTTGAGATCGGACCACCTCCTGAACCTCGACGGTTTTGACGATGCATCGGTACCCCCGCCCGCAAGGCCCTGACGGGTTCACCATGATCGAGTTGATGATCGTGGTGGCTATCCTGGGGATTCTCGTCTCGGTGGCCACAGTCTCATACAACCGCTTTGTGATCAAAGCAAAGGCAGTTGAGGGAGAGATTGTAGTTCATGAGGTCGAGCGCTTGGAGCATCTCTATCACGCATCGAATCATGCCTACACGGACAGTTTTACCGACTTGGGATTTGTCATGACAGGGACGATGAAGTATTACACACCCGAGGTACGGATGGGATCTGCAACAGATAAAATCAGCTATCAGGTCCGTGCATTGCCGATCGCGGCATTAGGGACTGACGCCTGGCTTTTGACCAACTATCGTGATGGCTCAGTCCAGGTGGACCGGATCCCTGTGAACGATCTTCGGGCATTTTCCACTGCACGGTATCTGGGCAATACGGCGATGGTGACGTCTGTCGAGGCCACCACCATCTATGTCGGCGGTGGGGTGTCGGGCAATAACGAGCCTGAATGGTTTAGTGGCGGACGCAGCTCGCGGTGCCAAGAATGTGGCCGTGTGGTTATCAATCAACGCAACTGAGACGGCGTTTCTAACCTCGTTCGCTTGCGTCGTATGTTCCTCCTTGTCCCAGCCGTGTCGCGTTATTCCACCGTACGACGAGGGGACTCATCACATACTTTTTTGAAGCCCGCTTGGAGTTACTGGGAGCTTCGGTCTTTGAAGGTGAGCTCAGAGATGGCGGATTTGTCCAGATCACCTTTCCCGAGTGCAACGAGTTTCTGATATTGATCGTAGGCCGCTTGAGTTAACGGGACTGTGATCTCCGCGGTTTTCGCTAATGCGAGGGCGATGCCCGAATCCTTGGCGGCATGGGCAGCCGAGAAGTAGCAGTCATGGGCGCGGTTCTGCATGTCCTCGCCGTCCGTCTCTAAGACACGTGACGCCGCTCCCGTTTGAGCGAAGACGGTTCGCACCATCGTCAGATCGAGGCCGAGCGCCGCTCCAAGCCCAAGCCCCTCTGCCAGTGCCGCTGTGTTGCAGTTCATCACCATGTTGACGAGCGCTTTGACCTTTGCGGCCTCTCCTGCTGAACCGACATAGCGTAGACGGGCGCTCAATTTCTCCAAGAGCGGCGTTGCCGACTCGAACACATCCGGACGTCCGCCGCACATGAGGTAGAGCGTGCCTTGGCGCGCTTGCGTGATGCTGCTGGCCATGCAGGCCTCGAGGCTTCGGCCACCATGTTGGGTCACCAGGGATTCGACTTCGATGTGCACAGCCGGTGAAAGAGTGGCACAGTTCACGAAGAGCCGGTCCATGGCGTGGCGGAGAAGACTCTCCGTGCCGGTGGAAGAAAAAATGTGGCGCATCGCCGCGTCATCGGACACCACCGTAAAAATGATGCTGGCGAGTTCTGCAACGCGGGCGGGGGATGCAGTCGCTTCACAGCTTAGTTCAAGGGCGAGGCTGGTGGCCGTGGCGCGATCTTGATCGTATACTGCGACGATCGTTTCACCTTGGTCTTTCAACCGTCGGGCCATGTTGGCCCCCATCTGCCCGACCCCTACGAAGCCGATCTTCACGTCAGACTGCCTCATCACGCTTGCTCCTTCGTTTGTGTTAGCATGCGCCCGCGTGCGCGAGTGTAGCACACGTCTATGAAGTCGATAACGGGGGAGTGAGGGAGGTTCGTGGAATGCAGCAACCCATTGTTGGATATCACTTGGACGAATTTGGCGATTGGGTGGCCGATCTCCAATGCGCTCATGGTCAGCATGTGCGCCACCAACCACCGATGACGAATCGGCCCTGGGTTCTGACAGAAGAAGGGCGGAAACAGCACCTTGGAGAGACGTTGAACTGCAAGAAGTGCGATGAAGCGGGAGGGTAAGTTACTCGACGGTGGTGATGTTTTGGGACAAGGCTGATTTCATATTGAGGCCTGATCCTGACCAGGGTTGCAGGCAGGGGCCGTCGTATCGGTAGCCGCCGGAGACGGGATCGTTGGCCAGGAGCAGCGGGGTGTCGAGGTCGAGCACGTCGAAGCCGCCGAGTCCCAGGACCAGGCTGAAAGAACAGCCCATCGCAATGCGAGTTTCGACCATTCCTCCGATCATCAGCTTGAGGCCAGCAGCCTTGGTGTAGGAGGCAATTTCTACTGCTTCAGCGACGCCGGTTTTCATGATCTTGATGTTGATGTAGTCAGCCGCGCCGCGAGCGACGACTTCGTGCGCGTCTGCGAGCGAGCGGACCGATTCATCGGCCGCAACAGGAATGCCCGTCTCTCGGCGGATCGCTGCCATGCTGTCAAGGTCGTCGCGCACCACCGGTTGTTCGAGTAGCGCCATCGTCCCGCCAAATCGCTTTACCCCCTGTGCAAATTTCAGACAGTCCTGGCGTGAGAATCCTTGATTGCCATCGCCGATGAACGAGATATCTGGGAGCGCGCGATGCACGGCTTCCAGGCGTCGAATGTCGTTCCCGACATCGTTGCCGACCTTCATTTTAAAGAGGCGAAACCCTTTCGCGTACCATCCACGGGCTAGGGCGACAGTTTTGTCGAGGTCGGCGATGGGAATTGTGATGTCCGTCTCCCGCGCTCGCACGTCTGCGCTTCCCCATAGCTGCCACATCGGGATGTTCTCTGCGCGGCAGTAGGCGTCGATGACGGCGGTTTCGAGTCCGCACCGTGCGGCTGGATAATTGGGCGCCTGCTCAGATAGCACGTGCCCCATGTTCGTATAACTTGCGGCTGAACGACCCAGGATGGCCTTGCCGAGCCGTTGGAGTGCGATCAGGCAGCTCTCGCGAGTTTCTCCTCCAACTTCTGGAAATGGCGCCGCCTCACCATAGCCCTCTGCGCCGTTCGATAAGGTGACTCGAAGGAACACGTTCTCTGCAATCGTTCGTGCGCCGGTCGCAACGACGAAGGGGGCCGTCATGGGGATGTCGATAGGCCAGAATTCTACCTTGCGTATGGTGGCTGGGATATCGTCCATTGGAAAGAGAAGGGCCTGCTCCTTTGGGACAACAGGAGAACACTACGCAGGATGCTCAAAAAGCCGTCCGGCAAGGCCGCAGCGAGCGAAGAGGTGAGGCGTACGCTTCGGTACGTTGAAACTCTGAGCGCGGCGAGAACGCCGCTGGAGGGCTTTTTCAGCATCCTGCTGGACGGTCTCATCCATATCGATCGTTCTCCCAGGGAAACGCGTTATTCGAGTAGCCACGCACTTCCCAAAACCCTTTTTCATCCTTATCTGAAAAGGTGATCTCCTTCACCCACTTTGCGCCTTTCCAGGCATAGCGTTTCGGGACAATCACGCGGACCGGGCCTCCATGTTCCTTTGTGAGGGGCCTGCCGTTCCATTTGTAGGTCAGGAGCACGTCCGTATCGTCGCAGGCTTCAAGCGGCAAATTGGTGGTGTAGTCATCGAACGATTTGAAGAGGACAAATTTTGCTGAAGGCAACGGCTGTACTACGGATAGGATATGTTTAAAGCTGACCCCTTCCCATTCGTTGTCGAACCGGCTCCAGCTCGTCACGCAGTGGAAATCCGACAGGTTCTTGAATTGAGGTTGCGCCAAGAATTGCTCCCATGTCCAGGCGACGGGGGTGGTCACGGACCCGCCGATGGTCAGGCTCCATTCGGTCAAGGGGACGTCAGGTTTGAAGCCCAGATCCAGCACAGGCCAGGTTTCGACGAGATGTTGTCCCGGAGGCAGGCGGGCATCTCCTTCGTAAAACACTTCCCGTTCTTCACCGCCACGCCGGGCCTTCGCCCACTGTTCTTTTGTCTTCGTTAAGCGACTCGATTCATCCATTAGTCGGCCTCCCACTACAGAGTAGGGCAAGAAGGTCTTGTCTTACAAGTCACAGACGGCAAAATATTGAGCGGATGACATCGCGTAACTCATTCTAATACCTAACTATGACCAGACCTGTTACACTTGCGAGAACGCACACATTTGGAGGGATATGGGTCGGCGTATCTTGGAGTGTGTTGTATTCGGGGTGGTCTGCTCCCTCGTCATGCTCGCGGCTATGGTTGGGCAGACGATCGCGGCAACCCCGCACGCGAAGGAGTCAGCACTGGTCGCTGCTTCCGTCAAGTCTGCCGCACAAGAGGAATACCCGCCGACCCCACGTGTCAAGAAGGGCTTCAGGCCGATTGGGACGGAGCGTCAATCGGGGGCGATACAGAAAGAGGCCAAGCCGGTACGGACAGCGGTGAAGCCGAAGAGGTCAAAGCACCCTCGACGTGTGAACGTTCATAAGAAGAGCAGGCCGAAAGCGGTTGTGCAGCCAAGAACCGACCTCATGTATTACGGCATGCTGGAAAGTCCTCAGCGCTACGATCCTCGTCGGAATCATTTGGGTGGAGGCGTTCCGAACCCGGACATTCTTGAATTGACCTACGACCATTTTCGAGAGCTTGACCGCAACCAGGATGGGGCGATCGATCCAGTTGAACGGGCGTTCGGTCGCCCTGATATGGACCGCGATCTCTACGACCGCCGGCCACGATAGTCGTCTCTGCTGCCTCCTCCGGTCCTTCACATCCAATCACCGCCTCACACCGTAGACCTATAAGAAGCACGAATGTGTCTGTGTGAGGGTGTGGTCTCTGTAAGACCATGGGACGTTGGCTGACTGAAGAACAGTCATCCACATTGACAGCCAGAAAAGGAGTCCCCATGATACGCGAGCATACCATCATGACACAGGACACACGATCTACTGAAACGAAGAGCGGATTGAATGCCGGGAAGATCGCGGTCATCCTCGCGATTGGAGTGGCGGTGGCCGCATTTTTCTACTTCGATCTAGGCCGATTCCTTTCCTTGCAGGCGCTCAAAGACAATCGCGACGATCTACTCTCGTTCACTGAATCACATGCTGCCGTCGCGGCTGCGTTGTTCGTCTTGGCCTATGTGGCTGTGACGGGGTTCTCGCTCCCCGGCGCCGTCATTCTGACACTGGCCGGCGGATTCCTCTTCGGATTCATGTGGGGTACGCTGTTCGTCAACTTGGGAGCCACAACAGGCGCGACGCTCGCGTTTCTCTCATCCCGCTACCTGTTGCGCGATTGGGTTGAACGGAAGTTTGGAAAGTGGTTGGGCCCGGTTCAGCAGGGCTTTACGAATAATGCCTTTAGTTACCTCCTGACACTCCGGCTGATTCCGCTCTTTCCGTTTTTTGTGGTAAATCTGGTGTCCGGTCTGACTCGCATGAATGTCGGCACCTATGTCGTGGCGACGGCACTCGGGATTATCCCCGGTTCCTTCGTCTATGCCTACGCGGGTCGGCAATTGGGTACGATCAATTCGTTGAAAGATATCGCGTCTCCCGGCGTGATTGGAGCATTTGTACTGTTGGGGCTTTTGGCGCTTGTACCAAGCCTGTACAAGAAATGGTCTGGGAAACCGGCATGATCTGTGAGCTCCGTGAAACGTGAGGTGTGAAACGTGAAATGTCCAAGAACAGTGAACGTGACACGATGGGCACACAGTCACCAGAGAAGATCGTTGTGATGAGTCAGCATGAAGAGAGTCTCGTGCTGCCGAACGACGAGCATAACCGCACGCTCGTGGGCAACGTGCATCCCACGAACTGGGTCAATCCCGAACCGGCTGGCCGTTATAACATTGTGGTCATTGGCGCTGGGACGGCGGGATTAATCACCGCCGTCATCGCCGCAAGTCTAGGGGCCAAAGTGGCCTTGATCGAAAAACATCTGATGGGTGGTGACTGCTTGAATGTCGGCTGCGTGCCTTCGAAAGGCATCATTCGCGCGGCAAGGGCCTGGGCCGATTTGCGGAATGCCGAGGAGTTCGGCCTGCATATTCCTCTCGGGGTGAAGTATGACTTCGGCGCGGTCATGACGCGCATGAGAAAGCTGCGCGCACAGATCAGTCACAACGATTCAGCTCATCGCTATACGACGTTGGGTGTAGATGTCTACATCGGCAGCGGGCGCTTCATCGGAGCCGACACCATTCAGGTTGAAGGGCCATCCGGCCATCGTATCCTCACCTTCGCGAAAGCCGCTGTCTGCACAGGCGCGCGGGCGTCGGTGCCTTCCACACCGGGGTTGAAAGAGGCGGGCTATCTCACCAATGAAACCGTATTCTCGCTGACGGAACTGCCGTCACGTATCGGGGTGATCGGTGCTGGTCCCATTGGCTGCGAGTTGGCCCAGTCGTTTGCCCGCTTCGGGAGCCAGGTCTTCCTCATTGAAACGGCTCACGGCATCTTGCCGAACGAAGACCGTGATGCAGCAGACATCGTCGAACAACAGATGTTGCGCGACGGGGTGAAGCTGTTCTGTTGTGGAAAGGGCCTCAAAATCAACAAGACGGATAACGGCAAGCGACTTACCGTCGAGTCACATGGCCAGCAGTTCGACGTGACAGTCGACGAGATTCTGGTCGGGGTCGGGCGCGCTCCGAATGTCGAGGGAATCGGGTTGGAAGCGGTCGGTATCGAGTACGACAAGAACGGAATCAAGGTGAATGCGCGGCTGCAGACGAGGAATCCCAGAATTTTTGCGGCGGGCGACATTTGCTCGCGCTACAAATTCACCCATGCCGCCGACGCCATGGCACAGATCGTCATTCAGAATGCTCTATTCCCCCATCCATTCGGCATAGGCTGTGCGACGGTCGAATCCCTCATCATGCCCTGGTGTACCTTCACGGAGCCGGAAGTCGCACATGTCGGGATGTACGAGAAGGACGCAAAGGAGAAGGGGATCGAGGTCGAAACCTACACGTACAAGCTCGATGAGGTCGATCGCGCGATTCTCGACGGAGAAGATGAAGGCTTTGCGAGGATCCACATACAGAAGGGCACGGAC
>Ga0163144_10015398_pt1 | contig 15778 bp, 10 predicted proteins | sample OliLak19BULKMAT1_FD_123175 | JGI IMG/M metagenome (GOLD analysis project Ga0163144, IMG submission 123175) | Freshwater microbial mat bacterial communities from Lake Vanda, McMurdo Dry Valleys, Antarctica - Oligotrophic Lake LV.19.BULKMAT1 | ecosystem: Environmental > Aquatic > Freshwater >...
CTTTTCTGTCGATTCAGCGTGCTGCCGAATCGGAGGTTCCGGCAGCGAATTAAAACCTGCGGTGAACCCGGCCTTTGAGCGATCCGCTCGCGAGTTCGCAGCGGTGGGAAACCCGCGATTCACTCTCCTGGCAGTTTTTAATATACGAACAGCGGATCGTTTATCTATAGTTGGGCCACTCCGCACGCCAATGCAATTCGACCGCACCAAATCGCTTCAGCAGCTCGAAGGTCAGGATTGGGGCGAGCCTACCTACGATTCACACCTCGTCACAGAGTGTCATCGGCTGCGGCGTATCCCCTTGCGTGAGTTCACCCCCGAGCATCTACGCATGATGATTGGGCAGCAGATTTCGCTGCCCTACCTCATTCCGCTCGCGCTTGAGTTTCTCTCCACCGACCCGTTCACAGCAGGTGACTGTTACGAGGGCGACTTGCTTGCGTCAGTGCTCCGAGCAGAAGCGGCTGTTTGGCGCGAGCATCCCGAGTTGCGGCGCGAGGCGGCGGAGATTGCGGAGCGGGCGTTTTCTTTGCTACCGTCTCTTAATGATTGCGACCGTCCGACAGCACAGGATGCTTTGACTGATGCGTATCATCTTTTTCAGACAGCACACAAGGGCGGCTAATCGCCAAGCATAGCATCGATCGGAGGGGGCAAGGGGGCGGAGCATCGATGCTATGCGTTGTTGAACCAGCCCGGTTTATTTTCCCGAAGTCTCCTTTGCGGTTTTCCTTTTGCCCGCTCTCATTCAGTTCTGAGGATTTGTTGTCAGCCACGGATGAAACACGGACAGTCATGGATTGGCTGGTCCTGGGTTGGCGCATTCGGAGCCCCTTGAGGGTCCCCCCCACAGAGTGAGCGAACTCGTCTGGCCAAATCTATGTTTCATCTGGAAAGCGCCAAGCAAGCTCGGTGGTTCTTGTGAACTGAAACGTGTTCACCATGATAAAAGATCGAAAGTCATGTAGCCGACCCCAAAGCGGGAGGGAGCGATCCCGCCCGTTGACGCTGGGGAAGGCCAACGCGCGAGCCGTAGCGTCCCGCGAACCCGGTTCGGCCTCGTTACACATAACCGGGAGTGGCCAGACTGACCGATTTGGGGAAGCCAGCATCGGTGGGGAAGCCTCGATCAGATGCACCCACCGGACTCCCCCGGGGTGAAAGGAGACAGCGCGCGCGGACAGAACCATCGGGAACTTGGGAGGCCCCTCGTCGTGCCGAAGTGCGGCAACCCTGGATCGGAAGCCATAACGGTCCAGCGGGCGGCGGGGCGGCGTCGGAGGGGTTCATAGTAGCGTTGATCCGCCGATCAAGTCGGCGGGGAGCCAAGGAGCCCTGGCCAGGGTCACGCCGAGTCAGAGGAACCGGGAGCTGACTGGAATGGAAAACAAACCTACGACAGAAGACGCGGTGGAAGAACTTTCCTTTCGGGAAGCGATCCGCCGGCTACTTCGACGCCATTCCCCACGACAAGCTGATGGCTTGCGTGCGGATGCGGGTGGTGGACGGCTCGGTATTGGGGCTGATCGGACAATGGCTGAACGCGCCGGTGGTGGAACCGTCGAAAGACGGACACCCGCCGACGGTGCGACGCAACGAGCGAGGCACGCCGCAAGGCGGGGTCTTGAGTCCGTTGCTGGCCAACGTCTATCTGCACTGGATCGACCACCTCTTTGAACGAGGGGACGGGCCGGGGCAGTGGGCCAACGCGAAGTTGATTCGTTATGCGGACGACTTCGTGATCATGGCCCGGTTCATCAGTCCGAAGTTGCGGGATTGGATCGAGGGCAAACTGGAAGGCTGGCTGGGCCTGCAAATCAACCGGGAGAAAACCCGGATCGTGGATTTGCGGCAACCCGGTCAGAGCCTGGATTTTCTGGGCTACACCTTCCGGTCGGACCGCGACCAATGGGTCGGCCACAGCGTTACTGGAATCTCGAACCGTCGCGCAAAGCGATGGCGCGGGAACGGGAAGCGTTGCGCGGTTTGATCGGGCCGCACCAAAGTCATACCCCCTTGCCGGAGTTGATTGGGCGGGTGAATCGTCACCTGCGGGGCTGGTCCAACTATTCTGCGGCAACTCTGCAATCTCATTCCCAATCATCTGGTGCCGCAACTGGCCCGAGACATCGGCGTCGCAGAAAAATCCCGCAGCTTCACCCCTGGAGTCATGTCGTGAGCCTGCTCTACGCCCACCTCACCCATGCCTTGGGCCTCAATGATGTCTGTGACGCTTTGCGTCTCCACTCCGGCCCGCTCTCGGCCATTCGCGGCGCGACTCCGCCCAAGTAAGAACGGCCTCTCGGCCGCCAACCGCGAGCGCCCCGGCCAAGATGGCTCAGGAACTTTTCTGGTCCGTCCTGGGTCATCTCCAGCAGCTCCACCCCGGCTTCGGCGGGCGAGGCCGTCCGAAATTCGCCTTCCGCTTCAAGCGCTCCATCCTGGACGGCGCTCTTGACCTATGTCCTGTTGCGCTTCTGCGCCTGGCTCGGTCAGTGGGGCCACAGTTTCACCCGGCTCTTGGCCCTGCTGCGTTCGGCGCTCTGGCAGAAACTTGAACTGCGCAGCCTCTTGGAAGTCTATATGGGACAGCCGGTGGCGGCGGCCGCTTCCTGGGCACATCACAACAAGCCTTTCTGGCCGGATTCCGGTGAACCTATGGGATAGCCGACTCGCATCCACACGCCTTAAAACTCAAAAACTCTTAAACTCATTTTTGCTGGCGCCCCTCGTTTCCCTCGGAAAATCAATTCCGAATGTCACGAATCACGGAGCCATGGGTACGAGAGTGAAATTGCTACTCTAATTTTTATTTGTTGTTGGGCTGAATTTTGAGAGCGCGAATCCAGAGCTGTTGCCTAAACGATCCGGTGAACCCTTTGAAGGCGTGCTTGGGGCAGGGCGCTTGCTTTGCACCGGCGAGCTGAATGATTTCAGATTTCGCATTGTCGCGCTCGAAGTCCGCCACTAACAGCGTCTTCGTTTTCACGAGATGCGATTCACCGCTTTGTTTCGGAAGGTAATTGTGGTAACAGTTTTCATGGCTATGCGCCTGCGGCAATCCAATCGATCCATGTTCCACTGCTCACCACGCAGTTCTGCGTTCACGCTGATCGAACTGCTCGTGGTCATCGCCATCATTGCGATTCTGGCGGCGTTGTTGTTGCCGGCGCTGAACCGGGCCAAGTTCGCCAGCAAAAATACCGCCTGCAAAAACAATCTTCGCCAGCAGGGGCTCGCGCTTCACATGTATTCCTCGGACACCGGCTACTATCCTTACACCGTCGATGCCAACGTCTCGAAAACCTGGTTCATGTTCATCGCCCCGAACTACGCGGAGAACTACGGCGTCATGACCTGCCCGACATTTCCGGGGGAATGGCCGCTGACCAACGCGATCGTCTGGGTTTTTGGAAATGCGTATCATCGGAATCCCAGCACCACGGGACGGGTCGCCGGCGTCAGTTACGGATACAACGGATTCGGTGTCGGCTCGGCGAACGCATTCAGTTGGTTCGCTAATCTGGGGCTGGGCGTTCAGGTGAATCCCGGCCAGATCATGGCGCCCGTGCGGGAAAGCTCGGTGGTTTCGCCTTCGGACATGCTGGCGATCGCGGACTCTTTCCCGCAACCTGGCTACACCTACATTTACCCCTTCCTGCTCTCGATCAGCAGCGCGCCATCGCCCGAACGCCACAATGGAGGCGCAAATGTCGCCTTCGCTGACGGCCATGCCATCACCGAGCGGGACAAGAAACTCGTGGACAACGGCGAAGCCAACCGGCGCCGATGGAACGTTGACCACCAGCCGCATTTCGAAGTTAATTTCTGACGCGGACGGTTCGGGGTGCGCCGGATCAGGCTGACGGAGTTTTCGCGTCCGCTGTTTTCTTCGTGACGCACGCCGCCGAAAGTTTTTCAATTCATCGCAATGACGCCGACCTGTTCCAAGTGCCAGCGCGCGATTCCGGACGCGGATGTCAATGTCGCAAGCGACGTGGCTTTCTGCCGCTCGTGCAATGTCGCGCATAAACTCTCATCCCTCGTTCATGGCACGTCGCTCGATGGCGTTGATCTCGGGCGTCCTCCGGACGGCGCGTGGCATCGCGGGAGCGGGATTGGGATGGTCATTGGCGCGACGCACCGCTCCGTCGGCATGGCGTTGGGACTGCTGGCCATTTCGCTGTTTTGGAACGGGATCGTATCGGTGTTCGTCCTCCTGGCGCTCGCCGCCACGCTGCTGCATTTGAACGTGCCGTTGCCCGATTGGTTCCCTGCCCCGAAGATGAACGGCGGCGCAATCGGCGTCGGCATGACCATTTTCCTGTGGCTCTTTCTCACTCCATTTATCGTGATTGGCCTGGCGATGATCGGCGGGTTCGTCTCCGCCCTGGGCGGGCGCACCGAGGTGCAGATTCGGCAAAGCGAGGGCCTGGTCTTCAGCGGCATCGGGTCTATCGGGAGACGCCGGCGGTTCAATGCGGAGATCGTCAAGGATGTGCGTGTCGAAAATCAAAAATGGCGCGACAGCGACGGCGATCGCCACAACAAAAACCAAATCATCATCGAAACGGACGACGGGAAGACGATCAAATTCGGGTCCACGCTCACGGAGGAGAGAATGCGCTTCGTCGCGGCGGCGGTGCGGCAAGCGCTGCTGCGTTGATCGTCCGAAGGACGTCGCGTCAAGCACCTCTTGAAACCGTTAGGGGGTCCAACACGAGTGGGGCGGGCTTCCAGCCTGTCTCGGCGGGCATGTTGCCCGCGAACCGTGATCCTCGGGCTGGAAGCCCCTTGGGCAGACAAGATGTCTGCCCCACTATCATGGTCGCTGAGTCGAGTGGTATGGGCGTGGTCCGAGTCGTGCACTGCGGAACTTGTTCCAGTGAATCCTTTGATGTGCTAGGATTCCTCCATGAAACCGGAAATCTTGAAACATAGGCTGCCGGAACCGGAGGGGGCTTGGCAGGAGTTGCAGGAACTGCGGGACGCGCTGCTCCATTTGCACAAGGTATTGATCGAGTCCGAGCGGGTCGGGTACGAAAAAACCGTCGGCACCATCCAGTCGCCCAATCATTTTTTCCAGCTCCTGACCAGCGACCCGTGGTTTGCCTGGCTGGGCCCGATCTCACAATTGATCGTGGCCATGGACGAAGCGCTGGATGGCAAGGAACCGGTGACGGCCGCAATGGTCGATGCGTTCACGGACCAAGCCCATCTCCTGCTCGTTCCGTCGGAAGAGGGCCAGGGGTTTTCGAGGCATTATTACGACGCGGTGCAGCGAGATCCGGATGTGGTCCTCGCGCACGCCGCGACGACTCGACCCGGCAAGGTGCGCAAGGCGTTTCTCAAAGCGGGCGAACCGCGTTAAACATCGGGATACGGTCAGTTGCACTGGACGACCGATGGGAAGAATGGGGCCTGTCACTCGGTTCTCTGCCGTTGGCCCAACTGGGCTTTTTCGAAACCCGCCATAGCCGCACCCTATGAAACGGCCGCCCGCGCTTCGACTAATTTTAGAATCGCCAGAGTGTTCAGCTTGGCCTTTGGAACAAACCCGCTGATCTCGACGTATTCGGGAACCTTTGTGCCGTCGGCGCTGCGTTCGGAGCAATGATCGTTGTCCCCCCAGGGGCCGAGGCCATCGAGCGTCGGCATGGCGTCCCAAATCAGATTCCCGTCACTCAAGCCGCCGCGTTCCTGAAGATTCACCGGGATCTTCAAATCGTCCCCCGCCTGTTTCCAAAAACTGTAGAGTCGGTCGCTGGCATCGTTGCGCGGCCACGGAAGGTTTTCAGACAGAATTTCCACCTTCACGTCGCAACGAAATCCGTCTGCCGGGCTCCGCACATCGCCCGGTCCGGCCAGGGCGAGCAGGGCGGCTTTGGCCTGCTTGAAAATCTCCGGGGTGAACGCGCGAAACTCGCCCTCGGCCACTGCTTCGTGCGGGACGCGATTGAGCCCAGCGCCACCGGCGACGATTCCGACGTTAAACGTGAGGTCCCGCGCATAATCGGTCAGCGCGGCGATGCGTGTAAGGATTTGACTCAGTTGCACGATGGCGTTCGCGCCCTGGGAATGTTTGCCTCCCGCGTGCGCTCCGCGTCCGCTCACGGTGACCCGCCAGCTCGCACGGCCTTTTCGTGCCACGACCATGAGGCGTTCGTCGGTCAGGCGGCCTTCCGCCTCGAAAACCAGCGCGGCCAGCGTTTGGGCGTCGCACCGCGCGCGACAAACCTGGCGGAAATCAGGCGAGAACATTTCCTCGGCCGAATTAAAAAAAAGTTTCCAAGTGACATCCTCAAAAACTTTAGGCGCCTGGGATCGCAGCGCGTGCAGGACGAGCCACATCATCGCGGTGCCGCCCTTGATGTCCTGCGTGCCCGGGCCGTAAATGCGGTCGCCCTCCACCTGCCAGCGAAAATCGTTGCGCACCTCTTCCTCCGGGGGGAACACCGTGTCCAGGTGGGAGACGAGCGCGATGCTGCGAGACGATTTGCCAGGGCGTGTCAGGACGAGGTGATTGCCGAATTCCAGATTGGTTGGCGGAACAAATTCCGCCGCGAAACCGAGCGGCGCAAATTGCTCGGCGGTGAAGTGGCCGAGACGATTGACCCCGGCGGGATTGAGCGTCCAACTGTTGATCCCGACCATCTGGCGGAGCAATTCGAGAGTGGCGGGCAATTGTCCTTTCAAAAATTCTTCCAATGACTCGAAACTCTGCATCGTGTGAAAGTGGAGATATTTCAGGCAAGGGTCAACGCGACAAAGGCGATTTCCCGCGTGATTGTTTATTTCCCTTGGGTTTGATAGTTATTTTCCGATGACAATAGCCGAAGCCAAAACGCGCCATGCGGAACTCGCCACCCAAATTCGGCAGCACGACCACGCTTATTACGTCGAAGGTGAGGCGAAGATTTCCGACGGCGAATACGACGGGCTTTTTGAAGAACTCCAGCAGTTGGAGGGAGATTTCCCCGATCTCGCCACGCCGGAATCGCCTACGCAACGAGTCGGCGGCGCACCCAGCGAAAAATTTGCGCGCGTCAAACATCTCGTCCCGATGCTTTCGCTCGACAAGGTCGAGGCCAGCGACCACCCGACCAAGGAAGATGAGCCCGACCGCGACAAGCGAAATCGCGCTCAGGATGAAAACACGCTGGAGAAGCTTCGCGCATTTGATGCAACCATCCGCAAGCATCTAGGCCGCGACAAAGTTCAATACCTCATCGAGCCGAAGGTGGATGGTGTTTCCATCAGCCTCCATTACCGTCACGGGAAGTTCTCCCTCGGCGTCACGCGCGGCGACGGCGTGGAAGGTGATGACATCACGACCAATCTCAAAACGCTCCGCTCGATTCCACGGGAACTGAACATGAAGCATCCCCCTGCTCTGCTTGAAGTGCGCGGCGAGGCTTACATGACGATCAAGGAATTTGACGCGTTCAATGCGAAACTCGCTGCTGCTGGCGACAAAACTTTGCCGAACGCACGCAACGGAACCGCTGGAACACTCAAACAACTAGACCCCAGGATCGTCGCGCAGCGTCCGATTCGCGCGGTATTTTACGCCGTCGGCAAGGTCGAAGGCATCGAGTTCGAAACCCATTCAGAAATGTTGGAGTCACTCTCCAAGTTTGGTCTGCCCACTCAAAAACTCTGGTGGGTGTGTGACGGCATCGAGGAAGTTTTGAAAGTTTACCGCGAGAAAATCGTCGCGCATTACGACGAGGACAAAGATTTGCGCCGCCAGTTGCCCTACGAGATCGACGGAATTGTCCTGAAGGTAAACACGCTCGCCGACTGGCCGCTCATTCCCGGACGCAGCCGCTCGCCGGGCTATGCCATCGTTCACAAACCCGTGCCGTGGATCACGCCCGCGGAAACTGTTCTCAAGGCCATCACCGTGCAGGTCGGGCGCACTGGCGTGCTCACGCCCGTGGCCGAACTCGAACCCGTCTTCGTGCAAGGCTCGACCGTCGCACGCGCCACACTCCACAACGAGGACGAAATCCGCCGCAAAGACATCCGCATCGGCGACACCGTGGTCATTCGCAAGGCCGGCATGGTCATCCCGGAAATTTTCGAAGTGATGAAGACCAAGCGCCCGCCCGGCGCGAAGGAATTCGATCTGTTTCAACACCTCGGAGGTAAATGCCCCGCCTGCGGCGGACCGATTGCGAAGGACAAGCTTAGTGGCACAGGCGTCTCGCCTGTGAGTTCCTCGTCTTTGGAAAAGAAGTCAAGCGATGAAACTGACACACACAGGCAAGATGCCCGTGCCACTACTGAAGAAGTCGCCTGGCGCTGCCAAAACATCGCAGGCTGTCCGGCGCAGCTAACGCGGCGCGTCGAGTATTTCGCGCAACGCAAGGCGCTCGACCTCGAATCGCTCGGCGGCATCGTTGCCGAAAAACTCGTCGAACGCGGCCTCGTCAAGGAACCGCTCGATCTCTTCGACCTGAAGCTGGAAGTGCTCGGCAAACTGAATCTTGGCACGGAAGGCGAACCGCGCACGTTCGGCGAGAAGAACGCCACCAAAATTCTCGATGCACTCCAACGCGCCAAGACCGCGCCGTTGAACCGCTGGATTCACGCGCTGGCGATTGCCGATGTTGGCGAAGCCACCGCCAAGCAACTTGCCGCCACGCACGAATCACTGGAAGCGCTGGCCGATTCCGCCGTGCTGCGCGACATCCGCGACCGCGGTGCGAAGGAAGGCGAGCGAGCAGAAATCAGCCCGCGCTCACGCAAGAATCCGCCGAAGAACGAAGCGGACAAAGCCCGCCGCGAAGAGCGGGACGACGCGCTCAAAGCCGAGATTGCGGAAATCCAAGATAGATTGGAGGCGGGTGGTTTGAAGTCGAAGCTCGTTGAGGTAGGCCCGGTGGCAGCGGCAAGTGTTTTGGATTTCTTTGCGGCGGCGGCGGGCCAGAAAGTTCTTGCCCGCATACGTGAGCTGGGGATCACGCCTGAGCGCGGACAGCTTGTCCGCGCGTTCAACGACGCCGACGCAACTCGCGGACAAGCTGACCACGCTCCATTTGCCGGGAAAACTTTTGTCCTCACCGGCACGCTGCCGACGCTGACGCGCGAGGAAGCGACGGCGAAGATTGAAGCCGCGGGCGGAAAAGTCAGCAGCAGCGTGAGCAAGAAGACGGATTTCGTGCTGGCCGGCGCGGAAGCGGGCTCGAAGCTGGAAAAGGCGCAGCAGCTTGGCGTGGAGGTTTTGGACGAGGCGGCGTTTATGAAGATGCTTCACTAAACCAGCGCCGCCCTGGAGAGCGCGGACATGCCTGCGCAGTCCAAAGCCCGCGCCGGAATTTGTTTCACGGCCGTCCTCACCCCCGCCCTCTCCTGCAGGAGAGAGGGAAATGATTCCAGCGCCTTTGAAAACCCGCGACTGGATTGGCCGGACGGTGTGCCGCAAACCAGAAATCGTGATAGGGGACATCCTCTCCCGGGGGGAGAGGATCGAGGTGAGGGCGAGCGTCAAAACTAACTGCAATCGCCGCCGTGGGGCTCAGTCACCCAGTTTTATTTGTAAAAGCGATCGGAGGTATCGTCCTATCACTTCTCGACGGCGGCGAATATGTTTCAGCCCTCGAGCTTGCTTTTGACGGGCTTAGCTAAATCAAAACCGCTGCCCAGTGGATACAGCCGGCAACTATTCTCAACCACGCCGCGAGTTTCCTGCGCGGCATCGAAAGTTCACGCCAGCTTCACTTTGAGCTTGTGACCTTTGAAACGGGCGCGGTTCAACTTCGCGATGATCGCATTGGCGTGCTCGGCCGACACATCGACGAACAGATGGCGTTCGCGAATGTCCACTGCTCCGACGCTTTTGCCGGGCAATCCGGTTTCCCCCAAAATCGCTCCCACGACGTCGCCAGGCTTCACGCCCATTTCCTCGCCAACGTTGATGTAGAGGCGTGCCTGGTCGTCTGGTGTGCGGCGGCTTGCCTTGGGCGCTGCGGAAGCGGGCGGCGCGAAGGGTCCCCGACGTGGTGCTGGCGCAGCGGGAGTCGAAACGGGTTCTCGCGTCGTGGCTGCTGGAGTCGTGGCAGCGGCAGGAGCTGGCTTGCTGACGTCCGCCTGGGGTTGCGATGGAGCAGGGCGTCGCGCGGCCGGCGCTTCCGCCTGGGTGATCCAGGGTTTGCGGGTCTCGGCAGAACGAGGCGCGGACGTTCGTTCACGAGCGGGAGGAGCATCGGCGCGCGGCGCTCGGTCTTCAACGCGCGGACGACGGTCGTCCTGCCGGGGTGGGCGGTCATCGTTGCGCGGGCGCCGATCGCGCGGGCCGTCATCGCGGTTGAAGCGGTCCTCGCGAAAGGGCGGGCGTTCCGGGCGGTGGCGCTCTTCCTCGTAGGTTGCTTTGGGAGCCGGCGCCGCTTCGCCGCTTTGCAGATGATGGATGAGTGCTGACACGATGTCTGTGGAGGCAAATCCTTCCTCGAGCAAACGCTCGACCATGTGGTCCTGCCGTTTGAATTCTCCGCTCTGCAAGGTGGCCCGCAGTTTTTGCAGAAAGACGTTGGTCCGGGCTTCGCCCACTTCGCTGGCGGAAGGGGCTCGCCCGCGTTGAATCTTCACCTTGGTGAAGCGCTCGATGTTTTGGATCTGGAACAGCTCGCGTCCGGCGACGAACGAAATGGCGCGGCCGCTCCGCCCGGCCCGGCCCGTTCGCCCGATGCGGTGAACATAATCCTCCGCGTCGTAGGGGAGGTCGTAATTGAAGACCACCTGCACGTCATCGACGTCAATCCCGCGCGCGGCGACATCGGTGGCGACGAGGAATTCCAAGCCGGATTTGCGGAACTTGCCCATCACGCGGTCGCGCATGCCCTGGCTCATGTCGCCGTGCAGACGGTCGGCCGAATAACCCTGCGCGTTCAGATGATCCACCAAATCGTCCACCATCCTTTTGGTGTTGCAGAAAATAATTCCGAGCTTGAGGTCGTGAATGTCAATGAGCCGGGTGAGCAGTTCGATTTTGAACCGGCGATCGACCTCGTAATAGACCTGCTCGACCGTCGGCACGGTCATGGCCTTTTGCTCGATCTTCACCTGCTGCGGATCGCGCACGTATTTTTCGATCAAGGTTTGGATCGGCTTGGGGATGGTCGCGGAAAAGAAAACTGTCTGCCGCTCTTTGGGCACGGATTGGAGGATCAATTCAATGTCGTCGCGGAAACCCATGTTTAGCATGACATCCACCTCGTCGAGAATGACCATCTTGACGGTTTCCAATCGCAACGTGCCGCGCCGCATGTGGTCCATGACGCGCCCGGGGGTGCCGATGACAATCTGCGCGCCTTGCTTGAGGCCGTAGAATTGGCGTTCGTAGGATTGCCCGCCGTAAACCGGGAGAGCGTTGATGCCGCGTTTGAAAAGCGCCAGCTTGTGGACCTCCTCGGAAACCTGGACCGCCAGTTCACGGGTGGGGCAGAGAATCAGCACCTGCACGACGCGTTTGAGCGGGTCGACCTTTTCGATGGCCGGAATGGCGAAGGCGGCGGTTTTGCCCGATCCCGTTTGCGATTGGCCGACGACATCGCGGCCAGACATCAAGACCGGGATTGCTTCGGCCTGGATGGGTGCGGCCTGCTCGAAGCCGAGTTTCTCGATGGCCTTGAGGATTTCAGGGGACAGGCCGAGTTCGGAAAATAATTTGGTGGTCATAGAATAGTCTCTTCCAGATGGCTAATGTAGCCCAGAACGCGGGTGGAACGAGACTATTTATCCGCTGATCGTCGTTCGGTCAGTCGCGGCGCAAAAGGGCATCACTACCGAACTCGGCAAAATCATGGAGGGCAAAATAGTTGCCGACGTGGAGGGGCTTCTGCCCGCCGCGCGCAATCCGCCTTTCGACCAGAACATTGGTTCAAAGCTCAATCACCTCGCAGGGCTTGCGGAAAATTCATTACCTCGTGCCGGACGAAGATTTCGATGCGCTTCACGCGGCGAGGGTGCGACGACCGTTCCGGGTGGCAAGCCGGCAAAATGACCACGCTGAATTTTCTTCAACGGGCTGCGCAATGAGTGCCGCAACGCCGCTTCGAGCTGCGGGCGAAACCTAAGTCAGAACCGATCGTGCGATTAGCGATTCTCCGCCCGGGGATCAAACGCGTCGCGCAAGCCGTCCCCGAGAAAATTCAACGCGAGCAGCGTGGTGGTCAGCATGGCTCCCGGAAAAACAATCAGCCACCAGTAGATGCGCACCGGGTTGATCTGCTGGGAACCCTCGGCGATGAGCGAACCCCAACTGGCCTGGGGCGGTTGCACGCCGAGGCCAAGGTAACTGAGAAACGATTCGTAGAGAATAATGGCCGGGACGGTGAGCGTGAGGTAAACGATGATGATCCCGTAAACGTTTGGCAGAATGTGTTTGAACAGGATTCGCGCATGGCTGGCGCCGAGGGCTTTGCTCGCCTCCACGAACGTCCGCGACCGCAGGGACAGAACCTGGCCTCGGACGATTCGGGCCATGGTCAGCCACGATACCGCCCCCAGCCCGACGAAGAGAAAAACCATCGATCCGTAGGCGGCCGTGGTGGCGGAAAAGTGCAAGCCCAGCCACGCCTTCAGATCCTTTTCGAACGCGGATTTGAGCACGATGACAAAAATGATTGATGGCAATGCGTAAAGAATGTCCACACCCCGCATCATGACGTTGTCGGTTCGCCCGCCGCTGTAGCCCGCCACCGCGCCCCACGTCACGCCGATGATCAGGCTGACGAATGCGCCGACTGCGCCCACGATCAGGGAAATTCGCGCGCCGTAGAAAGTTCGGATCAACAGATCGCGCCCATGCACATCGGTCCCGAACCAATGCTCGGAACTGGGCGGATGAAATTGCGCGTCCGAGGTTGCGTCCGGTTTGTACTGCGAAACCACCGGCCAGATCAAAACCAGTGCGAGCAGGACGAGCAAAAGGATTGCGCTGATCGCGGCGGGTTTGTTTCGTCGAAAACGTCGCCAGGCGCGCTGGTTCGGGCTGAGGTGAGGCCGCTGGTCGATTGCCTCAGACCGAGCCCCGGAAGCATCCTGGATTTCGACTTCGTTACTCATATCGCACCCTCCGGTCCAGAATGCTGTAGCTCAGATCCACGAGCATGTTGAGAATCAAGAGAAGCGCCGCGTAAACCAAAACCAACCCAACGGTCATGGTGTGGTCGCGATTGAAAATGCTGTTGATGAAAAAGACGCCGATCCCCGGGATCTGGAAAATGTTTTCCACGACAAACGATCCGGTCAGCAGATCCGCGAGAAGCGGGCCGGAATAGGAAACCACCGGCAGAACCGCCAGCCGGAACGCGTGTTTCCACAGGATCGCGAATTCGCTCACTCCTTTGGCGCGGGCGGTGGTGACGAACTCCGAGTTCAGCGTCGTGGAAAGTCCTTCGCGCATCAGCCGCGCGATTCGACCGGCGAAATAGAGTCCAAGAACGATCGTCGGCAAAACCATCTGGCTGGGAGAACCCCACAACGCGACGGGAAGCAGTTGCAGTTTCACGGCCAGGAATAAAATGAGCAACGGCGCAATGACGATGCTCGGGATGCAAAAGGAGAGCATGGCTAGGAATCCTCCAACGTAGTCTCCCCATTTCCCTCGTTGCAACGCCATGAAACAGCCCAATGGGATTCCGAGGAACATCGCGAAACAAAACGACATCAAACCGAGGGTCATTGAAACGGGAAGGCATTGCTTGATGATGTCGTTGACTGTGTGATTTCGATATTTCAGCGAAGGACCGAGGTCGCCGTCCACCAGGCCCGACGAGCCGCCGGCGACGCCCAGATAGCGCAGGTATTGTTTCCAGATGGGTTCATCGAGATGAAATTTCTCCCGCAGATTCCGCTCAATCTCCGCGGAGGCCGGCTTGCGTTCGGAATCAAACGGCCCGCCCGGCATGCTGCGAATCAACACGAACCCGATAAAGCTGACGATCAGCAACACCGGGATCATCTGGAGCGTGCGCCGGAGGAAATACATTAGTCGAGGGTCGAGGGTCGAGGGTCGATAACTGAGCCGCCCGCGTCATGCCACACTTCCAGTTTTTCAAAGCGCAATTGCCTTCTCATAGGAATCATTTTTCAATTGGATCGCATCGTCCCTGGTTCCTCGGTCGGCGGCATTTGACCCTTTCTCCTGATCGCAGAAATTGGATGTTCATCCAACAGGTTAAAATGGATCCCCTCGATTTCGTCCGGCCGATAGAACAGGACCCCGGCGTAAAAATAAATGGGCGTGATCGGCAAATCATCGCGAATCAAAAGCGTCTCGGCCTGCTGCAAAATCTTCTCGCGTTTCTTCGGGTCGGTCTGGCGGTTTCCTTCGCGGATCAGGTCGTCATATTTTGGGTTGGCCCAGCCGGTGTAGTTATTCCCGTTGTTGCTCATGAACATGTCCAGAAAGGTATTCGGGTCGTTGTAATCCCCGATCCAACTGCTCCGGCCGACGTCGTAATCCATGGCCTGCAGCGACGTGTAATAAACTTTCGATTCCGCCTGGCGGATTTCCATTTGAATCCCCAACTGCTCGCGCCACATCGCCTGGAGTTCGACGGCAATTTGCTTGTCCGTCTCGCCGGCTTTGAACAGGTACTGGAAGGAAGGAAAATTTTTCCCGCCTGGGAAGCCTGCCTCCGCGAGAAGCTTTCGCGCGGTCTCCGGGTCATAGCCATATCCCTCGGGCGATTTGTAAATGGACATCCCGCTCGGCACAAAGTGGGTGGCCGGTTGCTCCCCGCTGCGCGTGATGCGCTCGACGATCCGTTTCCGGTCGATGGCCATGGCGATGGCTTTGCGAACGCGGACATCATCAAACGGCTTTTTCAGAATGTTGAACCGCATGAAAAAGGTGCCGAGATAATTGTAGCGGTGGCAATCGGGCTGTTGGCCGAGCACATCCATCAGGTTGGCGGGTATGAGGTTTTTGTCCCAGAGAATGTCGGCCTGCCGCGCCTGATAAAGATTCATCGCGGTCATCGCGGATTCGCCGGGCAGGAAATCGACGAGCGTATTGTGGACATTTGTGGCGTCCCAGTGGAGCGGGTTCTTGCGAACGCGAATCTTATCGAGCAGGCGCCAGTATTCCAGGGTATAGGAACCGCTCGTGGGCAGGGGCCGGGCCATGATCCAGCGGTCGCCGTATTTTTCTATCGTCCGGCGAGGCACAACCGCCAGGGTTTGGAACGCGCAAAGGTCCAGAAAAAATGGCGTGGGACCGACGAGCTCGACCTGCAAGGTGTGCGGGTCGATCGCCTTGACACCAACCAGTGAGGGATCCTTGATTTTTCCACTGCTGAAATCCTCCGCATTCTTGACGAAGAAAAGCTGGCCCGCGTATTCCGAGGCGGTCATCGGGTCCAGAACCCGCCGCCACGAATAAACGACGTCCGCCGTGGTGATTGGTTCGCCGGTGGACCAGACCGCATTGGTGCGAAGGTAAAAGGTGTAGTGAATTCCGTCGGGCGAAATCTCCCAGCGCTCGGCCAGCCCGGGAGCCGCGGCGGCTGTCTTCGGATCGAGCCGTGTCAACCCCTCGAACAGAGCGCGGACAATTCTGCTGTCTGCCTGAACCGTGACAATGGCGGGGTCCAGCGTGCCCGGTTCGGCACCGTTGATAATGACAAAATCCGCCTTGGGCTCGGAGCGGGAACAGCCGGTTGCAAGAAAGACCAAAGCCGGAAACAGGAGCAGCACGACGAACAGCGACCTGCATCTGGCCAAAAAGCGAAACGTCCCCGGGGAAAATCCGGGGACGCTCGCCAAA
>Ga0163144_10015399_pt1 | contig 15777 bp, 15 predicted proteins | sample OliLak19BULKMAT1_FD_123175 | JGI IMG/M metagenome (GOLD analysis project Ga0163144, IMG submission 123175) | Freshwater microbial mat bacterial communities from Lake Vanda, McMurdo Dry Valleys, Antarctica - Oligotrophic Lake LV.19.BULKMAT1 | ecosystem: Environmental > Aquatic > Freshwater >...
ATCTTCTGAAATTAAAATATCGACTCGTTTTTGAAGCACCTCATTCAAAAGAGACGTGTCAATCTCATCATTGATCGTTTTATCATGCTTTTTACGGATATTTTGAATATCTTGCGTTTCAGGTGCTAGAGTTCTCAGGGTTTGGTAACTTTGAATTTTCGCCTCGAATGCAGCAACAACACTAGCGTCTTTATGTTTCCTAATTTCTTCAATAGAGCGCGGATGAACACATTTATCATGTTTTAGTTGATCTAACCACTTAAACAATATGCCAATATCTGAACGAAGAACGCGATTTGCTTCTCTGTGTATGATAATATTTGTATCAAACAGAACACGCATAGAACATCCTTATCGTTATGCGACATCTATAGAATTCAGAAACTATTCTACCATATAATCTAGATATGCCAATCAAACTGATACTCAAATCACCCAATATTAGGAGTCACACCCATGATTGACAACGAGGACAAATCCCGTTGCCCGTGGTGTCATAACGACCCGCTATATACCCGCTATCACGATGAGGAATGGGGAGTCCCGAATCACGATGACCGCCGCTGGTTCGAGAAAATTGTGTTGGAAGGGATGCAAGCCGGTCTGAGTTGGATCACTGTCCTCCGCAAGCGCGAGGCGTACCGCGCCGCCTTCGACAATTTCGATGTGCAGAAAGTCTCTGAATACGACGACGAAAAAATCGACGCGCTGATGCAAAACGCTGGCCTGATTCGCAACCGGCTCAAGATGCGCTCCGCCGTCAAAAACGCCCACGCCTTTATCAAGGTTCAAGCCGAGTTCGGCAGTTTTGACGCCTACATCTGGCAGTTTGTCGGCGGAAAAACCATCGTGAATCATCCGACCCACTTGAGCGACATCCCCGCCGTGACGCCAGAAGCCGAGGTGATGAGCAAAGACCTTAAAAAGCGCGGATTCACCTTCGTCGGCCCGACCATTTGCTACGCGATGATGCAAGCCTCTGGGATGGTGAACGACCATTTGGTGAGTTGTTGGCGGCGGGCATGAGCGAGGCAGCCGCCCAATCTGCGCTTGCCGTGTGGGGGATTGCGGACGCCGCTCTGACGTTACTCAGCGATGCCAATAATGCGATTTACCGCGTTCAGTCATCGGATGAGGCGTATGTGCTGCGCGTCCACCGTCCCCAGAATAAACCGCGCCGCTGGGTTGAAACCGAACTGCGCCTGTTGACTCATCTGAGTGCCGCCGGTCTGACCGTCCCGCGCCCGCTGATGGATGTGATTGAAGTCGCCTCTGAGGACGGTACAACGCGCCTGTGTAGCCTGTTGAGTTGGTTCGATGGGAAATCCAAGCCCGCGCCGGATTGGTACGCGCTGATTGCGACTCATGCGGGGACGTTATTGGGGCGTATTCAGATGGCGGCGCGGGATTTTGCGCTCATCCCCGGCCTAGATCGCCCGCGACTCGACGCCGAGACGTTGTTCTCGCAATCCACGCAATATGCGCTGGATGAGGAAGGCCAAGCCCTAATCGCGCCCCACGCGGAGATTTTCCAGCGGGTGCAGACTCAATCCGCCGCCGCGTTTGACGGGTTGGAAAAATTAGGACTCGCGCCGCAGGTCATCCACGGTGATTACAGGCCGGACAATCTGCTGTGGAATCGACTGACGCCGTTCCCCGTCGATTTTGACGACTGTGCGTGGGGCAATCCCGCTTATGATATGGCGACGCTGTGGTTATTTTTGCGCCCGAATCCGCGCTATGAGCAATTGAAAGTCTACGCCGCCCGCGCATGGTGCGATTCTGCCGGATATGAGGAGTCGCCCGCGCTGATGGCGCATATCGAGATGTTGGTCACGGCGCGAATCGCGTTATCATGCCGATGGGTGGCGGGCAACCGGACTCATCCGGCGTTGGCAGGTCGTGCGGCAGACATCATCGCAGAACGGCTGCGGGGGTTGTGACCTCACCCTCTGCCCCTCTCCATAAATTTATGGAGAGGGGGCATTTGATTCGGGGCAGAAATTTTTCACCATCATCTATGGCAAGCGGATTTGGATGAGGCTCAGATTATTTCTTCGCCTCGGCGCGGGTTTTTAGACCGGCGGCAAAATCGGCAAATGGCGTGGTCATATCAGGGAGAGATTTCCCAAATAACGGCAGCAGCGGGCCGGTAAATTCCTCGCCCACAGTGAAATCAATGCTCCCGTCAGAGCATGGTTCAAGCGTAAATGTTCGCACGCCCTTGAACAACCCTAGCGGTAATCCACCGACCCAAGTCATCTTCTTCTCCGGCTCAAAAACGGCCACTTTGACAGGAAAGGCACGCGGGCTGAGTTTGGTATAGGCCGTGATGCTTTGACCCGCCGCAATCGTGCCTTCGATGCGGACGACCCACGGATCCCACTGCGGATAGTTGGGGGCGTCGGTCAGGATCGCCCAAATGATTTCTTTGGATGCTTTGATATTGGTTTTCGCGCTAAACTGTTTCACGAGGTATCTCCTTGGGTAAAAACCTTCACTATATGATATGACGGTCAAAACCTATAAAAGGGTTCGGTGAGTGTGGAAATTGGATGAAAATAGGGTGGAATTGCCTATGATTAACCTCGATCAACTTGACCATGAGGCGTTCGGTGGGGTGGTTGAACCTCTCCGGCGGGAACTACAAGCCTATTGTTACCGCATGATGGGGACGACTCAAGACGCCGAGGATATGGTTCAAGAGACATTTCTGCGGGCGTGGCGACGGCGTGAAACTTATAAAGGACGGGCGTCTCTGCGAGCATGGCTCTATAAAATCGCCACGAATATCTGTCTTGATACACTCGATAAACGCCCGAAACGATTCATCCCTACCACCCGTGACTCCCAATCCAGTGAAGGCGGCGCGATCCCGCCTGAAGTCAAAGACGCGATGTGGCTAGAACCGTATCCTGATGACCTATTAGGCGCGTTTGAGGATAACCCGGAGGCGCATTTCGCCTCGCGGGAGAATATCGCGCTGGCGTTCATCGCGGTCTTACACCTGCTGACGCCGCATCAACGCGCTATCTTAATTTTACGCGATGTTCTGGACTGGTCAGCCGAGGAAGTCGCCGCGCAGTTAGAGACATCCGTCTCCGCCGTCAAAAGTGCGCTGCATCGCGCCCGCACCACTCTCGCAGAACAGTCTGCGCCTCAGCCCCCCTCAGACGCCCCCTCCAAACGACAGTTAGGGGACTATGTGCGTGCGTGGGAAACCGCCGATGTCGGCGGCTTATTGTGCCTGCTGACCGATGAGACGGTATTTAGTATGCCGCCCACACCGTCGTGGTATCAGGGATTGAACGCGATTAGCGAGTTGATGTCTAAGCGGATTATGGCCGGTCAAGCGGCGGGGCGCTGGCGCTTGCTACCCGCCCGCGCCAATCGTCAAACTGCTTTCGGTCTATACCGGCTAGATGATTCCGGCGAGACCTATACCGCTTACGGTATCCAGATTCTGACATTTCGGGGCGGGAACGTGACTGACATCATCACGTTCCGGATTCCGACCCTCGTCCCGCGTTTCGGCCTGCCGATGACATTTGAACGGTGATTCCCCGATCTAGCTGATGGGCGACCCATGGGGCGCCCCTACGATTGTTTAAGGGGGGATTACTTCCCCCAGAACGGGTCGCTGAGATACTTATAGGCGTTGTCTGGGAACAATGTCACGACTGTGCCAGATTCGCCGCGCTCGGCCAGCGATTCCGCCACTTTCAACGCGCCAGCCATCGCCGCCGCCGCGCTAATCCCAACCAGATAGCCTTCCTCGCGGGCGAGGCGTAACGCCATCGCGTGCGAGTCCTCGGTGCTGACGCCGAAATCACGGGTCGCAAAGTCGATGTCATAAATCCCCGGCACAATCGCCGTCGCCATGTGTTTCCAGCCTTCGACGCCGTGAAACGGGCTGTCCGGCTGGAGCGAGATGATTTCGATGTCTGGGTTAATCGCCTTGAGTCCGCGCCCCGTCCCCATCAGCGTGCCACTCGTGCCGAGTCCGGCGACGAAATGGGTGATTTTGCCCGCCGTCTGCGCCCAGATTTCCGGCGCGGTGGTGTGATAATGTGCTTGCCAATTGGCCGGGTTATTGTATTGGTCGGCGTAGAAATATTTATCGGGATGGGCGGCCAATTCTGCGCGGGCGGCGCGAATCGCCCCATCGCTGCCTTCCATTGGATCGGTCAAGACCAGTTCCGCGCCATACGCCTTGAGGATGGAGACGCGCTCTTTGCTGGCATTGGCGGGGAGAAATAATTTGACCCGGAAACCTTTGGCCGCGCCCAGCATGGCATACGCGATGCCGGTATTGCCGCTGGTACTGTCCAAAAGCGTCTTATCGGGCGGCAGTTTGCCAGAGGTCAACGCATCGCGCACGATGAACAACGCGGCGCGGTCTTTGACACTGCCGCCGGGATTCGCCCATTCCGCCTTAGCGTAAACATGCACATCTTCCGGCAAGTGCGCCGTCACGCGGGTGAAGCCCAACAACGGGGTATTGCCGATTTGCGCTTCTAGCCGACGGACACTCGGTTCAGCGACGACATACGGGGTTTTGTGCAAGGCGACCATTGGTATTCCTTCAAGTGATGCGTGATGAGTGGGATGACGAGTCGTGAAGGTGTGTGTACTTTCTCATCACGCATCACTTTTTTACTCATCACTGGTGTAAACAAAAACGCGGGCGTTCCGTTTGAGAGGAACAACCCGCGTTGTGTGTGTTTATGTTTCGCCACACTGACCGAAGTCAGGTGGAGCTATTGTCAACATGCAAAGCGCCGCCTGCTTACGCGGAAAATTCCCCGTATGTACAGTTGCGACAACAAAGTGCGAGCATGTTGCATACCCCTTATTGAGGCCAGATTTTGCCTCTATCCTTTTAGTTTAGCGAGGGATACGGCAGATGTCAACCATTCGGCGAGATTAGATTAGCGCACATTAATATTTCTATCCCTCGCGCCCGCCCAGTACCAGCAATTGAATCAGGCCGTTGAGGACGACGACTACCGTGCTGCCCTCGTGACCGAACACACCTACTGGTAGCGGTAGGTTGATGAAAAACGTCCCCAGCACCAATACGACGATGACCGCCAGCGAGATGGTGATATTCTGCCAGACCACGCGCCGCGCCCGCTGGCTGAGGCGAATCGCGCCCGCGATTTCGGCCAACTTGTCGCCCATCAGCACGACATCTGCCGTCTCTAGCGCGACATCTGACCCCGCCGCACCCATTGCAATCCCGACGCTGGCCGCCGCTAGAGCCGGGGCATCGTTCACGCCGTCCCCGACCATCGCCACGCCGCCGAATTGTTGACGTAGCGCAGTGATGGCCGCTGCCTTATCTTGTGGCATCAATCCGGCACGTATTTGCGTAATCCCGACCTGCGCGGCGATTCGTTCGGCTACGGCTTGGTTGTCGCCAGTCAAGAGGACGACTTCGATTCCGCTGGCGCGTAGGCTGCGAATCACATCCGCTGATTCCGGGCGGAGCGCGTCAGCCATCGCAATCAAGCCCAACCACGCGCCCGACTTCATCACGCCGACCACGGTCTTGCCTTCCGCTTGTAGACGGTCTGCCGCTTCGGTCAAGTGCGCCGGAATCGCCGCCCCCAAGGAGGCCGGACGCCCGATTTGTACGGTTTCGCCATCTAACATGGCGCTCACGCCGAGGCCGGTCTGCGCCTCGAATTTATCAATCGGGTTCAAGGTGATTTTACGAGCTTCGGCCTCGCGGACGACGGCCTTTGCCAGCGGATGCTCACTCCGCGCCTCGACACTGGCCGCCACGGACAATAAATCACCGTCACTGATGCCCTCAGCAGGGATCAGGTCGGTCACGGCGGGCTTGCCGCTGGTCAGCGTGCCGGTCTTATCAAACGCGATCATTTTGACCGCCGCCAGTTCTTCTAGCGCCGCCCCACCCTTGAACAACACGCCGCGCCGCGCCGCCGCCGCAATCGCCGCGATGAACGACGACGGCACGCTGATGACCAGCGCACACGGCGAGGCCACCGTCATCAAGACCATAGCGCGATAAAAGCCGGATGCGAAATCTACCGACCAACCGAATAGCGGTTGCACGACAATGAACAGCGCCGTGAATCCGATGATGAACACGGCATAGCGTTGCTCGAATTTTTTTAGGAAGCGCTGGGTCGGCGCTTGATTGCCTTGCGCCTCCTCCACCAGCGTGATGATGCGCGAGAGGGTCGAATCGGCGGCCAGCTTCGTCACCTGTACATCCAGCGCGCCTTGCTGATTCAGCGTCCCAGCGAACACAATATCGCCCGCTGCTTTGTCAACCGGGATGGACTCGCCCGTGATGGGGGCTTGGTCAACCGATGAAACGCCAGATTTCACCACGCCGTCCACCGGCATCCGCTCACCGGGTGCGATGAGTACGATGTCGCCAAGCTTGAGCGATTTGACCGGCACGACCTCGGTTTTGCCATCACGCTTGATTGTGGCCTCTTCGGGATAAAGCTTGAACAGCGCCTTAATCGCGCTACGACTGCGCCCAATGGCATAGTCTTGCAGAACATTGGACAGGCTGAACAAGAACAGCAGGATTGCGCCTTCTTCCCAGTGACCAATCACCGCCGCGCCCAACGCCGCCAAAATCATCAGCGCGTCAATGTCTAGCGCACGCTCGTGAAACAGGGCGTGTAGCGCCCCGCGCAGGCCGTAATATCCGCCCGCCGCATACGCGGTTAGCCCAGCCAGCATCACCCAGATGCCCGCGCCTTCGACCCGCCCTAAGGCCGCCCCGATGATGAGCGCAGTCAGCGTGACGGCCACCAAGCGCGGGGCAAGCCACGCCTCGGTCTGCCATATCGGGCGCTCAGGTTGCGAATCGGGAGAATCGGGGGTGTATTTCTTTTGTGCGTTGGCGGTGGTGATGGCGCTCATTAGGAGTTTCCTTTTGGGTTGTCGAACAGATAAATTTATTTTTTAACTCGGTTAAATCACATATTTACAGTATACGACTATCGGATTTAATCGGCAATAGACCAATGCGATACATCGGTTAGATATAAGTCATACTTTAGGAGGAGTGATGGTATGCGCGGCGAGATACGCCCGTTTTTTTGGAGTTTTTGCGGGGATGAATGGCGTTGGAGGGGCGAACATTTCTTGCGGGGATAGGGTCTAGTCGCGGCGCAGAATCGTGCGGATTTTGGCGGTGAGTTCGTTGGCGATAACCGGTTTTATCAGGTGATCGTTCGCCCCGGCGATTCGGCTACGCTCGATGCTGGCCGCGTCTGAGGTGGACAGCACCATCAGGATAGGGAGGGTGGCGGTATCGGGGCGGGCGCGGAGTTGTCGGCAAAATTCGACCCCGCTGATGCCGGACATCAATGTGCCGAGGATGATGCCGTTGACGCGGTTTTTGCCCAAGATATTGAATCCTTCGGCGCTATCCGTCGCTAAGATGACGCTGAAATTATCGCGCTTGAGCATCAATTCCATCAGAAGGCGCGAGGTCAGGTCATCTTCGACCACCAACAGTAAGAGTTTGTTGGGGTTGTTGGGGATTAGGCTGCGCGAGGGTTTAACTTGCATAGTGGGTTTGCCTTCAGGCGAGGGTAATTTTCTAAGCATACCGTGTAACTGCGCCTTTTTCGGTTACGTATTTGTTATATGCGCCCCGGCAAACCCTCATCGCCTGATTCTCTCATGACGGACTTTCCACTTCTAACTACCAACTTCAAACTTCTAACTTGTTACTGATAACTTTCAGGTACACTTGTGAAACTCAACACAAGTGTGCGCCAGATTCGTACAAATTGACGGTGTGGGCGCGTCTAAGGATTTGGATAATCACATCATGGGCAACTCTCATACCACCTCCCCCCTCATCAAAATCACCGGCCTAACAAAGATGTATCGTGAAGGCGGCAAGCCGCGCCGCGTCCTCGATCATGTAGACCTCGACATCTACGAGGGCGAATTCTTTGTCATGCTGGGCAAAAGCGGCAGCGGCAAATCAACCTTGCTCAATCTCTTGAGCGGGGTGGACAACGCCGACGCCGGTCAGATTATGGTCGGGGAGACCGAAATCACCCGTTTAAGTGAGCGCCAACTCACCTTGTTCCGTCGTAACCAAATCGGCATTATCTTCCAGTTCTTCAACCTCATCCCCACCCTAACCGTCCTCGAAAACGTCACCCTCCCGATTGAGTTGGGCGGCGGAAATCGCAATGCAGGGCGGGCAGCAGGGATGCTGTTACTTGACCGGGTAGGCTTGGCAGATCGCGCCGACACCTCACCGGACAAACTCAGCGGCGGAGAGCAGCAGCGCGTGGCAATTGCGCGGGCGCTCATCCGTGAGCCGAAGGTGGTGCTGGCCGATGAACCTACCGGCAATTTAGACGACGAAACCGGCGAAAAGGTGCTAAAACTCCTCTTGGAACTGACCCGCGATGCGGGCAAAACCCTCATCATGGCGACCCACAACCCAGACATCGTGCAATTGGCCGACAGGGTGGGACGTTTACATGACGGGAAGTTACAAGTTTCAATGGTTGATTAGAATATCTATGCTGGAATGCGATTTTTGCGCTAGGATAGATATAAGAGGCGATGCTTATGCCCCTTAGAGCTATAATCCAACAGGAAAGGCAGTTCAATCATGGCCGAGCCCGACCCAAAAGCAATCAAGTTCTTAATGAGCGAACTGCGGGACGTGAACAAAGATACGCGCCGTTCAGCGGTCATGAAACTCGGGATGATGGGGGGCGAAACGGCCATTCGTACCCTAATCAACATCGTCACCGATTGGAATGAAGACCTAATTGTACGCGGACGCGCTGCCCAGATGCTCGGTATCATCGGCGATCCCCGTGCAGTAGACCCGCTGATACGCGCTCTGAATGTCCCCGGTTATCAAGCCCAACTCAACGCCGTCGAAGCGCTCGGCAAATTGGGCAACACCCGCGCCGTCCCCTTCTTGCTCGACATCGCCAATGACCCCACCCGTGACCGCGTGCGCGCCGCCGCCCGCATCTCACTCAAGCAATTGGGGTATGACGATGACCACGCGGTTACGGAGCCGCTACCCGACCCGACGCCCATGTTGGAGAAAATTTGACCTTAAACGGTCAAGGCGGACACGTCAGTGCCGTGTCCCTACAAACATGCGTGTGATGTATTTCTACCACCTGTGCGTGACGTATGCGTGACGTGTCTTCACCACCCATGCGCGTTGCGATTTTCACCGATACCTTCCTGCCCAAAGTGGATGGTATCGTCACCGTGATTTGCCGCCTGCTGGAACACCTCCAGAGTCGCGGCGTGCAAGTTATGGTCATCACCCCCGACCTCGGCCCGATTGATACTTACGCGGGCGCAGAAATTTTGCGCGTGTGGGGCGTGCCATTCCCCCTCTACCCCGGCCTCAAGTTCTCGTGGCCGTTGTACCGCACATGGCGGCGCGTGCGTGACTTCAACCCCGATGTGATTCACTTCATCCATGCCGGCTTCACGGGCGGCTCTGGCATGTTCATGGCGATGGCGCTGACCGCGCCGCGTGTCGTCTCGTTTCACATCGACTATGCAGAACTCACCCGCCATTTTGGGTTGGGATTTGCCGCCCCAGTCGCCGATTGGCTGACCGCCTTGATGTTCAACCGCGCCCACCACGCCCTCGCCCCATCCAAGCCCATCGCAGAACGCATGACTCGCATCGGAATCACCCCGCCGACCACGATATGGGGGCGGGGCGTCGATGCGGAATTATTCCACCCGCGCTATAAATCGGAGTCGATGCGTGCGCGCCTGAGCGATGGACAGCCGGATGATTTCCTGTTGCTGTATGTCGGGCGCTTATCGAGCGAAAAACGCCTGATCGACCTCAAGTCGGTTTTGGAGTCCGTGCCGGGGGTGCGGCTGGCGCTGGTCGGGGATGGGCCAGAACGCGCCCGCCTAGTGCGTGAGTTTTCCGGCCTACCCGTCCATTTCGCTGGGTTTCTGGTTGGCGAGCAACTCGCGGCAACCTTCGCCAGCGCGGATTTATTCGTCTTTCCGTCTGAACTCGAATCGTTCGGGCTTGTGGCCGTCGAGTCAATGGCGGCGGGCGTGCCGGTAGCGGCCTCGCGGGTCGGTGGCATCCCAGAGGTGATTCAAGACGGCGTGACCGGCTGGACGTTTGCCCCCGGCGATGTCCCCGCGCTGATTGAGATTGTGCGTCGCGCCGTTGCCTGCCGCCAAGACCTCCCGGCGATGGGGCGGGCGGGACGCGCCTTTGCCGAGACGCGCACATGGCCGCACATCATGGAGGAGGTTTTCACCCTCTATGAGCGCCTCGCCCCCCAACGTGGCAGGCGCTGGTAAAGCGGTCAAATCATCAAAAAACATTGCGCTATCTGCTAATTCCCCTCTGTGACCTCGGCTTTTACCGGATTTACGCGACAAATCCGCCGTGCAAGAACAGCCATAAGATAAGAAGCTGCAACAGCAACAGCACGCCCATCAAAACCGGATGAATGCGGCGCGATGCCACCCCTCCTAGCACCAAAAAGACCGGGAACAGTCCGCCAATCACCCGCATATACGAATATAATCCACTCGCCAGCGGGATGAGCGCCGATAACAACAAATACCAGCCATACGAGCCGCGCAACCGGAACGCCAGCGGGATAATCACCGCGACGAAAATCAGCGCGACCACCGCCATCACCAGATGAAACAGGCGCGTTTGTCCGGTGATGACCGCCACGAATTCACGAATGAAACGCAACGGGTCAGGCGGGCCGCGCCAAGCGGCATGGGCATCAGCAAAGGCGGTCAAAGAGCCAAAATTGCTATTCATGTAGACCATAAAACTGAGCAGCATCAGGGGGATACCCAACGCTGCCAACACGACCCACCCCTCAACGCGCAAGCCGCGACCCAGCGCCCGCCATGTCTCACGCTTGTTGATCTGCGACAGCGTGAACCCATGCGAGGCCGCCCATTCCAGCGCAATCACGCCAATCATCAGCACGCCGGTAATGCGTGTGACACTCGCCAGCATCCCCATCACAATCGCCCATGTCCAGCGCTGTTTTCGCGCGAAATACGCGCTACTCACCGTAAACAGCAAAAATAAGCTCTCGGCATAGGCCGCCGTGAAGAATAAGGCCATTGGGTACAGTAGCAGATATACCCCCGCCCGCGTCCCAGCCGCTTGATACCCATACTCCAACTCAGCCAGCGCACACAGCGCAATCAACGCGCCCAATAGCGCCAGATTACTGACCACCAGCGCGGCGGAATCCGTGCTGCCCGTCACCGCCGAGGTGAGTTTAATCAAAGCGGGATACAGTGGGAAAAATGGCGCTGATGAATAGGTTTCTGTGGAAAAAGTATAGCCATTTTCGGCGACGCTGGCATAATACATCCCATCCCAGCGCAACCACGGTTCCGCCCATGGCACAGCCGCCGCCTTGCCGCCGGATGAGATGGCGAGCGCTTGAAACGCAATCAGCAGCAACCGTGAGGTGATGAATAACGCGACGGGGATGCCTAAGCGCCGCGCCCACATCCATTGAGCGCGGGCGGGCGGAGAATCGACACGGGCGGAGGTCATCGGTAACATTGTAAGCGCTCCATTAGGCTACGAATCCGCCGCTAAAGAAAATCCACAGCGCCAACACTTGTAAAATGACCAGCGCCGCCATCATTATCGCATGGCCTCGCGGGGATAATTCGGTCTCGGCCAGCGCAAAATATAGTGGGAATACCCCGCCCATCAAGCGCATGAACGAAATCAGCCCCGTCGTCAGCGGGATGAGCGCCGACAGCAGAAAATACCACGCATAAGACGCCCGCATTTTGACGATGCGCGGCAGCAAGACCAAGAGCAAGAACAGCGTCCCAGCCCCGGTCATGATGTCAAAACGGGGAGTCTGGCGCGTCAGCACTTTGATGATATCGGTCACGACGCGCATGAAATCAAAATTACCGCGTACCGGCGCATGTGCTTGCAGAAAAGCCATCGGCGACCCAAAATTGATGCCCAGATAAACCATAAAACTGAGCAGCGACAACGGGATAGCCAGCGCCGCAAGCGGAACCCAGCCCTCAGCGCGTAGGCCACGCCCCAACGCTCCCCACGTCTCGCGCTGGCGGATTTTCGAGAGCGTGAACCCGTGCGAGGCCGCCCATTCCAGCCAGACCACCCCGACCATCAGCACGCCAGTGATGCGCGTCAGAGTCGCCAACATCCCCAGCACAATCGCCCACGTCCAATGCTGGTTGCGGGCGGCGTACATACACCCGATGGTGAACAGCAAAAATAGGCTTTCGGCATAGCCCGCGCCCAGAAAAAACGCCATCGAATAGGTCAGCAGATAGACCATCGTCCGCGTTCGCGCTGGTGCGTACAAGTCCTCTCGCTCGGCCAACAACTGGAGGGCAATCAGCGCCGCTAACAGCGCCAGATTGCTGACCAGCAACGCGGCGGAGTCGATACTGCCGGTCAGGGGGGCGGTCACGCGGATGAGCGCTGGGTACAGCGGGAAAAACGCCGCTGAGGAGTGTATCTGCGGGGCGAAAGTGTAGCCGTTTTCAGCGATACTGGTATAGTAATGAGCGTCCCAACGGAGCCACGGCTCAATCCACGACACAGACGCCACCTTGCCGCCGGATGAGATGGCGAATGCCTGAAACGCAATCAAGATGAGGCGGGACGCGATGAACAGCCCAATCGGGATTTGGAAACGCCGAACCCACGCGGAGAATGACAGCATGAAATTTGGTAAAGAAGCAGTGGTCGGGGTCTTGGTCATCGTCAGCACTCTGGTGATTTTCAACCTGATTTTATACGGCGTACTCCCACCCGCGCAACCGAAGCCCGCCGTCACCCACGCACAACAAGCCCGCCAAGCCGCAGAATCGGCTGGGACGCTGGCAGGATTTTACGATTTTGACGGGGATTTGGGCGAAGCGGCGTGGTATCCGACGGAAAAAACCGACCTGTTGGACGGCTCGACTTATCAATATATGGCGCAGACCGACTCGCCGCTGACATTAACCGTGGCTTGCGCCGCGCCGTGGACGCTTGAGGTCGTGGTGATGGATAGATTAACCCACCTCGCACGCCCAGAAGTGAGTCTGGCGGTGAATGGCACGCCAGTAGCGGCCACCAAAACGCGCATGTTCCGCCGCTGGGTCTATCAAGCGACCATCCCAGACGGCAAGCCGGGGGACTGGATGGTTGATGTGAGCGTGCCGGAGTTAATCCGCCCGTCCGACCTGTTCGCCACCGAGGATGACCGCCCATTGGGCGTTGCAGCGGACTGGATATTGGTCACGGGCGCGGACTGTGGTTAATCTGGTTTGGGCGTGCTGGCGCTCAGGTCACGTTCAACCTTTTCCATCGACTCGCCATTGAGGAGTTTTTGCGCGGTCTCGTGATATGGCATGGCTTGGTCAGGCGACATGCCGCCGCCGAATTTGTCGCCGAATTGCTGGAACATCTCCCCGACTTGGCGACTGTCGCCGCTGTCGAACACCGAGACCATCTCATTGGAACTCAGGCTGGTGAAGTCGCGCTCGGTGGCCTTAATCGCCACTTTGTTAATCAACTTGGCGGCGCGTTGACTCCCACACTGCGGGCAGACCGGCGTGAGCGATTCGTAGTCCTGATAGCTCCGCACGCTGAGGGTATAGACCGTGCGGCAGTCTTTGCATCGAAAATCGTAGCTGTGCATAGGGATGATCCACCGTCTCATTTGTGATTGCATGATACCGGCGGCCTATTAGAGGCGCAATAATATTTTGGCGGACGCAATGTATTACGCTCGAATCGCAATTATCCGGTAGGGTGGCGGGCGGCTCGCGAGCCGCCCGTCCGTCAGAAAAACCCTATAACACCAATTCGGCCATGATACGCAGCGTTTCGACATCGAAACAAGCGATATTTAGGGTCTTAATCGGCGATTCTTTCCACTGTTGCAGCCGGTCTTTAATCCGGTCAACCGACCCGACCAGCGCGACCTCATCGACCAATTCATCGGGGACGCTATTAATCGCCTCGACCTTTTTACCAGACAAATACAGGTCTTGGATGGTGTCGGCGGCTTCCTCATACCCATACCGGCGGGCGAGGTCGTTGTAGAAATTCTTGCCCTTCGCGCCCATGCCGCCGATATACAGCGCCAGCTGAGGTTTGACCGCATTCCGCGCCGCCTCTAAGTCGTCGCTGATGACCACCGTCACCGCTGGGGCGATGTCGAAATCCGCGATAGATTTGCCATTGCCCGCCGCCGCGAATCCTTCTTCGACCCACGGCTTATACACGCTGTCATAATGCGCGGCGCTGAAGATGAACGGCAGCCAGCCGTCAGCGATTTCTGCCGTCAGTGCGACATTTTTGGGGCCGATGCTGGCGAGATAGATGGGCAAATCGACGCGCCCGTGCGTGATGCTTTTCAGCGGCTTGCCGAGTCCTGTAGCGTCCGCGCCCGTGTATGGCACGTCATAATGTTGGCCGTGAAATTCCAGCGGGCGCTCACGCTTGAAAATCTCACGGACGATATGGACGTACTCGCGGGTTTTGACCAGCGGCTTGCCGTATGCTTCCCCGTGCCAGCCCTCAGCGACTTGCGGGCCGCTGAGTCCCAAGCCCAGCAGCATCCGCCCGCCCGATAATTGGTCGAGCGTGGTGGCGGTCATGGCGGCCATGGCCGGGGTACGGGCGGGGATTTGTAAAATGGCCGTGCCGAGTTTGATATTTTTGGTCAACGCGCCAATCCATGCTAACGGCGTGACGGCATCGCTACCGTAGGCCTCGCTCGTCCAGACCGCGTAATAGCCCAGACGGTCAGCCTCTAAGACCATTTCCATCGGCAGTTCAATCCGAGAGCCGCTATATCCGAGGTTTAAACCCAATCGCATGATGAAAAATCCTTTCAAGAAAAGTTAGACGTGAGCAGTTTACAGGTTGCGATGGGCGAGGTGTTTTGTGAAATCGCCGCGACCACCGCAAACAATTAAACAGGTATTTGATTCGAGATTTTACCGGAATTCATCGGCGCTGTCGATAATTGCGGCTGTTTTTAGAGCTTGCCGCGCCAGCGCCACGCCAACAATCCAGACGCAATCAGCGCCAAAACCGCGCCCGCGATAAATGGGGCGGTGGGGCCAAACCCTGCCCACCCTCCGATGCCTTGCCATAGCACCCCCGCAAAAACGCTGGCTGGTAGCGCCATCAAGCCTTGTGTCGCATTGAAAAAACCGTAAGCCGTGCCACGCTGTTCGTTTGGGATTAAATCCGCCACCAGCGCCTTAGTCGTGCCTTCCACCGCCGCATAGTACAAGCCATATAGGGCATAAATCACCCATATCTGCGTCGCGCTGGTCGCAACCGCGAATCCCAGATAAATCAGCCCATAAGCCAACCACCCGCCGATGATGAGTCGCTTACGGCCAATCCGGTCTGACCACGCGCCCAACGGCCCCGAAAATACGGCATAGATGAGGTTGAAGCAAATAAGCATCCCCAGTACGCCTGCGACGCTCAAGCCGCGCTCTTGGGCGCGTAGAATCAGGAAGGCATCAGACGAGTTGCCCAGCGCAAAAATGCCTGTGACCAACAAAAAGAACTTAAATTCGGGGTTGAGTGCGCCAAAACTCAGCCGGACTTTGGGCTTGTCTGACGGCGGTGCTGCCCGTCGGGTTTCTTTTATCCCCACCGCCAGAATCACCACGCCCATGATGGCCGGGATGATGGCGATGAGTACCAACGCCTGAAAGGTCTCGCGGGTGATGTCAAACGATTGCGATTGAGTC
>Ga0163144_10015400_pt1 | contig 15776 bp, 14 predicted proteins | sample OliLak19BULKMAT1_FD_123175 | JGI IMG/M metagenome (GOLD analysis project Ga0163144, IMG submission 123175) | Freshwater microbial mat bacterial communities from Lake Vanda, McMurdo Dry Valleys, Antarctica - Oligotrophic Lake LV.19.BULKMAT1 | ecosystem: Environmental > Aquatic > Freshwater >...
ACCGGGGAGCCCCTCAAGATTTCAGCACCCGAAGGGACGAGCGGGTTCCGCATGGAAATCCGGCGTGGCGGTGAGTCTGTCGCCAGCTTCGGCCCCGTCGTTCCGCAATGAACCGCCCCTGACGCCCTCTCGATCAGCCATTCCTTTAGGCTCCACCGGTATCACCCTGACACCGGACCGCCGCCCAGAACCATCCATCACCCCGCCTGGGCGCTTCGTCATCCTCCCCGTTCCCACTTTAGGACCATGCTCCGCTCCCATTTTGCCACTCGCTTCAACCAAGGACGCTCCCGTATCGGAGCCCTTTTCGCACTCCTGGTTCATCTTACCGCGGGGACCGCGGCTGCGGCTCCGGGCCCGACGGCGGAATCCTCCTGATCTACAAGGCGGTCCAAATCATCGACGGAAATCCCATGGGAGGAAATGTGCGTTATGGCGCTGCCCTCGCCGAATCGCCGGAGGGTCCCTATGTCAAAACGCCAGGACGGATTTTCGAGTCGGATGCCCCGGCCGCCGCCGGACACTGGATGCTCGCAGAAGATCCCTACCTGTGGCACGACGCCCGCGGCGGCGGCGCTTACTACGCGGTGGCGCGTGATGTGGTGGGCACCTTCACCGGCGACGCGGGAGGTCTTGCCCTCTTTCGCTCAACGGATGGCCTGCACTGGAGCGCAGCGACCCACCCGCTCGTCCTCGGAAAGCGTTTCACGTGGGCTGATGGTCTCCCCGGAAGGACTCAGGTCGAGCGTCCCGCGCTCCTCTTCGTCGATCAGGAGCCCGTTGCTCTGTTTGGCGCCACCGATGGCTACCGTAAGGATGGGGTTGGCTCATTCAATGTGCACATCCCGCTCCGGTCCAAGGCGGTGCCATGAACGCCCCCCTCGCACACCGGACGGGCTCGCCTCTTCGGAGCGGGGCCCTCCGGCAAGAACAGGCACCTCGCCCATTGCCGCGAGCTCCAGATTCGCCCGGCTGCTGGAGTGAACGACTTCACTGGACACAGATTTGCCTGTCCGAACGCCCCATGCGATTCCTTGAACGATTCACCATCCCCGGACGACGCCCGTTCACATCCGCCATCGATTCGCCTCTTGAAACCCCCAGCCTCCTCCTCCGCCCGCGTCAATCGTCGTGATTTTATCCGACTCTCCGGCTCAACGTCCGCCTTGGTCGTCGCCGGCCTTTGCTCGCTGCCGCGTTCAGTACGCGCGGCTCCCGGAGGGCTCGGTGATGATCTGGACCTGAGTCGCTGGCTTCAGCCGGTACCCAACGGCGCAGTATTCGAGGATCCGGAATTTTGCATCTGGTGCGGCTCGGTGGTCCGCGGCGATGACGGGGTCTTCCATTTGTTCTACTCCCGCTGGCCACGCCGACTGGGCCACAAGGCCTGGGTCACCCACTCGGAGGTCGCCCGAGCCGTCGCCGACCAACCCACCGGTCCCTACCGACACGTGGAGGTGGTCCTGCCCGCACGGGGGCCGGCGTTCTGGGACGGCTCCTGCACGCACAACCCCACGATCCTGCGCGTCGGAAGTCGTTTTTGCCTCTACTACATGGGCAACTTCGGTGATGGCGTCGTGCAACAACCACTGAACTGGATTCACCGCAACCACCAGCGCATCGGCGTCGCCTTCGCCGATTCACCTGCGGGGCCGTGGACTCGTTTCGATCAGCCCGTGGTTGATGTCAGCCCAGACCCGGATGCACCCGACGCCCTGATGACGTCAAATCCCGCCACCTGCATCCGTCCCGACGGCGGGCTGCTGATGGTCTACAAGGCGGTGGCGAAAAAGGGGAAGCCTCCCTTCGGTGGTCCCGTGGTCCACCTCGCGGCAACCGCCGACCGACCCGAGGGCCCGTTCCGGAAACAGCTCACACCCATCTTCACCCGTCCAGGCGAACACTTCGCCGCTGAAGATCCGTTCATCTGGCACGACGGCGGTCGCTACCGCGCGATCGTCAAGGACATGAGGGGAATCTTCACCGGTCGCGGCAATTCGCTCGCGCACTTTGAATCAACCGACGGCTTTGATTGGCGTCTCGCGTCACATCCGTTCGTGACCGTTCCCGAACTCGTCCGCGCGGATGGCAGCCGGGTCAAGCTCGACGCCCTCGAGCGGCCTCAACTGTGGATCGACTCAAGCGGTCAACCCACGGTGCTCTTCTGCGCCGGAGCCTACGACGCGGACCGCGCCGCGAGCTTCAACGTCGCGATTCCGCTGCGCCGCCCCCAATGACCAAAATCCCCCATCTGCGCTGGTGGATCGTCGCCCTGGTTTTTCTCGCCGCGGTGCTGAACTACATTGATCGCCAAACCCTCTCCGCGCTCGCGCCGACAATCCAGCGCGACCTGAGCATGGACGACCGCGCCTACGCGAACATCGTCAATATCTTTCTCGTCGCCTACACCATCTCCTATCTTGTATCTGGAAAGCTGGTCGACGTGCTCGGCACCCGGCTCGGTATGGTGATTTTCGTCGGTTGGTGGTCCGTCGCCAACATGCTGACCGCGGCCGCACAGGGGGCGCAGTCCCTCGGCGTCTATCGATTCCTGCTCGGTTTCGGCGAGGCTGGCGTCTGGCCGGCCGCCTCCAAGGTGGTCTCGGAGTGGTTTCCGGCGCGGGAGCGGGCGCTGGCCATCGGTCTCTACACCATGGGCGCGACCTTCGGCGCCACCGTTGCGCCCTACCTCGTCATCCCGCTCGCCACTCACGCCTATTCCGAAACCATGCCTTGGCTCGCGGACGTGCTCGGCCAGGGCACGGGCTGGCGTTTGGCGTTCATCCTCACGGGCGCAGCCGGTCTCCTCTGGCTGCTGCCGTGGTGGCTTTTCTACCGGCTGCCGAAGAACAACCAGCGGATCACCGCCCACGAGCTTGATCTCATCGAAAAAGGCGCGGCCGAGGATATTCGGACGGGCGATACCTCTGACGATGCGCCCTGGAGTTGGAGCCGGGTGTTGACCAGCCGGATCGTCTGGCTGCTCCTGCTGGGGCGCCTGATCACGGACCCGGTCTGGTATTTCTATCAGTTCTGGTTTCCCAAATACCTCAACGCCGAGCGCGGTCTTTCCCAAGAACAGCTCAAGATCACCTGGGTGATCTACGCCGCGGCCGGCGTCGGCAGTCTGCTCGGCGGCTGGCTCTCCGGCCATCTCGTGAAACGCGGCGGAGCCCCCGCCCGGAGCCGGCTCTGGGTCATGCTCGGCTGCGCCTGTGTCATGCCCGTCTCGCCCCTGATCACCCGCATCGGCGACACCCAGCTGGCTCTCGCGTTCGCCGTGCTCGCGGTCTGCGCCGCGCTCGCCTCGTTGATCAACATCAGCTCGATCGTCGTCGATGTCGTTCCCAAATCCTCCCTCGGCACCGTCTTCAGCGTTGTCGCGGCCGGCAGCACCGTCGGTGGCATCATCATGAACACCGTCGTCGCAACCATGGTCTCGGGCCCCGCCGCGAATCCCGGAGGCTTTCTCGACCAGGCGATCCGCGCCGTGCTCAGCCCCATCCTCTCCGTCGTCCAAGGCCAGGGCTACGGCCAATGGTTCCTGTTCATGGCCTTCCTGCATCCGCTCGCCTGGCTGATGCTCTACTTTGGCGGCGTCCACCGCCGGCCCGCACTTCGTTCCGCCTGACTTCCCCTCCCGTTTTCCCCGGATGCAACTCTCCCCTCCTGTCACCCACCGCGAACTCCTCAGAAAGACCCTCACCGCCGACCTCGCCATCGTCGGCGGTGGTCTCGCCGGCACTTGCTGCGCCATCACCGCCGCACGCGCCGGCCTCAGGGTCATTCTGGTCCAGGACCGGCCCGTCCTCGGAGGAAACGCCTCCAGCGAGGTGCGCCTGTGGATTCTCGGGGCCACTTCCCACATGGGGAACAACAACCGCTGGGCCCGCGAGGGCGGCGTGATCGACGAGATCCTCGTCGAAAACACCTTTCGCAACCCCGAGGGCAATCCGCTCCTCGTCGATATCCTGCTGCTCGAAAAGGTCGTTGCCGAACCCAACATCACCCTGCTGCTCAACACCGCGGTGCACGAGGTGACCAAACGCGACGACGACTCCATCGCGAGCCTGCAGGCCTTCTGCTCCCAGAACTCCACCCGGTACGATCTGCACGCACCGCTCTTCTGCGACGCCTCCGGTGACGGTGTCCTCGGTTTCCTCGCCGGCGCGGCGTTCCGCATGGGGGCGGAATCACGCGATGAGTTCGGCGAGCGCTTCGCCCCGGCCCTGGCCAGCCAGGAGTTGCTGGGCCATTCACTGTATTTTTATTCCAAGGACACCGGTCGTCCAGTCCAGTTCACCCCGCCGAGCTTCGCGCTCACGGACATCACCCAGATTCCACGCTGGCGCCACTTCAACACGAAGGAGTATGGTTGCAGGCTCTGGTGGATCGAACATGGCGGCCGGCTCGACACGGTCCATGACACCGAGAGGATCAAGTGGGACCTCTGGCGCGTGGTCTACGGGGTCTGGCATCACATCAAAAACTCCGGACAGTTTCCCGACGCGGCCAACCTCACGCTCGAGTGGGTCGGCATGATTCCAGGCAAACGTGAAAGCCGGCGCTTTGAGGGCGATCACATCCTCCGCCAGCAGGACATCGTCGAACAGCGGTCGCACCCCGATGCGGTCGCCTTCGGCGGATGGGCGATCGACCTGCACCCGGCCGATGGCGTCTTCAGCGCCCAGCCAGGCTGCACCCAATGGCATGCGAAGGGCGTCTACGAGATACCCTACCGCTGCCTCTACAGCCGGAACATCAACAACCTCTTTCTCGCCGGACGGATCATCAGCGCCTCGCACGTCGCGTTCGCCTCCAGCCGGGTCATGGCCACCTGCGCCCACATCGGCCAGGCCGTGGGCGCGGCCGCCGCGGTCTGCCACCGCCATGGCACCCTGCCGCGCGCGCTCCTCCAACCGCCGCGGATGGCGGAGTTGCAGCGCGATCTGCTCCGCACCGGGCAGCACATCCCGGGAGTCCGGCTGCAGGACGCCGACGACTTGGCGCGCCATGCAACGCTCACGGCCTCCAGCGAATTGAGACTCGCGACCCTCCCGCCCGACGGTCCACTCCGCTCCCTGAATCACGCCGCCGCGATGATGCTGCCGGTGGTCGCGGGGTCGCGAGTGACCCTGACGGTGCTCGCCGACGTGTCCAGCGAGGAGAACCTGCGGGTCGAACTTCGCCAGAGCGCCCGCGCAGACAATCACACCCCGGACGTGACGCTGGAGACGAAAGTCATCCCGCTCGCCCGAGGCATCGGCCAGGAGGTGCGGATCGACTTTTCCCAAACGTTTGCGGACGAACGCTACGCCTTCGTCTGTTTCTTCGGCACCGAGGCGATCGCCCTGCGGTGCAGCGAGCAGCGCGTCACCGGCCTGCTGGCCCTGACCCATCAGGTCAATCTTGCGGTGGCGAAGTCCGCCGTGCAGTCACCCCCGGCGGACATCGGCGTGGACACCTTCGAGTTCTGGCAGCCCCAGCGCCGGCCCGGGGGCCATAACCTCGCGTTCTGCCTGGAGGCCCCGCTCGCGGTCTTTTCGCCCCGGAATGTGATCAATGGCCTCGCCCGGCCAACCCATCAAGCCAACGCCTGGGTGGCCGATTTTTCGGATCCCTCACCGACGCTCACGCTCGAGTGGTCGCAACCGCAAACCCTTGCGCGCATCGAACTGATGTTCGATCCGGACTACGATCACCCCCTTGAGTCGGTCTTGATGGGACACCCCGAGCGGCGCATGCCGTTCTGCGTCGAGCACTATCGCCTGCTTGATGACGGCGGTCATCTCCTCGCCCAATGCGACGACAATCATCAGGCCCGCAATGTGATCACGCTGGCCCAGCCGGTGAGCACCCGCTCACTCCGCATCGAACTGACCGCGCCCTCGGCAAACGTTCCAGCCGCGCTTTTCGAAGTGCGGTGTTACGCTCGCGGCGGGGATGATTGACGCGCCGATGGTTTCCGCGATGTCGATCTCTGCGGCCTCAGCGAGGCCACCTACATCGGCCTCGCGCGACCGCGGTCGAATCCCGGATCGTTGTAGGTGGCCTCGCGGACGCCGCAGGTTCGATGCCGCGCAGCAGATTTTCTACGAAGCCGAGCGAAGCGAGATCAGCCGGGTAGCAGTCGGCTGGGGCGGACAGGGCAAGTGAGCCAGGGTCCAGCGGCAGGCGGTGGGCTGGCGGAGGCGGGCGGTGGGCGGGGTGGCAACTGCGAAGCGGTGCGTTATCCCGCGGGCTCAGCGAGCCCACCTACAACGGAGATCGTGCGCTCGCAGAATAACCTCCTCATGCGAACGGAATCGGACACACTGACCGTTCCATGGCTCTCCTCGGCAAACGCAACCAGCTTCCCTTCGTGCGTGAAGCGCCACCGGGCTTCTACCTCGACGGCGGCTCGCACGGGGAAATCCTCCTGCCCGGGCGCTACCTGAAACAACGCCCGGCTGTCGGCAGCCTGGTCGATGTCTTTGTCTATCGCGACTCCGAGGACCGCTTGGTTGCGACGACCGAGATTCCTTACGCAGCCGCGGGCGAATTCGCCTGCCTGCGTGTCGTGAGCGTCAACCCGCGCATCGGAGTGTTTCTCGACTGGGGGCTTGAAAAGGATCTCCTGCTCCCGATCCGCGAGCAGGCCGGCCCCCTGCGTGAAGGCGACTGGCTGGTGGTCCATGTGACGGTGGACGAGAAGACGGATCGCATCATCGCGAGCGCCCGTTTGCACCGGTATCTCAACCTCACGCCGACGCCGTTTACCGCCGGCCAGCCCGTGAAGCTCCTGGTGCTGGGTGAGTCGCCCCTGGGCTACAACGCGATCGTCAATCACACCCATCGCGGCCTGCTCTACGCCAACGACCTGGCCGGCCCCTTGGCCACGGGGCAGACGATGGACGGTTTCATCCGCGCCGTCCGACCGGACGGCAAGATCGACCTGACCCCTCACGGAAGTCGGGTGGGCTATCAACGGATCATGCCGCTGACGGACAAGATCCTTGAGGCCATCAAGGCCAGTCCGAACCACCGGCTGGGGTTGCACGACGGCAGCCCGCCTGAGGAAATTCGCGCAACCTTCGAGGTGAGCAAGAAAGCGTTCAAGCAGGCAATCGGGGTGCTCTTTAAAGCGAAGCGGATCGTGATTGAGGAAACGGGTATCCGCCTGCCGTGAGTCGGCACGCGTCTGACCCCTGACGCCCCCGTTACGTTCGTTAATCGTTCATTCGTGGAACATTCCCCACGTCGGCCTGGGTTCATGCAAGTCGGCGATCGCCGGTTTCAATCCCTCCTCCCGATCTGAAATCGGGAACATCTGCCGGTCAACCCACCCATTTCCCCCCCTCCCGCATCGAGCCTCCATCGGAAAGAAACTGTCTCCGAGGTGAACCATTTCACCTACGCGCGAATTGCGCCGTTTTCCGGACCGGTCATGACATCAACTCGCGGTCATCCAACCATTGGGTGAACCGATACCCTCCCTGCTCCATGACCACCCGCATCCTTCGCTTTGCCGCTTTGCCGGCCTCCCTGTTCTGTGGACTGTTCACATCCGCCTCAGCCCAGAACACTCCACCTGTCCTCGGCGCTGACGAGTCCGCCATCACTCTTCCCGCTTTCACGATCGAGAGTGAGTCCGAAACGGGCTACGCGGCCACCAATGCCACCAGCGCCACCCGGATCGCCACCGACCTGAAGAAACTCCCGGTCTCCCTCGATATCATCACCGAGGATCTCTTCAAGGACTACGGGCTGACCGAGGTCTACGACATCCTCGGCCTCTCCTCCGGCGTTTCCAATAGCCAGCGAGCCACCGGAGCCTCGGAGAGCTACACCGTGCGGGGTTTCACCACGTTCTTCACCGCCCGCAACGGCAACACCAACCTGCGCAGCTTCGACTCCGCAAATGTCGCTCGCGTGGAGGTCGTCAACGGTCCCGCTTCCGTCCTCTACGGACAGATCGACCCAGGCGGCGTCGCCAACACCGTAACGAAACAGCCTTCGGCCCGCGCCAGTTCAAATCTCCGCCTCGAAGTGGGATCGTGGGCCTACTTCCGTGCCGAACTTGGAACCACCGGACCCCTCAACAAGTCAAAGACCCTGACCTACCGCGTGGACGGTTCCTGGTTGGATCGCGAGGGTTACCGCGACTACGATTCCATGATCAAGCGTTTCATCGCTCCGGTCATCCGCTGGCAGCCACGCAAGGGCACCTCGGCGACCCTCGATCTGGAATACGTCGACATGAACATCGTCGGTCTGGGCAACTGGCTGCGCTACACCGACCGGGTGAACAACGTGGTCAAGTTCGACGACTCCATCCTGCCTGACACGTGGAGCGCCCAGGGTCCGGGACTCGGAACCAACGTCGCCAACCGTCTCTACTCTCTCACCCTCGAGCATGCCATCACGGATCGGATCGTGATTCGAAACCAGTCCGGTGTCAGTTCCTTCCGCCGGAACAACTGGGAAAATGGCTCGACCGCCACCACCCCCACGGTGACCACTCCCGTCACCCTGCCTTGGTCCCGCGGTCTCGCCGGAGCGTTTGCCAATGGGCAGACTTTCGCCAACACCCTCAATCTCGCCGCACGCTTCGATTTTGGGCAACGCCACTACACCCGAATCGTCGCCGGCTGGGACTACAATTATGTCCGCAATGACTCCAACAGCCGCACCACCGGCATTGTCGGCGGCGTCGGTGTCCTCGCTCCAGCGAACTGGGACCTGGCGAATCCGGCAACCTGGGACCGCACCGTACCTTCCATCTATCAGGCTCGGGTGAGTGCCTACTCGGGCACGAAGGTTTGGGAAGACAAGATCTATGTGGTCGACGCCCTTTCGCTCTTCAACGAACGCCTGATGTTTCTCGGCGGCATGAACTACTCGAAGGTGAACGTTCTCTCGTTGAATTACCTGACCAATGCCCGCCTGCGGATCAAACCGGAGCCCCGCTACACGCCCCAGCTGGGTGCCGTCTGGCGCGTCACCCCGGCCCTCGGTCTCTACGTCAACATGTCCGAATCCTTCCGTCAGATCTCCTCGTTGCGGACCAATCAGGACCGCAGTCTGACGCCGTTCGATCCGCTCATCGCCGAAGGTCTCGACTACGGGGTGAAGTATGACTTTGGCGATGGCCGCTACAGCGGGCAGGTGACGATGTTCGATATTCGCTACACCAATGCCCGCCAGAGTTTCACCGCCACCGATGAATTCGGCACCTTCGGCTATGAGCTCCAGGTGGGTGAAACCGGTTCAAAGGGCGCGGAATTCCGGCTTTCCGCCAACGTGACGAAAAACTGGCAGCTGGTGGGCGGATACACGTATGTCGACGCCAAGGTGACCAAGAACCCGGCCAATGCCTCGATCATCGGCCGCACGCTTCCGCGCTCACCCACCCACACCGCCACCGTGAACACCTCATTCCGTTTTACCCGCGGTCCGCTGAAGAAATTTTCAACCGGCGCGAATATCAGCTACCGCAGCCAGGCCAAGGCCTTCGAAACTCCGGACCCGTTCCTCCTCGACCCGCGGGTCGTGATCAACGGCCGGATCGGCTACGCCGGGAAGATCTTCGGTCGCAACGCCAACTACAACCTGCTCATCAGCAACCTGACCGACGAGGTCTATTACCCAAGCTCCCTCGGCCGCGCCGATCCGACCTCCTATCGGTTCTCCGTCGAGTATCGTTTCTAGTGAAACTGAACACGACCGCGTCTGCCGATGCTTTGTCAAGCCCTCGCCAAACCCTCGGCCGCCGTCCGCCGCCTCCTTGCGCTGGTCTCCTCCGTGATTTGCGGAGGTCTGCCAGTCTGGGAGCCGGCGCTGGTTCTGGCATCACCGCCAGCTCCTGACTACGAGCTGCTTTTCGCCGACGAGTTCAACGGCTCCACCCACAATGCGTCCAATTGGGCACCCCGCACCGGACCCCGCACCGGCACCGGAATCGACGGACTGAATCTCGAGCGCAATCTCTCGTTCGCCGACGGGCATCTCATCATCACCGCCAGGCAGGAGGTCATCGACGGAAAGCCGGCCCACACCGGCGGTGGCTTGATCAGCCGCCATCGTTTTGGCTACGGTTACTACGAGGTCCGTTCCCGGCCTTTCATGGAGGGACGCGGCGTGCACACCGCCTTCTGGCAACGCGGGATGGGAGGTCCGGAAAACAACTCCATCTTCGAAATAGACTCCCACGAAATCGATTCCACGCAGAAGATCGCGTGCAATAATCTCTACGTCGATGTCTCAACCAAGGGCTACATGGAATTGGCCTGGCCCCACCGCGGGCAGGTACCTCTGCACCTTCCAGCCGACGGTTGGTGGATCGACGCGTATGAATACACGCCCGACGGCGTCATCTTCTATGATGACGGGGTCGAGGTCGCCCGCGCGGACTTCCCCGATCTGGTTGCCGCCCAGAATGTCTGGCTCACCGCGCTCAATGGGGTCGGCCGGGTGGATGCTGCCAAACAGCCGGGCGAAACCCGGTTCGACTACTTCCGCTACTACGCCCGCGACTTCCCGGGCGCCACCCTCCTGCCCAATGGAGGCTTCGAATACAACCAGGACAAGATCTCCCTCGACCTGCCCGTGGCCTGGCTGGAATCCGGTGACGCCGGCGCCTGCCGTGTCGTCCGCGGCGAGGCGTTCCACGGGGACTTCAAACTTCGCCAGTCATCCGATCGGCCCTTTTCCGTCACCGCCACCCAGACCCTTCACTACATCCGCAACGGCAATTATGAATTGCGCGCACGGGTACGCCGCCAGGGTCAACACTCCGTCGCCCGCATCCGGGTCTCCGGTCACGGCGGGCAGGACCTCTCGGTCGATCTTCCAGCCTCCGCCTCATGGACCGACATCCGCCTGCCAGCGATCCTCGTCACGACTCATCAGGTGACTGTTGCGCTCAACTCCGCCGGCGGCCCGGACGACTGGGTCGAGCTTGATGAGGTGCAATTCCTCAAACCTCCGCTCCCTGGGAAAACGGTGCGCCCATCCCGGTCATTCGCCTTTCAACCTAACGCACCGATCTGGGAAATTGCCGCACGCCGTCCGATTGATTTCAAGGGTGACGAAAAGTTCTACTTCTTCGGTCGCAACGTGGGAATCGGCGACGCCGTCACCGTCTCCTTCACCCTGCAGCCGCAGAAGCGGATCGATACGTTCCCGCTCACCCGCATGCCAAAAACGGGCAATCGGGGTTGGGGCGTGGGATTGTCGAAGGAGGGAGCCATTTTCTTCCGACTGGGAAGCCACGCAGATCACTTTGATCTCGTGGTTCCAAACGGCTATCGGGAGGGCGCGGTCACACGCGTGACATGCGTGTTCGATCGCGGCTCCGCTGCGATCTATTTGGATGGGCGACTGCGAAAGCGGACGGAGGGCATCATGCATGCACCGATGGACCCCACCGCTCCCGGTCGACTCGGCGCCAACAGCGGCCTCTACGACGCCGCTGGAGACGTGACGCTCACCGCCGATGCGCCGCCATCCCCGTCAACCCGGTTCCAAAACTACATTGGTACCATCGGTGACGTCAGGGTTTACAATCGCGCGCTATCGTCCGACGAGATTGCCCGTTGATCGCACGCTGGTCCACCCTCCCCTCTCCTCCCGCCCCCCCGCAGGCGCGAGTAACCCAATGGGTTACTTCCACGGACGGGGGGTTTTGTTGCGACTGACGTTCATTCGGGCGGCGCCTACGCGGTGAACCGTTCATCAACGAGGCGGTTGCAAGTACGGCGAAAAGACCACCTACGGAGAGTGGATCATGCAGTCCGCCCGCATCCCGGTGGCAGAGTATCGCTCATGCGCGCAACGTTTCAATCCGGTGAAGTACAACCCGGACTTCTGGACCCAAGTCGCCAGGGACGCCGGCATGAAGTACATCGTCATCACCGCCAAACACCACGATGGCTTTGCACGGTATCCATCCGACGTGACGACCTGGGATGAGGCCGACGCCACACCCTACGGCAAGGATCTGCTGAAACCGCTCGTCAACTCCGCCCGCGAGAAGGGACTGCGTCCGGACTGATCACCAACAATCGCCTCGGTTCCGGCGGTGACACCGCGACCCCTGAGCAATTCGTCCTGGTCACCGGTTACCAAGGAGCCTGGGAGACCTGCATGACGATGAACGGCCACTGGGGCTGCAATGCCGCCGATGACAACTGGAAATCGTCCGTGGATCTCATCCGGAAGCTCGCGGACATCTGCTCCAAGGGCGGGAACTTTCTACTCAATGTCGGTCCGACCGCGGACGGCGAATTTCCGGCAGCCTCCGTCGAGCGCCTGCGCGACATGGGGCAGTGGCTGCGGTCCCAAGGTGAGTCCATCTACGGAACCAGCGCGGGGCCCTTCGCCCACCTCTCCTGGGGTGTGGCGACGCGCAAAGGCAACCGCCTGTACCTCCATGTCTTCGATTGGCCAGGCAACGGAAAGCTCCTCGTTCCACTCCGGACGGCTGCCAAAGCAGCGTGGATACTCAAAGAACCGGGCAGGAAGGTCGCCATTTCGCGCGAGGCTGAACGACTTGTCCTCTCCTTGCCTTCGATCGCGCCGGACCCGATGAATAGTGTCGTCGTCCTCGAACTCGCCAGCGAACCGGTCGTGCCTGCATTGCCGACAGCCATCGCCACGGCCACCGCGTCAGCCGAACTCGCGGACAATCTGGCGGCGAATGTACTCGATGGCACGGGTGCCAAACGCTGGCGCGCTCCTGTAACCGACAAATCTGCCTGGCTCGAAGTCGACCTAGGCAAACCCGTCGCGATCTCCGGGTTCGGCCTCGATGAACCCGATGTCTGGCCCCGCCTGAAACAAGTCTACCTGCTCGAAGTCGAAGGCGGCGTCGCCTGGCGCAAGGTCGCGGAGGGCAAAACCAACGGCCATGGCGTCAAGCAAGCCCTTGCCCCGGTCACCGCCCGGAAGTTCCGCCTAACCCTGACGTGCGAAGCCGGCTCCCCCGGCGTCGCGGAATTCCAGCTTTACCGGCCGGAGTGAGGATTCGCCTCGTTCCTAGGCCTTGCTCTCTGTCTCCCGAATCAGACCTCCTCGTCCAAGGACCCACACGTTCCAGAGAACGAGTCCGGCAAGGAACCCGGCGAGGTGCGCGCCGACATCCACCCGTTGTCCGCCGGCGCCATAAAGTCCCAGGACTGCCACTCCGACCGCCAGCGACGCAAAGATCGCGCGCCATCGTTGGGGATGGTGCGACCTCCACGCCACCGAGATGCCCCTTCCCACGAGCAAACCCACCCCCGCGAAGATCGCGGTCGATGAACCCAGCGACCGATAGGCCCCGGGAAAGTGAATCGCCGCAACTGCCAGGTTCGCGGTCACGGATGCGATCAGGAGCAGCAGCCAGCCTTTCATCCGACCGAGGGTGGACAGCACCGCCGGGAAAATCAGCAATCCGTTGAGTGCATTCGAGATCACGTGGGCGGCGTCGGCATGAAGAAAGAGCGCGGTGGCGGCCCGCCAGACTTCGCCGTTCGCAAACACCGCTTGGCTGTCCAGAACGCCCTGACTCACCCAATCAGGGAAATCTTCCCCCAGACGAAACAAACCGAGAACGATCACCGCCCAAAGCAGGGGTGTGAGAAACTCAGTTCTCCTCGGAGTCCACGGGTCAACGATCGGTGCCGGCGGCCAGCCCACCCGTTCCCGATCATAGGCCGCCAGTTGCCATCTCAGCTCAGCGACCGCGTCCCGTTCGACGAGCAGTCGAACGTGCCCCCACTGAATTTCGGCAAGCCAATACGCGCGCCCCGCCGCAAGCACGACCAGTCCATGCTCGGCCGCCTCCGCCTCACTCGCGTAGGTTCCCACCTCCACCAAGCCGTCCTCGGCCGGATCCGGAACATCAGACGGTGAGTCAGGTGCGACCATTGCTCGCACCGTAACTCCACACCGCGTTCTGCGCCACGCGCATCACCGAGGACGGGCGAATCTATTTGCCGGTGACGCTGCTCCCCTGTCGATCGGAAACTCGGGAGGCCGGATTACGAAACGCTCGATCCTGCGGGAAGATGGGCCGGCGCGCCTTACACTTGTCTCATGAGGCTGACTTTATGTAAACTATTATTGACTCCACTGAATTTGTGTTAAATTATACATACATAATGTCAGAAGGAGAATACGCAGCTACGCCCTCGCGAATGAGTGCATCGTCGTCCCCAAAGCGGCATGAACCCTCCCCGCCGCACGCAGCGGGGCATTCCGGAAGGGGCTTCGCCCCGATGACCGCGGGCGGTGGCCATCCCCGAGGCAAGTCTCGCGGAATCGGTGCCGTCCCGATTAAAATGAACCGTTTCAAGTGACGAGGCTAAGATGGAGACATTGATCCGAAACCAGATCCGGGTTCTGCGATTTCACCACGGTGAGATGACGCAGCAGCAGCTCGCCGTCCAGATCGGTGTCACCCGCCAGACAGTCAACGCCATCGAGGCCGGCAAACACTCCCCATCGTTGGAAGTCGCCTTTCGGATCGCCCGCGTCTTCGGCAAACCGCTGGAGGACGTTTTCCAGTTCCCCACCTCCTTTCCTCTCCCTTCCTCCCCGCCCCTCGTTACTCCCGCGCCCACCCCGCAAGAGGTCACACTCTCCCTCTTCTCCCTCCCCTGACGTTCTCCCTTCGCCGGACGTTCCAAGGGCTAAGAAAGTAGCCCCTTGAAGATATACCTGAGCTGGCAAGAATTCCCGTCGTTGTTGAGTAGTTATTCGCACCAGCGTTGAAACGCACGGAGTTGGCGGATAGGCTCGTTGATCCTTGTGTAGCGTCCCGGGTTCTGCGAGTTTCGCTCCCCAAACCAGCGGCCGCGCAGGGGTGAGCGATCGCGTGAGCGAAAAGAGCGGCAGGGGCGAGATGGGGCGGCTGCAGGCACGATGACGGGGGTGGGTGATCGAACGGGCGGCTAAAAGAAAGATCCGCTACAAACGAAAGTATTCCGCCAGGCGGTTTTGCACGATCGTCCATTCTTCGGAGGTGAGGGCCCCGAGCCGACGTTCCAATCGCGAGAGTGATACCGACTGCACCTGCTGCAGGTGGAACGTCCCCGGCTTGAGGAACGACTTGGAGATTTGCAGTTCCCAGCGATTGCCGCGCACGGCCGTCGTGTGCGGTAGCACCGTGACGAGAGCGAGTTCGTCGTCGGAGGGATAGTCCGTAAGGAGCAGGCACGGGCGCATTTTGGCCACCATGCCCAGGTCGATCATCCAGACTTCACTCGCCTTTGCCACGGGCGGAGTCCTCAGCTTCCATCCGGTCGAGTAACGCGAAGCCCTCGGCGGCGGTATGTTCGAGGGCGGTCACGTCGTCTGCCTCATCGATAGCGAGTGCACGGCGGCACAGGAGTCGTCGTTCCTCGTGGGTGAGGCGCGGCAACTCGTCGAGGATTTCAGTCAGGGACATGTCCGGAAACATAGTCGGCGGGATCCGGGTTTCAACCCTCGCGTTCGCGGGGATGGCACATCGCATGGGTCTTCTTCAGATCGGCAATCGAGAGTTTTGCGTAGAGCTGCAGGGTGTCGAGATGTTCATGGCCGAGCAACTCTTTGATGTGCCAGAGGTTGGCTCCGCCGCGGATCAGTTCGGTCGTGCAGCTGCGGCGCAGGGTGTGCGGGGTCACCGTGACCGGCAGCCCGAGTGGATCGGCGTGCTGGAACTGGGCGACGCTCTACGACGTACTCGAAGAGACGCCTGGAGTAAGTCGAGTGGTGCTGTCGCATCCGGCGAAGAACCGGATCATCGCGGACGCGCAGATCAAGAATGACCG
>Ga0163144_10015402_pt1 | contig 15775 bp, 15 predicted proteins | sample OliLak19BULKMAT1_FD_123175 | JGI IMG/M metagenome (GOLD analysis project Ga0163144, IMG submission 123175) | Freshwater microbial mat bacterial communities from Lake Vanda, McMurdo Dry Valleys, Antarctica - Oligotrophic Lake LV.19.BULKMAT1 | ecosystem: Environmental > Aquatic > Freshwater >...
CACGTTATCCAGACGGAGGTTGCTCATGGGGGCGGTGGGCGGCATCAGCGTTCGAATTGGGCTGCCCGCGCTCTCGGCGATGCTCGATTCGCATGGCACGGCGCTCGCACAGGGGGGAGCGTTGCCGAAGCGTTTCTTGGTTTGGTTTTGGGCAAATGGGGTGAAGCCCGCGCGCTGGGTGCCGAGCAGCGTGGGCCCCGATTGGGCGCTCTCGGAGCAGCTCACACCGCTCAAGAACGTCAAAGAATACGTGAGTGTGGTGTCGGGCACGGAGATCAAATTCCCGAATGCGGCGCACCACACGGGTGCCATCTCCATGATGACGGGAGCCGACATTGTGGGGCCAGAAGGCGGCGGAGATTTTCCGACGACGGGTTCGGCACCTTCCATGGATCAACGCTTCGCAAACGCTTCGGGCACAACAACGCGCTTCAAGTCGCTCGAATTCGGCGTGCTCGAGCACAATGCAATCAAAGAGGGCGATGGCATCCTTAATATTTTCCACAACGGAAAATCGAGCCCCAATCCTGCCGAAATCGACGCAAGAAAGGTCTTTGATCGCGTCTTTGGAACCGGGTTCACCGCCCCTTCAACGGCTCCCAATCCCAACCCGGCACCGGCTGACATTAGCTTGGGGTTAAGAAAGAGCGTGCTGGATGGTGTGCTCGCGGACATGGAGGCCCTCAAGCCAAGGCTCGGCACCGACGATCTCAATCGCTTGGCCCAGCACGCCGAGAATATCCGCGGCATTGAGCGAGCAACTGGGCCCCTTCATAGCCAATCCGTTCACCGGCCAGCCGAATACTGCTGAGCTGCGGATAAGCGAGTTCGCAAATCCTTGAATCGTTGTCGACGCCCAAGATCGCAACTTCGCTCGGAACGCGGAGGCCCCCAAGCCGACAGGCTTCGGCGGCTGCCCACGCCGAATAATCCACCTCACAGAATAACGCCAAGGGCTTAGGCAACTCCTTCAGCCATCCGCCAACACCATGGACCTGATCGCCATGATTGGTCGGCCTGTTTTCCGCGACTTCGTGGCTCGCCAACGTGAGGCCGTGGGCCTTCAGGACCGCTTCGAACCCCTCGCGCCGCTCGCGCCAACGACGACGATCGCCACCCAAGAAAGCCAGGTTCCGGTAGCTGCGACTTAGAAATTAGCGCGCCGCCATCTCACCAACAGCGCGATGATCAGGCCTGACTTCGAACACCGTGCGGCACGGCACACTGAGACCCAGATTGACCACTGGGATCTTGGAGCGAGCCAAAATTTCTGCACAGTGCGTATTGGGTGCCGCCAGAATCAGCCCGTCAGGACGTCCCGCGAGTAACCGCGTCACCCCTTCGGGCGTTGGAACGTCGTGCTCGAAAATCCACGGACGCGAAGGGCGCGCAAACGCAGCAATCCCCCGCAGATTCCCACCTGAAAAGCCCTGGTTCAGATCGAAAGCAAGGCCAATGCGCATGTGCCCAATAGCCTATCCAAGGGTGGCCGGCTTTGCACATGCATTGCGCCTACTGCGCTCCAAACGTTTCCGTTCGGGTGTGTGCCAGCTCGACTTTCTCTCGCGGAACGCTGGTTTGGCAGGACGTACTCGGCGTTCGTCAGACGTGGCTCGGAGCGCTGACCTTGGCGTTACCTGCATGATGTTTTGCGACGTTTCGGCGGTAGGGCTTAGCTTGGACTACAGTTGGCCGTTTGCCTCAGGTGGCTACAGAAGAACCCGTTATTCATCAACTCATCTACGTGAGCGCCGCCACGGCGCCTTTTAGCGGACCCGATGTAGCCACCCTATTACTCAAGGCTCGTGAGAACAATCGACGCCTCGGGGTGAGCGGCCTGCTCGTTCACAAGTCTGGCTCGTTCTTCCAAGTGCTTGAGGGCCCAGAAGGCGTCGTTGAGAGCCTCTTCGAACGGATCAGCGCTGACGCTCGGCATGAGCGCACCGTTGTTCTGCTCCGAGGTCCAGTGCTGCGTGCAAGCTTCGCGGAATGGACGATGGGCTTCGTTGAAGGCGAACGCTCCGAGGTTGATCGCATCCCGGGCTTCAATGACTTTTTCCGCAAAGGTTTCGCTAGCGCGCACGCGTCCGAAGGAGCTTCGAGCGCTAGGGACCTCGCGCTCGCGTTTCGCGACGGGCGTTTTCGACAGTTCGTCGACACCCACTAAGCTCCAGGCTGCGTTGGCTGACGCACGGGGTAGTAAGCATGCTTACTACCTGCGGAACGAACGGCACCCGTCTACCGATAGGCGGGGTCCCGCCATTCTGTGGATCGAGTTCCTAACGGAAGCCTTGCTCGTAGCGTTGACCGGATCCGCTCGTGGTGGTGCGGTGCGGACAAACCCGGGTTGAACCACCTCCACGCTATAGAGACTACCCAGCTTGCCCGAGCTCACGGCAGCCCGGAACCACTCGAACACTTTTCCCATCCTACGCTGGTGATTCACGAAGATGCGCGCTCCCGCCGCACGCGCCGCGGCCTGCATGCGCTTACCCTCTCCCAGCGAAAGCGCGAACGGCTTTTCAACCCAGAGTATGCGTGCTCCTGCTTCAAGTGCTGCGCTCAGCATCGCTTCTCGATCTTGAGGGAAGCCGCAGATACTCACCAAGTCAGCCTTTTCATGCGTGAGCATTTCACGGTAGTCCGCGTACATGGTGGTACCGGAAAACTCGCTGGCAAACGCTTCACGATTGTTCGGTGTGCGGCTTGCGGCAGCCACTAGCTGCGTTCTCGGGTCACCCACGAACGCCCAGGCGTGAGCATAAGAGATGGAGTGCACCCCACCCTTGCCTTCGGTTCCAGGTCCACACCCGATGATGGCACATTTGATTGGCTTCATGCAGCGGACAACGTTTCGCAGCCCTCAAACAGCGTATTTTAACCTACTCTGCGCCAATCGAAAGCCACCGAAAAAACCCCGCCTTTGTCGTCCCGCAGAGCTTTGTATTGCGCCGGAGCATCCGCGATTTCCACGACGCGGTCGATAAAGATCCGCGGATCGATCGCTCGCTGTTGGATCAGCGCCGCAGCTTTCTGGCGATCGGAAGGCCCACGATCCATCGGCGTCAGCACGATCAAACCTTCGCCGTCGAAGTAGTTCGAGGGATCGATGGGAATGCTCTCCAAGTAATTCGCTTGATACACCAATCGGGGAAGACAGCCACGCCGCGGAGAACGCACCAATAGCTCCGTACCGCGACACGCTCCTATTTTTGGATGGCCTCGCGCTCTCCAACTCGCTCAAGAGCGAAGGCAACACCACGGGCGACAACGGCAATGCTCATCACATTTGGGGGATCCTTGCTCACAGGCGAGCTGCCTTCGGATCGACTGCTCACCCCCGCCATCTATCCCCACGCTTCAGTACCGGGCAAACCAGGCGGACCAAGTTCCCGCGACTTTCCGCCTCTTAATTGGACATGACCGTCGACGCAATGATGTGCGGCCTCACACCCTGCGCCACATACTCTCTCAACGAACACACGCCGACGAACGGCGTGTTCGTCGCGATTGCCGAGGCCACGGGTGTCTCGCCAGCGCTCCCTGATTCAGTTCTGACCCGCTGAAAGCGCGGTGACTTCAGCCTGGGTCAGTGCCCGATTGTAGAAGCGCACGTCGTCGACGCGACCGTTGAAAAAGCCGCCCGTCCCATCGGGTGAACCGATGTGGAACGGCGCTGTGCTCGAGCAGTCTTGCGCCGCGCGCGTACCCGCGCTGGCGGTGCCGTTCACGTAGAGCTTATTCGACGTTGCGTCTTGCACCACCGCGACATGCTGCCATACGTTCAGAGTCGCTGCGGTTGTCCCAGGGCTCGGGATCTCATTGGCTTCGTAGGCGAATGAGTTGGTGTTATCGATATAGATGCCACAGTAGTTTTTGCCGGCTCCACCCTCGTTGGCGATGACGCCCATCCAGGTTCCGTCAGTCAGAAATCCTGCGACAAGTATCCATGCTGAGATTGAATAGCTGCCCGTGGCGTTCCACGTTCCGTAGGTTGCAGAGGGCTGCAAGGCCACGGTGTTGGCAGTCCCGTTGAAGCTCAAGCAAGCGGTGCTTTTGCCCGCAAGCTGCGCAGGAACCATGGTGCTCACCGTGGGCTTCGTTGCGCTATAGGTGCCGGGATGGCCGTTGCCGGAGGAATCCATGGGCATCCCGCTGGTATCCGCCTCATCCAACTTCCAATGACCCACCAAGCCCGGGGTAACCGCTCCCCCGCCGCCCGATCCCGTTTTGCCCCCCGTGCCTGTTTTTCCTCCGGTGCCCGTCGTGCCTCCGGTGCCCATTGCCGAAGCGCCTGCTGCAGCACCACCCGGCCCCGAAGCGCCATCGCTAGAACACGCCCCAACGCCTACACCGATTGCGAGAATAATAGTTTTAGAAAAACGCATAAGACACCCGAATGCTACAAAGCCAACGGCCTGGACGGCCGCTTCTCATGGCTCTGTAATCGCTCAAGGGTTTCGTGTCTAGAAGCGCTCGGCTGAGATTTACAATGCTTTGGAAAACCGGATGATGTCGGAATCATGCGTCCAGGCATCCGGCTATTCCATCGCTCGCTCGCCCTCTGGCTTGCGCTACCGTTGTGCGTGACCCTGACTACGGGGCTGACCTACCGGGTGGGTCGAACCTTCTTCGGGATGGGGAAGCCAACCGGGAACTTCATCCTGGACATTCACACCGGAGCCTGGATGGGTGAGTGGCTCTCAGTGCTGTATGTCCTCTCGACGGGGCTCGGCCTGCTCGCGATGGCAGCTTCCGGTTTGAAGTTGTTGCTCTCCACGCGCACCAAGAATCGGCCGCGCCTGTTCCACCGAATTTTGGGGGCGGTGCTGCTTTTACCGCTCGCAGCCTCCGCCCTCACAGGTATCTCATATCACCTCGGCGTCCGGCTATTCAAGATTTCTGAGTCGTCCCAAAAGCTACTGATGACTGTGCACGAAGGCGGCTGGATGGGCCCCGCGTTGAAGCCTTTCTACGTGCTCTCGCTAGGCCTTGGCCTTCTACTACTCGTGGCGAGCGGGCTCCGATTTAGGTTATCTCGATCGAAAGAGCGTTGACCGGTGCCGGGGCAGCAGCCCAAGTTCTGAACAAAGTTCGAGCGCCCGTACACGGCGGCGGGGGTTGGTCACACCAACGGAAGAGAATTCCTTATTGAAAATGACTTTCATTCTCAATCAGGCCCTGCTAGTTACTTTCTTCGACACGGAAACGAAGGAAGAGCGATGACCCTGATGAGAAAACCCTGGATCCGACTATCGATTTTGGCCTGCGCGGCAGGGGCAGCCTACGCGTGCAGCGACGACCCTGCCTCCCCAGGCCCCCCTGGCACGGGAACGGGTGGAGCTGCCGCGACGACGGGCGGCTCGAGCACCAAGAGCGGGGGAGGCCCGAGTGGTGGGAGCGGCGGGGGCGCGGTGGCGGGAGCCGGAACAGGCGGCTCCAGCGCAGGCGGCAGCGGCGGTATGAATGTCGCGTCGGGCGGCCAGGCGGGCGATTCCGGGAGCGCTGGCACGGGTGGTGCCTCAGGTGGCTCTCCGGCTTCTGGGGGATCCCCGGCTTCTGGCGGTGCAGCAGGCCAAGGGGTTGCGGGAACGTCAGGCTCTGGGGGCCAGACCGCCAGTCCCTCTTACACGGAGTTTTCGAGCCCGGTTCCGGTCTCCCCCACCGAAGCGGATCGCTTCTTTGGCGTCACGTTCGACCCGCAGGGCCGAGTTTACGCCACGGGCTATGTCGTGGGCGGCAACGGAGACAGCCGATTGGCGCTGGTCAGGTTCTTGTCGAACGGTAGCTTGGACACGAGTTTCGGCACTTTTGGCGTCGTTACCTTGAACGCTACCGTGGGCGCTTTAACGACGGACCTGGCGCGGGCCGTGAAAGTGCAGTCGGACGGGAATATTGTGATCGCGGGCACCACGCAGAACGCCTCGGTTGCTACGGACACCGACATCGTCGTGGCTCGCTTCACCAGTGCCGGCGTGCTCGATACCACATTTGGCACCCTGGGTATGACGATCTTGGACGTTAATACGGCAACGCCCACCACCGGCTCGCCGGACTCGCTTTGGGACATGGCCCTGGATGCCACGGATCGCATCGTGCTGTTCGGCACGACGGAAGCTTTGGACATTCGAACCGATCGTGATCGCTTTGTCGCGCGCTTGTCGAAAGACGGCGTGCTGGACACCTCGTTCGCGGCGGCCAGCAGCATGCCTGGGGTTTTCACGAACGATGTGGATGCGCTTGGGTTCGCCGATCACATTCGCGGGGGATTCGTGCAAGCGGATGGCAAGATCCTCGCCTCGGGCTACACCCCCGTGGTTGGCAACAACGAAGTGGTGCTCGTGCGCCTCAACTCGGACGGCACTCCAGACGTCTCGTTCTCAGGGGATGGCGTGCTCCGTTCAGCTGTGTTTGCAGCTCCAGGCATGGCCGAGGCCTACGGTGCCGTCCGGCAATCCGACGGCAAATATGTCACCACGGGTTACGGTCGGGAGTTGGCCTCTGGTAATCCCGTGGACCTGGTGTCCTTTCGCTACGGAGCGGACGGGGCGCACGATACCACCTGGAATGGCGGCGGAGCGCTCGTCCACGACGTTGGCGGCAACGATCGCGGCAGGAACCTGTTGGGATTGCCCGATGATCGAGTCGTGATGGTCGGGACAGCCACGCCCGTCGCCTCTGAGGATGCCATGGTGGTCCTAGTGCGCAGCACGGGCGCTCTCGAATCCTCCTTTGGCGCGAGCTTTGGCACGAGTGGCTACCGCTTGTTCGACTTTGGCGGTGCCGACGAAGAGTTCTATGGCGTAGCGCTGTCGCCGGACAAGGGGCTTCTCGCCATTGTGGGTTACCGCTCAGACGGGATGGATTTGAACAACGATGACGCCACTCTCCTCCTGTTGCCTGTGCCCTGAGCTTGGGATCTTGAGCAAGGACAACGAGCGCGGAATGACGAACCAACTCCGAAAGCGTGCTTTTCGTCGCTGCCTGCAGATTCTCGGCGCCGTCACGGCGTTTTCGGGAACGTCTGCGTGCCGCAAACCAGCGCCGGATGAGGTCGTGTATCGAGGCAAAAGCGTGCTCGCGCCCATCAACGCCCAGGGCGTCACAGGAGGCCGTGCGACGTTGGGCGGCGCGGGGGGAAGTGGCGGGGGAACTGGCGGCACAACCGGCGGCGTCCCCGTGGGACCCTCAGCAGGGGGTGCAAGGGGGCTCCTCAATCCTGGTAGTGGCGGGTTCTCTCCTGTCACGTCAGGTGGAAGCACTCAGGCTAACGGCGGGGTCGGGGGAGCGGTGCCCACTACAGAACCCCTCGTTCCCCGCCCCGTGAGCTGTGGCACGACGCCCACGGGTACTCCGTTCAGTAAAGAAGCGCTCCTCGGATCCATCGCAGAGTGCGCGGTGAAGGCCTATGTCGACTTCGAGGTGTCAGCGAGAGGCCTGAGCCTCGGACTCGCAGGAACGCCCACCGGTTCAACACCCGAAGAGGCTTGGCGCAGCACGATGCGGGCCTGGCAACACGCGGAACTCTTCCGCTTCGGCCCCGCTGCGCGCTCCACCGAGCCGGGCGGGCGCGACCTTCGCGACCACATCTATGCGTGGCCACTGATGAGTCGCTGCAAAATAGAAGAGCAACTCGTGAGCCAAGTGTACGCGGCTCCAGGCTTCGCGGCCACTACGATCAACGCGCGGGGCCTGGGTTCTTTGGAATACCTGCTTTTCTACCCGGGCAACGACAACTCCTGTTCCGCCTTCTCGCCCATCAACACGGGTGCCTGGGCGGCGTTGGCTCCCGCAGCCCTCGCAGGACGAAAGCGCGCCTATGCGGAGAGCGCTGCCAAAGATACCGCGGCTCGCGCAGATTCGCTCTTGTCGCTGTGGGATCCCGCCTCCGGCAACTTCTGCAGAGAACTCACGCTGGCAGGCGCCGGGAGCCAAACGTTCGGCAGCACGCAGTTGGCCTTAAATGCCGTGAGCGACGCTCTCTTCTACATGGACAAGGAATTCAAAGACTGGAAGCTCGGGCGCCCGGTGGGCCTCGTGGAATGTGCCGCCGTGAGTTGTCCCGAGGCAGTGGAGTCGCCGTATTCCGGGACTTCGCTGGAGCATCTGCGCGCCAATGTTAAGGGATTTCGCAAGCTCTTTCAGGGATGCGGCGAAGGCCATTTGGGTCTTGGGTTTGACGACTGGCTCGTGGCCGTTGGCGCCAACGATCTCAACTCACGCATGCTCGCCGCGTTGGACAACCTTGAACTCAAGCTCGGCGCAATCCAGCTTCCCCTCGAAGATCTGGTTCGAAAGGATACCGCTCGCGGCCAGGAGCTTCATCAGGCTGCCAGAGCTCTTACGGATCTCTTGAAAACAGAGTTCATCACCCTGCTCAATCTAGATTTACCCAAGTCGGTTGAAGGTGACAACGATTGATCCCGTATCGCGGCTAGTGACGCGGCTAGTGACGCGGCTAGAGCGACCTGTCGACGCGACGTGGTTGGCTGCCTTTCGCGTCCTGTTTGGGCTGACGCTCTCGGTGAGCATGGCTCGCTTCATCTGGAACGGATGGATCGATACCTTCTACGTTCGCCCAACGTTTCGCTTCGCGTATTTTGGCTTTGAGTGGCTTAGCCCGCTCTCAGCGGAGGGGTTTCACACCCTGTTCTGGACGCTCACCGTCTTGGCCCTGGCGATGGCGCTCGGGTTTCTTTTCCGGGTAACCGCGCTGCTTTTCTGCCTCGGTTTCAGCTACCTGCAGTTCTTCGATGTGGGGGCCTATCTCAATCACTACTATCTGGCCACGCTGCTCAGCTTCTTGCTCTGGCTGTCACCCGCCCATCGCACGTGGTCTTTGGATCGTTACCTGTTTCGCATGCGCTCGCCCGAGACAGTGCGAACCTTCTGGCTCTACCTGTTTCGCTTTCAACTGGCGGTGGTGTACACCTTTGCGGGGCTTGCCAAGGCGACTCCAGATTGGCTGTGGCACGCACAACCTCTCGGCATTTGGCTCTCCTCCCACACGGACATGTTCCTTTTGGGAGCATTTTTTCGGCAGCCCTTTGCGGCACACGTGATGAGCTGGGCAGGGTTCCTCTTCGATCTCAATATTGCGTGGATCCTCATGCTTCCGCGCTGGCGCCCTTGGGCGTATCCAGTCTTGATTTTCTTCCATGGCATGACGAGCGTCTTATTTCCGATTGGGATGTTTCCGGTGATCATGACGTTGGGAGCGTTGGTGTTTTTCTCTCCCGCGTGGCCGAGGAAGGTTCTGAACGTTCTCTCCCGTGGGCGGATCGTCAGCGTCCAGCCGTTGCCAGCCTCGGACCCGGCCGTTCGCGGGGAGGCACCGCCAAGACGTGTTAACCTGGAGCGCCTTGGCCTAGGGCTAGCGGCCGCTTACTGCCTGTTTCAGCTAGCGATGCCGCTCCGTTTCCTGGCTTATCAGGGTAATGTCCTGTGGCATGAGCAGGGGATGCGTTTTTCTTGGCGTGTGATGGTGCGAGAGAAAAACGGGAGCGTGACCTTCGTGGTACGAGAACCGCGCACGGGCAAAATCTGGCATGTGAGCCCGCACCGCTACTTGAACCCCGTGCAAGAACGCGAAATGTCCACCCAACCTGACTTGATCTTGCAGCTGGCACATCAAATTAGGGACGACTACCGAAAGCTCACGAGCTCGCGCGTTGAGGTGCACGTGCACGCTCTAGCGTCCCTCAATGGCAGGCGCATCCAGGCCCTCATCGATCCCAAGGTAGATCTCGCAACGATCCCGAGTGGCGTCGCGCCGGCTCGGTTCATCCTCCCGGCCCCCATAGATCCTCCACCTCGCATAAGGCCCATATGATCGACTCAGCTTGTTTGGTACGCGGCGGGGCGATAGCCCTCCACCGCCTGGTTTTTGGTGTCTCCTTGGGGTGCGTGACGGCCCTCGGTTCAAGCGCTGCAGCCCAAACGGTGGAAGCCGCTTCAGAACCGCTAGAAGTGGTGGTGGTGGGGGTCCCGGCACGTCGGGTGGCGGGTTCCGCGCATGTGATCAAGAAGGCTGAGCTCGAGCGCTTCGAATACGATGATCCTCACGCCGTCTTGCAGAGTGTCCCGGGCGTGTACGTCCGCGGTGAAGATGGCGTCGGCTTGCGACCCAACATCGGTCTGCGTGGGGTCAACCCTGATCGCAGCAAGAAGGTTGCGCTCTACGAGGATGGAGTCCCGTTTTCGCCCGCTCCGTATTCTGCGCCTGCAGCATACTACTTTCCGCTGCTCACACGCATGCATCACTTGCGGATTGTGAAAGGACCCGGTGCTATCAGCTACGGGCCGCAGACGGTGGGCGGCGCGCTGGAGCTCATCACGCGCCCTATCCCCGGGGACGCTGAAGGTGGCGTGGATATAGGTGTGGGCGAGTTCGGCTATGGCAAGGCTCACGGGCATTTTGGCTCGAGCGATGGCAAGAGCGGATTTGTAGTCGAAGGCGTGCACCTGACGAACAGCGGCTTCAAAAAGCTTCCCAACGGTGCGGACACGGGCGCCTATCGCAATGAGTGGATGTTCAAGGGCTTCTACGCGCCCAACCCCACCGCCGCAAATCAGAGTGATTTTACCCTGAAACTCACCTACTCGGACGAAAACTCGAACGAGACGTACCTTGGGCTCACCGACGACGATTTCCGCAAAGATCCCGATCAAAGGTACGCCATCAGCCAGCTCGACCGCATGCGATGGCACCGCGTTGCCTTGGCTCTCAAGCACGAATTCGTGTCTCAATCAGGGGTTAAGGTGCGGACGCTCGTCTACCGGCAAGATCTGGCAAGAACCTGGCGCAAGGTGAACGGTTTTCGCGGCGCCAATCTGTTCGACGTGGTGACGACGCCCGAGACCCCTCAAAATCAGATATTCGTCGATGTTTTGCGCGGCGCGCAGAATTCGAGTTCGTCGGCGGAAGGGCTCTTGATCGGGCCAAATCAGCGCGATCTCATGTCTCAAGGCATCGAAGTACGCGCAGAGTGGCAAAAGCCTACGGGTCCCATTGATCACGATCTCGAATACGCAGTGCGCTTGCACAATGATCGCGTGGAGCGCCGTCATAGCGAGGATGGATTCGCGTCGGTGGACGGTAGCCTGCTTCCGGACGCCACTCCAACGATAGTGACCGCCTTCAACGAAGCGGAAACCTCCGCCCTCTCGCTCCATGCGCTGGACAGGGCGACCTGGGGAGCGCTTTCTTTAACGCCGGGAGTTCGCGTTGAGGTCGTGCGCTCTGAATTTCGCGACAGGGCAACGGGAGAGCGCGGAGCAGAGCTCACCCAGGCCCTCTTGCCGGGCGTGGGAGCATTCCTTTCCTTGTCTGAGGATTTTGGCGTTTTGGCGGGCGTTCACCGGGGTTTTAGTCCGCCCGTGCCCAGCTTGGGGCGCAAAGTTTCACCCGAGTTCAGCGTGAACTATGAAGCCGGTGGGCGGTTCACCCAGGGCAGCGCGCGCGCCGAACTGATCGGTTTCTACAACGACTACTCCAACCTGACCGAGGTCTGCACCTTTTCAAGCGGCTGTAGGGAGTCCGATGTCGACCAACAATTCGATGCGGGCAGGGCCGCGATCCACGGAGTCGAGGCTTACCTTGAGCACTTACCTGCCTTCGGCTCGTCCAAGTTTCCTTTAAGTCTCGCCTATACCCTGACGCGCACGGAGTTTCTGCGTGCCTTCAGCTCGAGCGATCCGATTTTTGGTGATATTGAGCGCGGGGACGAGATCCCGTATGTTCCGCTGCACCAGGCCTCCGCCTCTCTCGGCCTGGAACGGGAGCAATTCGGGGCCGCCACACATGCCGTTTTCATGTCTGCGATGCGTGAGGCGGCGGGTTCAGCCCCACTGTCGCAAAGCCTAGCCACGGACGAACAGTTCACGCTCGATTTCAGCGCGTACTACCGCGCCCACGCTTCGATCAAGCTCTACGCGAACCTTCGCAACGCCTTGGACCACCGTGCCATCGTCTCCAGGCGTCCGTATGGAGCGCGCCCCAATGCGCCGCGCTGGATGCAGGTTGGGGTGAAGGCTGATTTCTGAGGGGGGTTGCGCACCTGCCCCAACAATAAGTAGAGATCCTCACATGAGCACTACGCCGGAAAACGCAAACCAACGCATTATCGACGTTCTCAACCGCATCCTCGAACTCGAACTCGCGGGAGTGGTCCGCTACCTGCACTACAGCTTCATGGTTTTCGGGCACCATCGCATCCCGATCTGCAAGTGGCTTCGCGAGCAGTCCGACGAATCGCAGGCGCATGCCCTTCTGGCGGGTGAGCACGTCACAACGTTTGGTGGTCATCCATCGCTCAAGATCGGGGAGCTATTGGAGACGCATCAGCACTCGGTCGATGAAATCCTGAAGGAGGCGCACGAACACGAGCAGGTCGGCCTTGCCGAATACCGTAAGTTGTTGGCACTGGTCGAAGGCAAATCGATCCTGCTGGAAGAATACGCCCGCGATCAGATTGCCGCTGAGGAAATGCATCTGGCCGAGATCAGCAAAATGAGGAAGCGGAGCTAGCTGAACCCAACAGGTGCAAGTTGCGCATTCAACTCCTGCGAGAAGGTCGCTACCACCTGATTCGATGCAGACGAACTTCCTAACGGATCTGACGCGTGACGTTGTGGAGGCATCACGGGTGAGGTCTGGGCAGGGCGATGTCGCGTGCACAGCGAAATCCCAGGCTATCGCTGCGAAACGTGGGCAGATTGTTGTTCCGAATCACCGTGCTGAGGCTGATGGGACCGTTGTACCAACTGCCTCCGCGAAAGCTGCGGTTGTCTCCCCGCGACGCATGAGCACAATTGTCACAGGGGCCCGCAGGGTAGGGATCTTGGTAACGGTCGAATACCCATTCACGCATACTTCCTGCCAGATCAAGGTGCCCAAAGCGGGCAAGCCCCGCCGGAGCTGAACCGACCTTGGCAATATCCTCCCGCGCGCAACCCGCATTGCCCGCATACAGGCAGCCATACACGGCCAGATCCGTGTTCTGTTCTGGCTCCGCTTCGCCCCACGGGTAGCGCCGCTGTTCCGCACCACCAGCTGCGGCGAACGTTAGCTCAGCTTCAGTTGCCAAGCGAGCGTCGTCCCAGATACAGAAGGCGTAGGCCTCGTACCAAGTAACGCAGTTCATCGGGAAATCCTCGGTACCTCCGGGCGCGTCTGTCCAGGTGACTTCATGGGGTACGCAGTCAGCGCTTTGGATAGCAACAGTGAGTTTGGCCGCACTCGGTGCCAGCCAGGCGTCGAATGCCGACTCCCATTGAGCGTCACCATTCTGCGGGTGCCGACCTTCTCCGTGTGTCGGGTGCCCAGCCGCCCTCCAAGTGTCGAAGTGCTTCGTGAACGCGCGGAAGCGACCCACCGTGACCTCGTAGCGGTCGAGCTCAAAGCGGCTAATGTTCGCCGGAAACTCCGGCTGGTTATCCCGATAAAAGCTGCCTCCTGCAACCTCTAGCCGCTGGCAGCAGTCGTCAGCGCCAGCGCCGCAGAGTAACGCTGGAGCTTCGCAAGAGGGGCTTTGAGGGATGGAGGATTGCCCAACCGGCTGGCGTTCGGGGCCACACGAGGAAAAGAGCAGGCAGAGCAGGGCCCAACGCATGGCCAAACAGCATAGCTCAAGTTAGGCGAGGCTGAGGGCGCCGCCGTTGAACTTCTCGTCACCCACGCTCGTTGCATTGATGCCCATGGCTTTGACGAGGCTCAGCAGCACGTCATTGTTGGTTTTCCCGCTGGCATTGATGCGTCGGCCGGTTGTGAATTGCCCACCGGCTTTGCCGGCTACGAACTGAAACACTGGGCTATGAATGTGGTTGCCTTCGGTCATTTCCGAAGTGCAATACACCACGCAGTTGTCGAGCATGCTGCCGGTGCCCTCGGGCGTATTCTTGAGCATCATCAGGTACTCGGCCATCTGTTCAAAAATCCAGCCTTGCACCGCGCGGTATTCGACCGGATCGGACCCATGCTCGAGCCCGTGGTGGTCTAGCTTGGCCCCCATGAATTCGAATCTGGGGAGGTGGTCGCCCGACGAGAGCCACTGCAAGCCGAACACCCGTGAGAGCCCGCAATTGATGGCTTGGTAGGCGATCTTGTTGAAAGCCGCGCTCGTTTCTGGAAGTTCCATGGGATAACTCTCGTGTTTGGCATCGAGCAGCATCACGGCGGGCTTTGCGGGCACCTGGCACGAGGCGCCCACCGGCCCTTGGCTCGCTCCCGTGATATTGGGCAGTGACTTCTCAAGCTCACGCAGCGCCGCGAGATGTGCATCCAGCTTGATTTGTTCGGCCGAGCCAGCGAGTAGCTTGACGGCCCCGATTTCAGCCGTGAGCTTATCGAGGCGGCTCTTGCCGCGATAGTACTCGTTGAGGAGCGCAGGGTCGACGGTGGGTGTCCCGGAGCCCGAAGGCATTGCGGCGGGAGCACCGTTGCCGAATAAGCGCATGAAAGCCGCAAGAGGATCGCTCATGGGTCGCACGGGTTGCCCGTTGAGGAAGAAACATTCCGCGTGGTCTCCCTGTTGGCCCTTGTCCCAGAGGCTTCCAAAGTGGAGCGAGCTGAATTGGGTGGTGCCGCCGATTTGCGCTGCGACCGTCTGATCAATGCTGGTGGCGGTTCCGTAGTGGTAGGCCAAGGATTCATCGCCGCACGAAGCGGGCCCGCTGCAGCCTTGTCCTTCGCCTTTGCCGCCAAACATCGTTCGGCAGCCGCCGCCGTGCCCTTCAAGCTCGAAGTAGGCGCTCACCATTTTAGCGGCCGGCTGATCGGCGCCGTCGACGATGATCATGTCGGATTGCAACGGCAAGAACGGCTTGGCCTGAGTAGTGAACTCGAAGTCGGGGCCGTCGTTGGCACCGGGACCCCCTTTGTGTGGGATGCCACCGGGGATGTTGAGCAAGATCAGGCGCAGCGGAAAGGCAGTTTGTGCTTCACTGATGACCGAGCGGAACACGGGCGCTGCCAAAAAGGCTGCGGCGCCCAGTTGTTTTAGCAGCGATCTCCTCTTGATGATGGCGTTGTGCATTCTTAGTGATCCTTTTCTACTGGTAAGTCCGGGCGACAAAGTTGTCTGTCTTGGCGATGCTCACCAGCACCTCACGAATATCGAGCCCGCCCGAGGCCAACGTTGCTGCAATCCCGTTGACCATCTCACGCTCGCCGCTCACACCCGGACGCCCGAGTGACCACTGCAACGCCTTGAGCGCTAGGCATTGTTTGGCCGCTAGGCTTTGGGCCAGTTTAGCGCCGAGCTGAACTCCGCCCTGATACGGCCCGTCCATATCAGGGGTGTTCGTGATCTCGCCCCTCGCGTCGACTGGCTTTCCGTTTTCCTCGGTACGGTAGCGGCCAATGCCATCGTAGTTTTCAAGACCAAACCCGACCGGATCGATCAGTTGGTGGCAGTTGTAGCAGCTCGGAGTGCTCGAATGAGCTGCGAAGCGTTCGCGGGTCGTGAGTGTCGGATCCTTGGGCGGAGGGACCACGACCACATCCGGCGGCATCGGAGGCAGTGCCTCGCAGAGGAGAGTCACCCGCACGAACCTTCCGCGCAAAATCGGGAAGGAGTCGTAGGCCTTCGAATGCGTTGCGAGGAGGGACGGTTGGGTGATAAGGCCTGCGCGCTCCATCGGATTGAGGTTTGTAGCTTTCACCAGGGCGGTGGCTGACCCCGGATCCGGTAACCCGTAGAGATCCGCCAGCGGCTTGTTCACAAAAGTGTACGGCGCCGTGTAGAGCGTGTTCAGCGTTCCATCGCCGTCGAAG
>Ga0163144_10015403_pt1 | contig 15774 bp, 13 predicted proteins | sample OliLak19BULKMAT1_FD_123175 | JGI IMG/M metagenome (GOLD analysis project Ga0163144, IMG submission 123175) | Freshwater microbial mat bacterial communities from Lake Vanda, McMurdo Dry Valleys, Antarctica - Oligotrophic Lake LV.19.BULKMAT1 | ecosystem: Environmental > Aquatic > Freshwater >...
CCCTGTGTGCCGCCTACCTGTGGATGCCCACTGCTGCGGGAACACCTTCGGGGGCCTCGGTGCCTATGCGACCGGCTGCTTCGGGGCGACGAGTTCACGGCAGCGAATGTCGCTGATGGGTCGCTATGGAGAGCTCTCCATAGCGACCCAAAGCCGAAGCTGAGCCTGTGAAAAAGGCGTCCTTCAAGCCGACGCTGGTAACACCAACGGTTGAAGCGCCACCAAGACTGCGGCTGGCTGAGATTGGCAGCGCGGGCAACGTGGATGGGCTGGTTGCCGAAGCGTCCACGCCAGACCTTCCGGCAATCGGTCAATTCTTTGCTGCATTCGGATAGAACAACTGCTCGCCGCTGATCTTGTACGCCGCGATCGCGGCCTGGCCATCGGCCGACACGACCCAATCGGAGAAGGCCTTCGCAAGTTCTGTCTTCGCGTGGGGGAACCTGGCAGCATCCACGACGATCACCCCGTACTGGTTGAAGAGACGCTTGTCACCTTGCACCAGCACCTTGAGATCGCCGCGGTTCTTGAACGACAACCAGCTGCCCCGGTCGGTCAGCGTGTACGCATCGGTACTCGAGGCGATGTTGATTGCCGCCCCCATCCCGCAGCCGCAGGCGCGGTAGTCGAGGCGGATGGTGCGCTCCTTGCCGGCGATCTTGAGGGCCGGGTCACCAAAGCCGGCAGCCTTCCAGTAGCGAAGTTCAGCGGCATGCGTGCCGCTCTTGTCGGCGCGCGAGACAAAGGCTGCGTTCGATGAGGCGAGCTTGACGAGTGCAGCGACGATGTCAGTGCTCTTTGCGCCAGCCGGGTCGGCGGCCGGGCCGACCAGCACGAAATCGTTGTACATCACAGCGCGGCGCGGCAAGCCGAATCCTTCGGAGACAAACTTCTCCTCGGCTGCTTTATCGTGCACCAAAAGCACATCGGCATCACCGCGCCGGCCCGTGTCGAGAGCCTGGCCGGTGCCGAGCGCAACCACGCGCACGTCAATGCCGCTCGCCTTCTTGAACGCTGGCAGCAGGTGCGAGAACAGGCCGGTCTGCTCGGTGCTGGTGGTCGACGCCATGACGATGAACTTGTCCTGCGCGGCGGCCGGCCCTGTGGCGAGTGTGGTGGCGAAACAGGCCAGAACGAAGGCATGGACTCGGCGGCCGGTTTCGCTCAATGCATTTCCCATGTTGTCAGCCCTCCCTTGAGAAACAGCTCGATGTCGCCGTCGACATGCTCACCGAAGAACCGGTCGGTCGGAAGGTCTGCTCGGATCGTGCCGCGATCGAGATACACCACGCGGGTGGCCAGACGCTTGGCTTGGCCGAGGTTGTGCGTGCTCATCTCGAGTGTCATGCCGTCAGCCGCGAAGCTCGCGAGAAGCGCTTCGACCTCCTTCTTGGCGGACGGGTCGAGGCTCGCGGTCGGCTCGTCGAGAAACAGCACGGCCGGGCGCGTCGCCCACGCACGCACGAGCGCCAGACGCTGTTGCTGGCCGCTGGAGAGCGCCCGAGCCTGTCGATAGCGCAGTTCCGACAGGCCCGCCCGCTGCAACGCTTCGGTGGCCCGGCTGGCGCGCGTGGCGGCCGGGATGCCTGCCAGCCATAGAGCAAGCTGCAAGTTGTGCCAGACCGAGAGCCTGAGCATGAACGGCCGCTGGAACACCATGGATTGCGCTTTCGCACTTGGTGCAACAGTGCGCGTGCCGGTGTGCACGACGACGCCGTGCAGAGCCTGCAGCAACGTCGTCTTGCCCGAACCGTTGGCGCCGATCAGTGCGACGACCTCGCCACACTCGATACTCAGGCTCACATCGCGCAGCGCGGCGACGTCGCCATAGCGCACGCAAATACCGTCGACGCGGAGCATCGGGGTCCCGCTGGTCATCGCGCAAAGTCCATGGCTTTGCCTTGCGCGCGATGCGCGACGCCGATGGCGCCGTTGATGAGTCCGACGACCACGAGCAGCACGATCCCGAGCACGAGCGCCAGCGGTAGATCGCCTTTGCTCGTCTCCAGCGCAATCGTTGTCGTGATCACCCGCGTCACTCCGTCGATGTTGCCGCCAACGATCATCACCGCGCCGACTTCGGACACGGCCCGGCCGAACGCGGGCAGCAAGATCGTCGCCACGGCCCAGCGCTCGTGCAGCAGCATCAGCGCTGCGCAGACGAGCGGCCTGCCCCCCATCGAGCGCAACTGGTCGCCGCCATCGCGCAAGCTGTCGGCGATCAACTGACGTGACAGCGCCGCGATCACCGCCAGCACCAGAATGGCCTGCGCGATGACCATCGCGCTCGGAGTGAACAGTATGCCCATCGAACCCAGCGGGCCGCTTCGTGAGAGCAGCAGGTAGACGACCAAGCCGACGACAACGGATGGCAGCGCGAGCAGAGTGTTCAGGATCAAGAGCAGTGCCCGCCGGCCGGGGAACCGCGCGCCAGCAAGCCAGACGCCCACCGCGAGGCCGAAGCCCGCCGCGATGAGGCAGACAGTGAGGCTGACCGTCAGCGACAGCCGCACGGTGCGCCAGAGCACCGGATAACCATCGAGTACGAGCGCCGCAGCGGTGCGAAAGCTCTCGACGAAGGCGCTCAATGGACGGCTCTCATCATCACCCGATTTTCTACCTTGCGCCTGAGCTAGGCGAGCTTGGAATTTACCTGCCCAGAAAAGGGACGTACTGCCGAACGGGCCGCGACGGGGCCGCTGGAATCGAAAGACACAAAATGCCGCAAACCGGTCAGCGGCGAGGGGCAGCTACTGTTTAGGTTGAGCTTGAGCGCTTAGCGCTTAGCGCTGAGAGCTGAGAGCTGAGCACGGGCCGGCCCGACGTCGTCGTCTCCCGGCATGGGGTCACTGCCCATTGCTGCCCGAACATCGAACTTGTACGCTCTGCACAGACTGTTGATGCTAAATGAGAGCCGATCAAAATCTGTTCGAATTGTCTGAACTGTTCGAGCAGATCTTCTCGATCACGCCGTCGCCGCTGCTGATGCTGGGCGAGGACGGTACGTTGCTTGGCGCCAGTGATGAAGGTCGCGGCGGCCACAAAGAGATCGGCGAGTCTTTGCGCGAGCGGGCGGCGCACTATGTTTCGCTGTTGCGGGGCACGGTGCCGTGGCTCGTGCCGCAGGTGGTGGACAGCGTGCGGACGCTGGCATCGGGCGCCGTCGTGTACGAGCAAATCCACGTTCGCCGCACGTCCTGGGGAGCCTGCCTGGCCATTGTCGACCAGACCGACCTGCGGCGCCTGCAGATCGTCGACGCCCAGAGCGCCCGCCTGGCCGCGCTTGGCTTCATGGTGGCCGGGGTGTGCCATGAAGTGACCAATCCGCTCACGTCCCTGCACTCGATCGTGCAGATCCTTCGGTCGGAGAAGCCGCTTGGCCAGGAGTTGCTGGACAAGGGGCTCGACAACATCGCGGTCAACGTCAAGCGTATCCTCGATATCTCGCGGCGGCTGGTGAAGTTCTCGCGCTTTGGCGATGAGCCCCATGTGCGCTTCGCGGCCGACGATGCGATCAAGGAGGCCCTGTCGGTGCTGCAGCATGACGGCTCCTTGCGCGACATCGAACTGAGCCACCGGGCCGATCCGAGCGCAGAGGTTTTCGGCAACACCGGCCAAGTGCGCGAAATCTTCCTGAATCTGTTCGTCAATGCGGTGCAGGCGATGGACGGCAGGGGACAGCTGAGCATCGCGACCCGCCGTGCCGGACGGATGCTCGAGGTGCTGGTCGACGACACCGGCCCGGGCGTTCGCGCCGATGCAATAGCGCGCATCTTCGAGCCCTTCTTCACCACCAAGGCCAGCATGCACGGCACCGGGCTCGGGCTGGCGATCAGCAACGAGATCGCGCACGAGCATGGCGGCTCGATCGAACTTCGGCACAGTTCTGCGCACGGCGCCTCGTTCTGCGTGACGCTGCCCACACAGCCGCCATGACCGACCGCAGCATGCCTGGTGGCGAGCCCGGACGGCGCCCGGAACAGATCCTGGTGGTCGACGACGACTGGGGCATCGGCGACTGCGTCGAGATTCTGCTCGGGCGCGCCGGGTACGAGTGCGTGATCACGCGCCAGGGCAGCGAGGGCCTGGCCCAGCTGAAGCTGCGCGAGTTCGACATGGTGATCACGGACCTGCGCCTGCCCGATGCCAGCGGCTTGGACATCGTCGCCGCCAGCAAGGCCGCCAACCCCGAAACGCAGGTCATCCTAATGACCAGCTTCTCGTCGGTCGAGAGTGCAATCGAGGCGCTTCGACGCGGCGCCAACGACTACATCATCAAGCCGTTCGACAACGACGACTTCCTGTTCTCCGTCAAGCGCGCGCTCGGCGAGCGGCGCACCCGCATGGAGAACGTGGCGCTCAAGCGCAGCCTGCGCAAGGTCGTCGCGCAGGACACGATCATCGGCGAAAGCGAGGGTGTCAAGCGTCTGCTGGCGATGATCCAGCGCGTCGCCGCGACCGAGGCCACCGTGCTGATCCAGGGCGAGAGCGGCACTGGAAAGGAACTGGTGGCTCAGGCAATCCACTATGGCGGCAGCCGCGCACTCTGTCCGTTCGTGGCCGTCAATTGCGGCGCGATTCCTGCTGATCTGATGGAGTCGGAACTGTTCGGTCATGCGAAGGGTGCGTACACCGGCGCGGCGACGGCGAGCGAGGGGCTGATCCGCGAGGCCAGCGGCGGTACGCTGTTCCTCGACGAGATATCCGAGATGCCGCTGAGTGTCCAGGTGAAGCTGCTGCGGGTACTGCAGGAGCGGCAGGTTCGCCCGCTGGGCTCGAACCAGAGTTATGTCACCGACACGCGCTTCCTGGCGGCAAGCAACCGCAACCTGAAGGAAGGCGCCGAAAACGGTAGCTTCCGTGCCGACCTGTACTACCGCCTGAACGTGATCACGATCCACGTGCCGCCACTGCGCGAACGCGGTAGCGATATCGAGTTGCTGGCGCGGCAGTTCATGCGGCAGTTCACTCGCAAGTTCGGCAGCCCGGTGCGCGGCATGCACAAGGACTTCGTGGACTTTCTCAACCGCCATGCATGGCCCGGCAATGTACGGGAGCTGCAAAACGTCATAGAGCGCGCTGTCATCTTGGCCGATTCGGAGATTCTGACCATCGCCGATCTCGAGGACGCGATCTCCCGGTCTGCGCCGGGCGTGGCGATACCGAAGGCTGGCGACGTGCCTTTGTCGATCGAGGACTACATCAGGGAAGTGATTACGCTGTACCAGGACAGCCATGGCGAGGCCGAACTTGCGGCCTTGCTGGGCATCGGTCGCAAGGCACTGTGGATGCGCCGCCGGAGCTGGGCGCTTTACCGTCACGGCGACCGCGGCAACCCCGGCGCAGAGCCGCCGTCATCGACCGACGACGATCGTCTGCACCGGGCCCCATGAATTCAGCGAGGAGGCAGTCCATGACAAACCAATTGGCCGATGCCGCGACACCCGGTGAGATTCTGTCGCAAACCGATTTCTTCCAGCAGTTGACGCCGATCCAGATCGACCGTGTGGTGGCCGTGAGCGAGATGCAGAAATTCGAGAGCGGCCATCAGGTCTACCGCATCGGCGAGCCGGCCAAAGCCGTCTATGTGCTGGTCGACGGTACGGTCAGGATGACCATCGGCTTTGGCGACCGCAACGCCAAGGCAGGCGACATCGTGCGCCGTGGCGATGTGTTCGGCTGGGCTGCATTGACACCCGGCTGCAACCAGCGCATTGCCACGGCATCGTGCCTCTCGCCTTGCGACATCCTGGCGGTCGACGGCGTCGGTCTTCTGAACCTGATGGAACAGGACCATACGCTGGGCTATCGCGTCATGACGCAGCTCACGCGACTGATCACCGGTACCTTGACCGCCTTCGCCGGCGGCTGATCTGCGCCGGGTCGCGGTCGCCGTGGCCGTAGCCGTAGCCGAGTTCTACAGCGACCGCACAACCAGCGCCGCGCCGACCAAAACGCAAAGCACCCCGACGGCGTGGCGCAGCAAGCGTGCGTCGACCGCGTGACCCACCTGCACGCCGAGCCACACGCCGGCAACCTCGAACACCGTCAGCAGCGCCGCGAGGCGCAGGTCGATGTGGTCCTGTGCCAAGTGGCCGATGCTGCCCGAGACTGCCGCGAGGATCTGGATCACTTGGCTGGCGCCGATGGCTGTCAGCGTGGGAAAGCCGAACAGCACCATCATCGGCACCGACAGCGCAGGGCCGCCGACGCCGGTGAGGCCGGAGCCGAAGCCAGTCACGGCACCGATGCCGAACAGAAGAAGTTGCTGCAGGCGCGGCCGGTCGTGAAAAGCGGCAGCCGGGCGCGAGTCACCGCTGCACAGTGCGTAAACGCCGGCGAACACGATCAACACGGCCAGGATCAGCGCGAGCAGCCGTGCATCCAGCATGGCATTGGCCCAGGCGCCGACGATGCCGAACAGCGCCCCACCCGTGCACAGCGGTAGCGTGATCGCCCAGTCGATGCTGCCGCGGCGCTGGAACAAGCAGGTCCCGACGATGCCGGTGAAGATGAAGGTGAATAACGCGGTCGCCATCGACGCCTGGATCGACAGCGGGGTCAGCAGATTCAGCGCCGGGATCAGCAGGATGCCGCCGACACCCACGGCGCCGATGAGAATGCCGACCAACACGGCCACGCCGAGCAGCCAGATCATGTTTCGTCGCGTTCGGTTCGACCGCGCGCAGCCAGGTCAAACCCTTTCGAGGAATCGCCGGGCCGTCCCAAGTTTCCTCGTTGCCTCCGGGGAGCGACGGTGGCATCGCCGACGTCTGTTGGCGCTGACAAGAAGATGTTGCTTGGTCAAGTCGCGCGCCCCCCCGGAGGGCGGACGACGCATGTCGTCGGCTTGGGAGCGATCACGAGATGGCCTGGTAGTAAAGGTTTTGCGGATGGTTCGACTGGGCGAAGAAGAACCAGCGCTCCGCAATCAACCCCGCGTACTGCACCACGAACGCAAGGCACAGCACGATGGCCGACACATGGTTCAGGCTGACCCCCAACAACAGCAGCGGAAGCGCGAACGCCAGCGCCAGGAAGATCCACTTGATACTGCGCAGAAAGGCCTTGCTGCGACCATGGAAGAACTCGCGCGTGTTGTACGAGCCACCCATGAAGCCCTGCGATTTCTGCACGATGCGCGGGTGGTGGATGCCCGTGGCCGACTGCAGCGTCGACTTGTGCTTGATGCGGCTGTTGCGCAGCAGCGATGCGCAGCGCGTGCCCAGACCCAGCAGCGTGAACGCAATCGCGGCGGTGATGTAGGCCACGACGAGCCGGTCTGCGGTGAAGGCCGCAAAGGCACTGGCCAGCGTGAAGCCGGACGCGCAACCGAGCACGGCGTAGTTGATGACTGTCAGCGGGCTGGCCCATTCCTGCAGAAACTTGATGCACGCGTAGATCATGCCGGTGCACACAAACAAGATCAGACACAACACGACTGCCACCGCGCCGATGGCCAGGGTCGCGCGCCATTCAAGCCAGTGCGCAAGGCCATACAGAAACACAGCAAGCATGAACGAGGGCAAGGCGATGCCCTCTCGCGAAAGCCAGGAGGTGCGCCACATGGCCATGGCGCGCCAGGCCCGCTCCGGATGCCCGAGGTGAAACAGGGACGCGACGGCACCCGCCCCGGTGAAGGCGAGCGACAGCAAGACGCCGGGGACGAAAAACCCGCGCGCCGGCGGCAGGGCGACGACGTTCAGCGCCGCCGCGATCTCGGCCGCATAGAGGGCAAGGAAAAGCCCTTGCCCGGCGCCGATCAGCGTCGTCAGGAAGATCACCGAAAAGCCTGGGTGCATGGCAGATTCCGAAAGGCAAAAGTGGAGCTGAATGGGGTTGGCCGACGCGCCGGCCGACTTCCTCAACCGGAGAAATTGGCGGCATCGTCCAGCGTGGAACGGGGCTTCGCGCCGGGCTTCAGCGGTGCCGCGGTGTCGAGCTTCTGCGGGCTGTCGGCGCGCACCAGTTGGTCTTCGCTGATGTTGATGACGGTCTTGCGCCGCGGCAGGTATTGATTGGACGGTACCGTGCCCCACTCCGGCATCAGTGCGTAGCCGCCGCGCTCGCGGATGGCGATCGACACTTCCGAGTCCGGGTCGTGAACGTCGCCAAACAGGCGCGCGCTGGTCGGGCAGGCCATCACGCATGCGGGTCGCCGGTCTTCAGGTGCCAAGGCGTCACTGTAGATGCGGTCGACGCAAAGCGTGCATTTGGTCATCTCCTGACGCTTCTCGTCCAGCTCACGCACACCGTAGGGGCAGGCCCAGGCGCAATAACCGCAGCCGATGCACTTGTCGTAGTCGACCAGCACGATGCCGTCTTCTTTGCGCTTGTAGCTCGCGCCGGTCGGGCACACCGGCACACACGGCGGGTCTTCGCAGTGCAGACACGACTTCGGGAAGTGCACGGTCTCGGTGTTCGGAAACTCGCCGACCTCGAAGGTCTGCACACGGTTGAAGAAGGTGCCGGCCGGGTCTTCGTCGTAGGGCCGAAAATCGGCCAACGAGCCAGCGCTGCCCGAGGTATTCCACGATTTGCAACTCGTCACGCAGGCTTGGCAGCCCACGCAGACGTTGAGGTCGATCACCAGGGCCAGTTGGGTCATTGAGGGGCTCCAAAACAATGAGGTTGATCGCGCAGGTCAGTCCGAGGGCGTTGCATTGCGCCCGGCGAAGAAGGCCAGCCAGGCGCGCCGCACACCGCGCGTGCCGGGGAACGGGCGCAAGGTCTGGAATTGCGGCGAGGTTTCCTTCGGCTCGTCGGCGCCGGCCTTGTAGATGCGCACGCGCACGTCGTACCAGCCCGCCTGGCCGGTGACAGGGTCGGAGTTCGACAGCGGCGCCGCACCGACCGCAGCTGCGAGCGGCAACTCTTCGGTGATAAGGTGGTTGAGCAGGAACCCTTTTTTCGATTCGTTCGCCGCCGGGCCGAGGTTCCACGCGCCGGCCGCCTTGCCGATCGCGTTCCAGGTCCACACCGTGCCGGGTTCGACCGCCTCGCTGTAGCGGCACATGCAGCGCACCTTGCCCCAGGTCGATTCGACCCAGATCCAGTCGTCGTCGTCGATGCCCTGGGCTCGCGCTGTCAGCGGGTTGACGAACAGGTAGTTGTGGCTGTGGATCTGCCGCAGCCAGGCGTTCTGCGAGTCCCACGAGTGGTACATCGCCATCGGCCGTTGAGTGACCGCGTTCAGCGGGTAGGTGGCGCGGTCGGTGACCTGCATCTCCAGCGGCTCGTGGAAGAAGGGCAGTGGGTCGAAGTAGGTTTCGATGCGAGCGCGCAAATGCTCGGGCGGCTGCTTGCCCGCACGCTTGCCCTGCGCGGCGAGGCGGAATTTCTGCAGCACTTCAGAATAGATATGGATCAGGATCGGATCGGCATCGCGGCGCATGCGCACGCTCTTCGACCAGTCCATATAGCCCTGATTCCAGTTGCGCATGTACTGGTACGCCGGTGGCAGTTCGTGGTGGAAGACGCAGTTGTTCTTCTCGTACATCTCCCACTGCTTCGGATTGGGTTCGCCGCAAATCGATTTGCTGCCGTCCGCGCCGCGCCAGCCGGCCAGAAAGCCGATGCCCGACCCCGGCGCGGTCTCGTAGTTGACGACGAAGTCGGTGTAGCCCTTGAACTTGCGCCCGCCGTCGGCGGCGGTGAAGGCCGGCAGCTTGAGCCGGCCCGCCAGTTCGACGATGACTTCTTGAAACGGCTTGCATTGCCCGAGCGGCGCCACGACCGGGATCCGCACGGCGTCCACCGGCCCGTCGAATTCCGAGATCGGCCGGTCGAGAATCGACATCACGTCGTGCCGCTCGAGGTAGGTGGTGTCGGGCAACACGAGATCGGCGAAGGCCGTCATTTCGGACTGGAACGCGTCGCACACCACCAGGAACGGAATCTTGTGTTCGCCGTCGGTGTCTTTGTCGGTCAGCATGGTGCGCACGTCGGACGTGTTCATGCTCGAGTTCCAGGCCATGTTGGCCATGAAGATCATCAGCGTGTCGATGCGGTAGGGGTCGCCGCGCCAGGCGTTGGTGATGACGTTGTGCATCAAGCCGTGCACCGACAGCGGGTGCTCCCACGAGAAGGCCTTGTCGATGCGCACCGGCTTGCCGGCGGCGTCGACGAACAGGTCGTTAGGGTCGGCCGGGAAGCCCAACGGCATGCCTTCGAGCGGGCTGTTCGGCTTGACATCCTGCGGGCCCTTCGGCGGCTTGGCAATCGGCGGGATGGCGCGTGGAAACGGGGCTTTGTGGCGAAAGCCGCCGGGTCGGTCGATCGTGCCGAGCAGCGACATCAAAATCGCCAGCGCGCGCACGGTCTGGAAGCCGTTCGAGTGCGCCGCCAGGCCGCGCATTGCATGGAAGGCGACCGGGTTGCCGGTCACCGTGTCGTGCTCGACGCCCCATGAATCGGTCCAGGCGATCGGCAAGTGGATCTTGTGATCGCGCGCCGTCACGCCCATCTCGTGCGCCAGCCGATAGATCGTCTCCGCCGGAATGCCGGTCAGATCGGCCGCCCATTCGGGCGTGCAGTCGGCAACGCGATCGACCAGCAACTGGAACGACGGTTTCACGCGCTTGCCGTCGGGCAGCAGGTACTCGCCGCTGAGCCGCGGGTCGGCGCCCGGCGTGTGGGTCGGCACCAGCGTGTCGCTGTGGCGATCCCACCAGAACTTGTTGTGCGGGTAGTCGGGGTTGACGACATCGCCTTCGGGGTCCATCGCGAACATGCCGAAGTCGTCGTCGCCCGGCGTCTGGTTCACCAACTGCCCGGCGTTGGTGTAGCGCGTGACGAACTCGCGGTCGTAGAGGCCTTTGTCGATGATGACGTGGATCAAGGCCAGCAGCATCGCGCCGTCGGTGCCGGGTTTGATCGGCACCCATTCGTCGGCGATCGCCGAATAGCCGGTGCGTATCGGGTTGACCGACACGAAGCGCCCGCCGCCGCGCTTGAACTTGGAGATCGCGATCTTCAGCGGGTTGGAGTGGTGGTCTTCGGCGGTGCCGATCATCACGAACAGCTTGGCGCGGTCGAGGTCGGGGCCGCCGAATTCCCAGAAAGAGCCGCCGATCGTGTAAATCATGCCGGCGGCCATGTTCACCGAACAGAAACCGCCGTGCGCGGCGTAGTTGGGGGTGCCGAACTGCTTCGCAAACAGGCCCGTCAGCGCCTGCATCTGGTCGCGGCCGGTGAAGAGAGCGAACTTCTTCGGGTCGGTCGCGCGGATATGCGCCAAGCGCTTCTCGAGCAACGCGAACACCTCGTCCCAACTGATTTCGTCGAACTCGCCAGCGCCGCGCTCCGCACCCGGCCGGCGCAGCAAGGGCATGGACAGGCGCGCCGGTGAGGTCTGCTTCATCACGCCCGAGGCGCCCTTGGCGCAGATCACGCCCTTGTTCAGAGGGTGCTCGGGGTTGCCGTCGATATAACGTATCTCGCCGTTGCGCAAGTGGACGCGAATGCCGCAGCGGCAGGCGCACATGTAACACGTGGTTGTCTTGACTTCCAGGCTAGCGATGTCTTCGGACTGGAAATCTGAGACACGGTCGTTGCTTTGCATGGCGGACCTTCGGGTCGGTAGGTAGGTGAAGACGGAGTCAAACGACCGCACGCGGAACAGCGGCGCCGCGATCGGTGGGCACGACCGCCGGGATACGAGGCTCGCCGTTCGGCAGTGCGCCCTGGCATTGCTTGAAGATGCGCGTCGGGCAGTTGCGGCAGATTTCGGAGTCGAGTTTCGGATAGATCGCGTCGATGGCGTTCTGGCTGACAGCCAGCAGGTTTTCTCGGCCGATCTCCTGCAGGTGGCCGGCCCGCTCGAGCACCTCGACCGCGGAAGGCTGCAGGCGGTGGAAGTACAGCCCCCCGCCAAGCAGCCGGCGTCGGCGCGATTCTTGCACCAGCAACTCGGCGCCCGAGCTGTCGATGAAGTTGATGCCGGGCGCCAGCAGCAGCAGGTGTTTGTGCGACGGCTGGTCGGCATCGACTTCGCGCAAATGGCGCTGCACATGGTCGACCGCGCCAAAATACAGCGCGCCGTCGATGAACATCATCTTCAGCTGGCAGCAGTCGGGCTCGGTGGTCTGCGCGATGAAGTGATAGCTGCCTTCGCCCGGGGCGGGAACCGCATTGCGGATCGCTGGGCGCGCGGTGCGTTCGAGGAACAGCATCAGCGACAGCAGCACGCCCACATAGATGGCGAACTCCAGGTGCATGAACAGCGTGGCGAGCAGCGTCGCGAGCAGAACCGCGCCCTCGGCGCGGCTGGTTTTGACAACGGCCCGGATGTGATGCACATCGACCAGCGAGTAAGCTACCAGCAGCAGGATCGCCGCCATCGCCGCGATCGGCAGAAAGCGCACCAGCGGCGCCAGCAGTATCAAGGTCAGCACCAGGAACAGCGCCGAGAACACCGGCGCCAGCGGCGTCTTCGCGCCGGCCGAATAGTTCACGCCGCTGCGGGTGAACGAGCCGCTCGACAGATAGCCCGAAGTGAAGCTGCCGAAGATATTGCCCAAGCCCTGGCCGATGAACTCCTGGTTGCTATCGATGCGCTGGCCCGATTTTAGTGCGATGGCGCGGGCGATCGCGATCGCCTCGGTCAGCGACAACATGGTCAGGGCCAGCGCGATCTTGGGCAGGTTGTGCAATGCCTGCGCCGACAGATCGGGCAGCGACAGCGGCGGCAGGCTGCGCGGAATCGCGGCCACGGTCGCAATGCTGGCGCGGCTGCCGTACACGCTTTCCAGCAATGCCGCAAACAGGCTGCCGATCAACATCGCGCTGATCATGTGCGGTACCTTGGGCAGGTAGCGGCGCGTGGCGATACTGGCCAGCAGCGTCACGCAGCCCACGCTCAGCACGAACAGGTTGGTGTGCGAGAGTTCGCTCGCGAAGCGCGCAAGCGTTTCCACGAACGACGCGCTGGCGGCAGCCGAGACACCGAAAAAATTCTTTAGCTGGCTGGCCGCGATCAACACTGCGGCGCCAGCGGTGAAGCCGAGCACGACGCTGTGCGAAATGAAATTGACCAGGAAGCCCAGACGGGCCAGCCCCATCAGCAGCATCAACACGCCGCTCATCAGCGTCAAGGTCAACGCCAGTTGGATGTAGGCGGTGCTGCCCGGTTCAGCGAGCGGACTTAGGGTCGCGAAAATCACGATCGACAGCGCCGCGGTCGGCCCTGACACCAGGTGCAACGACGAACCGAACAGCGCCGAGACGATGACCGGAACGATCGCTGTGTACAGGCCGTACTCGGGCGGCAACCCAGCAATGCTCGCGTAGGCCACGGCCTGCGGCACCAGGATGATGGTGCCGGTCAAACCCGCGAGCGCGTCTGCGCGCAGGCTGCGCTGGTCGACCATCGGCCACCAGCGCATCATCGGCAGAAATCTGAGGAGCCAGCGCTCGGGGTTTGCCATCGTTCTCTTGGTTGACCGGCCCGCTCGGCCTGATGCGAAGGCGAGCGGTCGTGCGAACTGCGGGCGCGTTGCTAGCCGCGCAGTGTTGGGGGACGTACAGCAAGCTTGGTGCCATGCGCCGCGTTCTCTGGGCCGGCGCCGAGGCCAACCGCCGGCGTACTAGGCGCGCTGACCTTGTGTGCAGCGAAGCGCTCATGGGCGATCCGTGTTGGTCGAGCGGTCGCCAAGGATCGTGCGCCGGCGCGTTATTTGTGACGGCGCGGCCTCGAGCAGAAGGCGGGGTCAATGCGACCGCAAGGCGGCCGACGTTTCGATTAGAAACGCCGGCGGGTTTCCAATCGAAACGCGGGTCGCTCGAATTGCTTAGCACAAACCCTTGCGCGGGCGTCCGTGGACGCGATCATCATGGAGCGCTTGGCACAGGACTGCATGCGCGCGTGCGCCCACGCCGGGGCGGCATCGTTTCGCCGCCAAGCCGCGCACGGTACGTGAAGGAGAACGACGCACAGCGGCTGCTCTCGAGCGGCTGCCGGCGATGGCTGCGGCCAAGCGGCGCATCGGTGACAAGCCCGAGGACACCAGGGCCAGCATCACCGATGCCGAGGCGAGCACCATGAAGATGGGTGACGAGGGCTTTCGGCTGGCCTGAAACATGCAGTTCGATACCGACTGCGCGGCTCAAGTCATCGGCGGGGTGGAGGTCGTCACCGCGGGCAGAGATATGGCGCAGTTCGCGCCGATGGTTCAACAGGGCCAACCGGGCCAACCGGATCAACAGGTCCATCAGCGTGTGGCCAAGGCGCCCTATCAATGGCTGGCCGATGGCGGCTTGCCCACACAGAAGAACCAGATTCGCTGTCCCCCGCTCTCGCCGACGATAACGCCTGGCTGGCCGACGCACGTGCAGTGCGCCAGCACCGTTCCCTCCAGATAGCTGGCAGTCTTCAACGAGGACACAGCCAAGGGCGGGCACGGGTTTTCCCCTGTGCCGGATTCGCGGCGCCCTGACGACACGAAAAGCAATGTGAGCCCCACATGATGTTCGCCACCTTCACAGCATCCCCGTCCGCGGCACCAGCGCCGCTGCCGCGGCCGTTGCACGATGTCACCGAGGCCGGCCGTCGGAGGGACGCATGAGCCGCCGGGCCGCTCACAAGGCGCATACCGCAGCGCGGTGCGCGGAGCTTACCCAATGAGTTCCGGCGTGCACCGTTGGGCATGGCTGCAGCGGTTTCTCCCTTTCCTGTCATGGTTTCCGATCAGCGCCATTGTTTTGCGCGGCGATCTGATCGCGGGGATCACCGGCGCGCTGGTACTGGTGCCCAAGGCGATGGCCTATGCGCAGCTGGCCGGCCTGCCGGTGCACTTCGGCCTGTACGTCGCGTTCGTTCCGGCCATCCTAGGCGCCTTGTGGGGCTCATCGCGGCAACTGGCCACCGGCCCGGCGGCCGTCCTGTCATTGATGACCGCAGCCGCGCTCACACCGCTGGCAGCGCCCTTCTCGGCCGAATACATCGAACTGACGCTGCTGCTCACGCTGATGGTGGGCGTGATCCAGTTTTCCCTGGGCGCCCTCAAGCTGGGCACCATCGTCAACTTTGTATCGCATCCGGTGATTCTGGGTTTCATGAACGCCGCAGCGATCATCATCGCGCTGTCCCAGCTCGATTTGTTGCTGGGCATTCCCAAAGGACGCAGCGACTCGTTCCTGTTTGATGTATGGGAAATGCTTGGCCATCTTCCGCAGACGCACCTGCCGACGTTGGCGATGTCCCTCTTCGCGCTCGGCCTCATGCTGCTGCTCAGGCGGATCGCGCTGCTGTCCAAACTCAGTGTGCTGATCGCCGTGGTGGTCACCGTCATCGTCAGTCAGCTCATCGGCATCGAGCGCGTGGCCACCGGACAGCCTGAGCACATTGCCGACACCCAGGCGCGTACTCTGGTGTCAGCCTATGCCCAGGCGGACCAACGCATCCGCGCCATAAACACCGAGTTGCCGAGGCAGGCAGCTCAGCTGCGAACACTCAAGGACGGCGACCCCCGCGCAAGCGCCACGCTGCGCCACCAGCTGCACCTGAGCCAGCTTGATGTGGCTGCGTTGGCCGCCGAGAACAAGAGCCTGTTGCGCGACATTCGTCAGATTGCGTTCGAGCGGGGCAGCGCGGATCAGGGCAGCGCGCGCGTCCTTTATCTCTCGGGTCAGGTACCTGCCGGGGTGACAACAGACGGCCATCGCTGGCAGATCAAGAAGATCGACAACGGCCAACTTCAGCTCGCCGCCGGCGTCGACGTGGTGGGCAAGGTTCCCGAGGGCCTACCCGGCTTGCGCCTGCCCACCCTCTCGCTC
>Ga0163144_10015404_pt1 | contig 15773 bp, 16 predicted proteins | sample OliLak19BULKMAT1_FD_123175 | JGI IMG/M metagenome (GOLD analysis project Ga0163144, IMG submission 123175) | Freshwater microbial mat bacterial communities from Lake Vanda, McMurdo Dry Valleys, Antarctica - Oligotrophic Lake LV.19.BULKMAT1 | ecosystem: Environmental > Aquatic > Freshwater >...
ACTTTGGTTGCTTCTTTTCGTAGCTACACCAACGACAGGTCGACACAATCACTTCATCATTAACAGCATCAACAGTGATTTCGCTTTCACTCATCGTCTTCGACCTTTTCGTGTTCTGGGTCGGCGCTTTAGCAACGAGCCGCCCAAAACGTTGCTCAGTTATGTCTTTCATTTTAGCCATTTTATGTGTAATACGTAGCAGTCTTGACGAAGTACGGAAGAAACAGCCATCGACCGTGTCCACGTTTCGCTAGTTTAGTCTTCCATTCTTCGATCTCAACGTCAGACGGCAACCATCCTAGTTTTTCATCACCATAATGGAAGATTCGATTCTCGCTGTACTTCAGCCAATATGGTACTGCGATCACTTCCTCGTTACCAAAGGATGCTTTCACACAACGCTCGAACTCTGCGATCTCTTCGTTAGAGAGAATACCTGATTCAGCACTACCGCAGTTAACTACGATCACAGATCGTCCCCGGACATGTCATCGCATGCAACGATTGCTTTGGTGCTAGGGCGGCTGAGCAACGAACCATCGAGACGTGACGCTAGCTGCTCTTGAAGTCCTGTGACTTGATTCATTAGTGATTGGTTCTTCTGGCAAAGATCTACAACCTGCGAGTGTGTTGTTTGTTTCTCTGTCAACATGGCATCAAGTGCTTCTTTGGCAACGCTTCCGGTCATGGTGCGCATAACCTTCACGACTTCATTGAAGCCGCAGTGTTTCTGTAAGAATGCTAGATCTTGCGTGAAGCGCTTCTTGATGACTTCGTAGTTATCACCGCTGGGCTCGATCTGCGTGACGGTGTCACCGACACGGGTGCTCAATGCCATGAGCCCTTTGTGCACTTGCTCAGCTTCGTCGGACTCGAGCAGCGAATGCACGCTGAGCGGCAAGCCGAATTGTTCGGCCATCGCAAATACAAAGTTCAGATACTCGTGTCGTAGTTTGTCATTGTCGATCGTGGTCATGTGATGGTCTCCTTAGCCTGTGCTTTGATGTGCAACTGCAGTGCCAATAATGCAATACCGGCAGCATCGCTGGCGTGGTCGCGAACGGATTTGTTGAGGTTCAGGAGTAGGCCATCGAGCTGATCGACTGTTGCGATTGCGTTACGCATTACAGCTTCTTTGCTGGCAGACGACGAGCCACCGATGCGCCGCTTCACATCGCCAGGAGTGACGGCGTAAAATGGGATGCCTTTGCCGTAGGCCACAGCGACGATCATTCCGTAAATGTAGGCAACTTTCCAACCATCTTTGGCAGCCTTGGTGGTGTACACGCGATAAGTTTCGGCTGCCATGCAGTCAGGCTTCGTCAGGTCAATGGCCTCAGATAGTCTGCGACATAAATCGTTCACTCGCGCAAGGTCGTCGTCTGTGATGCGACCTTCGTCATGATTGGGGCGAGTCTCGAAGACACGCGCAGCACGCGCAACAGGACGCGTAACACCATCATAATCAAGCACTGAAATCCCAAAGTTACGAAGACCTGGGTCAATGCCGAGTGCTCGCACCATTCGATGTTACTGTTTCTTTTTGGTACTGGCAAGATGCCAGTCAGCCTTCTTATCGCTGACAGGAACCACATGAATCAATGATCTCTTGCCGTTGGCATACACGGCACAATGTGAATGAAGCCAGCTAGAGGGCAGATAGTTGTATCCGTGATCCAAAGCTGCTGTCACACCTACGGTATAGCAACCATCCAAGATAGACGGACTGTGATGATGACCGATGATGGTCTTCACTCCCAGTTTTGCGTAAGCTGCTGCTGTACCACGCGCTCCGTTGATGCCTTTGTCGCCATGGAACCCGCAAGTGATGTCTTTCACCTTATACTCTTCGTTGCGTCGGATGAATCTCGTACGTGTGTGATCTTCAAGACGGCAGTAAAGTTCAAGTGCTGGAGTCCAGCAGCTATCGCGGTCGAACGCTTCAAGCAACTTGTGCCACATGCGGTGAAATAGTCGTGCGTTCTCTGGGTCACATCGAGGATCTGCTGAACGCAACCAACGATCAAATGCATCGTCATGGTTGGAGGCAATGACGATAGCTTGACTGTCCTTCGGAGTCTTATTCAAAAATTGAACGACACGTTTGAGTTCGTGTTCTACATTGTCAGTACCGTGACCCATGATGCGGCTGTAACGATCCATCGGATCATCACGGTGATGATGGTTGCGGGCCTCAAAATCGAGAATGTCGTGATAGATGATACGCTCTGGCTTGAGCGTCGCAGCGATTGAATCCGTCGCGTACAGTGTAGCGTCTAACACACGTTGGTCAGGCTTCTCCACATGAACATCGCCTAGTACGAGAGCTAACGCACGTGGAGCAACAGAAACACCTTTAGCTGTGTACTGCTTGTCCAGGTCGATGAATGATCCGTCATTATCAAGTGCGTTGATTTGCCGTAGGTGAAAGTGTTTTCCGTCACTCTCGATAATTGCAGCGCCGAGCACATGATGTGCTTCTGATTTTTTGCCTGCTTTACTGTCGGTGTAATTTGGACGAGTCACCGCGCCTGTCGTCACCAGTAAGCGTGGACGTCGTGTGGCTGTAGCTACAGTTAGCAACTGAATTTTGGGGTGTCCGAAGACTGCACTCGACTCACCTGCGAATACTTCGAACCCAGACAGAGGGCGTTCAGCTGTCGGTTGGATCGAGATATCACCGTAAATACACAGCGGTCCAATCTTGTACCGGCTTGCAAACAGGTAGGGTACAAGAGCCGAATCCCACCAATCCGAATGTTGCGCGTTTTGCGTCCAGATGGAAGTTGGGTTGTGATACCTACCAGGGATCACTACCAAAGTTGCCTTGTTAGCTTTGCAGTAATGCTGCAGAGCATCGAGAAAACCTTCATGCACAGGCGTTGCATTCTGCGCATAAGTCACCACGTAACGTGGATTGGCTGACGATACTGTCGTAGAGATGTCAGGCTTTGGTGGGCTGACTGTCTTGCCGGTGCGTCTGGCGTTCTCGCAGCTCTTGCATCGAGTTCGGAGTACACCTTCCCTGCCATCACTGTGAAAGTAATCAGTGGTGGCAGGGTAGGAATTTAAGCAAGCTATACAGCGTCTTTTGTCCGGCACACACCTAAGACTAGCACACAGTGTGCCAGACGTGGTGTTACTGGCGTGTATTGCCTAGCTGAACGTTAACGCAAGCTGACGGACCATCGTTACCGTTTACCCATGCCTTGAGAATCGTGAAATCTGCCTTGGCTCTGGCTTCATCAACGGGCGTGTCACATGCCCGCAACATCCCGATAGCATCCTTATATGCTGGCGGGACGTTGGGCGAATAGCGAGCACCATTCATGTTGTTCAAGTATGTAGCGATGACCGCGATCGTTAGAGCTTCGCGAGCCGTGGTAGGATCCGAGCTGGTTGTCATCCAGGTGAAAAGCGATTTACCACACAACACGAAGTCTTCACTGTTAGAAGCGCCAGGCGCTGGCCAAGCAATGTTATACGGTTTGTTGGCGTATTTGTTCTGTTTTGCCCAATCACCAGCGCTATGAACGCACTGTGCGTACAGTGCACTCTCTGTTGTCGCGGTTTCGTCTTCGACCATGCCGCCACAAGCTGCAGCCAACAAGGCCATAGCCGCGACAGCGATCATGAAAATCTTCACTTAGTTACTCCTCTGTATTTACCCGAACGTGATTGCTCAGGTTTTTGATTTCTTCGGATGTAGATCTAGCATCAACTGTACCAAGGCAGCCTGACGATCATGTCCAGAGGCTCTGAGCTGGTTAATCTTTGCTTGCGCTTGCACCTGTTGATCGTCAGGTTGCAGGGTTTTGTGCTCTTCTTGCACGAAAATTTGACGATGGATGCGTTTAAGAGCAGCAAGCAGTTTGCTTTTAGTCGTCGTCGACATCGTAGCCTTCTTTTTTGGCAAACCAACCAGCGATAACAATGAGGCCTTCATCTTCTTCTTCACTGTCATCTGTCAGGTCAGAGTCGTCGTGAATGACAGAAAAAGGAATCCAAACCTCGTCATTGTCATGATCATCAAGCCTGACGAGAAGCGCCAGCTCAGTCTTACGCAAGACCTCAGCGTGTCCGAGAGTTGCTTTTGAGCGTTTCATAGCTTTCCTTGGTTGCCTCGTGTTCATCGACAAGAGCGTTGTACACAGACCAAACCATTTCGTTGTAGGTGCCGAAGTCGTGCCAGCGGAATTCACCTTTGTTAATTACATCGTGAGCTGCCCGAATCATGCGTTTCATTGCTTCGTCGCCAGTGTCACGCAGTTTGGGATCGTCAACCTTCATCATTGGTCACGACTGTCTTTCAAGCGCTGTGCCTCTTCGAGGGTGCTCTGTAGGTCGAAGCCTGACGCGTCATGCAGCATGGCTATCAGTAGGTGATGCCCGTACCTACCCCAAACGAAGAGATTGATGACAGACACAATGACACAGTAAGACCAGAACTCTGGCTTGACGCAGTGCAACAAGAAAGTGGTGGTGAGACAGCCTACGCCGCCATAAATCCAGCGTTTCATTCGTCAGTAGTAGGCCTGCAAGCGTACTACCAGGGTTAAATCAACGAATCTATTAAGAGATCTCTCGTTTTTGGTAGAATGAGCACCCTGACACCGCCGACCTTTTCAAAGTCTCTACTCTTTAAGCATTCGACCAACGCACTCTGACACTTATAGTTATTAAAACTCTTCTTTTTATACTACTTCTACTACCTAAGTAAAAAAATATAAGAAATACATAAAGATAGAGTAGAAGTAGAAGGGTTTAGAAGGGGTAGTAGCAGAAGAGATCGCAAGCCGCCAAAACCCTGCCTTGGCGGACATGCAACCTGAATGTGGGGAAACGATATAAGGAGAGGTGGGATTATTGGTCGTCGACAGCAACAACCGGAGGCAGAGGAAGAAGGATCACATTGTCGAGAGGCGGGTCATACTGGAGACACCACACATCGTTGTTGCCTATCTTACGTTTCTGCTTGTGTGCAACCCACCCACTCTCTTCGAGGTTAGTGGTGGCCGTACGCATGCGGTCTCCGAGGTTGCGGGCGACCTTCCAAGGGATACGACGCCCAAGGTCCTTCCAGAGCTTGCAGCAGAGCCTGTACAGCTGCGGGATGGTCATAGGACCAATCACCCAGACGCCACCGTCGTGTTCCTTGATACACACTGCTTCAATGGTTGTAGCTCTAGGGTAATCATTGCCGATCACACCAGTCTTGTGCATCTGTGTCAGCGCAGCGTCTTTTATGGTTTCAAGTGCCTCAAGCACCTGGTTTGCGTCTCTGTCGGCAGCTTTGTGCCCCTTTGATTGCTTGTCCAACCAGATGTAGAAGAGTTCGCGCGGCGTATCGGCACCGACCGGCTCACCGTTGTTATACGGCACACCGTTCTCGTCAGGCACTACTGCTGGCGCCGACGTGTACAGGTGAGGAGCCAAGGCATCCATCATGACCAACATCCAGAGGAGGAAGTCATTGTTTCTCGCCTTTGGATTGCTTTTGCAGCGTGTGCGAACAAAGCTCAGAGCACTTTCAAGTTTTTCGTGTATGTTCGGCAAGACATGCAAGGAAAGCATATCGAACAGTGCCGATGTGATCAGATTTGAGTGCTCGCAGAGCATTTCAGCACGCGCGACTTCAGACAAACGTTTGAGGTTTGCTTGACGAATTTTGATGAACTCGAACTCGAACACACGCTCGAGATCCTCGATCATGGACTCGCCTTCGATCGCTGTGATGATCAGCGTGCCATTGGGCACATAGTTCACCCGCTCGGAGTTTGTGTATAGCCTCCTGGTCGTGTCGCTTGCACCGGTGGCAAAAAGCCGAAACAAAGGACGAAATGTGTCACGTTGTTCTGCTTCACAGTTATCGAAAGTGATGAATGGTCCCGTCGAGTCAACGCTCGACGAAAGCGCTTCACGTCGCTGATAGCCTGTTGCAACACGTCGGCCATAAAAAGCTTGTTCGATGTCATACATGGCAAATGATTTGCCAGAACCTTGTCCGCCTTTGTGATGCTTGATCGGTCGGCCCAAGTGGCCAGGGATGATCGCAGCCAAATTGTAACAGGTTGAGGCAAGTTGAATGATTGGTAGCAAGGCCTGCCCACCGTGCACATCATCTCGGAAGATGTCCCAGCCCTTGGCGTTGTCCTTATGATATATGAACCTGGTTTCGCGACCATCCATGCACTTGAGCACGATCTTGTCGAAGCCATTCTTGACGATGCTGACATCGGGCACGCCATCTTTAGCAGGAGCAATGCGTATGATCTCTGCGTTGTTTGGGTCCATGCACAAATAAATGATGCCGTTCTTGCGATCGTAGTGACCCCACTCTGACTTCTTCACACGCAAGAAGTCCTCATTCTCATCGTGCGCTGCTATGTACGATGAAATGGCACGCGTTAGTTGTGTACCGTGTGATGATTTTGCCTGATCGCATCCGATTTCTGTATCGAACCACGCACAGTATCGACTATCATTGACGTCAACGATAAGCTGCTTGCCTTTGTAAACCATCGATGCAGTGTTGGTAAGCACGTTGTAGTAGAAGCGACCGCCGCTTGTGCGGATGTGTTCGACGATCATTTCTGCTTTATCGAAGATCGGTACGCCCTGCCTGCGTGCGCGAAACGTATCAAACGCTGTCTGCCGGTCTTCGAAGGTTAAGGCGTAGACCTTCTGCTTGAGCGTCAACGGTCGTACGTCTTGATCTTCATCACTAAAGGGACTGTCATCATTTGCTTCACCGCGTGCAACAACACTAGGCGGCTGATTAGCTGCTCTGGCATCGATTGCTATCTGCACGCAGTAGGATCGACCTTTGCCTTTGGCGTGTCCGTCTTGTCGTGTGAATACAGCTGCTGCGAGTTCATCGATGGGCATTGAACGCCACTGCCCTGCAACTTCATCAAGGAAGCGACGGTCTAGATTTTCAGGCGTTGCTACGAATGGACTGCCGTCTGCTTCGAGCAGATCGATCTTGCCTACGCCTCTGTAAAGCTTCGCCAAGTTCGACCGAGGTTTTTCATTGATTTTCTGCAGTACAACTTTCGGCAATCCTGTAGCAATCGAACGCGGGAAGAATGCTCCAATCGTAAGATTGTGTGTATATTCGGACGGTGTATGCGTGTCGATTGGCCAATCGAGCCACTGCAGCAAGTCAGTTGTTGATACCGTTCCTGGCATCACAATGCCGTATTGCTTCGACATTGTTTGTAAGACGGCAAGAATCTCGTTACGATTATCTTCGCATATCTCCACTGGTTTGATCGCGTGGACAACACTCCACGCACCACTACACTGAAGTACTAATGGCGCAGGTTGCCCCTTCGCTCGGAAGCGTTCGACCATTTTGACAATGTCTTCGTCTTCCCATTGCATTGGGGGCGTTAGCGTTACACATGTGACGAATTTGATGTCTGTCACCAATGTCGTTGGTACGTAACCGCGCATGACATTAGGAGCGCGTTCAAACAACGTACGTGGCCGTGGTAGCAAGCCGATTTGTGTTTTGCCTGCCGATTGATATTGAGCGCAAACTGATGCTAGCTGTGATTGATTCTCGAAGAAGCCAGTCAGCACTGGGCTTCCATCTTTCGGTACGACTCTAACTTCTGTGACGTGTCCTACGTGACCTAGATGTTCAAACAATGCCATGTCCCTCCTATCTGGTGCATGTCTCATGCCGTGGCATGTAATGTGCTAGCACATCATTCGATGCATTACGGCCGGCGAGGCGAGCGCCCATATGTGGTTCGTGTTCCTGCACATTTGGTTGGTGTTATTGATCAAGTTCCTGGCGTTGTAATCGAACGCGGCGGAGACGGTGAAGCGTACGCACGCTGTGCATGGGATGTCGCAAACATCGTCGCACAAATGGTCGGCCAACGACCATTGGTGCCGCCAGTCACTGACATGCGAGCAGCCATCCTATCCCTGCCGGGCCTGCCACGCTACCTCGAGCTAGGCTTCAAAGAAAAACTTCGCGTGTACCAGCGTGAAGGTGCTGTCTTCATGGCACTACGCGGCGCAGCTTTGAATTGTGATCCGATGCGATCGGGTAAATCGATCCAGGCACTTGCTGGCAGTGTACTAGTTGGTGCAAGACGCACGTTGATCTTGTGTCCTGCAGTGGCAACGTGGGTGTGGGCTGATGAAATTCACAAGTGGCTCGGTGATGAAGCACTGATCCTGTACGGTCGCGGTGGCGACTACGCACGTCGCTATTGTAAAAACTGTCGTGCTAAAGGCAGGTTACCTCAAAGCGGTGACACGTCTCCGGTCAAATACTGTCCGGAATGCAAAGCTCGTAACGGATCGTCGTATGGTTACACGATCCATGACGTCAACAAGTTGATGTCAGCGACAGACTCCTATGCTTTAAGCGGCACCACGGACGCCATCGACAAGAAAACCGGTGAAGCAAAGACTCGTAAGTTCACGAAGCATGTACAGTTCTGTCCGCTGCCACCACTGTTCACTTGTACAAAACATCCAGAAGTAAGTGAGAAAAAACAAGGATCATGTAAAGCTTGTATGCAGGAAGTGCATTCAGCGATCGATCGTGCCAACTTTGTGATCTGCGGTTACGACTTGCTTGTGTCCCAAACAGCTGATGATAAAGCTGGACGTGAGTATGTTCGTGGGGATTTGCTGGGTTGGCAGCCTGTGTTAGCAAAGCACAAGTTCGATCTTTGCGTTGCAGATGAAAGCCATCTACTGCGTGGGTTTAACAGAGATCGACACCGGCGGGGTAAGACGCGTCGTGAACGTGCTGTGCAAACAGCGGCAAAAATTCCGCGTGTCTGGGGTTTGACAGGCACTCCAGTGTACGGATTCGTTCGTGACTTGTGGGGACAACTCGACTTTATCACTAGTGGTTTGTTCGGCAAGGCTTTCGACTTTCACGAATCTTACTGCGAAGGTAAACGAGGCGAGTTCGGGTGGGAAGCGAACGGTAAATCTGCCCGTGCTGACACGGAACTTGTTAACCGTTTGCGTGAGTTGAAGATCCAACGACCGCGTAGTTTCATCCTGGCGGCCATGCCTCCGAAGCTACGTCACGTCGAGCATATTGAAGCACCACACGCACGGCCAGACAAACCGCTTGCAGGCATAGACTTGTTCGCAGCTGGATTCGATTTCAATAATGAAGTTGCTGACTTAATCATGCAAAACGCTGCAGTCAAGTTGCCGCATATCGTTGACCGCGTCATCGCTGAAATGGCTGAAGGCATGAAGGTCTTTGTACTTGCACACAGACGAAAAGCTGCCGAAAACTTAGCCAAAGCAATCGCTGAAGCACTCGAAGAGCGTGATCATGTCACGCGTATGCGGCAAGTGAATGCTAAGTTGTGGTTTGCACACGGTGAACATGACAGCAAGGTCCGCTTTGACCTAGCAGAGCTGTACAGAGAACACAAAGGTGCTGCGGTCTTCGTGTCGACGATCGATGCAATGCAAGTCGCAATCAGTCTCAAAGGTTGCACGTCGGTTCATTTCGGTGACTGGCATTACATGCCTGCAGCAATGCTTCAGGCAGAAGACCGTGGCTTTGAGCCTGGTACGACAGGTATGACGATTACGTATTACACGGTCACAGGTTCAGTAGATGAACACCTAGAGGATCTGCTGATGCCTAAATTTGAGGCACAGAAAGCCATCGTTAATGAACAAGGCGCACACGAGATGCTGACATTGCTAGGACCGGGTGAAGGTGTCGCGAAGAGTGCGCTTGCTCGCATGAAAGCGTTGGCCGGTTATGAAGAGGACTGACACAATACGTGGCACTTGGTTTGCACTGATGCAAATCGCATGCTATTCAATATTGCAGACTTGGCACCATCAGTTCTCCCAATCATAGACAACAAGACGCAAGGCGGCGGCGGTGCTTCGTCTCGAGGCAGTCATCGTCTCGCTGACGTAACCAACTGTCCACGCAAGTGGTACATGCGCTATGTCAAGCACTGCACCCGCAAAGGCGAGCCCGAGTTCCGTTTGATGGGCACGCTGATCCATTCTGCGTTGGCAAACTACTACGCTGCTATGTTGCCAGAAGAGCAACAACCAGACTGGTTCAAAGAGATGCCGTTATACCATCGTCTCACTCAAGAGGCTGGCGGTAAGATTGCGCTCGCAGATCGTGCGTTTGAGACAGGTGAGCAGTACATCGAATGGACCAAAAAGAAGAAATGTGACTGGATCCCCTATTCGGTCGAGAACGAGTACCAGGCCACACTAGGTGAATTAGATCCTGACGGAGAAGATGCACCTGGATTTGAACTCGAGTTCCGGACACCAAGCGGTGAACCGAGTCGAATGATTTTTCCCACACTCAACGAAGAAGTTGTAACTTGTCGCACAGACCTCATCGTGACCAAGAAGACAAACAACACAATGTGGGTCGTAGATCACAAGTCGAAGAATCCTGAGTATCACGAAGAAAAGTTTGGTAAATGGAACGACAACGGCGAGTTTGCGCTCGACTGGCAAGTGCTAGTTAACCTGATGGTTATTCGGGCACGCGGCATTCCTGTGCGTGGCTTCATCGTGCAACGTGTCAAGCGTGACGGCGAATTCGATGCTGATCGGCATCCAGTACCAGTTCCTGTGAAAGCTTACGAAGGCGCTCCTGGTTTAGCGCGGCATCAGATCAAAGTAGAGCGTCAGCATTACCGTAACTTGGCTCAAGGTATTTCGCCTGTAGCGAACTATTTCAATTGTTATGGCAGATGGGGCGAGTGTGACTATCGTCCGATTTGTCGCGCCGACAATGCTGAAGATCAAGCACGTATCATAAACACACTCTACAACAGGCCATAAAGCGTCGGCCCGGTACGCAACGCGCTGGCACACGTCATGCAGATACATGACGCAGAATGAGTGACATCTTATCGACCCCGCCGTCCATTGTTTTGTACGGACAACCTGGCTCGGGAAAGACGACGGAGATGGCGAAAGCTTTCCCAAATTGTCTTTGGGCAGTGACTAACAAAGAAGTTCTTCGTCCCTACGCGAGCTGGCTTCGTGACAATGAGGAGGAAGCTAAGAAGGAAGGACTAACGATGATTCCTGACAACAGGATTATCGAAATACCTGACTTCGCTTTTGATGACAAAGGTCAGATGGTCAAGGTCAACAACTGGGAAAAGATCCCAGCGTTGCTGGCTCAACTAGCTGTGAAGCTGAGAGACCCTGACTGCAAGATCGAAGGGATTATCTTCGATGAGTGGTCAACGATCGTCAGCTCCGTGCTTGAAGACATTCAGAAGAAAGTCGGCAAATCGTGGGGTGCCTACGATGAACTGACCAACTTCCATCGTCGTATCTGTGCCTGGCCACGGCTGACGAGAAAAGTACTTGGTTTGGTGTGTCATGACACAGGTCCGAAGTACTTCGACGAAGGACCACGGTCGGGGCAGCTCCAGTATCGTGGTGGTCCTGCCATCCCTGGTGGTCGGACCATCGGTCAAGTTTGTGCTGCTGCGACATGCGTCATCCAGCTAGATGTTACAGCAGACCCGTACACGCCTGAGAAGCCAGCCAAACGCGTGTACAGAACAGAAGTTAATCCACTCTGGGAACGCAAGTTCCGAGACTTCAAAGTCTTGCCTGAAGAGGCTCTTGGCCTGCGCGGTATGCTGCAACGCGCGAGCTACAAATTGTAAGCAGCAACAGAAAAACAGAAGGAGTTAAGAGAATATGAGCGACAACACCAACACTATCGTCCAATTCGGAGAGTTGAAGGGCGCGGCCGATTATACCGGCGCAGGTGCCGCAAGCACCCTGCCGTTCACGGGCAACACCCGTGCACGTCTCGTGAAAATCGACATCGAGGAATCGGATAACGGTAACGGCGTGTTCAACATTGCCCAGCAAGTTGAAGACACTTTCGATGGCAAGCCAGTGTCTGGCGTGCTCTATCGGCGTGTCCTCTTCAGCGGTAAGGACAAGAACGGCGAATTCAACGCCAAGCGTCAGCTCGATCAGTTCTTGCGTGCTGCTGGTTGGGCACGTGATCGCATTGACACCTTGGCTAACAAGGGCGAGACCATGACGGCTGATGCACTTTGCAAGGCCATCATGACCTCTGGTCCCGGCAGTACGGCACCGTACGTGCATATCCAGGTCGAGGACAAGGAATACAAGGGCAAGGTGTCGTCTGACATCAAGAATTACATCACGGCCGAGCGTTACGAAGCACTCGGTGGTGGTACGGCCAAGACGGCTCGCGTGGTCAGCACGTCGCCTGTCTCGGCCAATGGAGCTACCACGGCGTCGGCAGATATGCTTCAAGCTCTCGCTTAATCAGTAAGAGCTAACGCAATAAGGCCCGGCAGTATTTCTAGTTTGCTGCCGGGCCTTACTTTTGTTACAGACCAGAAGAAGGAAGAAAAGAGCGCTGTGCATCCCTATAGTACCGTAGAAGACGCACACGCACAAGCACTGGCCCGCGGCGCAAATTGCCGTGAGTGCCCGCTCTGGGGATCCGAACGTGGCCCGGTTATGGGTCAAATCCGCCCGCATACCAAGGCTGTCATGATTGGCGAGATTCCTAGTCAGGAAGAAGTCAAACAGGGTGTTCCGTTCATCGGCGATGCCGGCTCTGAACTTTCACGTGCATTACGTCAGGTAAATGCAACGCGTAGTGATGTATCGATTACTAATGTGCTTCTGTGCCGTCAGCCGGCAAAGATGGACATGGATCGTTACCTCAAGCAGTGCAAGGAAGCTGGCAAAAAATCACCCATCGAATGTTGCGAACCTCGTCTCTGGAAAGACATCGAAGAGTCAGGTGCTCAAACGCTGGTGACGCTTGGATCGTTAGCTATGGAGTCAACGGCTAAGCACTACAAAATTCCAGTCGGTGGACGCAAACAAAAGCCTGGTGACTTAGCACTCGCTGCCATAACCAAGCAGCGCGGTCATCCGTTGCCCTTACCCGACGGTAAAGTGCTTATGCCTACAATCCATCCGGGTTACGCGTTGCGTACGGCGAAGCACATGTTGCAGCCGATTCGCGATGACATCGCACGAGGCATGACAATCGCCATTCGAGGACGCATCGACAATCCAGAACCGAATTATATCATGCGGCCAACGCTTGCACAGGTTGAAACTTGGTGTGATCAAGCCGTGAAGATTGGTGCACACGTCATGGTCGACATCGAGACCGACGGCTTGTCTGCTGAAGCAATTGTTCGTTGCATCGGTCTTGGCTACGACATCATTGACCCTAATGGGCAAGTTACCGAAACAGTCATCTGTATTCCGTTTGTACTTCGCAATGGCACCAGCCACTGGTCGAGCGAAGAAGAATTCCAGATAGCACGTCGTGCAGTCGAACGTGTTCTTAATACCTGCAGGCTAATTTTCCATAACGGCGCTTTCGACACCAAAGTACTGTTTCATTCCGGTTGGATCAAAGACCGGTACATGTTGTGGGATGATTCGATGCTTGCACACCGCAACAGCCGAGAAGTTGAGTGTCCGCATAAATTATCATTCGTCTCAGCACGTTTTGGTGAATTCATTCTTTGGAAGGAAGACGTCGATCATAAAGCAGTAGATGCAAGTCAAACCGACGATGACTACTGGTTGTACAACTGTCGCGACGTTCGTTCGCAGCTTGTGTGCTGGCGTGGTCTCAAAGCATGGATGACCCAAGACAAGACTTGGGAGCAGTACGAAGTCGACAAGGTGTTGTCACGCATCTATCGTGATGTCGGCGAACTCGGCTGGTACTTGGATGAGATTCAACGCCGAGAGCTGTCGGTGCAGATCAACATCCGTGTGAAGGACTTGCGCAAGCGTCTCGTGGATATGGTCGGCGACGTGTACAAGCCGAAGTCGAAGTGTAAAGGTAAGCGTAAGAAGAATCCGGAACATCGCTGTGAAGATTGTCAGTTCAATCCAGGCTCGCCACACCAGGTAGCGTGGTACTTGTTCAAACATGTTGGTCTCATTCCAGCTGTCAACAAGAAGGGCAAGAAGTACGAACTCGATGACGAGACGACCACCAGCACGCCGGCACTCTTGGCGATGATTGATAATGGCCTCGATGAAAAGTCGTTTCGCTTTCTCGACACACTGATCTTGTATCGGTCCGCCGATAAGCTTCGCTCGTCATACATCGACGCGATGAATCCAGATCGCGAGCAACCAAAGGACGGCAAGAAAAAGGTTCAGCTCGTTCGCAGCCAGTTCGAAGGTCTCAGTTGGTTACGCGTATCTTGGAACGTTGCCGGAACTGATACCGGTCGTCTCAGCAGCAATCCTAACGTGCAGAATATTCCTGCGCGCACCAGCTTGAACATCAAGACAATGTTCGTGGCACCTCCGGGTCACGTGCTTGTCAAAGCAGACTTCGATCAGATCGAAGCGCGTATCTTCGCATGGCTTGCGCAAGACAAGACCATGCTCAAGGCGTTCCGCGAGTTCCTCGATGTGCATTCGATGAACGCGGCCACAATCTACTCTGAGATCGAAGGCAAAACGATTGAAGAGATTTACAGATGGCTTGAGCCTAGTGAAGAGGACAAAAAAGCTGGCAAGGGTGCTACACCTGAAGAGCGTGACCTCTATCGTACATTCGCTAAGAAAATCTTGTACGCAAAACAATACGGCGCCGAAGACGGCAAGATGTTCCAGATCCTCACGTCAGATCGTGACAAAGCAACAAACGAACGCACGTTGCCTCTGCTCGCGAAGATGCCACGCAAGGAAGCAGAGACACTAGTCAAGTCACTGTCTGCATCGTGGGACAAGACACACGCAGAGATGAAGATCTTCCACAAGAGTATCACAGCCGAAGTCGCTGTTAACGGACGCGTTGTTGAGCCTGTGACTGGTCGCGTGCGTTGCTTCCCAGATGGCCCCAACACGCCGAATGTTCCGCTGAACTTTCCGATGCAGTCGGCGGCTGCTGCCTGTGCCAACAAGGCAGCGATCAAGATTGACGCGGCAATTCCGCATAAGTTGTGGTCTCCGTTCAGCGGGCTCATCTGTCAGGTGCACGATGAACTCGTGGTCTGTGTTCCGCTTGAGCGAGCCGCAGAAGCTGTACAGATTATGAAAGACTGCATGCGCGACAAGATCGGCGACATTGATATCACTGCTTCACCAGAAGTGGTTCGTCGCTGGTCAGGTCCGATCTGTAAATGTGGTCTCGGTAAGAAGAGTCACAAAGGCAAGAAGGGCTGCGGTAATTACACGCCCAAGACACAATACGATGCAGAAGTCCTCCTGCCAAAGGCAGCCTGACACAAACTGGCACACAGTGTGCAAAGAAGGACTGGAGACATGAGTAATGCAATTTGGGTGACTGGCAGGCAATTCTACCAAGAAGCTCTCGGCGAACTGCGTTGTGAGGTCGAACATGACGCGCTTCTCGTTCGTGAGCCAACTAATCCATACGACTCGAACGCCGTAGTCGTCATGGTTGGTCAACACAAGATTGGCTATCTGCCACGTGAGAAGGCAGAGAAGCTTGCGGCGATCCTCGATCCCAAGGGCGTGACACAGCTGACAGCGAAGGTTCAGCTGTTTGCACCTACATATAACCGCAAGCAGTTTGCGGCTCAGCTAACAGCGATTACGGCCCCTTGACATCCTCTCCCTGGAGAAACAATTCAACCGCAAGGTGGAGCTGAACGCAGCCCTGCGATCGCTCTCGCACGAACTCGAAGCACTGAGAATCGGAGATCATTGATGGACAAGCTCAAGATGCACACACCGAACCTAACCGCCGAGAACGTTGAGAAGCTCAA
>Ga0163144_10015405_pt1 | contig 15773 bp, 22 predicted proteins | sample OliLak19BULKMAT1_FD_123175 | JGI IMG/M metagenome (GOLD analysis project Ga0163144, IMG submission 123175) | Freshwater microbial mat bacterial communities from Lake Vanda, McMurdo Dry Valleys, Antarctica - Oligotrophic Lake LV.19.BULKMAT1 | ecosystem: Environmental > Aquatic > Freshwater >...
CGAGCGACTTCATCCGACTCCGGATCGCCATCCGACACCAGTTCTCCAACGCGTTGCGCAACGCGCCCAAGTAGATCCACCCGTACTGGAAGATGCCGCGCAGCGCTTCTTTCAGAAGGTAGGCTCGCTGCAGAACGCGGTTGCGCGCCAGCAGGCGACCGAGCAGGCGCTTCTGCCCGAGATCGAGCGCCTCGTGAGCGCGAAGCAGCATCCACTTCTTCACCTTCAAGGTTCGACCGAGTTCGTCCCGGGGGGCGCCGCCGAAGACCTCGCGACGGATCGCATCGACCGCCTCGTTCATCCACTTGATCACATGGAAGCGATCGAGCAAGTGGATCGCGTGAGGAACCGCTTCCTTGATCACCCCGACGTAGGCCGGCCCAAGATCGCTGATCACTCCTTCGATCCGACGACATCTCTCCGGACCCAACTCGCGGAAGAAGCTCGAGAGGGTCTCCGCCTTCTTCCCCTCACCCAGCCAGACGACCGAGCCCGACTTCAAATCGGTCACCACCGTGAAGTAGACATGCCCTCCGGTCCGCGACACTTCGTCGACCCCGATCCAACGCAGGCCCTCGAGCGACGGACGTTTGCCTCCCAGCGCCAGATCGATCGATCTCTTGTCGACCCGGCAGACCGTGTCCCACGAAAGACCCGCCATCTTTGCCACCTCCGAGACCGGCAGTCGCCGACAGAGCCCGGCCAGCAACTCGAAGAACCGACGCGTCATGCGATGGCCGGTCACTTCCCACGGCATCTGCTCGACCCGAGTCCCGCCGCAACACGCGATCCGAAAGGGAGCGATCACCACGAACGTCTCGAAGTCGCCGAGCGAACGATCGCGCCAACGCCGCTCCTCGCTCTCCTCGAACAGGACCTCACGATGGGTCCGCCCACACTCGGGGCAATGGTGCACGCCGCGGACGTCCCGCAATCGGACCAGCTTCGCCGCGCGGCGGTTCGGTCCGCGCTCACTCGCCGCCTCCAGCTCGACCGACTCCACCACGAATCCTTGCAGTGCCCAGACCTCTTTGAGAGTCTGCTCCAGCTCCTGATGACCCATCGACGCCCTCCTCTTGTTCGAAGAAGGCGTCATGGGAAGTCAGGAGCGCTTGCTTTGCCAGTCCAAGCTCAACTCCGCCGAGAGCCCGCAAACCCAATCAGCACGGGGTTTCGAGAGGGGCCGAAATAGAGATCCGACCGGACGCTTGGTTGATCACCGCACGAGCGCCCAGCTTGACCTCGTCACATAGTTTCGGAGGCGGGCGGCCCAACGATCCGCTGCGGCTGACCCAATCGAAGGGGTCAGAAGTATTTATCGGCCTAGCCAACAGTTGCAGCGGACCCGACGCGCGGGTCGCTGAACCTGATCGTCAGACCGCAGAGAGGAGTGTCGATGACACATCGATCGTTCAAGGCGCAGCTCGTCGGGCTGATCGGCTGGTTAGCTGCCAGCTTTGCCGCCGGCAGTGTCGGAGCCATTGCTTCTGTGCGCGCCAGCGACTTCTACGGGCAACTCTCACGGCCTGCATGGGCTCCGCCTGCATGGCTGTTTGGTCCGGTGTGGTCGCTGCTCTACGTTCTCATGGCGGTGGCGGCATGGCTTGTTTGGCGCAAACATGGCTTCCGCGGTGCTTCGGTTGCCTTGTCGCTTTTCGTCATTCAGCTCGTCGCCAACGCGGTGTGGACCTGGCTGTTTTTTGGGTTGCGTCTGGGTGCGCTGTCGCTGGCCGAGATCTGCGTGCTCTGGCTGCTCATTGCCGCGAACATCTTTACGTTCTGGCGTTTGCAACGGGGCGCCGCACTTCTGCTGTTGCCTTATCTCGCGTGGGTGAGCTTCGCCTTGGCGCTCACGTTCGCGCTTTGGCGAATGAATCCCTCGGTGCTCGGCTGAGAGTGGTTGCGCTGAGGCCGAACCCTCCAGCGAACGAACGTCGTTCGGCAGCCTTCGCCTGCCTGCGCCCGCCGCTCATGTCGAGCGTTCGGCGGACCTATTCTCGGTGAGCCCATGACAGGCAATCGACTCGGACTCTGGTCGTCCACCGCGGTCGTCGGGATAGGTGTGGCCTACGCCTTCACGCTCGCAATCGGGTTCGCGCGCCATGGCCTACGCGAACCGATCACCGATCCCGTCTTGGCGGTCATGGAGATCCTGACCGTACTCTCGGCCCTGCCCGTCGTGACGCTCATGGCGGCGGTCCACGACCGCGCGGCGCCCGACCGCAAGGTCTACGGGCTCACGGCCCTCGCCTTCGCCACGCTCTGCGCCGGCGCCACGAGCGCTGTTCATTTCGTGGAACTGACCGCCGCCCGCCAGCTGGGTGGCGGTGGAATCGTGTGATCGCCATGATGCCAACACCATCATGTCGCTCATGACGGACGATTGCGTATTCGAGTCTTCAGCAGGATCGGATGTCTGCGGCTCGCGCGTGCAGGTGCAGGGCTGCGATCTGTTCGTCTTTCGAGACGGCAAAATTGCATTGAAGGACTCGTACCGGAAGAATCGCCCCGCTCTATCTCCCCTGCGAGGGTGAGTAGCCTGGTCATTTGACGCCCGATCCATCTTCCGCAATGGTCGATCTGGGAAACCGCGGTCGTTGCTAGAATGCCGTTGTAGCCAAGCCCGATCTGGAACATTTCATGCACCCGATTTCAATCCTCCTTCTCGGCGTGGAGATGTCGTCGCAAGCGGGCAATCAGCTCTAACCCGCAGCCCGCTTAGCTCAAACGTCAGGCGACCCAGGAGACCAGATGGCGCGATTGAGTCGAAAGGGATTGATCGCAGTCGTCATTGGCGTAGTCGGCTTCGCTGCGTCGGCATTTCTCTGGTTCAGCCGACATCAGGAATACGACCGTTCCTTCGACGCTGCGATAGCTGCTCCCGCCATACTCATCGGATGGGCCGGTGGTTCTGTACGACGAAGGTCATCTGAATGCGCACACCACTTCGGGCGGAGACAAGCCGTTTGCTGACTTGATCAGCAATGATGGCTACACGGTCCGAGTCGCAACGGGTCCGCTGACGACGCGCTCGCTGGATGGCGTCCACGTGCTCGTGGTGGTCCTTCCCCGTGGGTCGAATGATTCGAACGACAACTCGGCGTTCGTGGACGCGGAAATCGATGTCATCGAGCGTTGGATCGAAGGGGGAGGGTCACGGCTTCTGATCACGGATCACTGGCCATACGGGCCAGCGGCAGCATCGCTGGCCGAGCGATTTCGGGTCAACTGGGAGGGGGGTTAGTCGAAGATCCCGAGCACCACGACGCGATTCGCGGTGCGAGCCACCTCGTGTTCTCCGATACGAACGATCTTCTCGGAGACCATCCGATCATTTGGGGGCGGAACGCCGCAGAAGCGATTCAACGTTTGCTGAAGTTTACCGGGCAATCAGTGCTTGGACCCCCAGCCGCCGTGCGACTCCTTTCGCTGTCTCCGACGGCAGTCGAGTATCCGCCGACCAGTCCGAAAATGGATAGGTCTGATGGCAACGTCCGGGTGAGCATGGGGTATGGAACCCCGATCTCGGTTCGAGGAGGGGCTCGAGGGGTCGCGTTGGAGGCGGGAGAGGGACGAATCGTGATCTTGGGCGAAGCGGGGATGTTCCGCGCCCAGCGGGGCAGCGGAGGAGGACTTGTCGGGATGAACGCGACGCGCTACGACAACCGGCAACTTGCCCTCAATGTCATGCGGTGGCTTTCGCGATTATTATAGGTGAGTTGACACGGGCGACGGCCGCCGAGCAACCGGTGGCCGTGGACGGTTCGCTGCGCGGCCCAGCGTTGAACCGGCGCGTAGGTTGGCAGCCACGGAGAGTCGCAATGATCCGCCAGACCACAAAAAGTTCGCCGCAGCTGTATGCTAGGATCTGCGGCATCCTCTATTTGTACATCTTTGTCGCGGACGGCTAGACTCGACGAGCAGTTGCAGGAACTTGGCGGCCAATTGGCCGCGGGATGTACGATGCAGGCACCGGCGCACGAGGCGGTAAATGGCACTTCCAGAAACAGGAGAATCCCGGTGGCCGGATCGATGTTCGAAGTGGAGTCCGTCGGCGGAGCCAACCTGCTGGCGGCCAAGGACTGGCTGTTGATCCCGTTCGACGCAAAGCACGACCAGACCGCGACCGAGCCGACTCGGTTCCTGCTGACTCTGCTCCGGTGAACGCGCGACCGTCGCGGCTGATCACGAGAGTTAGACCGAATGAATCTCCTCGGCCTAGTGTCAGGCGCATCGTCGGACTGCGAGCGAATTCTTCGATCCCTTCCCCGGTGGTTCGGCATCGAAGAGTCGCTTCTCGAGTACGTCCGAGATTCAGAGCGTTTTCCGACCTTTCTCGCCAGGGTCGAAGGCAAGCCCGTTGCGTTCGTCACAGTTCGCCAGCACTTCCATCACAGCTGGGAAGTTCATTGCATCGTCGTGGAAGCAGCGCATCGAGGGAGCGGCATCGGGCGCAGACTCCACGAGCACGTCGAGAGTTGGCTGCAATGCCAGGGCGCGCAGGTCCTACAGGTCAAAACACTCGCTTCCTCTCACCCAAGCCCCGAGTACGCGGAGACGCGGGGGTTCTATGCAAGGTTGGGCTACACACCGCTGGAGGTCCATCCCGCCCTCTGGGGTCCGAAGTTGCCTGTCCTACAACTGGTCAAATGTCTGGCCAGCGTCGAGAGCGCGGTCTAACCATTCGGTCCAGTCGACGCGCCTACGGCACGCGGGTCGGCGTCGAGCAGCAGTGCGCCGATTTCTGCCCCTAGGAGCAGGTCGTCGTGGATACCGAACACCTGTCGGCACAGGCGACCTTTCTTGTCAAACAGGAGCGTGGTCGGGGTGCCGCGCATTGCATACGCGCGCATGGTGCGGGGCATCGGGTCGCCATCCGGACCGGGAGCGTCGATGCCGACTGGGAACCGCACGCGGTATTCGTGCACGAACGCACGAAGTGACTCGATCCCCATCGCCGCGTGGTGCTCGAAGACCGTGTGCAGGCCGATGACCGTCAGAGGTGCGGACTTGAAGAGTTCCGCGACGCGCTGTGCCTGTGGTAGGGCGTGCGCCACGCAACCGGGGCAGAGCATCTGGAACGCGTGCAGGAGCACCACCCGCCCCCGAAGACTCTCGAGGCGCAGCGGCTCCGGCGCATTGAGCCACGTCGTCGTTTGCCACTCGGGGGCGAGTCTCGGCTCCATCAGAAATCCCCGTCCTTCACATACGGGTGGCTCCACAACGTCACCTGCAGGAGACAGGACTTGACCCACGCGGCGTGCATCAGCTCGATATCCTCGGCGGAGTGTCCCTGCTTCGCGAGGAATGGCTCGAGCGTGAACGTCACAGGGAATATCAGCAAGAACAGATCGCGGAAGGGCACAATGCCGGTGGAGGCCGCGCCGTCGGTGTGGTTCTTTTTCGCGCGGTGGTGGCGGAGGCCGATCTCGTGCTGGTAGTCGAGCCACTGCTGGTCGTACTCGGCTCGGGCCGTGTCGAGGATCCACTGGCCGAAGCGCTTGCGGACTGCGCCGAGGTAGTCACCCAGCGGCTTGCCGTCGCTCTTGCCGGTGAACGACGCGAGCAGATGCGGGGTCGAACCGACGAACCCATACCAGACATCGAGGATGGCCTCCACTTGGCCCTTCACGACATCGTGGGAGAGGCGGAGATACTTGATGTCGTCGTCCCCGAACAGGGCGCTCTTCTTCATCATCTCGAAGTCGGTGAGCGTCACGGGGGAGCGCGCAACGGCGCCCGTGCCGTAGTTGTATCCGGGGATGGTGGTCGTTTCCTTCATGGGCCGGCTCCTTTCGTATAGTCCGATTCGGGGCGCTGGTCCGCGCGCCGTCGGAACCAACCGTACGCATGATGTCGGCGCGTGTAAGGAAGGCACTTTTCGGTAAGGTAGGTACGAGATGGTTCAGAACGACCCCTCAGTCCGTAGGCAACCCGAGGCGGTGGCCGCGACCCCTACTCCCGTCGCCGCGATGGTCGAGAGTATCGTCGGGTGCAAATGGTCGGTCCGCATCCTTCAACTGTTGTGCGCCGACGACCGCCGCCGTCCCAGCGCGGTCCTTCGAGGTTGCCCAGGACTATCTACGAAGGTGATGAACGAGCGGCTCCGCAAGATGACCCGGTTCGGCATCGTGGAGCGCACCGTGTTCGGCGAGAAACCGCCCGTCGAGGTGGAGTATCGACTCACCCCGTTCGGCTTCCGCTTCATAGGGATTCTCGACGAAGTGCGCCGCCTTCAGGAGGCGGTCGACCAAGCGGCGGTCGCGGAAACCGACGCGACCCCGAAGAAAACAACGCGCGGCGGTCGCCTGACAAGCCGATGAAGCTGACGGTCGCCCGCGGCGCCCGCAACCTAACGGCGCGACGGTAGGCCTCGAAGTCCCGCTGTCCCCAGATCTACCGCCTGTAAGCAGTCCCATGCCTGCTCTGCCTATCGGAAGCACTTCGTCGCGGAAACCGGGAGGAGCCAGGCGATGAACATCCTGTTGTGGGTCCTGCAGATCCTCGCCGCGCTCCTGTACGGAGCGTCGGGCGTCATGAAGGTCTTCATGTTCGACAAGGTCAGCGAGGGGGTCCAATCCTTCGGAGCGCTCCCGCGGGGAGCCTGGATGGCCCTCGGCATCGTCGAACTCGTCTCCGTGGTCGGGCTGATCGGCCCCTCTGCCTTCCGCGGGCAGCCGAAGCTCACGGTGGTGGCCGCCACCATCCTGGCGCTCGGGAGCCTTGTGTTCATCGGAGTGCACCTCAAATACCGCGAGATTCCGCCCATCATCATGAGCGGCGTCCTGGGCCTCATCATAGCGTTCATCGCGTACGGTCGCATGTTCCTGAAGCCGATCTCTTGACAGCACGCGCATCGGGCCCCTATCCACCGGAGGAATGGCGATGCCCTAGCACCCAATTGTCGCGATGGCATTTGCAAGGGTTTATCCGATGTATGTCCAGAAGGCGGAACGTGAGAATCGAACGAAAGAAGAAGTCGATCAGATCATTTGCTGGTTGACGGGCTATGACCAAACGGGATTACGGCGACAGATCGATCAGCAAAGCAAGCTCGAGACTTTCTTTGCTCGAGCCCCAGTCATTCATCCGAATAGTTCGCTCATCAAGGGCGTGGTGTGCGGTGTTCGCGTAGAAGAAGTCGAAGACCCGCTGATGCGACAGATGCGCTCTCTAGACAAGCTGATCGATGAACTCGCAAAGGGCAAGACGATAAAGAGGCTTTTGCGGAAGTAGCTCGTTTTGCCAAACGAGGCGTCAGGTGCACGAGGTCCAGGTGAACGGAGTGTCCCGAAGGTGAATGTCGAACTCAGACTGTCCGCGGATGATGACGCGCGGACGATCCAGAATCTCTGGCCGCTCTATCAGCACGACGTGTCGGAGTTCGACGGGGCCGTTCCCAATAGGCACGGCATCTTCAGCGACGATGACAAGACCGCGACGCTGGTGGAGCACGCAAGCTCTCTGGGCCCTTGGTGGAGCGATCCGGCGTCGCTCTTTCCCTACCTGATCCTGGTGGACGGCGCCCCTGCGGGATTCAACCTGATCGCCGGGCGATCGAGACTCCCAGAGGGGATTCCCGCTGACTTCGTGGTGCACGAGTTCTTTGTCTTGCATGCCTACCGAGGCGGCCCGACAGCAGAGCGCGCGGCAATCGAGGGGTTCGATCGGCACCGGGCGGCGTGGGAAGTCGTGACGTATCCGACTCACCCGCGTGGCATCGCGTTCTGGAGACGGGTCGTGGGTCGGTACACTTCGATGCGATTTTCGGAGGAGGAACTAGATCATCCCTGGGGACGGCGGGTCGCGTTCCGGTTCGACAACGCCATCTAGCCCGGCCACATCTGGAGTCCGGAAGATGTCTTCGTCTTTGCCCGGAGTTCCGGTGCGCCGTAGTTTGGCGCTCGACAACAAGGTCGTCAGGCGTGCGTCTACAGGAGACGGGGCGTGCGGGTTCGAGTCCTTCGCAGACTTGGGTCACACACTCATCTGATGGGGAGGACGAAGCAGCTCATGACGCCGCGCGTCGCACTCACCTTCATCCCCGCGTCGCTCATCGCAGCGCGAGTCGCCTGCGCTCGCGTCTCGGCCGATCAGCTTCTCGCACTGACTGGCAGGGCCGTGGAAAAGTGTCGTCCGATCGGAAAGGGAGCGACCCGGCGTTCGCCGCTGACCGAAAGTGCCCGATGAACAACAGGAGGTCGTCGATGCGTAGCTCAACGCCGCTCGCGCCGGCGACGCCAGCCGCCAAGTGACGCGTACCTGATCCTGTACCCGGATGCAGGGCACGGTTCGCTGTTCCAGTACCCGGAGTGGTTCGTCCACGACGCCTCACGCTTCCTCCGGGTCGTGGGATGAAGATCGGTGGTGACTCGAGCACCCGTCGGGCCGCTAGGATCTGCCCATGCAGACGAGAGTCGATCCGCGATCAGTATCGGTTCGTGATCTATCCGAAGCGGACGTCCCCTTCGTGCTCGACTACTGGTTCCGGTCGCCTCCCGGCTTCATCGAACCGAGGGGGTCGAAGGCGTCTTCCACGCGCACATCGCGCGCCCGGAGTTCCGCCGCCGCGGCGTCGCGGAGTGTTCAAATCCACTGGCGTGTCACATCTTCATGGAGCGCTTCGACCTGAAGCGAATCCTGTTCAAGACCCCGGTGCAGAACGTGGGCGCCATCCGCGTGAAAGAGAAGCTCGGCATTCGCTTCATCGGCGAGGAAGTGGTGGAGTTCGGGGCCATCCGTGCAGGGACCCTCGCCCGAGTCTACGAGCTGACACGTGAAAAGGCGGGCGTTCGGAAGTGAAGGCTGCAGTGGCCGCTCTGCTGGCGGAAACAAGAAAAGTTCGACTTGGAGGGATCATGAAAGCGAGAGAGGCTCCCGACGGCGTGGCCGCCGCGAAGAACATCACGAAGCGGATCCAGGAACTGGGCGACTGGAGGGGCGAGACGCTCGGGTTGGTTCGCCAGCTCATCCATGACGCAGACCCCAAGATCGAGGAGGAGTGGAAATGGGCGAAGCCGGCTTCTGCTTCGCCGGGGACTCCCGTCTGGTCGCATGACGGCATCGTGTGCACAGGGGAGTCGTACAAACAGGTCGTGAAACTCACCTTCGCGCGCGGCGCCGTCCTCGACGATCCCAAGAACCTGTTCAATTCCAGCCTGGAAGGGAATGCGCGGCGCGCGATCGATCTCCGTGAAGGGCAGAAGCTCAACGCGACAGCCTTCAAGAAACTCATCCGAGTTGCGGTGGCGGCCAACTCCGCAGCGATGGCGGAACGGGCGGCCAGGAAGAAGTAGACGGGCGCGTCGATCGCGGGGGGAGAAGAGATGGCAGGCAAACGTCCGACGACCATCGCCGAGTACATAGAGGCTGCCCCACGCGAAGGCCAACCACAGTTGCGCCGGCTTTACGCGATCCTGAAGAGTGTCGCTCCGGAAGCGGCAGAAGCGATCAAGTGGGGAACCCCCTTCTTCGTGGAGCCCCGATTCCTCTTCGCTTTCTCGGCGCACAAGGCGCACCTCAGCTTCGCGTCCACCGCGGCGGCGGTGGAGCGATTCAGCACAGAACTGGAGAAGCGGGACACAACCAAGGGCACCCTTCGGATTCGCTACGACGAGCCCATGCCCGAGACCCTGGTTCGCAAGATCGCCGAGTACTGTCTCCGGGAAGTGCGGAAGCGCAAGAACGACGCCTTCTGGTAGCCCCATCTCGGCAACGTGGCGGCGTGACTGCCATCCGCACCGCGTCGAGTGCATTCGCCTCGAGCGCGCGGGTTGCCTCATGACACCGTTCGTCGCCCAACGTGATGACGCTCCTGAACGCGAGATTGGGCTACTGTGTTGAAGCTCCGAGCGCTGGCGGAAGAACGCGACCCGTAGGAGAGGCAGCCCCCGAGATGAATGAAGTGTCCATCGCCAGGCCGTACGTATGACCACCTCGATCGGCGAAATCGAATCAATCTTTCGGTACCCGGTCAAGTCGATGGCCGGTGAGCGAATGCAGATCGCCAACTTGGGATGGCACGGGCTCGAGGGAGACCGGCGTCTCGCATTTCGGCGCCTCGAAGATCGGAGTGGGTTTCCGTGGCTCTACGCGGGCAAGCTTGCGGAGCTCCTGCTGTTCACTCCGGTTCGGCGTGGAGAGGGTCTCGATTGGGAGCCGCCTACACACGTCCGCACTCCCGAAGGCAGCGAGTTGGACATCTTCGGAGCGGAGTTGGCGGCTGACGTCGGGCGCCGTCACGGCGCTCCGGTGCAGATGATGGGACTGAAGCACGGCATCTTCGACGAGGCGAGCGTCTCCGTGATCACGCCCGACACCGTTGGCGAGATCGGAAGACTCGCGGGACGAGGCGCGGACGTACGACGCTTCAGACCGAACGTGGTGGTGCGATCCCTGCGCCCCGGTCTCTTCGAAGAAGACCGCTGGGTGGGCGGGATCCTCCTCTTCGGCGACGATGACTCGGGACCCGCGGTTAGTGTGACGATGCGCGACGTGCGCTGCTCCATGGTGAACCTCGATCCAGATTCCGCGGGCTCTGCTCCCGAGATGCTGAAGGCGGTGGTCGGCGCGAACGGGAACAACGCAGGCGTCTACGGCACGGTGATTCGCACGGGGCAATTGGCCGTTGGGCAGAGGGTGCGGCTTCAGGCGATCGCCGAGAAGGATCGCGGATGATCGAGCAGTCCGGCGGGGTCAGCGCGATCGCTCGACGAATGTGTTGGATCGATCGTCAGGCCCGCAACGAGGGGGTGTGATATCGGCATCGTGTTTCGCACAGCGGTGCAGATCATCGTCGCGAGCCTGACCTTGGCTCCGGTCATGCACGCTGGCGAGTGCGTCCAGGGGAGCGACCACTACGTGTCGGAACTCGAGCGCATTGTTCGCGAGGGCCTGCCGTACTCGTATGATGAGGCCTTCAATTGCCTCCAGGGCGAATGCAGTCCGGCGGACTACGTTCGCTGGGCGGGTCCGATCGCGGCGAGCCGGTTCGAAACCTGCAGAAGTCACCCCCTCAGAGACCGGATTGCCGCCGCATGCCTACCGCTGCTGGCGGACTCGACCGTGGGTGAGGACGGATTCTCAGCGCGTCTCGCGGCCGCGGGAGTTGCAGCGGCCTACGGTTTCTCGCGGGTCGGTCCGCACGACATCTTCGCGATCGGGATCGGCCAGATTCTCGCGGCAAAGCATCCGCCCGATCCACGATTCGGCTCGCTTGCAGCCATGGGCGATTCCCGCACGCTTGATTTTCTGAAATCGTTCTACGCATCTGCGGCTGATCGACCCGCCGAAGGACGGAACTACGAGATCTCGGATGTCCTCAACTGTCTCTACCACGTGCATGGAGATTCCGCCGCTGCGTTCGCGGCCGAGATCGAGCGGACGGTTACCGATCCAGAGCTGAAGGAGCGCGCGAGGCGCGTGCGAGACAGATAGCGGACCAGCTAGCTGGGCAATCCAAGAGGAGGAACGCATGAGACTCGCGAGTGAGCTTCTTCTCGTCATGGCGCTCGGCAGTGTCCTCGTGGCCGGGGCGCCGCTGGACGCGTCGAAGGCGCCGGCGAAGGCGAATGTCCAGACGTTGATGCAAACAGCGCTCGACGAAGAGTTCACGCCGGGCCGCGAGATCCTCATCGATCTCGTGGATGTCCCCCCCAATACGGCGTTGGACCGGCATTGGCACCCAGGGGAGGAATTTCATTGCTACCTGGAGGGCGATGTCGAGGTCAGCATCGAGGGTGAGCCCTCGATCATCGGTAAGGCCGGGGCGGTTCGGAAGGCCCTGGTATCGGACACAGTCATAGACGCGAAAGGTTTTCCAACCAGAGGAGCATGGGATGGCGGCGGTTCGGTATCTGGTGAACGACGTCGACGCGGTGTTGCCGTTCTACGAATCCCTCGGGTTCAAAGTGGTGGAGCGGTGGGGACCACCGTTCGTCATCGTCGGACTCGGAAATCTGCAGCTCTGGCTGAGCGGCCCTGGCACGTCGGCCGCGAAGCCGCTCCCGGATGGGTCGATCCCCGCGCCGGGTGGATGGAATCGATTGGTGATCGAAGTGGCGAACCTCGATTCGGCCATGCAGGCGCTGCGGCCAATGGGCGCCAGGTTCCGTAGCGAACCGGTTGACGGTCCAGGCGGGCGACAGGTGATCGTGGAAGATCCATCGGGGAATCCGATCGAGCTGTTCCAAGCGCACGGACAGTAGCTCAGGCGAATGGTGCGGGCGAACCGCACGGACGGATTGCTCGAGCAGGAGATCCAACGTGGAAGCGAACGACATCTTCGCGACGCCCCCACGGGGCGCTGAGACGAGCCGGCCATGACTCAGCGAGTCCAGGCGCGGTTGGATGGATCGTTCGGGCTGACGCGAGATCTCGTCGCCTATCTCGACGAGAGTGCGTTGGGGCTGGATCTTCGAGACCTGCCGTCCAACCGCGTGGCGGGTCAGCTCTGGCGCATCGTAGGGGCGCGTGAGAGCTACACGAAGGCGATCGAGGCGGGCGCGTGGGTCGGATTCTCGTGCAGTCTAGACTCGCCGAGGATCAAACCGTCGGTGCTTGCCGCGTTGGACGCGACGCGCTCACGCTTGGCCGAGGTCGACTTCACGGCTCTGACCGATGCCCAACTCGACCTCGCATTCGCACTGCTCGAGCACGAGGTCCAGCACCACGGGCAGCTCATTCGCTTCGTCTACGCGAACGGGCTCACCTTTCCCGAGAGCTGGAAAACACGATACTCGCTCTAGGACGGGAGGCCAGTTGCTGAACGGAAAGTCGATCACGCTCCGGCCGGTCCGGGAGACCGATGTCGACGTGCTGTATCCCCTGGCGGACCACGTCTAGACCGTCGACTCGGCGTCGCACGGAATCCGCGAGTTGGTAGTCGAAGATCTCACCGGGTACCGGCTCGTCTTCGAAGAGCTGACCGGGCAGAAGACCGTATCGGCTCATCGGTCGATGCAGTAGCCTCATCACGTTCGTATCCCCCGTTCGCCCCTCGCTCGACCCGTCGGGGACGGCGCGCCGGTCGACGAGTTCGGCAATCCTCGACACCTAGGCGCGCAGACCCTGTGGGCGGTCTACCACTACCTCGACCCGAACACGCACTCGAACGACGCGGCCAGAACCGCCCCGCTCGGCGTCGAAGTGCGGCAAACGACGTTCGCACTCGATCATCTGGGCGCTGCGCAGAGCGCGGTGTTCATCGAGTGGATAATCGAGAACAAAAGCTCGAATTTCCTGCAAGAGACGTATGCCAGCGTTTGGTGCGATCCCGATCTCGGGGTCTCGGGCGACGACCTGGTCGGGTGCGACCCGGTGTCGGCGCTCGGCTACTGTTACAACGCGACCAGCGATGACGGGATCTACGGTGCGAGCCCCCCGGCCGTCGGCCTCATGCTCCTCCAGGGGCCGATCGTTCCATCCTCCGGCGACGAAGCCTATGTCAGCGGCGAGATCGTGCCGGGTTATCGCAATCTGCCGATGACCGCATTCAGCAAGTACATCAACGGAATCGATCCGAGCGACATCTCCGAGACCTACTACTACATGCAGGGCCTCACGGCGGACGGATCTGACGTCATTGATCCCACCTCCGGGGAGGCCACGATCTACGCGGTCCCGGGCGATCCCGTGGCGGGGACGGGATGGATCGACAGCAATCCCGCAGACCGCCGAACGATGCTCTCGGCGGGGCCGTTCACGATGTCGTCCGGCGATGTTCAAGTCGTTGTTGCTGCGGTGGTCGTAGGTCAGGGACAGGATCGACTCGCGAGTGTGACCGAGCTGCGGGCTATCGCCAGCGAGGCGCCGAATCTTCTCCGCGCGGCGATCGAGAGACAGTCCGGGGCCCGCTGCGAGTCGGGTGAAGGTTGCGTAGTCACGAGCGCCGCGGAGTGTTTCGGCGATTTCTTTCCTGGTCAGCCTTGTCCGCCCGACCCGTGCGCCCCCGGCGGCTGTCAGGAGTTCGGTCCGATCTCGGCCTGCTGTCTCCCCGAGGGAGGCTGCGAGATGGTCGGCGAATCGGAGTGCATCGAGCTCGGAGGAAGCTACCTCGCGGATGCTGTCTGTGAACTGAGACCTCCTGGCGGCGAGAGCGGCTGGCGGCACAACGACACCGGCGGCATCATGATCGACGAGGTTGCCGGATCGGGAGGCGTTCCCATTCCTCCCGACGGGCAAGGGGGACCGGGCAACGCGGTCTGGCACAGCAGAAACTCGACGTTCGATTGGCTGCTTTCGGCGGGCGGCGGCGACGGAGGCGAAGGCCGCTTCACCCGTAGTGGCGCGGATCTCCCGAATCTGAGCGATCGAGACGTCATCCTCCGGTTCGACGACGATCCCGGAAACGTTGGAGTTTGGACGTTCGACAATGGAGAAGTAGGAGATCTGCCTTTCGGATTGTACGAACGCGACCCCACGAGTGGAGACGAGACGCGCCTCATCGCATTCCTCTTCAGCGCGGACGGCACCGCGGGCGTATTTGATTACGCTCCGCCGGTGACCGATCCGTTCACTGGTTCGCCGGCGACCGATTGGATCTTTGCGTGGAGATTCGACGGGGAGTATGCCGCGTTTCTCGCAGATGTCGCCGACGGATCGCTCGACAACGATCCCACCACGGTCGAGCTGTTCGCGCGCCTCATCGTGGTCGATCGAGCGCTACCGAATCAGCTTCCGGCGGAGGGTACGGAGATCCAGTTCTCCACCCTGAAGTCCGGAACTCTGGCCGGTTCAGGATTCGATTCGAAGGTTCCGCTGGCCTGGCCCGAGGCGGAAGGGAAAGCGGGATGCTTCGAGCCGGAGTATTTGGTGTACCGCGACTCGCAGTTGATCACGTCGACGGAACGAACCGACTTCCTCGATCAGTCCGGACTCGTGAATGACCACGACTACGTGTATCAGATTGCGGTTCGCAACCCCGAGAACGGCCATCTGTCTGCTTTGTCACGCCCGGTGGAGGCGACTGCTCGAGCGGATGGATATCGGATCCGTTCGGCGCCTACTTCGGTGGCCCCGACGCTCGACGGTTTCGTGGGTGAGAGCGAGTGCGCGCCAGCGGCCGTAACCGATGCGTCGGCGAACGCAACGGACCTTCGGTCGACACTGCGCCTGATGAGTCGAAGCTCCAATCTGTACATTGCGCTGGAGGATGCCGAGTCAGCGCACGTGTTCCGCATCTACATCGATTCGAATCACGACGGCGTGTTCCAACCAGAGCTGACCGAAGGTGTGGTCGTCCTCGATCACGGCGCGAAACGCTCTGAGCGCCTGCAGGGCGTCTATCCGAAGGTCTCGGTCGTCGAGGTCATCAACAATCCGCCGTGGATGGACGGTGCCTGGAACGACACGGACGCAGAGTTGAGGCTCAGTCTCTCCGATGGCCCGCTCGGGAACGCGCCCGCGATTCGCGTCTCCGGAATCTTTTTCTGGTCGCCTGCGGGACTTGGCGTCTATCCGCCGGGCCCGCCCGCCGTCTTGCGTGAGGCGCCCAGACTCTACGCCTTGTTCCCTCTCCGGGCGCGTCAAGCGCCCGTCGAGGCCGGGGAGAAATGGGAGTCGGCGAAATGGGCGATGCGAATCACCGTCGAGGGAAGCGAAGCCGATCGCGCGGGAACACAGAGTTGGATCGTGGGCGAGATCCCCGTAACAGCAACGCGCGACGGGCTCGGGGCTGAAGAATCGGAAAGTCCAGCGCGGAAGACTTTGACGTTCGCAGATCCAGCGCTCCGGTCCGCCTACGTCGAGGCGGCGGACGAGGCGGCGGACGAGGC
>Ga0163144_10015407_pt1 | contig 15772 bp, 16 predicted proteins | sample OliLak19BULKMAT1_FD_123175 | JGI IMG/M metagenome (GOLD analysis project Ga0163144, IMG submission 123175) | Freshwater microbial mat bacterial communities from Lake Vanda, McMurdo Dry Valleys, Antarctica - Oligotrophic Lake LV.19.BULKMAT1 | ecosystem: Environmental > Aquatic > Freshwater >...
GCTGCTCGCGCCCGTGACGCCGACCGCCGCGCCTCAGGTGGAGACGCTCTACAATTCCGATGCCTTCCCGCGCTGGACCAAGGGCGCGCCCTATACGCTGCCCTGCAACCTCACCGGCCAGCCCGCCGCCTCGATGCCCGCCGGCCTTACATCGGCCGGCTTGCCGGTCGGCCTGCAAATCATCGGCCCGCCCCGTGCCGATCACCTGGTGCTGCGCGCCATGCGTGCCTACGAGAGCGCCTCCGGTTGGACCTGGCCCCAGGCCAGGGTGCTGGAGACGCTGGCCAGGCTCTGAACTTCACTTCAACGTGAAGCGCCTCCCGCCCGACGTGCCGCTACGCTGCCCGCAACAACACTGGGAGGAGACGACATGCAGCGACATATTCGGACGACCGGTATCGCCCTCGCAATCGGCCTGTGCACGCTCGCCGGCAGCCTGCAGGCCCAGACACCTCCTGCGACGCCTCCCGCGGCACCGCCCGCAGCGGCGCCGGCAGGACCGCCGCAATTTCCCAACATGACCTTCTTCATCCCCAGCGCCGGCGGCCCCGCCGGTGCCAACTATGGCGGCCTCGAAGGCGCCGACAGGCATTGCCAGGCGATGGCCGCGAAAGCAGGCGCCGGCGGCAAGACCTGGCGGGCCTATCTCAGCACCCAGGCGGTGGGCGGTGCCACGGCCGTCAATGCCAAGGACCGCATCGGCAAGGGTCCGTGGGTCAACGCCAGGGGCGTGCAGATCGCCGCGAACGTGGCCGACCTGCATTCGGCCAACAACAAGATCGCCGCCGATACGCTCGTGGCCGAAACCGGCCGCCTGATTCCGAGCCGGCTCTACACCACCAACCAGCACGACATCCTGACTGGCACGCAGGCGGACGGCACCGCTTTCCCGCCGGACAAGGACATGACCTGCGGCAACTGGACCAAGAGCGGTGAAGGCAACGCCATGGTCGGCCACGCCGACCGCATGGGCCTGCGCGACGACGATGCCTCGAAGTCGTGGAACACCTCGCACCCATCGCGCGCCTGCGATGCCGCGTCCCTGGTGGCGACCGGCGGTGGTGGCCTGGTCTATTGTTTCGCGGCTGATTAACTCAACGGCTCGCCGGTGATGAAACAGAAGACCAGACCGTAGGTTTCGCAGAGATGCACCCCACGGTCGGGCGTCGGCATTGAAATGATCTTGTTCTTCGGCACGACCAGCCATTCCCGGCCGTTCCAGGCACGGTAGAGGCCGTCGTCGCCGAGGAACGGCTGGGTCGGACGGCAATCGCCCGGCTTGCCGTCGGCGTCACCCCTGCAGCAGCGCCAGCGGGAGCATAAGCCGCTTCATACCCTGCCCTCCCAGACGAAGAGACGGCGGAACTTCTCCCAGAACTCCCCACCCATAATGAAGAAGCTGAAGATGAAGGCAAGATCGGCCGCGGCCAGGACGGCGATCCGGCCATTGCCCGCCGGCATCCAGGACGGCACGTAGCCCGCGACATAGATCGGCACGAAACTCACGAGGCAGATCGCGAGCCCGGTGTAGTACCTCCCCCGGGATACCGGCGTGGAGAAGAAGGTCGTGAACAGGAACTTCTTTGCCGCACCGACGATGCGATCGAAGTTCTGCCGGCCGAGCAGGGCCACCGCCAGCAGCATGAGGACCTCGGGCGCCCCGGCCACGAGGGCGCCCGCGATCAGCGCCGATTGCGCCACCGGCAAGTCGAGCAACGGGATCAGCAGCGCGCAGAACGGAAGCGCCATGGCGAGGCCGAGGACGGAGACGCCGGCAACGAACCGCCAATTGGCCGTCGAGCTGGCCGGGGAGTCCGGTGGTGCCATGGGACGCCGATGCCCTCTATGAGTCGATCTTCACGCCCGCCGTCGTGATCACCTTCTCCCACTTCTCGACCTCGGCCTGGAGGAATTTCACCGTGTCGGCCGGCGTGGCGCCGACGGGGATCACGGCCTGGTCGGCCAACCGCTTGCGCAAGGCCTCGTCCTTCATCGCCTTGGCGACCTCGCCGCCCAGCCGGTCGACGATCTCCTTCGGCGTGCCGGCCGGCGCCATGAACATCACCCAGCTCGAGGATTCGATCAGCGGACCGCCCGACTCGACGATGGTCGGGATCTCCTCGGCACCGATCACGCGCTCCTTCGACATCATGGCCAGCGCCCGCACCTTGCCGGCCTTCACCTGGCTCATGGTGCCGATCGGCACGTCGAGCAGCATCTGGATGTTGCCGGACATCAGGTCGGCCAGCGCCGGTGCGGTGCCCTTGTAGGGAACGTGCACCATCTTGGTGCCGGTCACCTGCATGATCAGCTCGCTGGTGAGATGGGCCGCGGCACCCACGCCGGACGAGCCGAACGAGATCTTGCCGGGATTGGCTTTGGCGTAGGCGATCAGCTCGCCGACGCTCTTCACCGGCAGGTCGTTGCTCACCAGGAGCATGATCGGCGCAATGGCGACCAGGGACACCGGCGCGAAGCTCGTCACCGGATCGAACTTCAGCTTGCCGGCATAGAGCGTCTTGTTGGCGGCGTGGGCCGCGATCACCGTCAGGAAAGTGTAGCCGTCGGGCGGGGCATTGGCGACGATCTCCGCCCCGATCAGCGAATTGGCGCCGGGCTTGTTGTCGACCACGAAGGGCTGGCCGACGTTCACCTTCTCCAGTGTCAGCCGCGTCACCGAGTCGGTGAGCCCGCCTGCGGTGTAGGGCACCACCCAGCGGATCGGCTTGGCGGGCCACGCCTGGGCGCGGAGCTGCGAGGGCGCAAGCGCCACGGCAGCACTTGCCGCCAGGACGGTGCGGCGGTTGATCTTGCTCATGTTGTTTTTCCTTCCCTGTTTCAGTCGATGTCAGTCCAGATCGAGGCCGTTCATGCCGGCGTTCTTGCGCGCCTTCTTGGCCAGTTCGGTCAGGATCTTGCCGGCCTGGCGCGGATCCTCGATCTGCTCGGCCTGCGGTCCCTTATGCCAGCCTTCGGCCACGGCGAAAATGCCGTTGCCGGCCTGGAAGACGCGGCCGGTGATCTCGCGGCTCTCCTCGCTCGCGAGCCACGTCGCGACCGGCGCGATCCAGCGCGGGCTGCGCGTCTTCTTGTCTTCCTCGCTGTACTCGCGGAGATCCTCGGTCATGCGCGTGAAGGCCGACGGCGAGATCGAGTTCACCGTGATGCCGTAGCGGGCAAGCTCGCGCGCGGCGATGACCGTGAACGAGGCGATGCCGGCTTTGGCGGCGCCATAGTTGGTCTGGCCGATGTTTCCGTAGATGCCCGACACCGACGTGGTGGTGATGATGCGCGCATCAACCGGGCCGCCTTTTGCCTTTGCTTGGTCGCGCCAGTAGGCGGCGGCATGGCGGGCCGGCGCGAAGGTGCCTTTGAGATGCACCTTGATGACGGCGTCCCACTCCTGCTCGCTCATGTTGACCAGCATGCGGTCGCGCAGGATGCCGGCGTTCAGCACCACGGCATCGAGCTTGCCGAACGCCGAGACGGCCTGGTCGATCATGCCCTTGGCGCCGTCCCAGTCCGAGACGTCGTCGCCGTTGGCCACGGCCTCACCGCCCTTGGCCTTGATCTCATTCACCACCTGCTGGGCGGCCGATATGTCCTGGCCGGCGCCGGCGCGGTCGCCACCGAGGTCGTTGACCACGACCTTGGTGCCATGCTCGGCAAGCATCAGGCAATGCTCGCGACCCACGCCACGGGCGCCGCCGGTCACGATCGCCACCCGTCCCTCGCACAATCTAGCCATTGCTCCCTCCCGTTTCTGGCGTGTCTGGCCCCGCCATCCTGCGCTAGTCTAGCGGTCTACCGAGGAGGATCGCCATGGACACGCTGCCGCTCGTCACCCCTGAACAGGTCGGCCTTTCCGCAGCGCGGCTCGACCGCGTGCGCAAGTGGATGCACGGCTGGGTCGACAGCGGAAAGCTGGCCGGCATGGTCGCCTGCGTGATGCGCAAGGGCGAACTCGCCTTCGCCGAGGTCTATGGCAAGTCGGATGTTGCACGCAACAAGCCGATGCGACCCGACACGATCTTCCGCATATACTCCATGACCAAGCCGCTCACCTCGACGGCGATCATGATGCTTTACGAAGAGGGCCGCTTTCAACTCGACGACCCGATCTCGAAGTTCATCCCCGCCTTCGCCAACCCGCGCGTCATGACGGGCGGCAGCCGCGGCAAGATCGAGACGATGCCGGCCGAGCGCGAGATCAACTTCCGCGACCTGCTGACTCATACATCTGGCCTCACCTACGGCTTCATGGAGAGCAATCCCGTCGATGCCGCCTACCGCGCCAAGGAAGGCGGCGTCGACTTCCAGACCGCCGACACCAGCCTAAAACAGCTCGTCGAGCGGCTGGCGCAGCTGCCGCTGATCGCGCAGCCCGGCAAGGCCTGGAACTATTCCGTGTCGACCGACGTGCTGGGCTATCTCGTCGAGGTAATCTCCGGCCAGCCCTTCGAGAAGTTCCTGAAGGAGAAGGTGATCGATCCGCTGCGCATGGTCGACACCGACTTCCATGTGCCGGCCGACAAGCACGAGCGCTTCGCCGCCAACTATTCGGCAGCTACCGGTGGCAAGCTCGACCTGATCGACGATCCAGGCAAGAGCCGTTACCTCGCCCCGCGCAAGGTGAACTCGGGCGGTGGCGGCCTCGTGTCGACGGCGTCGGATTACCTCCGCTTCTGCAAATTCATGCTCAACAAGGGCGAACTCGACGGCGTGCGCCTGCTCGGCCGCAAGACAGTCGAGCTGATGACCATGAACCACCTGAAAGGCGACATGGCCGACATGGGCACGCCGCGCTTCTCGGAATCGACCTACACCGGCATCGGTTTTGGTCTCGGCTTCTCGGTCATGATCGATCCGGCCAAGGCCTTCATCGCCGGCACCCCGGGCGAGTTCGCCTGGGGCGGCGCCGCCTCGACCGCCTTCTGGATCGACCCTGAGGAAGACATGGCCGTGGTGCTGCTGACGCAGCTCATGCCCTCCTCGACCTACCCGATCCGCCGCGAGCTGCGCGTGCTCACCTACCAGGCGATCATCGACTGAGCGGAGCATCGACCGATGCGCAACACCGGCCCCATCACCATCCGCAAGCTGCATCCGCTGTTCGGCGCGGAAGTCTCCGGCATCGACATCACCCGTCCGCTCAGCGCGCGCGAGTTCGGGCCGATCCGGGCGGCGTTCGAGGAACATTCGGTGCTGCTGTTCCGCGACCAGCCGATGGACGACGAGAAGCAGACTGCCTTCAGCGAGAATTTCGGCCCGCTCGAGACCACAGGCAGCGCCAATCCCGCGGCCGGCACCAAGTTCCAGCGCCAGTCCAACCTCGACATCGAGACCGGCCTGCCGATCCCCAACGACGACATGCGCATGATCTACCAGAAGGCCAACTACTTCTGGCACTCCGACTCCTCGTTTAAGCGCATCCCTTCGCTGTGCTCGATGCTGACCGCCCGCATCTGCCCGCCTAGGGGCGGCAACACCGAGTTCCTGTGCATGCGCGCGGCCTGGGATGCGCTGCCGCCGGCGATCCAGGCGACGGTCGAACCGCTGGTCGCCGAGCATGCGCTGGCCTACTCGCGCGATCGCGTGCAGCCCGGCATCCTGAGCGCCAAGGCGCTGGCCGAGCTGCCGCCGGTCAAGCAGCGCCTCTGGCGCGACAATCCGATCAACGGCCGCCGCGCGCTCTATGTCGGCGCCCATGCCGGCCACATCGTCGGCTGGCCCAAGGCTACCGGCAAAGCCTTCCTGTTCGAGCTGATGGAACGCGCCCAGCAGCCTGAGTTCATCCTCTCGCACGAATGGCGCGAGGGTGATTCGATTGTCTGGGACAACCGCGCCGTCGTGCACCGCGCCACCGCCTACGACACCGTCAAGCACCAGCGCCTGATGCAGCGCACGACAATTGGGGGCGACGCGCCCACCGTCCCGCAATAGGCGATGGCCGAGCCCGCCCAGGACGGAATGCCGGCAGGCCTGCCGCGGCTGCTGGCGGTGGTCACGATCACCATCGGCCTGTCGATGTCGGTGCTCAGCAACTCGATGACTAACCTCGCCCTGCCCTACATCGCCCAGGACCTCAACATCACCGCCGAAGCCTCGATCTGGATCGTCAATGCGAGCCAGATCGCGCTGATGGTCTGCCTGCTGCCGGTGGCGGCGCTGGCCGACATCGTGGGCTACCGCCACGTCTACCGCTTTGGTCTCGCCCTCTTCTGCCTGGCCTCGCTCGGCTGCGCACTGGCGCCGTCGCTGCCGTGGCTGATCGCGGCCCGCACCCTCCAGGGGCTGGGCGGCTCGGCGATCATGGCGATCCAGCCGGCGCTGGTGCGCTCGATCTATCCCCGCGCCCAGCTCGGCCGCGGCCTCGGCTTCAACACCACCGTGGTTGCAACGTCATTAGCCGCCGGTCCCAGCCTCGGCGCCGCGCTGCTCTCCATCACCTCCTGGCCGATCCTGTTTGCCGTCTACGTGCCACTGGGCGTGATCTCGTTCCTGCTCGCCGAAAAGTACCTGCCGCACACCACGCACACCCGCAGGCCGTTCGATGTCCTTTCCGCGATCATGTCGGGCTTCACCTTCGGCCTCCTGATCTTCGGCATCGACGGCATGGCGCACGGCCATCCGCTCTGGCTGATCCTGGCCGAACTCGCGGGCTTCCTCCTGCTCGGCACGCTGTTCGTGTGGCGCCAGACGCGGCTTGCCGATCCCATGATGCCGGTCGACATCTTCCGCCGGCCGATCTTCTCGCTCTCCATCAGCGCCGGCGCCTGCACCTTCACAGCGCAGGGGTTGGCCTTCGTCAGCCTGCCCTTCTATTTCGCCACCGTGCTCGGCAGGAGCGCCACCGACACCGGCATTCTTCTGACGGCCTGGCCGCTGGCACTGGCCTTCATGGCGCCGATCGCCGGCCGCCTCGCCGACCGCCACAATGCGGGTCTGCTGGGCGCCATCGGCCTCACCATCATGACCGCCGGCCTGGTGCTGACGGCGTTGCTGCCGGCCGATCCCTCGGCCGCCGACATCATGTGGCGGCTGGTGCTGTGCGGCGCGGGCTTCGGCATCTTCGCCGCGCCCAACAACCGACTGATGATGAACGCCGTGCCGCGCGACCGGAGCGGCAGCGCCGGCGGCATCATCGCCTCGGCACGTACCCTCGGCCAGACGATGGGCGCCGCGCTGGTGGCGCTGGTGTTCGGCCTGTTCGACTTCTCAGGCGGAGGTGCCGCCGATGCCGCCCGCGCCGCAATCTGGCTGAGCGCGGGCTTTGCCGCCCTCGCGCTGGTGATCGGGAGCCTCCGGCTGCGGCATTAGGGTCGCGAGAGAGTCGCGCGAAGCGAGACAAATCAAGAAACGACTTGGAATTTCTCCCGATCGGCCAACCGGTTGATCCGTCATTCGAATCGCCGCTGAACGGACCGGAAAATGTCTCCAGATGTGAGACATTTTGAAAACTCGCTTTCCTCCCGTGCCGTTGCGCGGCGCTGTTTCCTATTCCAAACACCAGGCGTGCTAAAGCGTGTGCGCCTTTCGATAGGAGTAAATAGGATTACAGCAGGAAAGTCAAGTCAGGCCGCCGCGTGCATCTCCCTGAACAGCGACGGCGCCATGCCGAAGCGGCGCTCGAAGGCTTGGCCGAGTCGCGCCGAGGAGCGCAGGCCCACCCGGGCCGCGATCGCCTTCAGCGGCAGGCCCTCGGCCAGCAGCGTGCGCGCCGCGTCGAGCCGCAGGCTCTCCACGAAATGCGCCGGCGTCTTAGCCGTCGCCTCGGTGAACTTGCGGTAGAAGCTGCGCTCCGACAGGCCGGCGCGGGCGGCGAGCGCCGGCACGTCGAGCGGCTGGTCGAGATGGGCCTGCATCCAGTCGATCAAGGCCACGAACGGCGTCTCGGCCGCGCTCTGGGCTGAGGTCTGGGCCTGCAGCAGCGAACTGAACTGCGACTGGTAGCCCGGCCGGCGGGCATAGAGCACGAAGTGGCGCGCGATCAGGTTGGCCGTGGCGGCGCCCAGGTCGGCCTCGACCAGCGCCAGCGCCATGTCGATGCCGGTGGTGACGCCGGCCGAGGTCCAGACCTTGCCGTCGACCACGTAGAGCGAGTCGGCATCGACCTCGAGCGTCGTGTAGCGCTCGGCCAGGCGCTGGCAGCTCGCCCAATGGGTCGCCACGCGCTTGCCATCGAGAAGCCCCGCCGCCGCCAGCACGAAGGCGCCAGTGCAGACCGAACCATAGCGTCGCGCCTTGGGCGCCACCTTGCGCAGCCAGCGCCGCAGATCGGGGCGCATCATGGCAGCCTTCAGGCCACGCGAGCCGCCGGCCACCAGCAGCGTGTCGGGCTGGCCGCCGATCCGCCTTGACTGCAGTGCCACGCCGCAATTGGAGACGACGGCGCCGCCGTCGGGCGAGACGATCTGCACGTCGTAGACCTGAGTCGCGCGCCCTTCGTTGGCGGCGCCGAACACGGCGGCGGGACCGGTGACGTCGAGCAGCTGGCAGCCCTCGTAGGCGACGATAACGATGCGATGTGGCTTGGTCATTGGCAGAAAATAGACGAACTTTGTCATTTCTGCCAGAGACGACTCCGTCTACTCATTGGAGCGCGCAACTCCAGTTGCGCATCATGAGCGCCACTGGAGTGGCGCGCTCCGAAGAGGTGATCAAATGGCCGAACCCCTCCACATCGGGATCCTTCTTTATCCCAACGTCACCCAGCTCGACGCCACTGGCCCGGCCCAGGTGCTGTCACGCGTGCCGGGCGCCAAGATGCACATGATCTGGAAGACGCTGGCTCCGGTGCCGACCGATGCCGGCTTCTCGATCGTGCCGACCACCACCTTTGCCGATTGTCCCAAGCTCGACGTGATCTGCGTGCCGGGCGGCGGCGGCCAGGTGGCGCTGATGACCGACGAGGAGACGCTCGACTTTTTGCGCACGCAGGCCGCGACCGCACGCTATGTCACCTCGGTCTGCACCGGCTCGCTGGTCCTCGGCGCCGCGGGCCTGCTGAAAGGCTACAAGTCGGCCTGCCACTGGGCGTGGCGCGACATGCTGCCGGCGTTCGGCGCCATTCCCGTGGCCGAGCGCGTGGTGCGCGACCGCAACCGCATCTCCGGCGGCGGCGTCACCGCCGGAATCGATTTTGGGCTCACGGTCGCGGCCGAACTGGCGGGCGAGGAAGTGGCCAAGTCGATCCAGCTCGTCCTCGAATACGACCCGCAGCCGCCGTTCGATTCGGGTAGCCCCGAGAAGGCCGGCGTCGAGCGGGTGAAGCGTATCCGCGAGCGCTTGTCGGGCATGCTGGAGACACGCTCCAAGGCCAACGCCGAGGCCGCCGCCAAACTCGCTTGAACAGCCGCGCAGCCGCCGCCCGCGCACGTGATTGATACAATCGAGCGGTAGGCCGGACTCCGGATGTCGAGGAAAATGGCATGGGAGGACTGCCTCGTGCCCACCCTTGCTACGTCTCTTCGTGCCCGGTTCCGGGCCCTGTGCCTCGCCACGACGGGTGGCTTCGCGCTGCTGGCTTCAGGCGCCGCTGTCGCCGAACCGGCGCCGGGCGCCTTTGCCTATAAATGGAACGCCTCGGTGCCGGCGGAGATGATCACGCCTGCCGACATCCTGCAGGCCCTGATCTGGACCGGGCACATCGGCATGGCCGACGGCGGCGGTACGGAAGCAGTCCGCGCGGCGTCCCAGGCCTGGCAGACCGCCAAGCGCCGGACCGCGACGGACAGGCTGCCGGACGAGCAGGCGGTCGAACTGGTTTCCGAGGGGCTGAAGCGGCGCGACGACGCCGGCTGGGCGACCCTGCGTGACGATGCGGTGGGATTTGCCGTCGGCATGCCGACCAAGCTCGCCAAGCTCGCCCCGCCGCAATCCGAAGGCGCCATGCTGTGGTACCACGCCGACGGCATCGTCGGTCAGTCGGTCGGCGTCCGATACGGCGGCGCGGGCTGCGCCACGATCGGCACGCTCTATACGTCGCTGCTGAAGAAGGGCGATGCGCATCGCGCCAGGTCCGACGATGGTTTCGCCATCGTCGCCTCCTCCGGCGGCAGCCAGATCCTGACACGCGCCCTCTGCCATCCCGGCGGCATCGTCATCACCGTCACCTCCGTTCCCAACGACCGGCCCGAGCTGCAACGCGCCCTGTTTGCCGCGACGATGGCCGGCACCGCCATCCACCGGAGCTTCAATCCGTCGGCACGGCCGCGCCCGAAGATCGAGGAGCTGCCGGCGGCGCCGATGGAGAGCGCCGATGGACCGATTGCGCGGCCGCGGCCGACCGGCACCGCGCCGGCCAACCTCGACACCGCGGGCATGACCGACCGGCTGAAGCTGGTGCGCCGCGTTGCCGGCGACCTGCGCGCCGAGGAGATCTTCGAGAAGGCCGCCGGCGCCGTCTACATGGTGAAGGCCGACAAGAGCATCGGCTCGGCGGTGGCGGTGAGCGAGAGCGACCTGCTGACCAACTGCCACGTCGTGGGCGACAAGACCCAGGTCCTGCTCGTCCGCGACCGGCAGGAGCTGAAGGCCACCGTCGTGTCGATGAACATCAACGCCGACCGCTGCGTGCTCCGGGTCGAGGCCAAGCTGCCGAAATGGGTTGGCGTCAGGCCTTATAGCGACATCAAGGTCGGCGAACGCGCGATCACCATCGGCACGCCGCAAGGGCTGGAGCTCACGGTGGCGGAGGGCATCGTCTCGTCCAAGCGCAGCCAGAACGATTCCAAGCTGATCCAGACCTCGGCACCGATCTCGCAGGGTTCCTCCGGCGGTGGCCTGTTCGATGCCCAAGGCGAATTGCTCGGGATCACGACTTTCTACTTCAAGGCCGGCCAGAACCTGAACTTCGCCGTCGCCGCCGAGGAATTCTCCCGGCCCGGCGGACAGCCTGACGAGGCGAAGGCCGCCGGGCCCTAGCTCGCCGACGCGCTCTCGATGGTGATCGCCTTGCCGGCGGCCATGTCGAACTTCAGCCGCCGCACATAGTCGAGATCGCGTCCCGTCACGCGCACGAAGCGGCTGCCCTCGGGATAATCGATGGCATGGACGGCGCCGACGTCGTAGACACCGGCCTGGCCCGGGTTGAGACGATAGGCCTTGACCTGTTTTAGCCTGGCGTCCCCCGCGTCCTTGCCGCCGTCGATCCGCTGGAACTCGCTCATGTCAGTGTAGTTGACCGCCTGGCCGTAGACCGCCCAGGACGGGCCATGATCGTGCGGCGGGCTCTTGTGCGGCTTGGCATTGCAGTGCGCCAGCACGACGAAGCCGAGATCCTTGTCCTCATAGAGCTTGCGGGCGCCGAGCGGCGCGGCGGGACCGACCGCCTCGTCGACGAACGACTTGTTGGTCAGCAGCTTCTCCAGCAGCACGCGCACCTGTTCGCGGCCGGCCGGTCCGTCGTGGGCCTTGAGCGCGGCCTGGGCGTCCTTGACGAAGGCATCGAGCGTGTAGGTCATGGCGGCAGCTCCCCTGAATGCAGGCGGAAATGATCCGCCCACCCGGCTGTGGGTGTCAACGTCTGCGGTCTAGCGCCCACCGAGAATACGTCGTGCGATCACCATGCGGTGGACCTCCGACGGGCCCTCGTAGACGCGCATGGTGCGGACCTTCTGCGCCATGATCGACAGCGGCAGTTCCTGCGTCACGCCCATGGCGCCGAACGCCTGCTGGGCATGGTCGATGATCTCGGTCGCCATCTCGGTGGCGAAGACCTTGATCATCGAGGCTTCCATGCGGACGTCGCGGCCGTCGTCCTGCTTCACGGCGGCGTCGATCACCATGAGGCGGCAGGCATGGAGCTTCATGGCAGCGTCGGCCACCCACCACTGGATGGCCTGACGATCAGCGAGCTTCTGGCCGAAGGTGACGCGCTGGTTGGCATGCTCGACCAGCATGTCGAGCGCGCGCTGGGCCATGCCGGTGCACCAGGCGCCCATCTGCAGGCGGCGCACGGTGAGGCGGAGCTGCATCGGCGCGAAGCCGGCGCCGACCTTGCCCAGCACCTGGCTCTCGGGCACGCGGCAATCCTCGAACACGACTTCGTAGGTGCGCTGGCCGGCCAGCATCGGGATGGCGCGCGCGACGATGAGCCCCTTGGTGCCCTTGTCGATCAGGAAGGCGGTGATGCCGCCCCTCGAGCCGAGCGCGGTGTCGGTCACCGCCATGGCGATGGTGAAGTCGGCTTTGGCGATGCGGCTGATCCAGATCTTGCGGCCGTTGATCACCCAGTCGTTGCCGTCCTTCACCGCTTTGGTCTTCATGCCGGCCGGATCGCCGCCGGCGCCGGGCTCGGAGATGGCGATGGCCGAGCTGGTGAGGCCGGCGGCATAGGGTTCGAGATATTTCTTGCGCTGCTCGGGACTGGCCGTCGCCAGCAGCATGTGCAGGTTGGGCGAATCCGGCGGGAAGGTAAAAGGCACGCAAGTGTAGCCGATCTCCTCGTTGACGCCGACCAGCGCCACGGCGGGCAGGTTGGCGCCGCCCACCTCCTCCGGCACGTCGAGTGCCCAGAGGCCCAGCTCCTTGCACTGCTTGAAGAGCCTGGCGTTCTCCTCGTCGTTGAGCGCGGCCGGCTGGCCGCCAGCGAAGCGATCCAGGATGTTCTTTTCCAGTGGCATCAGTTCGTTGCGCACGAACTTCTTCACCAACTCGCGCAACATCTGATGCTCTTCGCTGACCTGATTCATTGTCATCCCCTCTTCACTTTCCGATTAGGCCTTGCCGATGCCCTTGTTCACGAAATCCAGCGTAAAAGCCCTGGCGACGTCCAGCCCGCGCGGCAGCACGTCGACATCGGCCATCTGGTCGTAGAAGCCCTTCCAGCGCGCCGCGCTCATGGCGCCGATGCCGTCCTTCAGCGCGTCGCCCGACATCACGATGCCGCGCTCGTTCAGGACCTTCAGCGCATAGGCGATACGGTCGTCGGTCTGATCCGGATTGTGCTTCTTGATGAGGTCGTTCGCCGCAGCGGTCGCCGGGCCACCCTCGAGATACTGCGCCCAGCCTTCGAGCGTGGCGTCGACGAAGCGTTGCACCAGCTCCTTCTTCTCCACGGACATCTTGCGCGAGATCGCGATCGTGGTCTGGTAGGCGCTAAAACCTGCGTCGGCGATCAGCAGCACTTCCGGCGGCCGGCCGAGCGCCTGGGCGATCGAATAGGGCTCCGACGACAGGAACCCCTGCTGCACGGCGTTCTTGTCGGCGAGGAACGGCGCCATGTTGAAGGTGTAGGGCCGGAGCTGCTCGTCGCGGAGCCCGTACTTCTTCTTGAGATACGGCCAGTAGGTGACGCGCCCGCCATTGCCGATCAGTAGCGTCCGGCCCTTGAGTTTCTCGAAGCCGTCGAAGCCCGAGCCGGGATGGCCGATCAGCACCTGCGGATCCTTCTGGAAGATCGCGGCGATGGTGAAGAACGGCGCGCCCTCGCGCACATAGGTGAAGGCCTCGAAGCTGTTCGACATGATCATGTCGACCCGGCCGTTGAGCAGGAGCTGGCCGATGTTGAGGCTGGGCCCGCCCTGGCGCAGATCGCACTCGATGCCGGCCTTGGCATAGAGGCCGGCAGCGATCGCCTGGTAGTAGCCGCCGTGCTCGGCCTGGGCCCGCCAGTCGGTCTGGAAGCTCACCTTCTCGAGGGTCTGGGCCCGCGGCCTACGGGCAAGCGGCACCAGCAGCGGGCCGGCCATTGCCAGACCCAGCGCTGCGCGCCGATCCAGGCGCCAGGCCGTCCCATTACCGATCATGGTGCGAGACTCGCGCCGCGACGATCGAAGGCTTTGGCCATGATCTCCCACAGTGCGCCCGAGGACATCGACAAGGCGCCCAAGTTCGGCAGCCAGTTCTCCCACGAGGCGCGCACCTCGGGCGGCGCCAGCCAGTCCGTCGGAAAGGCCGCGACATCCAGCCCGGCAGAGCGCGCCAGGCGCAGCGCCCGCGGCATATGGGAGGCCGACGTCACCAGCGCGACCCGTCCGCCCTTCACCAGCTCGCGCACACCGCGGATGTTCTGGATGGTGTTGAGCGAGCGATCCTCGATGACGATCGCCGCGGACGGCACGCCGAGATCGAGCAGGAAGAGGCGCATCGCCTCGGCTTCGGACATCACCGCCGCGCCGCCGGCCGCGGCCCGCGGATTGCCGCCACTCACGATGATGCGCGGCGCCACGCCGCGATGATAGAGACGCGCGCCCTGCCAGATGCGATCGGCGGAGTCGTTGAGGTCGGGCTCGGGAATATAGGGCGGCGCCGCCGGCGCGATACCGCCGCCCAGCACCACGATGGCATCGTAGCAGCAGGCGGGCGCCGCCTTTGCCGCCGCGCGCGCCTCGTCGTGCAGCGGCCTCATCAGCGCATCGGCCACGGGCGGCAGCGACAGCACGAGCAGCTCGGCGACGGCCAGCACGACGACAAGGCGCGACAGGCGGCGCAAGCCCAGCAGCGCGAGCACGCCGGCAACGATCAGCCCGAGCGCCAGCGATGCCGGCGGCAGGGCCAACTGGCCCAGAAATTTCAGGAGAACGAACGTATCCATGCCGGGCTATATTAGCCCACGACGCAGCCGGTCAACGGCAGGATTTCCTCGATGATTTCGCATGTGCATATCGGCGTGACCGACTTCGACCGCGCCTTCGTCTTCTACGCAGGCGTGATGGATGCGCTGGGCTTCCCGCTGAAGTTCTGCGAGCGCGACCGCCCGTGGGCGGGCTGGATGCCGGCTGCGTCGGCACGGCCGCTCTTCCTGATCGGCCGGCCGCAGGACGGCGATGGCGCCACGCCGGGAAACGGCCAGATGATCGCGTTGCTCGCTCCGAACCGGACGGCGGTCGATGCCTGCCACGCCAAGGCGCTGGCCGGCGGCGGCCGCGACGACGGACCGCCGGGGCTGAGGCCGCAGTATCACCCCAATTTCTACGGCGCCTACTTCCGCGATCCCGACGGCAACAAGATCTGCGTCTGCTGCCATGATGCGGCATAGGAAATTGGATCACGGGGGAAATTGAATCGCAGGCAAAAAGAAGGGCGGACCCGGCTCTCACCGGCGCCCGCCCGATCTTCGGTTGGAAGCGTCTTAGATCGCTTCCTTGAGATCCTTGGCAACGCGGAAGGCAACCTTCTTCGACGCCTTGATCTTGATCGCTTCGCCAGTGGCCGGGTTGCGACCCATGCGGGCCGGACGCGCGCGCACCTGGAAGATGCCGAGGCCCGTAACGCGGACCTTGTTGCCCTTCTTGAGGTGCTTCACGACCAGACCGATGAACTCATCGAGGGCGCCGGTGGCGTCCTTCTTGGTCATGCCCGTCTTCTCGGCCAGCTCGGCCGCAACCTTGGACAGCGGGACAGTCGGAACAGTGGTTTTGGTAGCCATAGTGGAGGGGTCCCTTACGTTTTTTAAGTTTCACCAACGTCTTCCTGACGCCCCAGGACAGCGCTGGCGAACCCAAGGTTATCCACGAATCGTTCCCCCGCAAGCCCGGAACACCCGAAAAATGTCGATTTCTGTGGCTTTTTCGGCCATTTGAGCGGCCATCCACAGACAGCAGAGAGTGTGTCGCGTGCCAACGACCGAATTGATGCCGACTTTCAGCACCGCCGTGAACACCTGGCAGTGCGACGAGAACGACCATCTGAACGTCCAGTTCTACACCGAGTTCGGCCACGAGGCGTCGGCGCATCTCCTCGCCGGCCTTGGCCTGGGGCCGCGTGCGCAACGGGCCGCGGGCCTCGCCGTGACGGCGGCCGAAGACCACGTCCGCTATCTCCGCGA
>Ga0163144_10015412_pt1 | contig 15769 bp, 12 predicted proteins | sample OliLak19BULKMAT1_FD_123175 | JGI IMG/M metagenome (GOLD analysis project Ga0163144, IMG submission 123175) | Freshwater microbial mat bacterial communities from Lake Vanda, McMurdo Dry Valleys, Antarctica - Oligotrophic Lake LV.19.BULKMAT1 | ecosystem: Environmental > Aquatic > Freshwater >...
CCTCACGCCGATCGCGCAGAGGCGGCAGGATCAGGTTGATAATGTTGAGCCGATAATACAGATCTTCGCGAAAGCGCCCCGCTTCGACTTCTTGACCCAGATTCTTGTTGGTGGCCGCGAGAATGCGGCACTGCACGGCCACCGGTTCATTGGCGCCGACGGGCAAGACTTCCTTTTGCTCCAGCGCGCGCAAAAACTTCGCTTGAATCGGCAGCGCCAGTTCGCCGATTTCATCCAGAAAAACGGTGCCCGCGCCGGCATGTACGAACACGCCCGCCTGATCCCGGTCCGCGCCCGTGAAAGCGCCGCGACGATGGCCGAACAATTGGTTCTCGAGCAAATCGTGGGGAATCGCCGCGCAGTTGACGGCGAGGAACCTGGCATCGGGCGTGGCGGCGCGGTGGATGGCGCGAGCGACCAGTTCCTTGCCCGTGCCGCTGTCGCCGATGATGAGAATCGTCGACCGTGTCGGCGCCACCTTGCGGATCATGTCCTGGACTTTTTGCATGGCCAAGCTGGAGCCGATGAGCGAATCATTTTGGTGTTCGCGATTGAGCTCGCGCCGCAGCCATTGATTGTCCAAATGCAATTCGCGATAGGCGAGCATCTTTTTCACCTTCGCGAGGACTTCGTCCAAGAAGATCGGCTTGATGAGGTAGTCGTGCGCGCCGCGCTGGAAGGCGGCCACGGCGTTTTCGACGGTGCCATAGGCGGTGATGAGCAGAACAAAAGTGTCAGGACTTATTTTCAATAGGCGATGCAGCAATTCCAAACCATTGATGCCGGGCAGTTGCACGTCGCACAGGGCGACATCGAAGCGAATCGCGCGCGCTTTCTCAATCGCGTCCTCCGCCGTGGCGCAGACGGTGACGCGGAAGCCTTCGCTCAAGAAATTCCGCGAGATTTTCGCGGATGAGGGGCTCGTCGTCGACGATCAGGATATGCGCGTGCGTTGCGGTCATTCTTCAACTTTATTTCAGCCGCTCGCCTAAACGGAGAGCGCGGGGCCGTTCGCTTCTTTACCTGCTCCGACTTGTTCCGGCGGGATTTCTCGCGGCGGGCGTTCCATGATGGGCAGACGCATGCGGAATGTCGTCCCGGCGCCGAGCTCGGACTGAAAATCTATGCTGCCGCCGTGATCCAGGATCAACTTCCGCGTCACGAAGAGTCCCAAGCCGGTGCCGCTGGGCTTGGTCGTGAAGTAAGGTTCGAAGATGCGCGGGATTTCCTGGGGCGCGATCCCTCGGCCGTCGTCCGCGACGGTCATCTCCAGTTCTTCGCCCTCGCAACGCGTCTGGATGCGAACGCAACCGCCGGCCTCCGTGGCGTCGATTGCATTGAGGACCAGATTGAGCACGGCCTGCACGAGTTGATCGCGTACGCCCATGACCAACGGCAAATCCGGCGGCGTCGCGCTCTCAATCCGGCGTGCTTTCGTCCGTTTGTAATACTTCGCAATATTGAGCGCTTCCTCCGCCACCTGTGCCAAAGAGACGCGCTGCCGAGATCGGCTGGCGGGCCTGCTGAAGTGGATCAATTCACGTAGCGTCGTCTGAATACGCCGCAGTTGGCCGCTCACCTGGGTCAGCTTTTCCTGCGTGTACGCGTCCGTTTCGCGTTTCTGCAACAGTTGCACGACGGAACTGATCGAGGTGAGCGGATTGCCCACTTCATGTGCGATGCCGGCCGCCAACAAGCCGAACGCGGCCACCTTCTCCTGATGGATCACATGGGCTTGCGCTTCGTGCAACTCGCTTGTCCGCTGAGCGATACGCTCTTCCAGTTGCTCGCGATGCTCTTCCAGTTGATGGTTGAGGCGGCTCAGATGTTCGCCGACTTGTTTCAAAAGCCAGGCCAGCGCCGAACACGCCCATGTCACCCAGCCGAGCAAAACAAGGGTCAAGACGAACGGTTGAATCTTTTGCTGCGGATCGGGCAACACCAAGAACAGCGTAACAAAGCTGGCAGTGTGCAACGCCCAAGTGAAGCGCGTGACGCGCATGGAATGGCGGATCGCGCAGCAGACCAGCGACAGGATGTAGTAATAACGAAACGCGCTTTCCAGGCCCGCATGGTAGTAGCACAGCAGTCCGATGAAAAGCGCCTCCATCGCCGACACGACCAGCGGCAGCTTTCCCAAGATCACTCGGCCGCGAACGCTGTATGCGGTGTCGACGAGAGCGTACGCCGCGCCGAGCGCGAGAATGCCGTTGAGCAGCGCCCGATGCGGTTCCGCGTCGCCGAGGTTGACGAGCAGGTAGCCAAAGAGAATGCCGAACCAGCGGATTTTGAGGGCGATGGCTTCCGCCGCCAACTCCCAGCGTGTCGAAGAAGCCTGTGCGGAAACGGGCATGAGCACGTCCGAATCGACGGGGGATGGAATCCGAATCACTCCTCTCATTATAAACGCGCCGGTTGGTTTTTTCCCGGTCGTGCGGAAAATGCCCTGTCACATTCCATGGGTCCGCGGGCTATTTGAAGCAGAGCCGAAGAATACGCATCCCTGGAGCAACCGCCATGAACTCTTTCCTTCCTACTTTTCGCCTTCTGCCGCTTTTGAGCCTGGCATTATTCACTTGCACCGGCCTCGCGACGGCGCAAGGCAAGCCGGACTTGGTGCTTGTCAGCGTCGGCATCTCGAAGTTCGAGCATCGCCCCTACGAAAAAGGCGTGGTCGCCGCGGCCAAGGACGCGCTCGACGTCGCCAAAGCCTACCAGGATCAGCAGGGACGGCTGTACGACAAGGTACATTCGCGCGTGCTTCTTAACGAGCAAGCGACGCGCGACAATATCGAAGCCGCCCTCGCCTGGGCCCGCAAACAGGCGAGCGCAACGACTCACGTCGTCATTTTCCTTGCCAGCCACGCCGGCCCTGATTCGGTCGGCCAATACTCCTTCACCCCGCACGACGCCAACCCGCTTTTGCCAAGCACCAATCTGACGAGCACGAGCATTCGCAAACACCTGAGCGCCCTCCCCGGCAAGTGCTTCTTGATCCTCGATACCTGCTTTTCCGGTGGCGCCAACCGACTCGGCGGCGTCAATTTTCTCACGCTCGCGGCGTGCAGCCATCGCGAGGTCAGCAGCGAACATGGCGATCGCGACCTGGGCAACGGCTATTTCACCCGGGCCTTCCTCGAAGGCTTCCACGGCAAAGCCGATCGCGACGGCGACGGCATCGTCACCCTGGAGGAATTGGACGCCTTCGTGACCAGTCGACTGGATCAGTTGAGCAAGGGTCGGCAACGCTTCACGATGAACCGGCCTCGAGACTTCGTCCACTCCTTCGCATTGTCCCACGCGGTCGTGAGCAGTTCCGCGTTCGTGGCCGACCGACTTCGATAGCATGGGCGAGCCAGGAGCGTTAGCGACTGGAGTGAAGCGTCAGCGACTCGAAGTGTCGCGGTGCACTCCAGTCGCTGACGCTCCTGGCTCGCCATTAGATGGCGAGCGAATCGAGCATCCCGTATTCGATTCCAAGCGACAGCCCTTCCTCTTTCGTCTTTGCTTGCATGAGCCCAACGGCCGGGATGTCGATGCCCGCGCAGGCGTCTTCGACGATCACCACGCGGAAGCCCGCTTGCCTGAAATCGCGGGCGGCGAAGAAGCAGCAGATATTGGTCGCGATACCGCAGACGACGACAGTCCTGACCCTCTGCGCCCGGTACAAGTCCACCATGCCCGCATGTTGCGCCGTCACGGCGTACGCTTCAAAATCACGCTGGAAACCTTTTCGCCAAATCGCGTGGAAGCGCTCCGTCTTGAGTCCCGGCAAGAACTCCGCGCCGGGCGTGCCGATCACGCAATGCGGCGGATAAAACTTGTCTTCTTGTCCGAGAAAGCTGCGATGATCCGCGGGATGCCAATCCTGGCTCGCGTCGATTCGCGCCCAATCCCTTTCCAGAAGTTGATTGACGCCCGGCACGATCGCCAGCGCCCCTGGGACCGGCAACTCATCCGGACACAACTCGGAAAACCCGCGCTGCACATCGACGACGAGGAGCGCGGCGGAGGTGGCATCTATCGGCGTCATGGTGCGAACCTATCCGGGCGAGACGAGAAAATCGCTGACGGCCAACCGGCATATTTCCACGCCGTCCCGCTCAAGCAGGATGCTGGTCCCCGCTCGATAATCCCGGCGCCGACGATAATCGGGTTCCGCCGCCGAGGCATCGGGCTCCTGATAAACCTCGATCTGGCCGTCCGGCAAATTCACGATCCAATAAACGGGCAACCCCGCGCGAGCGTAAAGTCGCTTTTTGATGCCGCGATCACGAAGCAACGAGGTTTCGGCGACTTCGATGACCAGAAGCACCTCATCGGCGACGGGATGGTGATCCATGAAATCCGAGAGCATTCCCTTGACGACGGCTATATCCGGTTCCGGTTCGCTATCGAGTGTCGTGATCGGCTCTTGACTGCGAATTGCCCAGCCAGGCGGGAGGGCATTGGCAAGTGCTTCCCGCAGAAGAGTGGTTACGGCGGAGTGGGGAGGTTTCTTTGACATTTTTCGAACCAAGAAGCCTTCGAGAAGCTCAATGGGATCGCCGGACGTGAGGATTCCATGCTCGATCATGTCGTGATACTGCTCCACCGAAAGTGGCCAAAGCGGCATCGCGTGGCCCGGGGGAGAATAGTCAAGGACGGGCATTGAGGCTGTGTTCATAATCCGGATCGCATTGAACTGGTCGATTTCGCGGTTCGGTTTGGCTCGCATCCATTCTACCACACCCCCAAGCAACATCCAAAATCCCCGCCCAATAGCGGCAGGGCGCGTCGGGCGAAGGGTAGTTTCATCACCTCGCCGCGGTCGTAGACGATGTCGCCGCCGCTGATGGTGAAGGTGACGTGGGTGGCGTGCTCGAAGGGGTCGCCGTCGTAAAGCACTAGGTCCGCTTCTTTGCCCACTTCAATCGCGCCGAAGCGGTCGTCAATGCCCAGGATCTTGGCGGCATCCAGCGTGATCGTTCGCAGCGCCTTGGCATGACCCAGGCCGTTCACCATGGCGATGGCTGCCTCCGAACGCAAGACGCGCGTCTTAGGGACATAACCCTCGAAGCCCGTCCCCTGGGCGATCAAGATGCCCTTGTCGGCGAGCGCGGCCCCGTTGCTGACCTGCGTGTTGAAGGCTTCCATGGCGCCGTTGCGCTGCATGCTGGGATGCAACACGACGGGCACTTTCGCCTTCGCCAGTTGGTCGCGGATGAGATAGCCCTCGGTCGCGAAGTGCAGAATTGGCTCCAGGCCAAACTCCTCAGCCAACCGCAACGCCGTAGCCAAGTCATCGGCGCGATGGGCGGCGATATGCACCGGGATCTTCTTTTGAAGCGCCAGCGCCAATGCCTCATGCTTCAGGTTGATGGGCGTATCCTTCGCGGTTTCCCTTTTCTTGGCGTACGACTGGGCCTGAGTGAACTGCGTGCGCAACAGGTTAGCGGTCCCCATGCGCGTGTTCGGCAACTTGCCCGGATAGGACGACTTCGGGATCTCTCCAAGATTGATGAGCAAGCCGGCTGGGAAGCGGATCGCCATCTTGTCCGCGGTCAGGCCCGAGGTGCGAAACACGCCGGATTGCCCGCCGATCACGTTGGCCCGACCTGGCACGGCATGAATCACCGTCACGCCCTGTTGGCGAATGAACTCCAGCAGGCTGTCGTCCGGATTGAAACTATCGAGCACGCGCAGGTCGGCCTGATTGGGATCGCTCATCTCATCCTGATCCTGATCCGCCTTTTTGTAGTTGAGCGGACCCGAAAGGCCGACGACGCTGTGGGCGTCGATCAATCCCGGCGTAACCTCCGCGGCGGCGAGCACCGGCATGCCCTTGGGCAGCTTGAGCTTGGCGCGGGGGCCGACTTCCTTGATCTTGCCGTCCTCCACGACGATGTAGCCGTCCTCGATAACCGCCTTGCTGACGGTGTGGATACGGCCCGCGAGGATCGTGTATTTGCGGTCGCCGTCTTTCCAGCGCGGCGCGCCTTCGGGCAACTCCGGCGCCTTGACGCGGCCAAGCGGTTTCATGAGTGCCGCCATGTCCGGCAAGCGACTCGGGTCGGCGACGGCGAACCCGCCCGCCTGATACGTCCAGTCGCGATGCACGGCGCGATCGAAGACCTTCTCGCCGTCGATGTAAGTTTCCAAAACCTGCGTGTAAACGCTGAACGGGGCGCCGGAGAGGATCACGAAGTCGGCGTCCTTGCCCTTGTCGAGTGAACCCAGTTGTTTTTCGAGATGAAGCATCTTCGCGGGGTTGAGCGTGAGCGCCTTGAGCGCGTCCGCCTCCGACATGCCGCCGCGCACCGCGATGGCGCCGGAACGCAGGAAGAAGCGCGATTCCGTCACCGGATCGTCGGTGTTAATCGCCACCGTCACGCCGGCCTTGGTCAATATCGCCGCGTTCTCCTCCAAAAGGCCCATCGTCTCCGGCTTGCCTCCCGGGCTGTCGATCAACGTCAGGGAACACCAGATGCCCAAGCGCGCCAATTCGTCGGCGACGCGATAACCCTCGGTGCAGTGTTGTAAGACAAGTTCAAAGTCGAACTCGCGCGAAAGCCGCACGGCCGACATGATGTCGTCGGCGCGATGGCAATGGAAATGCACGGTGCGGCGTCGTTCCAAAACTTCGACGAGCGGATCGAGATTGATGTCGCGATCCGGCGCCTTGGCGTCCTTGCCGTCTTTTTTGGCGACGTTGTAGTCGTCCCACTTTTTCTTGTATTCGCGCGCTTTGATGAGTTGCTCGCGTTGCAGTGCGGCGACCTTCATGCGCGTGCCGGGGGCAGCGCCTTTGCCGCCGTAGCTGCCCTTGGGGTTCTCGCCGTTGGCGAACTTGATGCCGCCCAGCCGTCCGCCCATCAAGATGCGCATCATTTGGATCAACGTGCCGCGCAGCTTGACGTACAGCGTCTGTCCGCCGATGGCGTTGCCCGAGCCTGGCATGATGTTCACGGTAGTGATGCCACCCGCGAGAGCCATCTTGATGCCGGGGTCGTCGGGAGAAATCGCGTCGAGTGCGCGCAGACCGGGTTGCACCGGCCCGGTCATCTCGTTGCCGTCGGAATGCGCCGGCACTCCTGGACGCTGGAAGATGCCGATGTGCGAATGCGTGTCGACCAGGCCGGGGATGATTACGGTTCCCTTGACGTCGCGAATCTCGGCGTTGCCGGGGATCATGACCGCGTCGACCGGACCGACGGCGACGATCTTGCCCTTATGAACGAGTAGAACGCCGTTCTCGATGACGGGGCCGCTGACGGTATGGATCCGCGCCCCGCGATAGGCGACGGGGGCGCCGGACGCCTTCTTCCCCTTCTTGGCCGGCGTCGATTTTTCCTTGAACTGCGCGAGTTCCTCCTGCACCTCGGGATCGGCCAGGGCCGCCTGATAGGCCGACTCGACAAGCATCAACAATACGGACAAGGCCGCGACGAAAAAACAAACCCGCCGCGCCCAACGCAATCCGGAAAACTCGAGCATGGGAAACCTCATCGAGACCATTCAGGAAGCCAGAATGGTTGAATGTACTCGATGGAAAGGCGGGCGAGAACAGGCAATTCGGCGATTTTCAGGCGAATCAGGTGAAAAACCGGGCGGACGATCAGGCGATGGCGTTCACCGTCCGTCGCAACGCCGCGCGCCGTTTAAGCCGTTTGACTTGCCGCATGCAGAACAAGGGAGCTTGACAGGGAACCGAGATGACGAACGTATCATCCCTTTCATTCACCTCGCTATTAACCACCCATCGGCGTACGGGCCGAAGCCGATTACGAGCATGCACTCGGAATCGTACAGGGTAAGAACAATGAACGATCTCGCTCACGGCAACAAGAGGTACGACGCCTCGCGGAAATCTGCAAACGCTCCGCGAACGACGTCAAGAAAGAATTCGGCACGTGAGTTGACGCAACGGTCACAGCACCTAATCTTTGACCCCAAAAAAACGCCCAATGCACCCATTCCCGAGGGCGTACCGCAGCGGCGGCTGTTCAACGAGGTCACGACCTCGGTTCGACGCGTTGATACGCACGGAAAAGTGAACGCGTCAAAAAAGAAATTTGATTTTTTTCTTGACAAGAGGCAAAATACCGGTAAATTCTTATTCCATAAACAAACATAACACTCGGATTCGCTCGCGGGCTAGAGGTTCTTAATTGACATCAACCAATTGAATTTGACTCTTGGGAAAGTACCAAAGGGGTTCACTACGATGCAACCAAATCAATCAATTGCCCCCCCCCGAATTTTCAAAGTGTGCAGATTCGATGTCTTGGTGCTTGGATTCATGCTTCCCGCGTTGTTGATTTGTGCGGCAAGTCTTAAAATTCATGACCTCATTTTCAGTCCACTACCCGCTTCCACTCTTTTCTTATCCTCCTCGCAGTCGCTCGCTATCGCCGAAGTTGAATTATTGCTGGCGGTCTGGCTGTTGAGCGAATGGTTGCGAAAAGGGGCATGGATAATTTCGATCGGTTCCTTCGCGATCTTTTCGCTTGCCAATCTTTATTTGGCACTGGAAGGACAGGCTTCATGTGGCTGCTTTGGACAAGTCAGGTTTTCGCCATGGCTTATGCTTGCCATAGATCTGAGCGTGATTGCAACATTGGCGTTTGCGCGTCCAGTTGAATGCCCGGATGGGTCGGGTGCGTCCTGGAAAACGGCTTTGACTACAGGAATAGCTGTAGTTCTCGTACTTGGCTCAATTTGGTTAGTGTTGCTTTACTTCTTCGTTGACTCTGCGGCCGCTCTAGCGTTTCTCCGGGACGAGCCTGTAACCGTTTCTCCTGCGACTTTGGATGCGGGCGAGAGTCCGACGGGCGAATGGCGTCAATTGCGGCTTGAGATCCGCAATCGAAGCGATCGGCCGGTCAAGATTGTTGGAGGAACATCGACTTGTGCCTGTATTTCAACAGATGATTTGCCGGTTATGCTTGAGCCCGCAAGTAGCCAAATCATTAACATACGAGTACAGTTCACCGGATCGGCCGGGCTCTTTATTCAAAGACTCAGCCTATATAGCGATCATCCGGACCAGCCAACTCTTTTTGCGCGTTTTCGCGGCCGCGTATGTAAGGGCTAACTGTATGCCAACAGTGTTTCGTCTGCACCTTTCTGTCAAGGAGAAGTCATGCAATCGTTCGATCGATTTGGGCAATCTATGCTTATGGGGTTCGGTTTATTATTGATGATGTTTGCACTCTTGATGGCTCCCACAAGTGCAAATCGCATTTGGGCGGACGACCCAGGTGGTGGTACGTCGATTGGAGGATGTTCCGGCGACGTAATATGTAATACCGGTGTCTGCAAGAATCGCGAGATATGTGGAGGCCAAACAGGAGTGCTAAGTGGCTGCGTACCGATGACCGTGCCCCCAGGCAGCGATTGCACCGGATGTGGGTGCGTTATTTCGCTTGATCCCATGTACGAATACTGCGTCTGCAGAGTCGTGTAGCTGTAGGTCGCAATAGAGTCTGTTCCAGAAAAGGCACTTGTGTCTTTTTCAAAACAGACTCTTGTCTCTCTTTCTCGGGAGAGGCATCGCGAGGAAACGCGGGTACATCCGAAGTTCTGAAGGATTTGAGTGGCACTGGGTTCATATCATGCTACATTTCACGTCATTTTCCTTTAATATTTTCTCGCTTACGACGATCTTAAGTGTTTGTCTATGCCTGGATCGCCAACCTGCTGTCGCTTCGGAACAACTCAAGGCGCGTTTTGAAAAGGAGGCGCCTCGGTGCTGGCAGAAATATCGCGATTGGTGCGATCGGTTGGAGGGAACTGCGACGGTTACTTCCATACGGGGCGGAGTAATGAAGGCACACGAGCGATTTCAATACACACATAACGCATCGTGTAAACTCCTGATTAGACAATCTCAGATAAAACATGCAGGAACGGGACAAGTACTCGGATACAATGCAAACTATGCGTTTGTCCTTCAGCGAAAATCGAATGACCGGCCTTGGGTCTTAATTTCGATTGGGCGCGCGGAATCGAAAGAGTACGGCCAAATTAAGAATGAACTTGAGAAAGGTTCTCGGTTCCTTGCCACCTTACTCTTCACTTGGCCGGATGAATTGGGAGACTTAGTCAAAATGGATTCGTTCCGCGTGTTGAGTGCCAAGGAAATCGAGAGACAAGGGACGGCATTAGTTCAGGTTGAATTCGACAACCCTCATCCCCTACCAGGGGCCGGAGAAGAACTTGTTCCCATTCAAAACGGCACCTTATTCCTTGATTCCAAGCGAAGTTGGAGTCTTCGTGCTGGCGAGTTTAAATGCGCGTACAGCGATACAAAGTCTATTGTGACCCTCGAAATGGACCTGGCCGAGTTTCCTGGCGAGAATCCCATTCCGCAAAGGCGATTGGCGAAAAGCGTTTCCAGAAGTTTGGACGGTACGGTGGAATACAAGCGAGAATTGCGTTCAGAGTTTGAATTGTCGGTACAGACCCGTTTGCCGGCCGATGACGATTTCAAATTGTCCGCGTTCGGGCTTCCGGAACCGGTGGGGATGACGGGGCCACGGCGAAGTTTCTGGTATCTTTGGACCGGCGGAACGGGAATCCTTTGCGTAGTGCTGGCGGTAGCGGTCGCTCGAAGGAGAAAAGGAAAAGCGAGGCAGGGAGGAATTTTATGACAAGCCGTTTACTATGCGCAACCTTGAGGTTCGTAGGCGCGGGACTCGTAGGTTTCAGTCTACTTTGGGTTTTGGCGCCTGGAGGCCAATGTGAGATCGACGTAGACCGGCCCGATCGTGGTATAGGTGTCAGTGCGGTTGAAAGTCCGCAAGCCGTGGTATTTCGATTGAAGAATCGAACGGGTCGCGTGATTAAGATAATCGGATATTCGCCGTGTTGAGGACGGAACTGTCGTTTCAGTCTGAAGCGGAAATTGCCTTTTACACTCTCGAACGGAGAATCAACCGACTTGGAATTCGAGTTGAATGTCTTTCAGCTTGGTTTATTTGAATCGAGAATGACACTTTTTGTCGCGGACAATGGACTCACGCAGATCAATCTTCGAGTCCAAGGCGAAATAGGCAAGAGCGGTGCAGAACCTTCACGGAGCGCGTGGAAATGAAGAGCATGGCCAAACTTCGGGAGAGCGTCGCAACGCGCGGAGGCTTTACTTTAGTCGAGCTCTTTGTGGTGCTAGGCATCATAGCTATCTTATTTGCATTGGCAGCGGCGGGCGTGCAAAAGGCTTGGGCTGCCGCGGATCGCACGCAATGCGCGAGCAATCTAAGACAGATTGGGATCGCATTGCATCAGCACCATGACCGAGACAAGGCGTTTCCGGCCGGGATTAAATCACGGCTCACATCACAAAAGTTTCCCGCGATGAGTTGGCTCACGCAGTTATTGCCGTTTATTGAGCAGGAACAACTATGGAAAGCGACCATAAACGCTTACGAGCACCAGCGACTACCTTTTTACGAGGCGCCGCATATCGCTTTTAACATCCCAATTCCGTTATTTGCCTGCGCCAGCGATCCCCGTTTGAACGAGGCTCAGTTGACGCATCGCGCGCTTCGAATGGCACTGACAAGCTACGTGGGGGTTTTGGGCACGGATTACATGAAAACCGATGGCTTTCTCTTTCTCGATTCACGGGTGCGTTTAGAATCGATTCGCGATGGAACGAGCAATACTCTCGCCGTAGCGGAACGCCCACCGAGTCCGGATAATTGGTATGGTTGGTGGTACGCCGGGTTCGGCCAAGCTGGCACGGGCTCTGCGGATATGCTCTTAGGAGTACGCGAAGGCAATTTTGGGGGAGAGTTCGTAATGACATGCGGCAAGGGCCCATTTCATTTTGCTCCCGGCGCACTTCAACAGCAATGCGATCTGTTCCATTTTTGGAGTCTTCATGCTGGCGGAGCAAACTTTCTTTTTGCAGATGGTACAGTGCGTTTTTTAGGTTATGAGGCTGACGTCATATTGCCTGCACTCGGAACTCGTGAATCGTACGATGGGTTTCATTTTCCAGACTAAACAAATAAATGAGGAAAAGCCTGGGGCCAACGTATTTGGCATATGCGTCTCACTTACTTCATCTCCAACGTATACGCCGGATTCCCCCGCATGTCCTGCTCCTGAGTCAAACGAAACGCCGCTCCAAACGCGCCGGACTTGCACCAGCCGTCCTGCTTGCGCGCGGCGGCGTAGCCGCGCGGCCCGTGTTTGAGAATATCGAAACGAAGCGGTCCGCGGGCGTCGACGAGCCAGTATTCCGGGATGCCCGCTTCCCAGTACAGCTTGCGGAGCAATTCCGTGTCCTTCTTCACCGAGGATCGGCTTACCACTTCCAAAACCATGTCGGGCGAACCTTGCACCTCGACATAGCCGCCCTCCGCGCCTTCCAGCAAGCGAACGCGGTCGGAGTCGAGCGTTTCGACTGAAATGAACGTGGCGTCTGGGACGCCGGACAGGTCGGTCTCAAAATGACTGAGCCGTAAACCATCCGCCAAGAAGAGGCCGAGTTTCTTGCTCTTGGCGAGTTGCCCAAGAACGATGGTGAATTCGGTCTTCACCAGCACATGGGTAAAGATCTGTTCCCGGCTCCTGTCGATCCAGACCTCGCCCTGCAGCCACCACACGCGGCCTTCCTTGGGAAATTCCGGCAACTCGGTCCAGCGGCGAAAGGAGGCGAGATCCTTCACCCAGGACGGAACGCGCACGGAAAGCGATTCGTCGACGACCGTAACCATGAATCCTCCTCAGAGACTCTTCTTCCAAGATGGTACGGCAGTCGACAATTATCCTCAAGGCGCGGACCTACGTCTCATCAAGTTTGCACGGCGTCGAACATGACGAAGGAGAGGGGGCCAAAGACGAAGACGGGCAGCCAGGCGGCGAGGGCGGGGATGAGGAATTCGGCATCGCCCAGCCATTTGCAAATGAAGGAGGCGGCGAAAAAGATGAGGCAAAGACTCAGGCACAGGCCGGCGCTGATATAGAGGTTGCGCTGGTTGTTTTGCAGGATGATCGAAAGGCCCATTAAGACCAGCAGCATGCCGAGGATGGGCCGGGTCAGGCGCATGTGGAAGATGGTGGCGATGCTGGCGAGGCGGGTGCTGGCCATGCCGCCGCCCGTGCGCAATTCCTGCAGAAGCGAAAACGTGTCCACGTAGGTGAACCAGTTGCGGGAGCGCGTGACGACGTCGAAGCCGACTTCGGTGCGCAAGAAGAACTTGCCAGCTATGATCATCTCCAAAACATCCGGGCGGCTCCAGGAGGAGGGCAGTTCGCTAATGGACGCACCGGTCAGCATCCAGCCGCCGCTGCGAAGGTCGTCGTCGGTATTGGGGACGTAGCGTGCTTCCTTGGCCTGGATGGGCAACGGGCCGTCGCGTCCCAAATGCGCGGGCAGATTGCAAACGAAGTCGCGCACCAATAACTCGCTGCGAATGGCGGTGCTGCCGGAGATATGGATGCCGTTGATGTCGAAGGCGCCGCGCACGCCGACCGCGCGTTCTCCGTCGTTGCGATGCTCGACCAAAAAGGAATCGATGCGAGGAAGCAACATTTCCTGGTTGACCACGCCCAGTCCGATCATGAAAGCCGACGCGAACAACACGGGTCGCACCACGCGGCGCGTCGAGACGCCGGCGGATAGCAGGGGCAGCATTTCGTTGTTGCGCTGCATCCAGGCGACCGTGAACATCGCGGCCAGCAGGATCACCGGTTCGCATAGGCGGTCGAAGATTTCCACGACCTTGTAGGCGTAATACATGCCGACACGCTGCCAAAGCTGCTCCATGCCCTTGCTGTTTTGCGTGAACTCGTCGAGGTTCATGAACAGATCGACGACAATGTACATCGACAACAAACTAACCAAACAGACCACAAAGGCCTTGATGTAGCTGCGCGTCAGTTGTCGGTCGATTAGTTTGAGCATTGTTGGCGGTGGTCAGTTGTCAGTGGTCAGTTATCAGTTGCGAGATTGTCTTGGCTTGGAGGTGATATGTGCTCCCGTTATTTGGGGATGTCGCCGTGTCATGGAGCGGGGTCGGGTTTGGTTTCGGTGGGTCGGCTCACCGGAATGGCGGGCGTGGACCGGGGCGAGGAGACCAGGATGGTATTGCCGGCGCCGACGCGGGGGCGGGGTTCATAGAGGAGGATGTATTGCTTGATGTATTCGTTCGCCCCGGTGCTCATGCGTTCGCCGAAGCCGTGCGCCTTCAGTTCGCGGAGGGCGTCGTCCTTGCTCCAGCCTTCGTATTCCATGCGGTAAAGTGCGAGGAGGCAGCCGGTGCGATGCAAACCCGCTTTGCAATGGATGAGGACGGGATAGGCCGTCGGGTCGTCCATCAGTTTCAGGAAATTGTCAATTGTCGCGGGGCGCTTTTCCGGCTGCAGCGAGGGATGCACCAGATCGACAAGCAGATACTCGAAACGCACGCCCAGTTCCTTGCAGACTTCGCTCTCCTTGGTCTTGAAGGGCGAGAGGAAGGAATTGGCCAAGTCGGGATCCGGCGCCTCGTTCATCAGATTGACGACGGTGCGAATGCCGTGCTTGCGGATGGCCTGACGGAAGCCCTCGGCCGTCATGCAGCCGCTGCGGTAGACTTTGTCTTCCGTGGCGACGCGCAGGCGTCGGTTCGTGTTATAGGTTTTGCGATAATGCACGAAGGGAACCACGACGAGCATCAGAACGATGCCGATTCCCATGCACCAACGTATGCGGGGTGATATTTGCACTGCCTGCCATCTCCGTAACGGCCCCCGGCAACCTTCCCTGGCCGCCAAGCGGGATGATGGCATCTTCGGCGCGATGTGGCAAGAGGAAATGAAAAAGGCTCGCAGCAAGGTGGCGAGCCGGGTGGCGTAAGCCCCCGGAGTGCGTTGTCCGCAAACGCGCGAACACTCCGGGGGCTTACGCCGCCCGGCTCGCCTTGTTTACCTATTCGCCGCCCTTTACCCGGGTGTCGGCGGCCTGCAGGACTTCGCGGGTCGCGTCGTTTTGCACGATGGCGACGACGGAAAGATTGCCCAGGCGCATCGGCCTTTGCCCGTCGAGGAACGGTTCCTCGTTTTTCTCGAAATTATCGAGATAAGCCGTGAGTTTCTTGCGCACTTCTTTAAGATCGACGGAGGCGGTATGCTCGCTATCCTTCTTCGTCAAAGCGACGCCCGCGGCCCCTCCCGGCATGTCGCGCACGACCCGGGTGTGGTAGGTGAGGCCGTTGCGGCCCTTGTAACGCACCCAGTCTTCGACCAGGACAAACCGGAGTTTGACCTTTTCGCTCGGCGCGTCGACTTCCGAAACCGAAGCCTTGATGTCGATCTTGTCGCCCTTGCGCTCGGCGCTGAGCGCGACCTTCGCGCCGCTTGCTTTTTCAAGGAGGGGCGTGATCGCTTTGCGGAGGGCCAGATAGCGGTCTTCGGCGTGTTGCTTGAAGCCGCCCACGACCGGGCCCGCCTTGCCGTCGAGGACCAAGGTCGGCGTGCCTTCGATCAACTCGTCGTAGTATTTTTGGCGGGCGACGGTGTCGGCATTGGTCAGCGCGTCGGGGCCGGGAATGTGGAGATGGTACTGAAGCAGCACGACGTCGGATTCCGGGTAGGTCTGCTCCAGGGCATCGAAGCTCAAGTCGGCGGCGACGCAGGGCGGACATTGCGCTCCGGTGAACAGTTCGACGAGCACGGCGCGATTGCCCTTGCGCTTGCCCGCTTTTTCGAGTTTGAAGTCGAGCGAATCCTTTTTGTAGCGGGCGTGCGCTTCGCCTTCGAGCTTTTCGATTTTGGTTTCGACGGCCTTGGCTTCGTC
>Ga0163144_10015413_pt1 | contig 15769 bp, 18 predicted proteins | sample OliLak19BULKMAT1_FD_123175 | JGI IMG/M metagenome (GOLD analysis project Ga0163144, IMG submission 123175) | Freshwater microbial mat bacterial communities from Lake Vanda, McMurdo Dry Valleys, Antarctica - Oligotrophic Lake LV.19.BULKMAT1 | ecosystem: Environmental > Aquatic > Freshwater >...
CCAGCACCAAGAGCCGCCGCGGCGTGGCGCGGAGCTCGCGTATGGCCTGCGAGACGACGAACGACGCGGGACTCATGTAGGGGAGTCGTCGATCAGGAGCCCGTCCTTCAGACGGATGCGGCGCCGGGCCTTGCCGGCGAGCTCCAGATCGTGCGTGACGAGGACGATGGTGGTGTTGAATTCCTGATTCAGTTCGCGCATCAGGTCGACGACGACGGCGCCGGTGGCTGCATCGAGATTGCCGGTGGGCTCATCGGCGAAGAGGATGGCCGGCTTGTTGGCAAAGGCCCGGGCCAGCGCCACACGCTGCTGCTCGCCGCCCGAGAGCTGGGCCGGGTAGTGGTGCCCGCGATCACCAAGGCCCACGCGCGCAAGCAGATCGGTAGCGCGGCTCCCCGGGTTCTGGCCAAGGAGTTCGAGCGGCACTTCGACGTTTTCTCGGGCGGTGAGCGTCGGAATCAGCTGGAATGCCTGAAAGACGAAACCGACCTTTTCGCGGCGCAACTTGGCGCGGCCGTCTTCGGAAAGCGGGCCAAGCTCGGTGCCGGCGATGCTGATGCGGCCCGAGCGCGGCTGATCGAGGCCCGCAAGCAGGCCGAGGAGGGTGGACTTGCCGCTACCGGACGGGCCGGTGATGGCGAGAAATTCCCCGGCGGCGAGCGCGAAGGTGATATCGTTCACCACCGTGAGGTCGCGTTCGCCGGATTTGTAGGTCTGAACCACGTGCTCGCAGGCGAGCATCGATGCGTGAGAAGTCATGATGCCGATGATACCCCGTTCTGCCGTATTCGCACCGTCCGGTGCGGCGGTGCTCTGTCTGCTGATCGTGCTGGGGGCGTGCGCCGATGCGCCGCCCGCTGCGGTCCCGGAGGCGCGTACGCCGCAGCCGTCTGCCACGGAGGCCACCGTGCCGGCTGCAACGCGGCCCGAGTTGATCTTCCTCGGGACGAGCCTTACCGCCGCCTACGGGCTCGATCCGTCGCTCGGCTATCCCGCGCGCATTCAGGAGTTCGTCGATTCGGCCGGACTCGCGTACGAAGTGGTGAATGCCGGAGTTTCCGGCGAGACCTCGGCCACCGCCCGCCGCCGGCTCAGCTGGCTGCTGCGGGAGCGGACGCCGGCGGTGCTGGTCATCGAAACCGGGGCGAACGACGGACTCCGCGGCTTGGACCCCGACACGCTGCGCGCCAATCTCGAGGCGATGGTCGCCGAGGTGCAGGCGCTCCCCACGCCGCCCAAGCTCCTGCTGGTGGGGATGCAAGCGCTGCCGAATCTGGGTGCCGCCTACGCGCAGCGATTCGCGGCGGTGTATCGCGATGTAGCCGCCCAACGCAACGTGCCGCTCCTGCCGTTCCTGCTGGTGGGGGTCGCCGGTGTCGACTCGCTCAATCAGCCGGATGGGGTACACCCCACCGCTGCGGGGCAGCGCGTCGTGGCAAAGACCGTCTGGAGCGCCGTGGAGCCCTTGCTCCGCTGATCTCCTGCGCCACAGATGCCAACGGGGCGGGCGACCATGTCTGGTCGTCCGCCCCGCGCGCGTATCCCGTGACGCGATCAGTGCAGCGTCATCGTCTCCCGGCTGTCCAGCCACCGGGCGAGCTCATGTCGGCAGTCGTGCCAGTGCGCCCCGAGAATGCCCTCGGCATGCGCACGATCACCGTTGCGCAGGGCGTCCGTCACGATGAGGTGCTGATCGGTGGCGAACGAGCGCCGGCCGCCATCGCGCAGGAGCGCAACGGTGTAGCGTCGGACGGACTCGCGCATCGGATCGACGACACTCCGCAGGGCGTGGCCGCCGCATCCGGAGATCAGTACATCGTGCCATTCGTTGTCGATCTGCACCGCCCGATGCGGGTCGTTGCAGTCGATGAGCCGCGCGTTGATCTCGTCGAGCTCGCGGAGCCGCGCGTCGGGGAAGACGTCGGTCTCGCGCAGGGCCAGACACTCCAGCGCGGCAATGATGCCGGCGGCCTGATGCACCTCGTCCGGCGTGAGAGAGCGGACGGTGAAGCCGCGGCCGACGTCACTCTCGAGCAGACCCTCGTGCGTCAGCCGCAGCATCGCCTCCCGCACTGGCGTACGGCTCACCCCCAGCAGCTCGGCCATCGCGGCATCACGCACACGAGAGCCCGGGGTCAGCTCGCCCTGGACAATGCGAGCACACAGCTCACGGTAGACGTCGTCCCGCAATGGTCGCCGTTCGATGGGCACACGCCACTCCGACGAAGGTTGTCCAGTTCACTAATGAGTCAGAATGAATGGAGAATAGAAGGAGGGTGTCGCGTTTCGCAACCGTGCCGGATTTGCCCGGGTGTCGATTGGTAAGTCTGAGCGGGAGCAGGTCGTCGCGCATGGCGCACCATGGGCTCGATAGAGTTGCAGGCGTCGTGAAAATTCATTCATAGGTGGTAGGGTGATGCGTGCCATCTGATGTGAGAGGTCGGCGAGGGTGGGCCTTGCAGCGGTGCCGCGCGGACGTAGTGCTGGCGCGGCGCGTCCGGCCGCGGTAGGGTTGCGGACATGTCCATGAGCATTCTTGATACGAAGCGCAGCCAGGCCGCCATCCTCATCACGCTCTTGGGCGTCGGACTGCTCATCGCCCTGTGGCCGTACGCCTCGGGGATCATCGGGGCACCGGTGCTGGTGGTGGCGTTCGGCGCGGTGCACCGCTGGCTGGCGCGACGCATGCCGGTGTCGCTCGCCGCCGGCCTCACGGTGCTGATGGCGGCACTGCTGATCGTGATTCCCGGCGGCATTCTGGTGTCCCTGCTCGTGACGCAGGCGCAGGATCTGGCGAGCGGTGTGCTGCAGCCGGAGTTGCTGGCCAAGCTGTCGTCACTGAAGATCGGCACCTTGGAAGTGGGGTCGCAATTGAAGGCCCTCGGCGGGCGGGCGGCGTCGATACTGGGTGGTCTGCTGCTCAACCTTCTCGGCAGCGCCACGCGGACACTGCTGCAGCTCACGATCACCTTCTTCGGCATGTACTACCTGCTCGTCGATCCGGATGCGGCGTGGCGGGCCGCGCGGCCGTTCATTCCGTTCTCCGAAGAGAATCAGGACACGCTGCGCGCCCGCTTCACCGCGGTGACGATGTCCACGCTGGTCGGTACGCTGCTCACGTCGGCGCTGCAGGGGGCGCTTCTGGGTGTCGCCTTCGCGATCGTAGGTATTCCGAATGCCGTGCTCTGGGGCGCCGTCACGCTGATCTTTGCGATCCTGCCGGTGGTGGGGAGCGGCATGGTCTGGATTCCCGGCGTTGCGTATCTGTTACTGCAACATCAATACGGGGCGGCCGTCTTCGTGGCGATCTGGTCGATCGTGCTGGTGGGGAACATCGACAACGTGGTGCGGCCGTGGATCTTCGCGCGCTTCGCGAAGATCCATCCGTTCGTGACGATCATCGGGGCGTTCGCCGGTATCCAGTTCTTCGGTCTGCTCGGCCTTGCGATGGGTCCGCTCGCGATCTCGTATTTCTTCGAATTGATCGAGATGTTTCGCGCCGAGCATGGGCCGTCGTCGGCGTTCCGTCCGCTCACCGACCCCGAGCCGCCAGCGGCGATGTAGCAGCCGCTAGGCTCGGTACTTCCATGCGGTGATGGCCGCGACGATGCGCGGCATTGCAGCCTCGGCGGCGCGATCGAACTGGTCGAGGAGCGCGGAGATGGCGGCGAGGTCGCCGCTGCGGACCGCGTGCTCGATGGCATGGGCAGCCGCGCGCAGATTGGTCTCGCCGGCATAGCCGCTGGCGGAGAGGATGCTGTGGGCCCTGCGCTGCAGCAGCTCAGGTGACGGGGCGGCGCTGGCCTCGCGCAGTTCCTTGGGGAGACGCTCGAGGAGCTCTGCGAGCGTCTGCAGCACCCGCAGCACCAGCGATGCTCCGCCAAGGGCGGCGAGGTTGTCGAGGGCGGCGGGATCGTGATCGAGCTCGGTCATGAGGGAAGTCCAGGATGCCGGCAGTGAAAACGGGGGGCGCCGCATGTGGCGCCCCCCGTTTCCCTGCCAGGACATGAGGTCCTAGTTGGTGCGGTTCAGTTCGACGCGACGGTTCTGGGCCTTGCCCTCGACCGTCTTGTTGCTGGCGATCGGGCGGCTCGGGCCGAAGCCCTTGGCACCGGCCAGTTGCGCGGCATCGACGCCCTGCGACAGCAGGTAGTCGCGGACCGCGACGGCGCGGGCGTTCGACAGACGGGTGTTCAGCGCGAGGCCGCCCGTATTGTCGCTGTGACCGCTGACCGAGACCTTCACGTCGGTGTTCGCCTTGAGCGAGAGCGCCACATTGTCGAGGATCGTCTTCGAGTCCTCGGTGAGCTCCGACTTGTTGGTGGCGAAGTTCACGCCTTCGAGGACGAGCGCCTTCTTGCCCTCTTCGAAGAGGATGCGGCAACCCATCGCGTCAATCCTGGTGCCGGCCGGCGTGTTGGGGCAGCGGTCCTTGTCGTCGGTGACGCCGTCATTGTCGGCATCCTTCGGTAGCGAGCAACCCGTCGCGTCAATTGCGTCGCCAGCCGGGGTCGCCAGGCAGGCGTCCTTGTCGTCCATGACGCCGTCCTTGTCGCCGTCCTTCGGCAGGGAGCAACCGCTCGCGTCGACCTTGTCGCCGGTCGGCGTGGCGAGGCACTTGTCGATGTCGTCGGTGACGCCGTCCTTGTCGCCGTCCTTCGGCAGGGAGCAACCCTTGGCATCGACCTTGTCGCCGGCCGGGGTCGCCGGGCAGGCGTCCTTGTCGTCCATGACGCCGTCGTTGTCGCCATCCTTCGGCAGCGAGCACCCCTTCGCATCGATGGCATCGCCCTTCGGCGTGGCCGGGCACGAATCGACGTTGTCGAGCACGCCATCGCCGTCGGTGTCGCCGATCTTGGGTTCGTTGCCGATCAGGACCGAGAGGCCGAGCTGGGCGCCGTAGTTCCAGTTGTCCTTGGTTCCGGCCGACTCATTGAACGGCTGCGGGATGTAGTCCGCCGTCGCTTCCGCACGGAGCGAGACGTACGGGCCGAATCCCTTACGGACGCCGAGGAGGCCGGCAAAGCCGTCCTCTTCGCCGGCGCGTGCGCCACGGTAGTAGTTATGGACGTAGCCGGCGCCGATGAGCAGACGGTTGAAGTTCTTCTCGCTGCCGAACGGAATGCCGCCGACGATGCGGGCGTGCACGGGGTAGCTCGTGCCCGACTGACCGGCGAGCGGGGACGAAGCCTTGAAGTCGGACTTCGTGTAGTACTGATCGACTTCGACCGACACGTCTCTGGCGAAGAAGACGCCGAGGCGCGCGCCGCCGCCGAAGGCATTCTTCTGCTCGAAGCTCTGGTCGAAGTTCGTGAAACGCCCGAAGCCGCCCACCTCGACGGTACCGGCCGACTGCGCCGACGCGGTACCCGCGAGAAGACCGGTCAGCGCCAGCCAAACAAGGCTACGCTTCATGGTGCACTCCTGATTGAAAAACGTGATGCTCGCCCTGTCCGCATGACAAGGCATCGCAGTGACCACGCACTCACGTAGTCACGATCCTGCCGGCCGGTATCAGACCCTTTGCTGCGCGACTTCCCCGACCGGAGACTGCTCGGGACCGGATGCCGCAACCCAATGAGACACCGACAGTTCCGATATCGGACAACTTACTTCATCAGAGCCCGGTTGCCAGAGGGCAAGCGCCGACTGCAACGCCATGGTGACAATGTCACAAGCTTGCATTTCCCTTGAGGCTTAATAGTTTGGCTCTTAACGATTAACTGGACAGGTATGTGGCAGATCCGCAGGCCGACGGCGCACGGGCTCCGTCCGATCGGGAGGCGCTGCGCGCCTGGATCACCTTGCGGCGCGCGGCCACCGCGTGCACCGACGCGCTCGCCGCCGACTTCGCGGCGGCCGGGCTGACGGAAAGCCAGTTCGGCGTGCTTGAGGCGCTCTTCCACAAGGGCCCGATGCACCCGTGCGATCTCGCGGCGAAGATTCTGCGGACCAGCGCCAACCTGTCGCTCGTCCTCGACCAGCTTGAACGCCGGGGGCTGTTGCGCCGGGAGCGCGGGGCCGCGGACCGCCGGTATGTCACCGTACACCTTACAGAGGGTGGTGCGGCGCTCATCGAGGCGCACTTTGCGCCGCATGCGCGCCACGTCGCCGAGTTGTTTGCCGTTTTCACGCCCGACGAGTGCCGCCGCTTCGGCGATGCCTGCCGGACACTAGGTCTGCACGTCGTGCAGGCCGCGCACACCTGATGTCCTGTTGTCCGTCACCTCGCAAGGAGTCTGCAGCATGAGCACCCCGATGACCGTTACCGCCGCCGCCGAAGCGCGCCGATCGATCCGAAAGTACGAGAGCGCCCCGATTCCCGAGGCGGATCTCAAGGAGATCCTCCGCGTCGCCGGCCTCGCGCCGTCCGCGTGGAACCTCCAGCCGTGGCGCGTTGCCGTGGTGCGCGATGCGGCGCTGAAGACCGAGCTGCAGGCCGCCGCATACGGGCAGCCGCAGGTGGGCGCCGCGCCGGCGGTCTTCGTGGTCTACAGTGACACGGCGGAGACCGTGGAAAAGGTGGAAGACACCGTCCACCCAGGCATGCCGGCCGACAAGGCCACCGAACATGTCGCGCACATGCGGACCTACTTCGGCGCGCTCCCGGCCGAGGGCCGCGAGCAGTGGGGGTCGGGCCAGGCAAACATCTTCCTCGGCTTTCTGCTGCTCGCCATCAAGTCGCAGGGCTACGACTCATCGCCGATGCTCGGCTTCCAGCCGCCGGAAGTGAAAAAGCTGCTCGGGCTGCCGGAGCATGTGCTGATCCAGGCGCTCGTGGCGATCGGCAAGGGTACGGAGGCGGGCTTCCCGCACTTCCGCCACCCGCAGGAGCGGTTCGTCAGCTGGCGCTGAATACCGTACCGGGGACGACACCGATGCTCGGTGTCGTCCCGCTCGCCAGACAAGAAGGAGAAAGCCCCCAATGACACACCGCACTCTTCCCGTCACGGCGGGCATCCATCACGTCACGACCATCGCCTCGCTCGCGCAGCGCACGTACGACTTCCATGTCAACGTGCTTGGCCTGCGCGTCGTGAAGCGCACGGTGAACTTCGACGATCCGGGCACCTGGCATCTGTACTTCGGCGATGCCACCGGTGCACCGGGCACGCTGCTCACGCTCTTCCCCTACGAGAACGGGCGCCAGGGTCGCGTCGGCGAAGGACAGTTCTCCCGCGTCGCCTTTGCGGTGCCGCTGTCGTCGTTCGCGTTCTGGATCGAGCGCTTGCTGACGCGCGGCATCCGCGTGGAGGGGCCGTCGCTTCGCTTCGGTGACCGGATCCTCACCGTGCACGATCCGGATGGGCTGACCTACGAAATCGTGGGCACCGGATACGCGGCAGCGCTGCCGGGTTGGGACGGTGGCTCGGTGCCGGCGGTACACGCCATTCGCGGCCTGCATGGCGTGACGCTCCACGAGCCGGCGGCGGCCGACGGAGATCTGCTGCTCCGCGAGCTGTTCGGTTACAGCGCGTCCGCTACGGAGGGTGACACCACACGTTTCATTGCGGCCGGTGAACCCGGTCTCGGCAAGATCGTCGATCTGCGCCGCACCAGCGGGACGGAGCGCGGTACGGGCGGCGCCGGGACGGTGCATCATGTCGCCTTCCGTGCGGCCGATGATGCGGCACAGGCGCTGGTCCGTGAGGCCGTGGTGGCCAAGGGCCTCGGTGTGACGGAGTTCATCGATCGGCAGTACTTCCGCTCGATCTACTTCCGGACGCCGGGCGGCGCACTCTTCGAAGTGGCGACCGATCCGCCGGGCATGCTCGTCGATGAGCCGCTCGCGACGCTCGGCACGACCCTGCAACTGCCGCCGCAATACGAAATCCGGCGCGCCGCCATCGCCGCACAGTTGCCGGCGCTCGAGTCGGCGGAGGTGGCATGAAGATCGATCATTTCGCATACCGATTCCTCCCGGCCACCACGCCGGGCCTGCCGACGTTGGTGCTGCTCCACGGCACGGGCGGCAACGAGGATTCGCTTGGCGACCTCGGTGCTGAGGTAATGCCGGGTGCGGCGTGCCTCTCCCCGCGCGGGCTGGTGCTCGAACATGGGATGCCGCGATTCTTCCGGCGCTTCGCCGAAGGGCAGTTCGATCTCGAGGATCTGGCGTTTCGTACCTCGGAGCTGACCGCGTGGCTCGCGGTGGCGCTGGCGCACCATGGCGCGGCGGATGCGCCGATCGTCTTCGTCGGCTATTCGAATGGCGCGAACATGGCCGCAGCGCTGCTGATGGCGGGTATCCGAGCGGACGTGGCCGTGCTGCTTCGACCGATGTTCGTGCACCGTCCGGCACAGATTGCGCCGATGGCCGGGACGCGCGTGCTGATCTCGAGCGGCGCCCGGGACCGCATTACGCCGCCCGAGAGCGCCACGCAGCTCGCCGAGCTGCTCCGCGAGCATGGCGCAGCGGTGGAGCAGGTGATTTTCGAGGAGGCGGGCCACGATCTGCTGCGCGTGGACATCGAGCGGGCGACGCGGTGGCTGCGCGGTCTGACGGAGACCCAACGCCTCTCGCCGGGGTCGCGCTGATGGCGATGGACGACGTGCTCCGCGCCAATCTGCTCTCACCGATCACGCTGGCCTTCGTGCTCGGGATGATTGCGCGATTGGTCAAGAGCGAATTTGCCCTGCCCAAGGATGTCTATGCTGGGCTCTCGATCTACCTCCTCTTCGGCCTTGGTCTGAAGGGTGGCGTCGAGCTCGCCCATGCCGACGCGGCGGCGATCCGCTGGCCCGCCTTGGCGACGCTGCTCCTCGGCGTAGTCACGCCGGTGAGCGCCTATCTCGTGCTTCGGAAGCTCGGCCGTTTCACGATTGCGGACTCCGCCGGCATCGCCGCGCACTACGGCTCGGTCTCGGCGGTGACGTATCTCGCGGCGACGCAGTTCGCCAAGGCGGCAGGTGCGGAGCCGGAGGGGTTCCTGCCGACGCTGCTTGCGCTGCTGGAGACGCCGGGCATTACCATCGCGCTGGCCATCGGCGCCATCGGGACCGCCGGACCGCGGCGCATCGGCGAAGTGATGCACGAGGTGCTGACGGGCCGGACGATGGTGCTGCTGGCCGGCGGGCTGTGCATCGGCGCGCTCTCAGGCGAGCGCGGGTGGGAGATGGTCGGGCCGTTCTACGAATCGAAGGGCGCCATCTTCCGCGGGGCGCTCTGCCTCTTTCTGCTGGAGATGGGCGTGCTCGCCGGCGCCCGGCTCGGCGACCTGCGGAAGGTGGGGCCGTTTCTGCTTGCGTTCGGCATCCTGATGCCGGTGGTGCATGGGGCGCTCGGGGCATGGCTCGGTACGGTGGCGGGGCTCTCGGTCGGCGGGGCGACAGTACTCGCGGCGATGGCGGGGAGCGCCAGTTACATCGCGGCGCCGCCTGCGGTCCGCATGACGCTCCCCGATGCGAATCCGGCCTACTACCTCACCAGTGCGCTGGCGATCACCTTCCCGTTCAATATCCTGGCCGGGATTCCCCTCTACTACCAGATCGCCCGTGCACTCGCGGCGTGAACCGGAGTTCCGCATGACCCACGTCACCTGCCGTCTCGTCACCATCATCGCCGAGCCGGTGCTCGAGGATCGGCTGACGCGTGAGCTCGCATCGCTTGGCGCGCGCGGCTGGACGGTCACTGATAGCCGGGGCTCAGGGTCGCGGCAGCTCCGCGCGAGCGACGAAGGTGCCGGCATCCGGCTGGAAACGATCGTCAGCGAGGCCATCGCGGAGCAGATCGTGGCGCATGTCGCGGCACACTACTTCGCGAGCTATGCCGTGATCGCGTGGACGACGTCGGTCGATGTGGTTCGGGGCGAGAAATACGTCTAGCGCCGGACTGGCGGCACGAGGCCGGATGTGAAAAGGGGCGGCAACTCGCATCGAGTTGCCGCCCCTTCGCTTCACATCGCTCATCGCCTCACGGAAGGCGGATGCGCCCGGTACCGCCAAGGCCGTCGAGGCGACGGATCGTCACGCGGTACTCGACGCCACGCTCCAGTGTCGGCAGCGAGCCGGTCCGCACCACGTTCCCCAGCGAGTCGGGGCGGCTCCCGTAGACCAGCGGCGGGAGGAGGCCGTCGGCGCCCGGGGTCTCGAGGCGCCAGAGAACGGTGTTCTGGTCGCTCTGCGTGGTCAGCTGGATGAAGTTCATGTTGCCACCGGAGGAACTCCAGCCGATGAGCGGCACCCCCGTCTGGAGGTTCGCGAATTCGATGCCCAGCAGGGAACTCGTAGGATCGACGGTACCGCAGCCGAGCGTGGCAGCGAGGGCAAGCGGGGCGACAAGGCGGCGCAGCAGGGACGGCATAAGACGGCACTCCGGCGTAAACACGACAGCAGGGGAAGCGGAGTTTAATGGGAGGCCGCGGTGCGGGGCCACGGCCGACTTGCGCCGACCGGGGCTGAGTCGCATCTTTATGCATTATGCACACTTCACGCGGCATCGTCGCCCTCGCCTTCAGTGGCGGACTCGACACCAGCTATTGCGTCCCTGTCCTCGCCGAACAAGGCTGGACCGTCCACACCGTCTTCGTGAACACGGGTGGTACCTCGCTCGCCGAGCGCGAGGGCATTGCGCGGCAGGCGGCTGCGGTGGGTGCCGCGCAGCATCACGAGATCGACGCCCGCACCGATGTCTTCGATCGCTTCGTGCGTTTCCTGATTCAGGGCAATGTGCTGCGCGGCGAGGTCTACCCGCTCAGCGTCTCGGCCGAGCGCACGCAGCAGGCACTGTCGGTGATCGCGGCGGCCCGCGCCATCGGTGCGGTGGCCGTGGCGCACGGGTCCACTGGCGCCGGCAATGATCAGATCCGCTTCGATGTCGCGCTGCGCGTGCTGGCGCCCGAGCTCGAGATCGTCACGCCGATTCGCGAGGGCAATATCCAGCGCGAGACGTCGGTGGCGTATCTCGAGGCGCGCGGGCTGCCGGTGCCGGCCAAGGCGACGGCGTATTCGATCAACCGCGGCCTCTGGGGCACGACGTACGGTGGCGGGTGGACGCACGACACATGGGCTGGTCCGCCGAGCGAGCTGTTCGACCCGCCGGCCGACGCGCCGGCTGCGCGCGACATCGTGATCGGCTGGGAGCAGGGTGTGCCCGTGTCGATCGACGGCGAAGCGCTTGCCGGGGCCGAGTTGGTGGACCGACTCGGCGCCCTCTGCGAGAAGTACGGGATCGGCAATGCCATTCACGTCGGCGAGACGGCACTCGGCATCAAGGGCCGGATCGGCTTCGAAGCGGGCGCGGCGCTCGTGCTGATCAGCGCGCATCGCGAACTCGAGAAGCTGGTGCTCACCAAGTGGCAGACGTACTGGAAGGACACGCTGTCCAAGTTCTACGGTGATCGCCTGCACGAGGGCCACTACTTCGATCCGTCGCTGCGCGACATCGAGGCGATGATCACCTCCAGTCAGCAGCGCGTCACCGGTGAGACGCGGGCGCATCTGGTGGCAGGGCGCTGGGCCGTCACCGGATCGCGCAGCCCGTTCTCGATGATGGATCGCAGCATCGCCACGTACGGCGAGGACAACCGTCTGTGGACCGGTGAGGAGGCGAAGGCCTTCGCGCGTGTGTCCGCGATTCCCGAACTGTTGGCCATGAAGGCCGGCGAGAAGGGGGCGCAGTAGCATGGTCCGCACGACACGCGTGTCGCTGAACCGCATCGCATCATCGACGAAGAACGCCGCCCTCGCCGGCGACGTGATCGTCGGCGATGAAATCATTGCGCAGGAAGGGTATGTGCTGGCGGTCCGCATCCTGACCGACAAGTCGTCGTACAACACGATCGAGGATCTCTCGGGCCGCATGGTGTCGCTGCGCAAGGGCGACGTGCTGGCCGGCGTGCTCGGCACACGACGGGCGCTCCGCGGCTACGCGGGAGTAGTGCCGGAGACGCTCTCCGTGGGCGATACGATCGACGTCCTCAACTTGGGCGGCATTCTCGGCAAGTGCATCAGCCAGAACCCGGAGATCGGCCCGCCGTTTCAGGCCGAGGTGCTGGGCTCGGTGCTCGCCTTTCCCGAACTCGGCGACCGCGTGGGCCGGCCTGCGCATATCCGCGACCGCGGCGTGCCGATCGCCGATCGGCTCGAATCGCCGGTGCCGGTGGTGTACATCGTCGGCACCTGCATGAATGCGGGCAAGACAGTGGCCGCGACGGAGTTGGTGCGCGGGCTGGCCGCGAGCGGGCTCAGGGTGGCGGCCGCGAAGCTCACCGGTGTGTCCCTCATGCGCGACACGCTCTCGATGCTCGACGCCGGTGCGGTGTCGGCGCTGACGTTCAACGATACCGGCATCGCGAGCACGCATGCGGGCGTCACCGTCACGTCCACGAAGGGCATCTTCAACAAGCTCGCCAACATGAAGGGCAATCGCCCCGATGTGATCGTGGCCGAGCTGGGCGATGGCATCCTCGGCGAGTATGGCGTGCAGGACATTCTGCGTGATCCCGAACTCATGAGCGTCGGTGCGGCGTTCGTGATGGCCGCACCGGACCCGGTGGGCTGCTGGGGCGCGCATCGCCTCTTCACCGACCAGTTCAAGCTGCCGATCACCGTCATCACCGGGCCGGCCACCGACAACGACGTCGGGCGCGACTACGTGAAGGCCGCACTCGGTCTGCCGGCGCACAACGCGAAGCGCGACGCCGAAGGGCTCTGTCAGGTAGTGCTCGATGCGCTCGCGTCATTCGGCAAGTCGGCGCACGGCTGATGCAGGTTCTCGTGGTGGGTGCGGCCGGCTATGTCGGTGGCGAGCTGCTTCGTCTGCTGCGGCAGCATCCGTCGGTGACGTCGATCACCGCGACGAGCCGCAGCCAGGCGGGCAAGCGGATCGGCGAAGTGCATCCGCAGATGGGCGACGTCGAAGATGTCTTCAGCGGTGAGGATCCGGCGGTGCTCGCGGCGTCGCACGACGTGGTGTTTCTCTCGCTGGAACATGGCGAGTCGTCGAAGCTGGCGCGCGGCATTCTGGCGAGCGGGTCGGCGCTCGTGATCGACTTGGCGGCCGACTTCCGCACGCGGGATCCGGCATTGCACGAACAGTTCTACGGCGCGCACCCGGCACCGGATCTGGTGCCGCGATTCACGTACGGGCTGGCCGACGTGCTGGGCGAGGCGCTGCGTGGCGTCACCGCGATCGCCGCGCCGGGATGCTTTGCGACGGCGGCACAGTTGGCGCTGTATCCGATCGCCGAGCTGGCACCATCGTCGAAGCCGTCGCTCTTCGCCATCACGGGGTCGAGCGGCGCGGGGGTGCATCCCAAGCCGACGACGCATCATCCGGCACGTGCGCACAACCTGTTTGCCTATTCGGCGATGTCGCATCGGCATGAGGCCGAGGTGCTGGGGTCGTGGCGCGCATGGACCGGCCGGCCGGACGCGGCGGCGCGCCTCCTGACGCATTCGGGGCCGTTCGTTCGCGGTATTCATTTGACGATGCATGTGCGGCTCGATGGGATAGCCTCTGCGCATGAGGCGGCGGGCGCATATGCGCTGCGGTACGCGGGACGGCCGTTCGTGCGGGTGCTGTGCGCGCCGCCCGAACTCACGCATTGCGTCGGCACCAACATGGCGCTGATCCATGCCGTACCGTCAGAGGATGACACCGAACTGCAGGTGATGGTGGCGATGGACAATCTGGTGAAGGGCGCCGGCGGACAGGCCGTGCAGGCGATGAATCTCGCGCTGGGCCTGCCGGAGACGGCCGGGCTCGGTGGCGGAGGGATCTTCCCGTGCTGACCGCAACTGGAACGCTGCTGCCCGTGTACGCCCAGATGCCGGTGAAGCCGGTGTCGGGGCGCGGCAGCTGGATCATCGACGAGGACGGCGCGCGCTGGCTCGACGCGTATGCCGGTCATGCCGTGACGTCCACGGGGCATTGCCATCCGCATGTCGTCGCGGCGATCACCAGGCAGGCGGGCGAGCTGCTGTTCTACTCGGCACTCCTGCCGCATCCGTCGCGGGATCAGTTGGCACGGGATCTCGTCGCGATGCTGCCGGCGGGTCTCGACAAGGTCTTCTTCGCCAACTCCGGCGCCGAAGCGAACGAGAACCTGATGATGCTGGCACGCCGCCGGACGCAGCGCACGACCATCGTGGCGCTCGAGGGCGGGTGGCATGGGCGCACCATGGCGTGTCAGGCCGTGACCGACGGCCCGAAGTATGTCAAGAATGCGGCACTCGCCGGCATGCCGCTGGCGCCGCGAGTCCCGTTCAACGACATCGCGGCCCTCGAGGCGGCGCTGACGTCGGACGTGGCCGCGCTGCTGATCGAGCCGGTGCAGGGCGTGGCGGGTGCGCGCGATGTCTCACGCGAGTTTCTCGAAGCCGCGCGCCGTCTCTGCACCGAGCGGGGCACCGCGCTGCTCTTTGATGAAGTGCAGAGCGGGATAGGCCGTTGCGGGGCGTTCACGGCAGCGCAACTGTACGGTGTCACGCCGGACGGCATGTCGCTCGCCAAGGGTCTCGCATCGGGCGTGCCGATCGGATGCACCGTAGTGAACGAGTGGCTGTCCGAAGGGATCCAGATCGGTGATCTGGGCAGCACCTTCGGCGGCGGGCCGCTTGCCTGCGCGGCGGCGATCGCGACGCTCGAGGTGGTGCGGGGCGAGGATCTCTCGTCGCATGCCGGCCGCATCGGTGCACAACTGCGGGCGGGCATCGCCGGGCTGCCCGGCGTCACACGTCTGCAGGGGCATGGCCTCTTCATCGGCATCGTGACCGAGCAGCCCGCCAAGCAGGTACAGCAGGCGCTCTTCGCCGAGAAGGTGCTGACCGGCACCTCGGACGATCCGCACGTGCTGCGGCTCCTGCCGCCGCTCAACTTCTCGTCGGACGAGGCAGATCTGGTGATCGCGGCGCTCGCCCGAGTGCTCGCCGCGTGAGTGAGGCGCCTCGCCGGCTGCAGATCGCCGGACCTGCGGGCACGCTCTCGGTGCTCGCCGGTGGGGTGGGGGCGACGGCGGTGGTGCTGGTGCACGGGCTGGCCGGCACCTCGATCTGGTGGGACGCGACGCTGGCGCATCTGGCGTCGCGGCATCGCGTCATCGCCTACGATCTGCGCGGCCATGGTGGGTCCGCAGCGCCGGCGGACGAGGCATACGGGCTGGAGGCCCACACCGAGGATCTGCTGGCGGTGCTGGATCAGTTGCAGATCGACCGCGTGGTGCTGGTGGGACACAGCTTCGGCGCGACGGTGGTGATGCATGCGCTGGCGTCGCTGCCGACGGCGCGTGTGGCCGGTGTCGTGCTGGTGGATGCGGCTGGCGACTTCTCGCGTGCGCCGGTCGGGGCAATCGAGCAGTTCATCGGTGCCCTGCACTCGGAGATGTACGCGGAACTGGTGGCGGACGCCTTCACCGAAAACCTGGGCCGTGCCACCGATGCGACGAAATCGCTGGTGCTCGCGGGCGTGGAGCGCACCGCGCCCGCGGCAATGCAGGGATGCTACACGGCGCTGCTCCGCTGGGACCCGGGCGCGGCGCTGCAGGCGTGGCAGGGACCACTGCTTCTCGTCGGGGACGCGGGCAACGAATCGGACTACGCGCTGCATGCGCAGCATCGGCATCGGCCGATGCATCTGGTGCGCGATGCGAGTCACTGGCTGCATCTGGATCAACCGGCCGTCTTCCGGGCGGCACTCGACGACTTCCTCGGGGCGCTCGGCGCCTCGGACGTGTAAGGGGACAGCGTGACGAAGCGCGACTTTCTGGCGATGGAAGACTGGGGCACCGACGACGTGCGCCACCTGTTGGACCTCGCCGAGCGCGTGAAG
>Ga0163144_10015415_pt1 | contig 15767 bp, 28 predicted proteins | sample OliLak19BULKMAT1_FD_123175 | JGI IMG/M metagenome (GOLD analysis project Ga0163144, IMG submission 123175) | Freshwater microbial mat bacterial communities from Lake Vanda, McMurdo Dry Valleys, Antarctica - Oligotrophic Lake LV.19.BULKMAT1 | ecosystem: Environmental > Aquatic > Freshwater >...
ACGACGTTGTCGAGACGACGCTCGAGCAGCGACAGCAGGTTCTCGCCGGTGACGCCCTTCATGCGTGCGGCCCGGTAGTAGTAGCCACGGAACTGCTTCTCGAGCAGGCCGTACATGCGCTTGACCTTCTGCTTCTCGCGCAACTGCTGGCCGTAGTCCGAGGGTCGCTTCTTGCGACCTTGGCCGTGCTGGCCAGCGGGATACGGGCGGCGCTCGTACGCGCACTTCTGCGAGAAGCAGCGATCACCCTTGAGGAACAACTGCACGTCTTCACGACGGCAGAGACGACACACAGGTCCGGTATAGCGAGCCATGGCTTCTCACACCCTCCGACGCTTCGGTGGGCGACATCCGTTATGGGGAATCGGGGTGACGTCTTTGATCGAGGTGACGCGCAGACCAGCGGACTGGATCCCGCGCAGCGCCGACTCGCGACCGGCACCAGGGCCGCTGATGCGAATCGAGCACGTGTGCACGCCGTGGTCGGCGGCCTTGCGCGCGGCGTCGTCGGCCGCGAGCTGAGCGGCGAACGGCGTCGACTTGCGCGAGCCCTTGAAGCCGCGCACGCCGGCCGACGCCCACGAGATCACGTTGCCGTTGACGTCGGTCACGCTGACGACCGTGTTGTTGAACGTCGACCGGATGTGGACGATCGCGGTCGAGATGTTCTTCTTGACCCGCTTCTTCTGGGACTTCTGCGGAGCTGTGGTCGCCATGGTCTAAACTCGCTTCTTCTGCGTGATGGTCGCGCGCTTGGGGCCCTTGCGCGTGCGCGCGTTGGTGTGGGTCCGCTGGCCGCGGACCGGCAGACCACGGCGATGACGGAGGCCGCGATAGCAGCCGAGATCCATCAGTCGCTTGATGCTCATCTGCACGTCGCGTCGGAGGTCGCCTTCGACCTTGTACGCCGTCTCGATGACGTGACGGATCGCGCTCACCTGCTCGTCGGTCAGATCGTCGGTGCGGACCGACGGACCGACGCCCGACTTCTCGAGGATCTTCGACGCGGTCACCTTGCCCACGCCGTAGATGTACGTGAGCGCCACTTCGATCCGCTTGTTACGCGGAAGGTCGATACCTGCGATGCGTGCCATCGACTAACCCTGCCTCTGCTTGTGCTTGGGGTTCTCGCAGATGATCCGAATGATGCCTTTGCGGCGGATCACCTTGCACTTCTCACAGATCTTCTTGACGCTGGCTCGGACTTTCATGACGTGCTTTCGTCTCGCGGATTACGGGGCGGGCTTGCGGGAGCTCGATGTGGGATCGAGCGGGTGGGAGCTCTGAGGACCGAGGATGGTGCCTCGGGCGGGGTCGAGCGAAGCGCGTCGCAGGGTGACGCGCATGCCGACGTTGATGGGGATGCCGAGTCGTTTGGCTTCGGTGCCAAGGCCAGCGATGATGGTGGTGTCGTCGTCGAGCCTGAGGCGGAAGAGTCGAGAAGGAAGCTCGGCGATGACAAGGGCGCCGAGCAGTCCGGCCGTGGTGCCAGATGAAGTGGGCACGAGGGGTGGGACCTCCGAAGAGGCGCGGATAGTAGGGGCGTGGGCCCCGGAAGTCCAGGTGAGAAACCGCTGTGAGCTGACCGTCACAGCACCGCGAGGATCCGCGCGAAGACCTCTTCCGGGTCCCCCACGCCATCCACCGCGACGACGATCCCACGGCTCTGATACCGCGCGATCACCGGCCGAGTCTCCGTCTCGAACTTGCCGAGCCGCGCCTGCACCTTGTCCGGCATATCGTCGCTGCGCTGGTACAGCGGCTCGCCCGTCACGTCGCAGATGCCCTCGACCACAGGCGGGCTGTACTTCACGTGATAGACGTGGCCGCTGGTCGACATGCGCCGCCCCGTGATGCGCTCTTCGATGAGCGCGAACGGGACCTGGATGTCGATGACCTTGTCGATCGCGACCGCGGCATCGAGCGCCTCGGCCTGCGGCACCGTGCGCGGGAAGCCATCGAGGATGAAGCCCTTGCTGGCCGCCGGCTGATCGAGCGCCTCTCGCAGCACATCGATGACGAGCGCGTCGGGCACGAGCCCGCCCTCGTCCATGAAGCTCTTCGCGCGCTTGCCGAGATCGGTGCCCGCCGCCACTGCAGCACGCAACAGATCGCCGGTGCTGATGTGCGCGAGGCCGAGCTGCTCCTGCAGCCGCTTCGCCTGCGTGCCTTTGCCCGACCCCGGCGCGCCGATGAGGATCAATGCCTTGCGCTCGCTCATGCCCAATCCTGAAGATGGCTACCCTTTGCGGCCGCGGATGCGCGGCCCCTTGGGCCCCGCGAAGCCTTCGTACGATCGCGTCACCAAGTGGCTCTCGATCTGCTGCGCCGTGTCGAGCGCGACGCCGACGACGATGAGCAGCGACGTACCACCGTAGTAGAACGGCACGTCGAACTTGCTCTGCAGGAACTGCGGCAAGATGCAGACCGCCGAGATGTACCAGGCGCCGACGAACGTCAGGCGGCTGAGCACGAAGTCGATGTACTCCGCGGTCCGCTTGCCGGGGCGGATGCCGGGGATCGACGCGTTCTGCTTCTTCAGGCTGTCGGCGACGTCGGTCGGGTTGAACTGGATCGCCGTGTAGAAGTAGCAGAAGAAGATGATGAGCCCGACGTACACCGTGATGTACAGCCAGCCGTCGTAGCGCAGCGCGCCCGAGAGCTGCTGCAGCCACTCGTTTTGCGTCATGCCGGCGATCTGGTTCGGGAACATCAGGATCGACGAAGCAAAAATCGGCGGGATGACGCCGGCGGAGTTGATGCGCAGCGGCAGGTAGTTCGCGTTGCCGCCGAACATGCGCCGACCGACGACGCGTTTGGCGTACTGCACCTGCACGCGCCTCTGGCCGCGCTCCATCACGATGACGAAGGCGATCACGGCGATCGCCATCGCGAAGAGCACCGCGAGCGTCATCGGCCCGAAGTTGTCCGGATCGTCCTGCGTCTTTTGGATGAGCTGATAGATCGCGAGCGGCAGGTTCGCGATGATGCCGGCGAAGATGATGAGCGAGATGCCATTGCCGATGCCGCGCTCGGTGATCTGCTCGCCGAGCCACATCAGGAAGACGGTGCCGCCGGTCAGCGTCAGCACCGTCATCACCTCGAAGCCGAGACCGGGCTCGAGGACGAGCTGCTGGCCGGCCGTGTTCTGCGACTCGAGCCAGCTCGCCATGAAGTAGCCCTGCACGAGCGCGAGGCCAACGGTGCCGTAGCGACTGTACTGGTTGATCTTGCGCCGGCCGGTCTCGCCCTCTTTGCTCAGCTGCTCGAGACGGGGCACGACCACCGTCATGAGCTGCATGATGATGCTCGCGCTGATGTACGGCATGATGCCGAGCGCGAACACGGACAGCTGCTCGAGCGCACCGCCCGAGAACATGCTGAAGTAGTCGAGAAAGCCGCCCTGATCCTGGTTCACGATGTCCGACATCACCCTGCGGTCGACGCCGGGCACGGCGATGTAGACCCCGAGGCGGTAGACGGCGAGCATCGCCAACGTGAACCCGAGGCGCTTGCGCAGCTCGGGGAGCTTGAAGATGTTGACGATGACGCTCATGGACAGCGGCCGTAGAAGGACGAGGGGCCCCTCGCGGGGCAGCGAACATACCTTAGGTCGGCGGGCGTCGCATCTGACGCGGTCGTGGTTCGCGGCGATGGTCCTGGGATCGGTTCTCGGGCGGCTGGTGGGGTGTACCGAGCCGGATGGCGGTCACGCCCGGCCGGCGCACCCGCCCGAAGTGGCTGCGGACCACGCGCCCGCGCCCGCGACCGCGCCGCAGGTACAGGTCACGGCGCCGCAGGTCGATGCCGCGGTGTTCGATCGCTACCCGTCCCTCGCCTTCTATCCGGCCGTCGGACCCGAGCTCGTGGCCGCGCTCACACGGCCCGACGGGCCGCGCGAGATCCTCGAGGCGCTCGCGGTGACGCTCGCGCCGTGGCGGTGGCCGTCGGCGAGCGACTGGGATCGGTCGGGCTTCATCGATCTCGACGCGGACACGCCCGGGTTCGTGACGCGGACGTATGGGCGGTCGGTGTCGCAGCCGACGGGTCGTCATGATCTCGGCTGCGCGGGCGGATTCGTCGAGGGCGTGCGGATGATCCTCGCGCCGCGGCTCGGCATCGAAGAGCTCGAGCACTGCGCCGCGGAGACGATCGCGATCGAAGGTGGACCGCCACGCTGCGATCACGAGCGCGAGTTCGGAAGGATCGCGCTCGCGAGCGTCGCCCGCGCGCTGCCGAAGGAGCGATTGGTGGATGGAACGACGCTCGTCGAGCTGCGCGCCGACGAGAGCACGTACGCGATGCTCGCGAAGTCCGATGCGATGCACCTGTGCACGGTTTCGCATCGCGCAGCGCTGCGCGGGCGCCACCGCTACTTTCACCACATGCTCGTCGCGCTCGGCGAGAGGGATGGGCTCTGGGTCTTCGACACGACCGGCGTCCGCGGCGTCGCGATCGAGAACATGGACGTCGACCGCTTCACCCGCTACTGCACGAAGCTGCTCGGCAGCAACCGCGAGTATGGGTATGTCGCGGACACGGCGAGGCTGACGTGCGTCGCGGTGCGGCGATGATGCACGCGGGTCAATGGTCATCACTTCACACTTCTCACTTCACCCGCCCAGCTCGACGACGGCGTCGCGGGCATGTTGGGCAATCGGAGCCCCGAGGTGAACGTCAGCACGCACGACCCGCGGTGGCCCGCGGTTCGACGACCGCTTCCACGCGCGCGCTCGCGACTCCACTCGAGGTCCGTCGCGGGCTGTGCTACGTGCTGCAGAACTTCCGCAAGCACGAGGCACAGCGCGGAAATGCGACCGCAGCGTGCTGGATCGATCCGTGTAGCTCCGGACGTGCGTTCGACGGCTGGCGCGAGCGGCCGCGGATCGCCCACGCCCGGGCGCGAAGCGTGCGATGAACTGGCGACGCTGATAGACTGAGCCGGTGGGTGGATCGCGGTTGTGGTGGTACGCGGCGGTCGCAACGCTGGCAGGCTGCACCTCTGCTTCGTCCGTAGCCGGCGACGACGTGTCGACGGACGTGAGCAGCTCGTCATCCACCACGACGTCGACCGGATCCTACGATGGCGACACGGACGACGGTTGGCCGGATCCATGGGACCCGTCCTGCGATCCCCGCGTCGCTGCCGAGGCCTTCGCCGTCGATGGCATGCGGCGCGCGTGGGTAGGTCAGCTGATACACGTCCCGATCTGCGGACCGGTCGGTGCACCCCACGCCTACGGCCAGATCGACCTCGTCTCCGACAATGGCGAGCTCGAACCCGACGCGAAGCCGCCGGCGTGGAGCTCCGGCGACTTCGTCATGATCGCGAATGCTTCTCATGTCGCGGCCGTGGGTGTCGATCTGTGGCTGTACACCACCGCCGGTGCGCTGGCGAACCGACAAGGGATTTTCGGCACGCCACGAGCTGTTGCTGTCGCGAGCGACGGAACGACGTACACCTCGCTCTCGTCGGCCGATGGTCCGCAGATCCAACGCGATTCCGTCGGCGAAGAGTCGTTCTTCGTCAGCCTCGACGATGTGCGCGCCGACTTCGTCGCCGCGCTCGAATCGGGAGTCGTCACCGCGTCACGAGATTCGACCGTCTTACGCGCGTACGAACGGGACGGAGCTCCATCGTGGACGATCGAAATCTCGCCGTCGCAGCGGGTGGCCACGATGGCCGCGGATGGAGTCGGCACCGTCTACGTCGCCATCCTCACGTTCGGAGAGGCAGACGCGGAGCTGCACCGCGTGATGCCCGACGGCGCGATCGATTCCTCGTTCTTCCATGCGCGTGGACATCGTCGCTGACAGTGTCTGGTACACGACCGAGTCGCACGACCTCGTGCGGTGCGATTCCGACGGTACCGAACGATGGCGAACCCGCGTGGGACTCGATGCGGGCTGAACGAAGATCGCCGAATCAAGTCAGCCGCCACGCGATCGTCTCGCTCGCGCGCAGCGGCACCAGCTGGCCGCCGGCGAGCGGATAGCTCGGCGGCACGCTCCACGATTCGCGCTCGAGCACGATCGTCTCGCTCGCGATCGGCAAGCCGTACCGAGAACTCCAACCACGCTCCGTCCGCGCCTTGCAGAGCACCCACGCTTGGCCGGCGCGCAGCTCGGCCACCGGCCCGCGTGCGGGCCAAGGCCGGCCCGCGTACGGGCCACCACGATCCCGCATCGCCGGCATCTTCGCGAAACGACACGCGCGCAGCATCGGCACGCCCCGCGCACTCGTCTCGCGCATATCGCTCGGACACACCCGTGGCGATCGGCACGGGGCCCAGCCATCTCCCGCGACGCGCCCGGGCGACGAAGCGCACCAGACGCACGAGGTGAGCCACGCGCTCGGTCGTGGTCTGCGATAGCGCTCGACGGATCAGGTCGAGGTCCTGCGGCTCGTGCTCGAGACCGGGGAAATCCGCCCGCCCGGAATCCGTGCTCACGCGAACAAGCGTGCCGTGGGGCGAGGCTGTGCGCCCGTCGGCCCCGCAGACGCAACACTGACCCGCAATTGCACGAGGCCGAGCCCGCTTCTCGCGGACCCGGCCCCACTCGCACACCCGAAGGCGAGAGCTCTACTCCGCCGCCGCGGCTTCGCCGAGCAGCTCGACGCTGCCGCCGACCGCCTCGATCTTGCTCTTCGCGGTCTCGCTGCAGCGGTCCACCCGGCACTTCACCGCCGTGGTGATCTCGCCGGTGCCGAGCAGCTTGATGTGCTTCGCGCGCTTGGGCACCAGGCCCTTGCTGTGCAGCGCTGCGAGCGTGACTTCCTCGCCGGCCGCGAACTGGCCCTCGATGAGCCGCAGGTTCACGCCGTGGTACTCGACGCGAAAGATGTTCACAAAGCCGCGCTTGGGCACGCGGCGATGGATCGGGTTCTGACCGCCCTCGAAGCCCGGACGCGTCGGCTGACGCCGCGCCATCTGGCCCTTCATGCCGCGACCCGACGTCTTGCCCTTACCGGAGCCGATGCCACGGCCGACCCGCTTCATCTTGTGGCGCGCGCCCTTGGGGGGCTTGAGCGTATGGAGTGTGGTGCCCATCGTGAAATCCTCTAGTCCGCCGGCTCGACGGAAACGAGATGTTGCACCTTGCGAATCATCCCGCGAATCGACTCGTTGTCGGGATGCACCTTGGTGCTGTTGAGCTTGTTGAGCCCGAGGCCCTTGACCGTGCGCTTTTGCGTCTCGGCGCGATCGATCGGGCTGCGGACCAGAGTGACCTTCAGTCGAAGTGCCATGACGCCTCTAGCCTTCCGCCATCTGGGCGACGGTCATGCCGCGCTTGAGGGCGACCTGCTCCGGGCTGCGGAGTTGACGGAGCGCTTCCATCGTCGCGTGGATGACGTTGAGCGGGTTGTTGCTGCCGATGCACTTGCTGAGCACATCGTGGATCCCCGCGCACTCGACCACCGCGCGCACCGGGCCACCGGCGATGACGCCCGTGCCCGGGCTCGCGGGACGAAGCAGCACCTGACCGGCGCCGTGGTTGCCGATCACGTCGTGCGGGATCGTCGTGCCGGTCAGCGGCACCTCGAACAGATTGCGTCGCGCGTAGTCGGTCGCCTTGCGGATCGCCTCGGGAACCTCGCGGGCCTTGCCGTACCCCATGCCCACCTTGCCGTGCTCGTCGCCGACGACGACCACCGCAGTGAACGAGAAGTTGCGACCGCCTTTGACGACCTTCGCGACGCGGTTGATGAACACGACGCGGTCGACGAGGTCGCTACCAGCCTCGCCGTCGTCGCTGTTGTTGCCGCGACGGTTGTCGGAATCTCTGCGCGAATGAGCCATGCCTAGAACTCCAGACCTGCATCACGCGCCGCAGCGGCCAATGCGCTGACGCGACCGTGATACGCGTAACCGTTGCGGTCGAACACGACCTTGGTGATGCCTTTGCCCTTGCACGCCTCGGCGATCGCGGTGCCGATCACCTTCGCTTCGCCGGTCTTGTCCTGACCGTCGAGCTTCGCCTTGACCTCTTTGCTGAGCGTCGAGACGGCGACCAGCGACGTCGACTGCGAGTCGTCGATGACCTGGGCGTAAATGTGCTTGTTGCTGCGGAACACGGTGAGGCGCGGACGCTCCGGCGTACCGGTGACGCGAATGCGAACCCGGGCCTTGCGGCGCTCTCGTTGCTCGATTGCCTTGTTCGTCATGACGTCCGTCCTACTTCTTGCCGCGCTTACCCTCTTTGCGGAGGATGACTTCTTCGGCGTACTTCACACCCTTGCCCTTGTACGGCTCCGGTGGGCGAAAGTCGCGGATGTCCGAGGCGCACTGGCCGAGCGCCACGCGATCGGAACCCGACAGGATCACCTTGTTGTCCTTGGTGACCTCGGCCTTCACGCCGTCGGGCAGCGGGTAGCTGACGCCGTGCGAGTAGCCGAGCGTCAGCTCGAGGACCTGGCCCTTGACCGCGGCGCGATAGCCGACGCCGATGATCTCGAGCTCGCGGGTGAACCCCGTCGACACACCGACGATCAGGTTCGCCACGCGGGCGCGGACCATGCCGTGCATCGCCCGATGGCGGTTGTCGTTCGCGGCGCGCGTGAAGGTGAGCTGGCCGTCGGCCTGCTCCATTTTCACGCCGTCGGGCATCTCGAAGGTCAGTGTGCCCTTGGGGCCCTTGGCCGACACCGTACGCCCCGAGGTCGTCAGGGTGACGCCCTTGGGCACGGCGACGGCAGCATTTCCGATTCGACTCATTGGCGGTACCTCTTCGATGCTGCGGTTACCAGATGCTGCACATCAGCTCGCCGCCGACACCGGCCTTGCGAGCGGCCCGGTCGGTCATGATGCCGCGACTCGTGGAGACGATGAGAATGCCGAGGCCGTTGCGGACCTTCGGAATTTCTTTGCCTGCGGAGTAGCGGCGCTGGCCCGGTCGGCTGATGCGCTGGATGCCTTCGATGGCCGACTGGCCTTCGTGCCAGCGCAGCTTGATCTCGATCGCGCCCTGGGGACCTTCGTCCTTCCAAGCGGCGTCCTCGATGTAGCCCTCGTCTTTGAGGATCTGGGCGAGCCGCAGCTTGAGCTTGCTACCGGGCATGGTCAGCGTGCGGTGGTTCGCAGAAACCGCGTTGCGGATCCGCGAGAGCATATCGGCAATGGGATCGGTCATGGACATGGTCGAACCCTCCTGGTCAGGCGGCGCGGAACGGAACGCCGAGGTGGGAGAGCAGCGCGCGACCTTCGTCGTCGGTTCGTGCGCTGGTGTGGATGCAGACGTTCATGCCGGGCACCTTCTCGAGCTTGTCGATGTCGACCTCGGGGAAGATGAGCAGCTCTTTGATGCCCATCGTGTAGTTGCCACGGCCGTCGAAGCCCTTGCGGCTGAGCCCGCGGAAGTCGCGGGTTCGTGGGAGCGCGATCGAAATGAAGCGATCGAAGAACTCCCACATGCGGAGGCCTCGAAGCGTGACCATGCAACCGATCTTCTGCCCTTCGCGGAGCTTGAAGGTCGCGATCGACTTGCGTGCGCGGGTCACCACCGGTCGCTGACCGGAGATGTTGCCGAGCGCCTCGAAGGCCTGCTCGAGCAGCTTCGGGATGCGCAGGGCTTCGCCGAGCCCGATGTTGAGCGTGATCTTCTGCAGCTTGGGAATCTGCATCGAGTTCGCGTAGTCGAACTCCTTCGCGAGCGTCGGCCGCACCGCTTCGCGGTACTTCACGAGGATGCGCGGGGGTCCCTCGCCGGACGGTCGCTTGTCGGCGACGTCCATCGGGTTCTTGAACTTGAAGGCGAACCCGGCGTCCGTCTTCTTCTTGACGGGCGCACCCGCACCTGATGCTTTCGCTTTCGCTTTTGCCTCGGCCATGGTGCCTGCTCCTACCGATCGATCTGCTCACCCGACTTGACCGCCACGCGAACGTGACGCCCATCGGCGAGGACGGAGATGCGAACGCGGGTCGGCTCGCCCGACTTCGGGTCGGCCAGCATCACGTTGCTCAGGTGAATCGGGTACTCGCGCTTCACCCGGCCGCCTTGCGGATTGGCCTGGTTCGGCTTGATGTGCTTGGTGCGGATGTTGATGCCCTCGACGACGACGCGGTCGTCCTTGGGCACCACCCGCATCACCTTGCCGCGTGCGCCCTTTTGCTTGCCTGCGATCACCACGACGGTGTCACCTTGACGTACGCGTGCCATCACAGCACCTCCGGCGCGAGGCTGATGATCTTGAGGAACTTCTTCGCCCGCAGCTCGCGCGCGACGGGTCCGAAGATGCGCGTACCGATCGGCTGCTTCTGAGCATCGATGAGCACGGCGCTGTTGGTGTCGAAGCGGATGACGCTGCCGTCGGGGCGACGAAGGCCCTTTTTGCAGCGCACCACGACGGCCTTCATGATCGAGCCGCGCTTCACCTTGCTGTTGGGCAGGGCGTCGCGAATCGAGACGACGATGATGTCGCCGACCGAGGCGTAGCGGCGCTTGGAGCCGCCGAGCACCTTGATGCAGAAGACACGACGGGCGCCCGAGTTGTCGGCGACGTCGAGAACGGATTCGATTTGGATCATACCGCCTCGGCCTTCTCCAGCACTTGTTGGAGCCGCCACCGCTTGTCGCGCGAGATCGGACGACACTCGACGATCATCACGCGATCGCCGATGTTCGCCTCGTTGCGCTCATCGTGGGCCTTGTACTTCTTCCGCTCGACGACGTACTTCTTGTACTTCGTGTGGCGGTAGCGACGGGTGACCTGCACAATGCAGGTCTTGTCCATCTTGCTCGACACGACCGTACCCTCGAGATGCCGCTTGCGGCGCTCGGCTGTGGTAGCGCCCTCGGCCTCGACCTGGGGGCCACTCGGAGTCGTTGCGGTGCTCATGCTGCTCCCTGTGTGAGACCCAGCGTGCGCTCGCTCTGGATCGTCTTGATGCGAGCAATGTCGCGCTTGATGTTGCCGAGCTGAGAGCTGTTGCGCATGCGCTGGGTCGCGCGGGCGATGCTCAGCTTGACGAGTTGGTCGCGCAGGCCCTTCTCCAGCGCGATGAGTTCTTCGTCGTTCTTGTCGCGAATCTCGGAGGATTTCACAGCGCAGCCTCCCGCTTGATGACGCGAGTGTTGACGGGGAGCTTGTGGTGCGCGCGATGGAACGCCTCGCGCGAGAGTTCCTCGGTGATGCCCTCGAGCTCGAAAAGGACGCGACCCGGGCGGACGACGGCAACCCAGAACTCCGGGCCGCCTTTGCCCTTACCCATGCGAGTCTCGGCGGGCTTCTTCGACACCGGCTTGTCGGGGAAGACACGCACGTAGAGCTTGCCGCCGCGCTTGATGTGGCGGTTGATGGCGACGCGAGCGGCCTCGATCTGACGCGCGGTCAGCCAGCCGCACTGCGTCGCCTGCAGCCCGAAATCGCCGAAGTCGACCGAGTCGCCGCCCTTCGCCCGACCGGCCATGCGGCCCTTGAAGACCTTGCGGAATTTGACGCGTGATGGAGTCAGCATGCCAAGAACCTTTAGAGACTCTCACCTGTCTCGCGGCTGGGGGTGCGGGAAGCGATCGAGCTGACCGCCTCCACCTTGGCGGTGGTCGTAGACCTCGCCCTTGAAGATCCAGCACTTCACGCCGATGGAGCCCGCCTTGGTGCGGGCCTCGGTGAAGCCGTAGTCGATGTCGGCGCGCAGCGTGTGGAGCGGAACGCGACCCTCGCGATACCACTCGCGACGGCACATCTCGCCGCCGCCGAGGCGGCCGGCTGCGTTGACGCGGATGCCCTTCGCGCCGAACTTGATCGCCGTCTGCATTGCACGCTTGAGCGCACGACGGAACGCGATGCGACGCTCGAGCTGCTGGGCGATGTTCTCGGCCACGAGTTGCGCGTTGACCTCGGCCTTGCGCACCTCCTGGATGTTGATGAACACCTCGGACTGCGTCAGCTTCTGGACGTCCTTCTTGAGCTGCTCGACGCCCGCGCCGCGCTTACCGATGATGATCCCCGGGCGCGCGGAGAAGATGTTGATCTTCACCTTGTTGGCGGCGCGCTCGATGGTGATCTCGGAGATGCTCGCGGCGAAGAGCTTGTTCTTGAGGTGGCGGCGCAGGCGCAGATCCTCGTGCAGCCACTGGCGATAGCGCTGACTCTCGAACCACTTGGAGTTCCAGGTCTTGCAGACCCCGATGCGGAACCCGATCGGATGTGTTTTCTGACCCATGCGAAACTGTCCTCACTCGTGCGCGCCGTCAGACGGCGACGGCCTCGGCGACCTCCACGAATACGTGGCTGGTCTTCTTGTTGATTCGGTTGGCGCGGCCCATCGCGCGGGGACGCCAGCGCTTGAGCGTGGGGCCCTGATCGACCAGGACGGTGCGCACGACGAGGGCATCCACGTCGGAGTTGCCCTTGTCTTCGGCGTTCGCGACGGCGGACACGAGCAGCTTGAAGAACTCGCGGCTGCCCGACTTGTTCATGAACCGCAGGGCGTTGATAGCTCGGGTCACGGGCATGCCACGGAGCATCTTCGCGAGCACCCGCAGCTTGCGGGGCGCGATGCGGCAGTGGGAAAGGCGTGCGGTGGACATCAGCGATCGCCCTTTTTGGCCTTGCGGTCGGCCGCGTGGCCACGAAACGTGCGGGTCGGCGCGAACTCGCCGAGCTTGTGACCGACCATGTTCTCCGTCACGTAGACCGGGATGAACTTGTTGCCGTTGTGGACCATCAGGTTGGCGCCGACGAACGTCGGCAAGATGGTCGAGCGTCGCGACCAGGTCTTGATCGCGCGACGCTGCTTCTCTCCAGCGGTCGCTTCCACCTTCGTGATGAGGTGGTCGTCGACGAACGGGCCTTTGCGTACCGAGCGTGGCATGGTGACGAATCCTTACTTGGCGCGGCGGGAGACGCGGAACACGTCGGTCCGCTTGTTGTTGCGCGTTCGCAGGCCCTTGGTCTGGGTGCCCCACGGCGAGCGCGGGTGACCACCACCGGACGTACGGCCTTCGCCGCCGCCCATCGGGTGATCGACCGGGTTCATGGTGACGCCGCGGTTGTGCGGACGCCGACCGAGCCAGCGCGTGCGGCCGGCCTTGCCGATGCTGATGTGGCTGTGCTCGCTGTTGCTCAGCGTGCCGATCGTCGCGTGGCAGTCGGCGTGGATGCGCCGCAGCTCGCCCGAGGGCAGACGAACGAGCGCCCAGTCACCCTCGCGCGCCATGAGGCGAGCGACACCGCCGGCCGAGCGCACGAGCTGACCACCGCGGCCGACCTTGAGCTCCACGTTGTGGATCTCGGTGCCCGCCGGGACCACGCGCAGCGGCAACGAGTTGCCCGGCGTAATGTCGGCTTTGGTCGCGGCGACGATCTGCTGACCCACTGTGAGGCCGGCCGGCGCGAGGATGTAGCGCTTCTCGCCGTCGGCGTAGTTGATGAGCGCGATGCGAGCCGTGCGGTTCGGATCGTACTCGATCGTCGCGACCTTGCCTGGCACGCCGTACTTGTCGCGCTTGAAGTCGATCTGACGATAGAGGCGCTTATGACCACCGCCGCGGAAGCGCGAGGTGATGCGGCCGCCGTTGTTGCGACCCTGGCTGCGGTGCCGGAAGCCGGTGAGGGCCTTGTGCGGCGTCTCGGAGGTGACGTCGGCCTTGTCGCTGACGGACATGGTCCGGCGACCCGGCGATGTCGGCTTGTACTTTTTGATCCCCATGACGTCAGCTCTCCTCGCCGTAGAGGTCGATGGAATCCTCGGGGTGCAGCGTCACGATCGCCTTTTTCCACGACGGCTTACGGCCGTAGTAGCGACCGACGCGACGCAGATCCGAACGGACCACCTGCGTGCGAACCGCGAGCGCGCGCACGCCGAACACCATCTCGACGGCCGCTCGGATCGCGATCTTGTTCGCGTCCTTGTGGACCTCGAACACGTACTGGTTGTTCGCGGCAACGAGATCGTTGCTCTTCTCCGTCACGATCGGACGCACGATGATTTGGTGTGGCGTGATCATGATGCGGTTCCTGCTGCGGTGCGCGTGGGCAACGTCTTCACCAGGCGCGCCTCGAGCTCGCGCATCACGCCTTCGGCGATCACGAGCTTGGGATAGCGCAGGATGTCGTAGACGTTGAGACCGCGGACATCGAGGAAGTCCGAGAGCGCGAGGTTGGCCGCCGTGCGACGCAGCCACGTGTTGTCGCCGCTGTCGACGAGCAGCGCCCGCGGGGCCTTGATCGCCTCGAGGCCCTTCGCGAGCAGCTTGGTCTTCGGCGCATCCGCGGTGAACTCCTTCACCACCAGCAAGTCGCCGGCCTTCGCCCGCAGCGACAGCACCGAGCGCAGCGCGCCCGCCATCGCCTTCTTGTTCACGTGCAAGATATACAGATGCGGCACCGGACCGTGCACGCGACCGCCCTTGGGGAAGAGGTTGGTGCGCTTGCTGCCGTGGCGCGCGCCGCCTGATCCCTTCTGCTTGATGAACTTGTCCTTGGTGAGGTTGACCTCGCTGCGGCCCTTCACCTTGTGAGTACCGCGACGCTTCGCAGCACGCTGCGAGCGAACGACCTCCCACAGGAGGTGCTCGCGGACCTCGCCACCGAACACCGCGTCATCGACGTCGATGGAGCCGGCCGCGTTGCCCGAGAGATCGATGACGGAAAGCTTCGCCATGGTCGTGGTCCTCAGGTCTTGATCTCGACGTCGACACCGGCCGACAGGTCGAGCTTCATGAGCGCGTCGAGGGTCTGCTTGTTGGGCTCGAGGATGTCGAGCAACCGCTTGTGCGTGCGGATCTCGAACTGCTCACGCGACTTCTTGTCGATGAACGGTCCGCGCAACACGGTGTACTTGTTGATCTTCGTCGGCAGCGGAATTGGGCCGGCCACCGTCGCACCCGTGCGCCGCGCCGTATCGGCGATCTCGCGCGCCGACTGATCGAGCAGCTTGTGGTCGTAGGCCTTGAGGCGGATCCGGATCTTGAGGTTTTCCATCGGCGTGTTCCGCAGGACGAAGGGGCGATAAGGTCAAGGGAGGAAGCGGAAGCAGCCGGCTCGCTGGGCGCGGGCCGGCTGCTTGGAGGGTCTAGGGCTTGACGGGTGCGTCAGCGAGGATCTTGGTGACCACGCCCGCGCCGACGGTCTTGCCGCCCTCGCGAATCGCGAACTTGACACCCTCTTCGCACGCGATCGTGCTGATGAGCTTCACCTCGACCTCGATGTTGTCACCGGGCATGACCATCTCGACGCCTTCGGGCAGCATGATGTCGCCGGTGACGTCGGTGGTGCGGAAGTAGAACTGCGGACGGTAGCCCTTGAAGAACGGAGTGTGGCGACCACCCTCCTCCTTCTTGAGGACGTACACCTGGGCCTTGAACGTCGCATGCGGGGTGATCGAACCCGGCTTGCAGAGCACCTGGCCGCGCAGCACATCTTCGCGCTTCACGCCGCGGAGCAGCAGCCCCGCATTGTCGCCCGCACGGCCCTCTTCGAGGAGCTTGCGGAACATCTCGACGCCCGTGATGGTGGTCTTGACCGTCGGACGGATGCCGACGATCTCGATCTCCTCTTGGACCTTGATGATGCCGCGCTCGATGCGGCCGGTCGCCACGGTGCCACGACCGGAGATCGTGAACACGTCCTCGACCGGCATCAAGAACGGCTTGTCCAGCTCGCGGATCGGCTCGGGGATCCACGAGTCACAGGCATCCATCAGCGCGAAGATGCACTTGGCATCTTCGTGCTCCCAGTTCGGAGCATTGAGGGCCTTGAGCGCCGAGCCACGCACGATCGGGGCGTTGTCGCCGTCGTAGTCGTACTTGCTCAGCAAGTCGCG
>Ga0163144_10015416_pt1 | contig 15766 bp, 10 predicted proteins | sample OliLak19BULKMAT1_FD_123175 | JGI IMG/M metagenome (GOLD analysis project Ga0163144, IMG submission 123175) | Freshwater microbial mat bacterial communities from Lake Vanda, McMurdo Dry Valleys, Antarctica - Oligotrophic Lake LV.19.BULKMAT1 | ecosystem: Environmental > Aquatic > Freshwater >...
CCGTGGCCTGCGCTTCGTCTCACCACTGCTCCTGGGCGGCATCGCCTACACCGCCGGCGCACTCTGCGAGTTCACCAGCCTCCCCGTCCCCATCCCAGGCCTCATCGGCTCCCATGAAGTCTTCCACCTCGCCGTCCTCCTCGGCCTCGGCAGCATGTGGCTCTTCATGCACCGAATTGCCGACACGCCCGAGATCGGATCGCCTCCGACGCTTCGCCCTCCTCCCCCGCGTGCGGGGGAGGTGCCCGCAAGGCTCGGCGTCGCGGGCGGAGCGGGCAGTTCCTCGCCCGGCTCGCTCGCTGAACCCAAACCCGATCCCGCGCTCACCGCCCACTGACCATCGCCACCGCCACATCATTCACGTTCGTCCCCGTCGCCCCCGTCCGAATCAAACACCCCAGCGCACCCAGCGCGCCATGACTGTCATGCCGCGCCAACGCGCCCGCAAGATCAACCCCACGCTCCCGCGCCACCCGCGCCGTCTCCGACGTGACCACCGCCCCGGCCGCATCCGTCGGCCCATCCACCCCATCGGTCGCCAGCGCCACCACGCACACCTCAAGGGTGCCACCAGTCCGCCCGCCCTGGGGCGCGACCGGTGCGAACGCCGGGACACCATCCATCCGCCCCATCTCCACCGCCGCCGCCAACCCCATCTCCTGATTCCTCCCACCCAGCCCCTTGGCCTCACCCACCGTCACCGTCGTCTCCCCTCCATAAATCACGCACGAATCCAACTCCCCCTCCGCATGATGCGCCAGCGCATCCCGCATCAACTCCGCTCCCACCACACTCGCCTCCCCCTCCACCCGAAGCACCACCTTCACGCGCCCGAACCCCATCCCCATCACCGCATCCCGCGCCGCCAGCGCCGCCCCCTGATTCCCCGCGATCACCCGCGACACCACACCCGCAAGCGCCGCATCCCCCGCCTTCGGCGTCTCCTCAACCTCCCCACGCACGCCCCTCCTCAAATGCTCCACAACCCGCGGCACCGCCGCACCAACCCCCCGAGACTCCACCACCCGCACCGCATCCGCATACGTCGTCGGATCCGCCGACAGCGGCCCCGATGAGATCACATCCAGCCGGTCCCCCAGCACATCCGACACCACCAGAACCATCACCCGTGGCCCGTCGTTGCTCGCGCGTCCCTCTCCACCGCGATCCGCCCCCACCAGCCGCGCCAACCTCCCGCCCTTCAACCTCTCACAGTGCTTCCGCACCGCATTCAACTCCCCGATCGTCGCGCCCGCCTTCAGCAGCCCACCAGTCACCGCCCGCAAGTCCTCCAGTTCCAACCCCTCGGCCGGTGCCGTCAGCAACGCCGACCCCCCGCCCGACAGCAACACCAGCAGCGTCTCATCCGCCGCCGTCGCCCGCACAAACGCCTCCACCCGCGCCGCCGCCGCCACGTTCCGCGCCGTCGCCAGTGGATGGTCCGCCACGATCGTCTCAATCCCAAGCGTGTGAGCCTCCCTGTACGGCGTGGTCACCACCAACGCCGCCGCGAGCGGCGTCGCGCACGCCGTGGCCCCTGCCTGTGCCGTGCCCACGGCTCCGAGCCGCCACGCTCCCCCTCCCCCAATCAACTCCAGCCCCCGCCGCGCCATCGGCACCGCCGCCTTGCCCACAGCCAGCAACCGCACGCGCCTCCCCGCGAGCTCCTCCCCGGGCCACGCCCGCTCCACCGCCCCCGACGGATCCGCCGCCGCGAGCACTCCCCGCACGACCTCCGCCGCCCTCTGCTCCCATCCCCAGATCATCCCACGCTCCTCAACGGCCCCCTGAATCCAACAAACTCACGCACGCAGGTCCGCACCGCAACGCACCCGCATCACACAGAGTCCCCGCGCTCCCACCCCCCTGCCCCGCGTGCGGGGGAGGTGTCAACGAGGCTCTGCGAAGTTGACGCAGGGGGCATGTGAAAGCAGGGACTGTACTGAACCCGGATCAAACCGCGAATCGATGCACCAGCGCATCCCATGATCCGGCTCTGCGCACCCCGTCCGCTGCCCTCCCCACGCCCTGCTCGCACCCGTCACACCCCTTGCACCCTTCGCGCACTTCGCGCACTTCGCGTTCAACCCGATCAACCCCGGACTCAAGCCAACCCAACCCGCAACCTTCTCATCGCCTCCTCCAGCGTCGCATCCTGCTTGCAGAACGCAAACCTCACCAGATTCGCCCCGCCCCCCTTGGTCTCGTAGAACGCGCTCGGCGGAATCGCCGCCACACCCACCTTCGTCGTCAGGTGCCGGCACAACTCCACATCATCCCTCAGCCCCAGCCGCCCCGACACCGCCCGATGATCGGCCATGATGAAGTACGTGCCCGACGGCATGAACACCTCGAAACCGAGTTCCCGCAGCCCCGCGCCCAGCACATCCCGCTTCCGCCCGTAATCCGCCACAAGGTCCGCGATGTACGCATCGCCACGCTCAATCGCCACCGCCGCCGCGTACTGCAAGGGCGTCGCCACCGCGTACGTCAGGAACTGGTGGGCCGCCTTCACTGCCCCCACCAGATTCGCCGGCCCAACCGCCCACCCGATCTTCCAGCCCGTCAGGCTGAACGTCTTGCCCAGGCTCGACAGCGTGATCGTCCGCTCCCACATCCCCGCCAAACTCGCCATCCGCACATGCGGCTCATCCGGCTCGTACACCAGCCTCTCATACACCTCATCCGTGATCGCGATCAGATCACGCTCGCGACACACCTGCGCGATCACGTCCAGTTCCGCACGCGAGAACACCTTGCCCGTCGGGTTGTGCGGCGTGTTCACCAGAATCGCCCGCGTCCGCCCCGTGACCGCGCGCCGCAGGTCCTCCGGATCAAACCAGAAACCACGGGTTGTGCCGTGGGCATCCGGTGTGCCCTGGCCGCGGCCCTGGGCGGGCACGCCCGACTCACCGGAACGATCCGCACCTTCCCCCTCGCCCGGCGCCCGCAGCCTCACATACCGCGCCACCCCGCCAGCCATCGCCACGCACGCCCGATACGAGTCATAGAACGGCTCGAACAGCACCACCTCATCGCCCGGATTGACCAGCCCCAGCATCGTCGCGGCGATCGCCTCCGTGCAGCCGCTTGTGATGCACACCTCGCGTCCCACCTCCAGATCGCGGGCCTCCTCGCGGCTCCAGACGTTGGCAATCGCCCGCAGCAACGGTGGCACGCCGATCATCGGCGCGTACTGGTTGTGCCCCGCCGCCACCGCCTCGCCCGCCGCCTGCCGCACGAACTCGGGCCCATCAAAGTCCGGAAAGCCCTGCGACAGGTTCACCGCGCCGTGCTCGAGCGCGAGGCGCGACATCTCCGCGAAGATCGTGGTGCCGAAGGGCGCGAGTCGCCCCGTCACGCCGTGCGGCCTGTGGATGCTCATGCGTACACCCTATCCGGCCGGGACGGCGGGTGCGGGGCAGCGAGAGCCAGGGCGAACACACGGGATGCTGGGAAGGTTCATGCAATACCCGCCAACTTCAGCCGCTGTTCCGGCTCCGGGTCTGTGCCCGCGTGCTAAACCCTTCTCGCTCCGCGCCGTGGCGCGGCCAACCATCCGCAATGACCGCGCCCACCCCCCACATCGAGCACATGGAGCAGCACACGCCCGAGGCGATCCGGGCGCGCCTGGCTGGCGGGCCGTCGTTCTCCTACCTTCGCGACTTCATCTACGGCGGGATCGACGGCGCGGTCACCACGTTCGCGGTCGTGGCCGGGTCGCAGGGCGCGGGGCTGTCGCCGGGCGTGGTCATCATCCTCGGCTTCGCCAACCTGTTCGGCGACGGCTTGAGCATGGCGGCCGGCAACTTCCTGGGCACCCGCGCCGAGCAGCAGCAGGTCGAGCGCGTCCGCCGAGAGGAGCACACCCACATCGCCCTGCACCCCGAGGGCGAGCGCGAGGAGGTCCGCCAGATTTATGCCGCCAAGGGCATCACCGGCGACGCGCTGGACTGCGTGGTGGACGCGGTGACCAGCGAGCGGCACCGATGGGTCGAGACCATGCTGCGTGAGGAGCACGGCCTGCAGCCCCATTCGCGATCGGCGATGCGTGCCGCGATGATGACGCTCGTGGCGTTCGTGGTGGTGGGGGCGTTGCCGCTGGTGCCGTATCTGTTGGGCATGATCGTGTCGCGGGACACGCAAGGGGACTTTGTGTCGAGCGCGGCCCTGACCGCGCTGGCCTTCTTCGGCGTGGGGGCGTCCAAGGCCCGCTTCGTCGAGCAGAAGTGGCACTGGGCCGGCCTCGAGACCCTGGTGGTCGGCGGGGCGGCGGCGAGCGTGGCGTATCTGGTGGGCGTGCTGCTCAAGGGCGTGGCGGGGGCGTGAGCGTCCGGAGCGAGGGAGTTGCGCGGCCTGCATGGCCGCTTGGAGCCCCGGCCATGGCACCCGGGCACAACGAAGCGGCCCGCCGGCGATTGCCGGCGGGCCTCATGTTGGTCAGTTGCGATGTGGCTCAGGAATCGCCGAGAAGGGACCGCACTTCGTCCTCGATGGGGTTTCGCGCGCGGTCGTCCTTTGGACCCTTTTTCTTCTTCTTGTCGGGCTCGGGGGGCTGGGCCGGCTTGGCGGCGGCGGGCTTTTTGCCCGGTGCGGCTGGCGTGGGCTTTGGCTTGGCGGCGGGCTTGGGCTCGGGGCGGTTGGCGGGCGCCGTGTCGGCGGATGGGTTCCCGGCTTCCGCGCCGGCTTGGGCGTGGGCGTGTTCCGAGTCGGCGTGGTCGTCGTCGTCCTCATCGTCGTAGACGATGTGGGCGTCGGCCTCGGCGAGGACTTCCTCTTCCTTGTCGAGTTCGGCGAGCTCCTCCTTCTTCATCTTGCGTTTGAGGGCCTCGATCTTGACCTTGTCGGGGGAGAGCAGGAGCATGGCCTGCTTGCCGAAGAAGCGGGGGGGGCTCTCGACCTTGGAGATGTCGGAGAGAGCCTCGGCGACGCCGTTGAGGCGGGTGACGCCCAGGTGCTTGTGCATCATCTCGCGGCCGCGGAAGCGCTGGGTGAACTGGACTTTGTGTCCCTGCATGAGGAAGCGACGGGACTGCTCGACGCGGATCATGACGTCGTGGGGGTCGATTTTGATGGAGCGTCCGAGGCGGATCTCCTTCATTTCCTGGGATTTGGAGGCGGCGCGGTTCTTGCTCTCCTTTTTGGAGAGTTCGTACTTGTACTTGCCGTAGTCCATGATCTTGCAGACGGGAGGGCGGCTGTCGGGGACCATCTCGACGAGGTCCATGCCGCGCTCTTCGGCCATGCGAATGGCCACGGGCGTCTCGAGGACGCCGATCTGCTCGTTGTCGGGTCCGATGACGCGGACCGGCGTGAGACGGATCATGTGGTTCACGCGTGTGCGTTGAACAGTACGATTATCGGGGCCTCCAAACCTGCGACCGTTGATAAGCAGCACTCCTTGCGTGCGTCGCGCGGTTTTTCGTCCGTGCGAGGCGTCTTGAGACGGGAAGAGTCAGCGGGCGGGAACCATTCCCACGCCGCGAGAGACTGACCGGGAGCCCGGGAGGGCGAGTTGTGAGTGGGAGAGCCGGGTTGTGTGGGCGGCGGTCATAGGACCGCGAGCCTCGTGGTGCCCGAGCTGAGCGCGGGGCGTTGCAGGATGGAAGCGGGAGGGTGCGCGGCGAGGTGCATCGTGCGCGTGGAGAGCGCGGGGGCGGGTGGGACTGAGGTGGCTCGTCGAGGACTCTGCACCGATCGATCGCTCCTGGGGCGTGTGCCCGCTGGCCGCGTCCGGTTGGACGAGGCGCGGGATTGTATCGCCACAATCTACCCCACGGAGTTGGGGGCGGCAAGTGATTGTTTGGAGGGAGCGAGGAAGGGGGCAGTGGCGGGGCGCGATGGGCGGGTGGAGGGGGCGTTCAGGGAGGTCGGGGAGTGGGGGGCGGGCAGAGGGCGGCGGTGCTCAGCAGGGCGGCGGCGCGGGAGGGTGGGGTGCGGCGGTGGAGTGATGGGGCTGCGGGAAGGGCCAGCGGAGGAGAAGCCGGTGTGGCGGGGCGGACTGGTGCGGGCGGTGCGGTCGGCAGTTCGGGCTCAGGCCTGTCCGGAGTTGCAAGCATGTCACCCGGTGGGTGAGCGTGGGCTGGCGAATGCGATGGTGGGGGTGCGGTGGGCGATGTCAGGAGGAGAGACAGGAGCGACTCGAGGTCGTGTGCGGGCGTGGGGTCGGAATGCGAGGCGGCGCGGGTGGAAGGCGGTGGTGTGCGGGCGGATCGGGGTTGTGGTGGAGATTGGGCGTCCGACCGCAGGCTCGCGCTTCGCGTTTGCGGGGGGCGGCGTGGGGCGTGGATGGGGGTGCGGAGGAGGGTGGCGGCGACGCGGCGTTGCTCGACGGGGTTGTCGGTGGCGAGGAGTGAGCGGCAGGCGGAGAGGGCCGGGGCGCGTGCGGCCAGGGCGCGGAGGTGTTCGAGGGATTCAAGGTTGGTGATGAGGGCGGCGAGTTTGTCGGTGAGTTCGGGGGAGCAGAGCCAGTCGGCCAGTTCGGCGGGGGTGGTGGCGAGGTCGCTCGCGAGGGAGGAGAGCGCGGGGGCGAGGAGGGCGTTGAGGGGGTTGGCGGAGGCCGGCGAGGTGGCGGGAGGAGCGTCCACGGCGAGAGTGTACGGCGTGCGATTGGGCGAATCAATGGATTATGTTCGGAGTTTGTATATTTTGTTTGGTGTAATTGGAGGGTCGTGGCCCCCGGCTCCGGGCCCTCAGCCGTGTGGGCGGGCGAGGGGGAGTATCTGGGGTCGGCGACCCCAGACCCGTGGGATGCCGCGGGGGGCGTAGGTTCGGTAGGATCGAGCAGTGGGATGGGGTGCCGAGGTATGCGTGAGCGGTGGTGGTGCTGAGAGGGATAGTGGGGCCGGGGCGATAGGCGGGCTGGGATGTGCATGACAGGGTTGCAGCGAGTGTGGGGTTCGGGCGTGTGCTGATACGAACTCGCGATGGAGCTTGGGCATCGTCGTGCCAGCGATCGCTGCGTTGAGCGATCGGTGCCTCGGCCAGAACTGGGCTATCGGCATCGATCGAGCGGAGAGCCACGATCTGTGGCCCGCCCGAGTCGCAACGACGATCCGTATCAGGCCTTGTAGGGTGCGGCGGAGAAGATCAGCTCCATGTAGCGCTCGCACACGTCCTGGATCGAGGTTGGGGCGATCAGGCGGCGGTAGGTGTCGTGGTGCTCGCGGAGGCGTTCGAGGAGGGGCGGGATCTGATCGGGCCTTGAGAAGGGCAGGCCGCCGAACCCGACGAGTTCGGGATGCCCGCCGGAGTCGTAGTAGAGGGTGGGCAGGCCGCACGCGAGCGCCTCGATGACGGCGTTGCTGCATGGGTCGTTGCGGCTGGCGGTGATGTAGACGTCGTGCTCTCGCAGAACGTCGGCGAGTTCGCCGGACGGCATCGGCGGCACCACGCGAGCGGTTTTGAGTTTGACGGGCAGGTTTCCGACGAAGGTGAACTCGTATCGCTGGGGGTCCAGGTGCTCGTCGATCCAGCGGTAGGTCATGGCGCCCTTGCTGGGATTGGGCGACCAGGCGGAGGCCACGACCTTCAGTCTGGTGCCGGGGGGTCGCGGCTCGGTGGCGCGTGAGAAGATTGCCGGATCGCAGGCGTTGATGATGAGTGCGGGGCGTACGGGCTTGAAGCCGAGTTGGGCGAGGGCTCCGAGCGTGTGCCAGGACTGGATCACGGTGGCGGATGCGTAGTCACGATTGAGGTCGAAGCAGAGATTGTCGAGGTCGGCGGAGTCGGGCGTGCCGCGGAGGAGGCTGATGGGGCCATCGATGCGGTGGACGACGCGGGCCGAGCCCGGGGCCACCGTGGCTCGGAACTTTTCGATGTCAAACTGGACGCTGTTGATGATGTGCGCGGTCGCGGGGGCTCCCTCTCCGTTGATCGTCGTTTCGTAGCCGAGTTTCCTGGCTGCGTCGACGAGCGCGATCATGAACTGGTTGCCGCCGCCCCAGGGCGGCGGGGTGAACTTGTTCCAGAAGCTGACGCGTCGCGACCCGCCGGTGATCGCGGGGACGGGGGCGCGCACCTGGACGGCGATCGCCGGGCGCTCGAGGCGCGCATAGAACTCGCGCCACCGGTCGCGGTTTGCGGCGACGGTGTGGTTGGCCTGGATGATCGCGTGGTGCACGGGCGTGTAGCGTCTGAGCGTGCCCGCGGCGATGTCGGCCTCGATCTTCTCGACGGCTTCGACGGGATCACCGAAGAGGCAGTCATCGCTCAGGATGTCGGGTGCGATGCCGACGCGCGTGCTGAGCTGCGGGCACTGTGCGGCGGCGGCTTCGAGGACGCTGTGGGGCCCGCCCTCGCTCCGGCTGCAGACAAGAGACAGGTCGGCGGCGGCATACAGATGGCACAGCTGGGCGCGGGGGAGGATGCTGGCCGGATAGTCGTCGCTCTCCGTGGCGTTGCCGGCGAACAGGAATGGGACGGCGCGCTCGGTGAGTTGGCGTCGGATCCAGTGGCGGCGCGGGCCGGCGAGCAAGGCCAGGACGGGCGCTCCTCGCCGCCTGAGGAGCGCGAGTATCTCGACGAAGAGATCGGGTCCCTTGACGGTCTTGGGGGCGCTGGGCCCGGTGCCGTCTGGGGGCGGGCCGGCGGTGTCCCTGTGAAAGTTCGCGATGACATACGAGCCTCTGGGGATGCGCGCGAGGGCTGCGGCGATCGAGTCTTGGGGTGGTGGGGGGTTGGCGCCGAAGACGTCGGTATCAACCGCGTATGGGACCAGGGCCACGCGCTGGGCGATGACGCGCATCTTTGCGAGCCCCCCGCGGGACATCGCGATCCAGTGGGTCACGCGCTGCATGGCGCCCAGCAGGGGCGGCTCGCCCATGCAGCGGGCCGGATCGCCGATCATGTGGCACACGACCGGCTTGCCGCGCACCACGTCGGGGGGCAGGCGCATGAGGGGCGCCCACCAGCACGCGTGGATGACGTGGGCGTCCTGGGGGAAGTCGACCAGTTGGACGACGCCCTGGAGCGCGGCGGCGGTCAATCGGCGGTCCTCATCCACGGCCCAGCCGGAGTCATCGCCGGCGCAGAGGTACACGCGGTTCATCGGCGCACCGCCTTCACGCCGTAGCCGGTGGTGTAGCTGCGGTCGTACTCGACGGACGAGAAGGCGGGGCGTGCCTCCCATTCGAGCGCCTGCTCGCGGGCCAGGCGCACCATCGCGGGCACGGAGTTCTCGAGGCCTGGCCAGAAGGAGCGGGTGTCGGCCAGGTGCTTGGCCCATCCGCGCAGCATCTCGGCGAGCACGGAGAGGAGCAGGCCCTGGCGCTCGATCGTCACCTGCTGGAACCCCGCCCGGTCGAGGGCCATGGTCCACCAGTCTGGGGTGTAGCGCGCGACGTCGATCGGATCGGCATGGACGCGGAAGAGGAACGGGGCGGTGGCGAGCAGGACGCCGCCCGGTCGGAGCAGGCGAGCGGCCTGGGCGAGTGCGCCCGGGGGATCGACGAGGTGCTCGACCACCTCGGCGAGGATCACGGCGTCGGCCGCGCCGCCGGGCAGCGGGATGCTGGCGGCGTCGGCCAGCACGTCGGGCTCGGCGGCCCTGGAGGTGTTCGCGCAGACGACGTCGAGGTCGAAGCGGCGGATATCGAACTGCCCGCGCTTGCGGGTCTTGATGCCGCCGACATCGATCACCCTGGAGCGTGGCGGCAGGAGGGCGAGGAGCCGCTCGAAGAACTCGTCGACGAAGTACCGGCGGACGGAGTAGTCCAGGTCATCGCAGCGTGGGTCGATCACGGCCCGCCGCACCTCGCTCACGCCGCGGGCTCCCGCCGGAGGATGACGCGAGCGGCCTGCTGGGCGTTGCCGCCGATCTGCGGGCCGGTCTCGGACCACAGGGAGCGGGAGCGGGTGAAGAGGGCGGCCAGGCTTTGGGGGCTCTCAAAGTCCCAGAGGTCGGCGCCGCGCCGGCCGTAGAGGATGGGCACCTCGAGGACGATCAAGCCGCCGATCCGCACGACGCGCTCGAGTTCTGCGGCGACGATGCGCGGGTGCAGCGCGTGCTCCAGGGAGTGGGAGGCGTAGGCCGCGTCGAAGGCCCCGTCGTCAAACGCGAGGGCGTGCATGTCCATCACGCGGATGCGGGGGTCGGTCGAGTGCAGATCGATGCCGAGGGTGTGGGTGTAGCCGGCGCGGGCGAGGTGGTCGAGCTCGTGTGCGTTGCGGCAACCCACGCAGAGCGTGCGCGGCGGGGGGGTTGTCGGCAGGAACGCGGCCATCTTGGAGATCAGGTGGCGGGCCCGCTCGCCGGGGTCGTGGGCTTTGAGGGAGATGCTGCGCTCGAGCTGGAGGGTGATGTACGCGGCGTGCGTCAGATCGGGGGCCGGTTGCTGGAGGTTGGCTGGGCTTGGTGCGGGCATCGCGTGGTCCGGGGGTGGGGCTGTCTAGAGGCCGGTCGTGCTATCGGCCGATCGCGGCGTCCGATATCGGTTTTTGCCCATGATTCAGGCGGCGGCGTCGGGGCAGTTCGCGAGCGGCGGACGGTCGGATTGGCGGGGCATAACCTGTGGGTATGCCCGCGATGGACCGCGAACGTGGCGTTGAGCCGTTGCTTGCCGATCTGACCGAGCCGCAGCGGGCGGCGGTTTTGCATGTGGAGGGGCCGCTTTTGATTCTGGCGGCGGCGGGGTCTGGCAAGACGCGGGTGATCACGCGGCGGATCGTGCGGCTGCTGGGGGTGGGGGTGAGGCCCTGGCAGGTGCTGGCGCTGACGTTCACGAACAAGGCGGCGGGGGAGATGCGGGAGCGGGTGGAGCGGCTGCTGGAGGAGCATGAAGTTGGTGGGGGCGTTGGTGGGGGCTGGGGTGGTGAGCGGGTGGCGCGGGCGCTGACGATCACGACGTTCCACTCGCTGTGCGCGAGGCTCTTGAGGCGGCACGCGGAGCGGGCGCGGATTCCGGGGTTGAAGCCGGATTATTCGATCTATGACTCGGCGGATCAGCAGTCGCTGGTGAAGAAGGTGATCACGGGGCTGAATCTTTCGACGAGCAACTGGCCGGCGCGGACGGTGCTGAGCGTGATCAGCAACGCGAAGAATGATTTGCTGGATGCGTCGGGGTTCGCGGCGCGGGCGTCGGACTTCCGGGGGCGGCAGATTTCGGCGATTTACACGGCGTATGAGGGGGCGCTGCACCGGGCCAACGCGGTGGACTTTGATGATCTGCTGCTGCTGACGGCGCGGATTTTGAAGGAACGGGGCGAGATTCGGGCGGAGTGCCAGAACCGGTGGCGGTACTTGTTGATCGATGAGTACCAGGACACGAACCGGGCGCAGTTCCAGATCGCGGCGATGCTGGCGGGTGGGGGTGCGTGGAACGCGGCGCCGGAGCGGGGGGTCTCCAATCCTAATATATGTGTGGTGGGCGACCCCGACCAGTCCATTTACGGATGGCGCGGGGCGGACTTATCTAATATTATGGACTTTGAGCAGGCGTTTCCGGGGGCGGCGGTGATCAAGCTTGGGGAGAACTTTCGGAGCACGGCGCCGATCCTGGCGGTGGCGGACGGGTTGATCAAGCGCAACAAGCAGCGGCGGGACAAGCCGTTGTTCACGGCGCGGGCGGGGGGGGACAAGGTGCGGGTGGTGCTGTGCCGGGATGAGCACCATGAGGCGTCGCTGATCGTGGAGCACTTTCGGAGTCGGCATGAGGGGGCGGAGGGTGAGGGGGGAGCACGACTGTGCTCAGAGGAGCACAGTCGTGGCACGGAGCAGCCGGGGCGTGGGACGCCGTGGCGGTCGATGGCGGTGTTCTATCGCACGAACGCGTTGTCGCGGGTCCTGGAGGATGCGTTTCGGGGTGCGGGGGTGCCGTACACGATCGCGCGGGGGACGGCGTTCTTTGACCGGGAGGAGATCAAGAACGCGCTGGCGTATCTGAAGGTGGTTGCGAATCCGGCGGATGATGTGTCGCTGGAGCGGATCGTGAACACGCCGACACGGGGGCTGGGGAACACGAGTCTGGCGGCGATCCAGGTGTGGGCGTCGGACCAGGGGGAGCCGCTGTTGGAGGGGCTGCGCAGCGCGGGGGGGATTCCGGGGTTGACGCGGGCGGCGCAGGGGGCGGCGGGGAAGTTCGTGGAGATGCTGGATGGGTGGACGGGGGCGGGGTCGTTTCTGGGGTCGACGGTGCCGAGCGGGCTGGCGGAGTTGGTGCAGCGGGTGGTGGAGGACTCCGGGCTGGAGGGGCACTACACGAGGCAGGCGGCCAAGAGCCAGAGCGAGCAGGATGCGGAAAGGCTGGACAATCTGGGGGAGTTGATCTCATCGGCGGCTGAGTTTGAGAGGGAGTTCGCGCCGGAGCGGGATCCGGGGTCGGATGTGCCGGTGGAAGTTGGGGAGGTAGCGGAGGGTGAATCGAGTGCCCCCTCCGTCCAGTCGCAGAGCCTCCCGGACACCTCGCCCGGACGCGGGGGAGGGGACGAGGACGACGCATTCGGGGAGTTTGCACCGTCGCCGATGCCGCCGCTGTTGCAGTTGCTTCGGGCGTATCTGGAGTCGGTGGCGTTGGTGGCGGATGCGGACGCGGTTGATCCGGCGCAGGGGGCGGTGACGCTGATGACGCTGCACGCGGCCAAGGGGCTGGAGTTTGACACGGTGGCGATCGTGGGGCTGGAGGAGGGGTTGCTGCCGCACTCGAGGGCGGCCGAGAGCGAGGCGGATCTGGAGGAGGAGCGGCGGCTTTGTTTCGTTGGGATTACCAGGGCGATGCGGAGTCTGACGATGTGCTCGGCGCGGTACCGGACGAACCGTGGGATCGCGGAGCGGACGATTTCGAGCCGGTTTCTGGAGGAGTTTGATCCGGCGCAGGTGAGCACGACGAATCTGGCGGACGACTCGGACATTTCGGGGGATCGCGATTGGGATGAGGAGGATGGGGAGGCGGCGGACGTGTCGCGGGCGGGTCGGCGTGCGGCGGAGACGGCGGTGAAGAGCCAGTTTCCGCCGGGGTGCCTGGTGCGGCATCCGCAGTTTGGGATTGGGGAGGTGGTGAGCGTGGAGAGCGGGGCGGCGCCCCGGGCGACGGTGAGGTTCAAGCAGGCGGGGACGAAGACGCTGATTCTGGAGTATGCGAGGCTGACGCGGGTGGGGTGAGGGGGGCGAGGCGAGGCCGACCGATCCGGGTTGATCGGCAGCGACCCACCCCGCAGAGCCGGGCAGGGTGTGTGGCACGATGGTCGGATGAGACAGCGGGGCGGGAAGCCGGTACCATCCCCACCCCTGCCCGACCCCGTGTCCAGAACCCCAGCGTGAGCGATTTTCTTCAAACCCTGATTAATGGATTGGCGCTGGGGAGCCTGTACGCGCTGATCGCGCTGGGGTACACGCTGGTGTACGGGATTCTGAAGTTCATCAACTTCGCGCACTCGGACGTGTTCACGTTTGGCGCGTGGACGGGGCTGACGATGGCGGGTTGGCTGGGTCTGTCGGCGGCGGCGGGTGCGGGCGCGCCGCCCTGGTGGGCGGGCCCCCTGATTCTGGTAGGGGCGATGGTGGCGTGCGGGGCGCTGGGGTTCGCGGTGGAGCGTCTGGCGTATCGGCCGCTGCGGAACGCGCCGCGGCTGAACGTCTTGATCACGGCGATCGGGGTGTCGTTGTTCCTGCAGAACTTCGGCCAGATGCAGTTCATGTTCGGGACGCAGCCGCGGGCGATGCCGGCGCTGGTGCAGAACGTGGAGCTGCGGAAGTTCACGTTCACGGCGGCGGACGGGACGACGGAGACGGTGGTGCTGACGCTGGTGGACGTGGTGGGGGCGGGGACGGCGTTGCTGCTGATGCTGGGCCTGGAGGTTCTGATTCATAAGACCCGGACGGGGCGGGCGATGCGGGCGGTGTCGTTCAACCACAAGAACGCCGCGTTGATGGGGATCAATGTCGACCGGATCATCTCGATCACGTTTGTGCTGGGGGCGATGCTGGCGGCGGCGGCGGGGGTGCTTTTCACACTCAAGTACGAGGTGCTGAATCAGCCGGCGTTCAACACATGGGTGCTGCTGGGGCTCAAGGCGTTCGTGGCGGCGGTGGTGGGGGGGATCGGCAACGTGCGGGGTGCGATGCTGGGGGGGCTGCTGATCGGATTGATCGAGCAGTTCGGGGCGTTGTACATCTCGACGGATTTGCGGGATGTGTATGTGTTCAGCCTGCTGATCGTGGTTCTGCTGGTGAGGCCAGCGGGGCTGCTGGGCAAGGCGGGGGTGGAGAAGGTGTAGGGGGAAGAGACGCGGAGACAATCGCCTTGCCCAGTGCCCGGTGCCCATTCTGAGACCCACGTGCCAAGCCTGACTGAGACAGCCCGATCGATGATGCCGCCGCGGTGGACGACGGTGGCGCGGAACGTGCCGGCGCTGCTGATGGGGCTTGCGGTGGCGCTGGGGTTGCACTTCCTGTTCGGGTCGATCAATGAGCCGTTCTATGCGAAGCTGACGCTGGACATCGGGATCGCGATCGTGCTGGCGGTGTCGCTGACGATGGTGAACGGGTTCACGGGTCAGTTCTCGATGGGGCACGCGGGGTTCATGGCGGTGGGTGGGTACGCGGCGGCCGCGCTGACGTATTACGCGTCGATCCGGATGTTCGGGGGCTCGAATCCGTTCGCGGGTGAGACCCCGGTGGGCGGGATGCTGTCGTGGAGCTTGAGTTTCGAGCGGATGCCCGAGGCGGTGGGGGTGCTGGGGCGAGGGGACCTGCTGTTCGTCGGGGCGTGCCTGGTGGGTGGGCTGGTGGCGGCGGGGGCGGGGTATGTGGTGGGGCTGCCGTCGCTGCGGCTGCGGGGGGATTACCTGGCGATCGTGACGCTGGGGTTTGGCGAGATCGTGCGTGTGCTGTTCCAGGCGTCGCGCGAGCAGATCAAGCCGACCGGGCGGATCGAGCAGATGCACGCGGTGGGCGAGGTCGTGCTCGATCCGGCGACGAACCGGCCCAGCGCGGTGGTGGAGGCGGTGACGGGGATGCGATTTGAGTTCGGGGCGGGCGACCGGATCGTGACGGACGCGGCGTCGGGCGGGCAGACGTACGTGGATGTGATCCCGGGGCTGGAGTACATCAACGGCGCCGCGCCCTGGGACCTGGCGACGCGGCTGGGCAAGGCGACGGGGTTCAACACGGTGCCGATGTACACGTCGCTGTTCTGGACGTACATGGCGGTGGCGCTCACGCTGTTCGTGGCGATGCGGCTGAAGAACTCGAGCTCCGGGCGGGCGTTTCTGTCGATCCGCGAGGATGAGGTGGCGGCCGAGGCGATGGGGATCAATACCACGAGGTACAAGGTGCGTGCGTTCGTGCTGGCGTCGTTCTTCGCGGGGATGGCCGGCGCGTTGTTCGCCCATCAGAACGGGTCGATCAACGCGGCGGACATGGGGTTCATCAAGTCGTTTGATGTGATCATCATGATCGTGCTGGGGGGATTGGGGTCGATCTCGGGGGCGGTGCTGGCGGCGGTGTTGCTGACGATTCTGCCCGAGCTGCTGAGGGACCCGCCGACGGTGCTGTCGGTGCCGGGGGTGGTGGTGATGGTGGTGGCGGTGGGGCTGGCGGCGGTGTTCGCGGCCCGCAAGGGCAAGGCGATCGGGATCACGGTGGGGGCGTTCGCGGCGTGGGAGATTGCGCGGCGGCTGGCGGACTGGCAGGGGATCAACCTGGCGGATTACCGGATGCTGGCGTTCGCGCTGCTCCTGATTTTGATGATGATCCTGAGGCCCAAGGGGCTGATGGGGATCCATGAGATTTGGGAGACGGGGCCGGCGCGGCGGCTGTGGGCGATGACGC
>Ga0163144_10015417_pt1 | contig 15764 bp, 14 predicted proteins | sample OliLak19BULKMAT1_FD_123175 | JGI IMG/M metagenome (GOLD analysis project Ga0163144, IMG submission 123175) | Freshwater microbial mat bacterial communities from Lake Vanda, McMurdo Dry Valleys, Antarctica - Oligotrophic Lake LV.19.BULKMAT1 | ecosystem: Environmental > Aquatic > Freshwater >...
AAGTGGTGCTTGGATACACCACCATTTTCGCAGCGTGAAACGCTGGCCTCTTTTTGCTGCGCCTCTTATCACTCCATTTATGACTGCATTGGGCGAGGAACGCGACGTGTTCAGAAAATCCTCAGGTGTGGCACTTGGTTGTGCCGCCATCAGCCCGGCGAGAAATGCCGGGTCTGGATGTATTGTGCGAGAAGGGTACCGAACTCTGACCTGATCGATTTGCAGGCACGAATTGATAAAAGGAACCATGAAGCTGGCCGCTGGATCTGCACTTTCACAACATTCTGCCATACCTTTTGCAGGTGGCAGGCGCTCACGGATGAGCGACCCATCAACGCTCGCAAGCTCCGACGGTGGCGGGGGGGGATCTCTCCCCTTCCCCATCCGATTCCGGTACTGACCTTGCCCTGGTCCCGCCCTCTGTCTCTCCCGTGTCTGGGCCTGACTGTCTTTCCCGTTGAGCCGCTTTACGGTTGCCGTATCCCGATCACAAAAAACCGCCAGACCAGGTAGCCGATGATCTGCATCGACACGATCGTCGCCAGGGCCGCGCCGATTGGGTACGTTGCCATGTCACCCAGCCACCGGATCAGGCTCAGCAGGACGAGGGCAACGAGCAGCACACGGACCAGCCGCCAGGGTGTCCGGCCGCCGTCACGCAGACCCAGCAGCGAGGCAGTGAGTTCGCTGGCAAGTGGCAGTGCCAACAGGTAGACAAGAACAGTCATTCCACTTCGTCCAGCAGTTCCACGTAGCCATCGGTTGCATGCAGGCGCAAACGCTGGCCGCTGCGAATGCGGGATATGCAGTCGTGGACGTCCACGAGGCAGGGAATCCGATACTCCCGGGCAATGGTGCCAGCATGGGAGAGATAACTGCCGAGACCAACGACGATGCCACCCAGCGAAGGAAACAGCGGGGTCCAGGTTGGATCGGTATACGGTGCAACGAGAATTTCGCCAGGTTTCAACAGCGCAGCGTGATCCGGACGAAGGATGACCCGCGCGATGCCCTCAAACGTGCCGGGACTGGCGCATTGTCCGCGCAGGGTACTTTCATTGGTGGGTGCGTCAGTGATCGGCAGTTTGATGTTGAAGGTTTCCGGGGCGCGGCTGCGTGCTTCACGACGATGCGCAATACGGCGTTCTCGAACTGTACGGGATACAGCCTGTGCGTCCAACTCACCACTGGACGCTGCCTGTACCTCTGGCCAGGTCAGGAAAAACAGATCCCCCGCACACTTCAGTTTGCCAGTGTGCAGGAGCTCATCTTCAATCAGCAGCAGACGCTGCCGGATCGAGTCGAAGATCATCGTGTGGTAGTGACGTGTATTTTCACGCAGGCTGATGTAGTAGCGGATGCGAGACAGCAGTTTCTGTACCACCCGCCACTTCAGACCGCGGCCGAGGGACGTGCGCATTGCATCACGCGCCACCAGATGGCGTGAATAACTGTCATTGACCTGATCGCCATGCAGCATCTGATTGCGGATCATGATGAGCAATGGCGTGATGTCTTCGCGCCAGCGGGGAGCGCTGAAGTCAAGCTCCCGTGCACCACGATGGCCGTAGGTTGAAATGAATTCGCCCAACGAGTTGACGAAGGGGTGAGCGGGATCAAGCCTTCGCACCTCGATCACCGCGTCGTTCCCCATGAGCGCGACTCTGGTGTCCTCGTGTTTTGCTGCCAGCGCCGAGAGCTCGGTGATACTGCGCACCATGCGCTTGCTCCACATGTCGGTGTCATCATGAATGACGTCATCGAGCTGGTGGAGATCAAATGCGGGCGCCCATCGTTTCAGCAGTTGTTGCAGCAGCCCGATCAGCAGGAAATAGCGCCCTGCAGATATGTTCAAAGCGAGCATTGACTGATGCGCGGGTGACCAGGGGAAACGGCCACCCAGGGTTCGCTTCATCAATGTCGGCACATCGAGCGAAGGGTCGTGTCGCAGTGCACTCAGCCAGGGCACAAAACGCTCCAGACTGCCTGCTTCGAGCCTGCTGCTGCGGGACCAGAATGTCCCGAATGTCAGCCACCCGAGCAGGAGGATGCCGATGCCCGCGGGTAGTTGAACCACTGAGAGTCTGGGAGCCAGTGGAACCCTTCTCAGCATGACCAGATCGATGAGTTCAGTGTTGCTCAGACGCAGCGGCAGAACACGTTTCAGCACGTTGAAATCGATATAGAGACGACCGCCAACAAAAGCGGCCAGTCGCGGCAGGATGGTCGTGAACAGATCGACTGACAGAGGTGTCAGCGGTTCGGAGAAATTTTCGGCGACGGGCTTGAACAGAACCAGCGCACGGCCGTCTCGCGGCGTTGCCGTGACCGCAGTTATGGGTCTGGCCTGAAGAATGTGGAGTTCCTCGTCGTCAAAAGCCCACTCCACATCCACGGGTTCGGCGAACAACGTTTCGATCTGTTCGGTGGTTTCATGCAGGGCAACCGCTTCGCGTGTCGAAAGCACTGGCACGGTTCGAAGGTGGTCCGGAACGGGATCGAGTCGGCTCTGTGAAGGATCGTCGAGCTGTGCAGGCACCATCAGTTGTTTGTCGCCAATCTGCAGTACAGTGACCTGCCCGAATGGATCCACCTTGACTCGATCAGGCTGCACTCGACCGTCTACCAGCGCGGCTCCCAGTCCCCAACTCGCTTCGATGATGATATTGCCCGCTTCGGGTTCGAGTGGATCTTTCGAAAAACAGACGCCGGAACGGGTGGCCTTTACCAATCGTTGGACGATCACGGCCATGGGTTGTGTCGCTACGTCCCAGTTCTCCCGGTAAGCCAGGGCCGCAGGACTCCACAGTGACATCCAGCAATCGACGACTGCCTGCGTCAAACGCTCCGCGTTGATGTAGTAGTACGTTGCATGCTGCCCCGCATAGCTGATGCCGGCGCCGTCTTCATCGATGGCCGAACTGCGCACCGCAACCACCTCGTCAGGTTCGAAGTGGGCAATGAAAGCGGTCTTCAGCGTCGTGACAAAGTCGGCGTCGAGGGTTGGTGGTGGAGGCTTTTCATCCAGCAGGATGGGGTAGTGACGCAAAAACGCGTCCGAGGTGATGACAAAACCGGAAGGTACGTTGAACCCTGCCTGCATCAGCGCGCCCAATCGGGCGGCTTTACCGCCTACGGTGTCAGCGTGCGTCAGATTGATTCTATCGAGGGGTAATATCCATTCCACCCGCGCAGACTAATGAAAGGGCAGACAACAGTGCAACAGCATCTGCGAATTGCGAGGATCAATGCGTGGAACAGGCCAGTGCTTCTGCCCGCGTCCTTGCAGAACGGAGTCTGAACTTCGGGTCAGATCGCCTTGGCTGCCTTGGCTCGTGCAAAGCGACTGCGTAGCCGGGTGGTCATTTGATGCCACTGGTGCGGCAGAGCCAGCATCGCCGGAGTGGTGACCAGCGTCAGGAGCGTCGACACCGTGAGTCCCGAGACGATAGCCTGTGACAGCGGTACCCAGAACATCGACATCTGACTGCCGACGACGATATCCCGACCCACCAGGTCGATGCTGACATTGGTTGCCAGTGGCAACAGACCAAATGTGGTGGTGACAGTAGTCAGCATGACGGGCCGCAGTCGTTGTGCTCCGGTTCGTACGATCAGTGAGACATAGTCGAGTTCCGGATGTTCCTTGCGCAGGTGGTTGTACGCATCGATGAGGATGATGTTGTTGTTCACGACGATGCCCGCCAGTGCGACGATGCCAACACCGGTCAGGATGGCAGAAAACGGCTGAGCGGAAATCACCAGCCACATCAGCACACCTGCCGTCGAAAACACCACCGCCATGAGAATCAGCGAAGACTGATACAGACTGTTGAACTGGGTGACCAGCAATCCGAACATCAGCAGCAGCGACAGCAGAAACGCGACGCCGACAAAGGCCATGGCGTCCTGCTGCTCTTCGTTGGCGCCTTTGAAGACGATGTTGATCCGAGGGTCCCAATCCTGCTCATCCACCCACGCCTCAAGTTCCTTCACCACCGTATCGACCAGCACCCCGGGCGCAACGTTGGCGCGGATGTACTCAACCGGGACACCATCCATGCGCTGCACGGTATCCACGTTGGGCGCAGGTTCCTTGGTCACGAAGTTGGAGATGGGTACCAGGCCGTTGCGGGTGGTGATCCGCAGGTCATCGAGCGCGTTGATACCTCGATACTCCGCTGGATAGCGCACACGAATGTCGACCGCATCGTCCGCCTTTTCAGGGCGGTACTCACCCACCATCACACCATTGGTAACAAGCTGCACGGCAACACCAACCTGCGATACATCGGCACCGTACAAGGCCGCCTGCGCCCGATCGACGGTCAGGCGCCATTCAATTCCCGGTACCGAGCGAGTGTCGTCGATGTCGCGTATATCCGGCACCTTCGCCTTGATGTGCGCCAGCACCTTGCTCAAGGCGGGTTCAAGCAGCGTGCGGGTGTGGGATGCAAACTCGATCTGAATCGGTTTGCCTTCGCTTGGACCCTGTTCCATTTCCTGGATCTCGACGGTGATACCAGCCAGCATCGCGGTGCGTAGGCGAATGTCCTCGAAGACCTGCGACCCGGTGCGATCCAGATATTTCTGTTCCTGCAACTCGATGAACATCTGTCCGATCCGGTCGAAACCGTTGCGGGACGGGCCACCCAGTTCGAGAGTCTGCGTGTTTGAACTTTTTACCCCTTTAACCTGCAGGACTTCCTGCTCGACTTCCTTCACCAGCTGATTGATTTCGCTGGCTGCAAGGTTACCTCGGGCGCGGATCGTGACGATGCCGAACTGTGGTTCCGAATCAGACATGAACATCATGCCCTTGCCAAATTGCCCATAAGCCCAGAAGGATCCGATCAAGGTGATAACAGCAATGGCGAGAGTGACCGTTGCATAACGGGCGGCGCGTTCCAGGAAGCGGGCATACATGCCGGTGAAACCGGTGAGCTGGGTCGGGTCACCGTCCTCCAGCATCTGCAGGGTTTTCAAGGCGTGCTCGTCGCGTGTGCTGGCCTTGCCAAACAGTGCGCCCAGGACCGGACCAAACACCAGCGCGTATAACAGGGACCCGCACAATACGGTAAATACCGTGACCGGCAGGTAACGCATGAATTGCCCGGAAATTCCTGGCCAGAACATCAGTGGCAAAAACGCGGCCAGCGTGGTCGCGGTCGAGGCAACCACGGGCCAGAACATTCGTTTGGCAGACAGTGTGTAGGCACTTCTCGGACTGTAGCCCTCGACCATCTTGCGGTCTGCGTACTCGGTTACGACGATGGCCCCGTCAATGAGCATGCCGAGCCCAAGCAACATGCCGAACATCACCATGAAGTTGAAGGTGTAGCCGAGCATGTTCAGAAACACGAGTGCAAACAGGAACGAAACCGGTATCCCAAGGCCGACGATGATGCCGCTGCGAAGCCCTGTGGCGGCGACTACCACGATCATGACCAGTGCCAGCGCAGTGAGAATGTTGCCCTCGAGTTCACGGACCTGGTTCTGTGCAAAAGGCGCCTGATCCTGGGTATAAAACAGCCGGACACTGGGTGGCATGGTCTTGCGAAATTCTTCGACGATCGTCTTTGCCGCAGCCACGGTGTCGATGATGTTGGCTTCGTTCCGCTTGACGAGTTCGAGCGTGATGGCATCCCGTCCATTCACACGGGCATACCGGCTGCGGTCCTTGAATGTGCGGCGGACGGTTGCAACATCGCGCAGTGTGACCACGACACCTTCGCTGGCCTTGATCGGCAGATCGAACAGATCCCTCGCCTCTTCGATGACACTGGGTACCTTCACGGAAAACCGGCCTGCACCGGTATCCAGGCTGCCGGCCGGTATCAGGCGGTTATTCCGGAGGATGGTGTTCATGAGTTCTTCACCAGATATCTGGTACGACTCAAGCGCCTGTGGATCGATGACCGCCTCGAGCAGTTCCTCCCGATGCCCCAACAGATTGACTTCGCGAATGTCGGACAGTGCTTCGAGTCGGTCCCGCAGATCGATGGCAAGGTTGTAGACCAGTCGCTCGGGGATGCCTTCCGAAACCAGATTGACCTGCAACAACGGGAAGTCGTCCGTTGAAGCTTCGTTGATGATGGGCTCTTCCGTCGTGTTCGGCAGTTTCGGCTTCGCGCGATCAACGGCTTCACGAACATCCGTGAGCGCCTTGTCGAGGTTGTAGTCAGCGTCGAATTCCACCATCACGGTGGCGCCGCCTTCGAACGCATAGGCGTTGAATTCCTCGACGCCCTCGACAGCGCGTATTTCCACTTCCATCGGCATCACCAGCATTCGCTCGGCATCTTCCGGCGAGATCCCCTGGTGAATCAGACTGATGATAAAAAAGGGCACCCGGATGTGCGGGTCGTTTTCGATCGGCATGGCACCGCGTGCAATCAGACCGGCGATGACGATCATCACCAGTGCGAGGATCGTCGTTCGGGTGCGATTGATGGCGGCTTCGATAAACGCGTTCATGCGGCTTTGCCGGTGTTCAGAACGTCAGCGGTAATGGTGGTGACGTCCGCTGCATCTGGTACCGTGGCGGACGGCTTGTTCTTGTCAGTGGCGGGCTCGCCCACGGGCTCGCCCACGGGCTCGCCAGACTGTGCCGGCATGCTGCCTGAGGGTTCGAATACGGGGTTTACCAATTCACCGGGTACCACGAGTTCCTGTCCTGTTGTGATGACGGTGGCGCGCTCCGGGAGGCCGGACAGCCAGATGCCATCACGATCCTGCTGCAGGATCTCGACGATGAAAAACTCGACCCGATTGTCTTCATCGAGGATGCGGATTCCCGTCTCTCCAGCATCGTTCAGACCCAGCAGGGCCGGTGAGAGTTTGTGCGCCCGGGTGCGCCCCATCGGAATTTCGATTTCGGCCGTGATGCCACTGCGCAAGCCAAGATCCGTGTTGGCGACCTGGACCTCGAAAGGATAGGTGCGCGTCGCTGCGTTGCTCTGCTGACCGACAAACGTAAGCTTGCCGGTGACGGTTCGTCCATCGATAAGTCGGCCGACCACTTCGGCGCCGAGTGTCATACCCAGCACGTTTTTTTCAGCCACTGCTCCCAGCAGCAGCATCGGGTCGAGATCAACGATCGTTGCGCAGGCAGCACCCGGATTGACGTAGTCACCAATCTCCGCATGGATATCGTCGACCAATCCTGCAAAAGGTGCCCTGATCGATGTTCGACTCACTTCAAGGTTGGTGCGCTTGACACTCGCTTCCGCAGACGCAAGACGGGTTCTTGCGGCAGCGATTGCAGAATCCGAAACCAGTCCGCGTTTCTGTAATTTGAGTGCACCATCGAAGTCGATTCTAGCCTGATTCAACGCTTCGCTGGCTTCAGACTGGGCGGCGTCACGATCATCCAGACTGATGCGGCACAGCAGGTCACCGGCTGCCACACGCGTACCACGTTCGATCGGCCGGTCCACGATCTTGCCATCGGTTTCAGCTTTGACCATGACCGTTCGCTTGTTCTCGGTACGCCCGCGAATCACCAGTTTGCGGGTGAAGTCCTCGGCTTCGAATATGCGTGCGCGTACACGGGTCGGTGCTCGATCATCCTCCACTGCATCGGCAAGCTCATTGGCCTGGGCGATGGAGCCTGGAGGCGCAACGTCGTCTTCCCCCCCGAGCATGCCGCTGAAGAGCCAGATGATCAGGCCCAGGGCAATAACCAGGGCAGTGATAAATGTACCACGCATCAAGAAGTTCCTTGGACCAGACAGCCCTCCAGTCTGGCACACAAAGTGCTACCAAACGTAACAGTGAAGATTAGCAGCGTCTTCGGGCTCGAGCTAGGAACTTCTCCCCTTTTTTGTGCGATACCGGCCTGGCTGATGCATGAATGTTCGTCGCGAGGGTTTCGAGATGCGCAACAGACAGCGTGGTGCGGCTCGCTGGAAAGCGCGCACCGGCACTATGGGCGAAGCCGATCGTACCGGCGTCTACCGGTGTATACCGGTGTGAAGGAGCGGAGCAACCGGGCTCCACTGAAGGCAGATTGCGTTCAGTGGTCAGCAAAGGGGTCGGGGTCGCCCCTATGCTTTGGCGGAAGCTCTGGCCGACATTCGATCGAACCACGCCTTGATATGGGTCAGGCCTTCATCAAAGGGCTGGCCGACGCTCTTGCCAAACGTCAGGAAGCAGTACAGCAGGATGTCCGCGAGGGTGAGTTTGTCACCGGCGATGAACTGTCGACCGGCGATCAGACCGTTGAGCCAGGCCAGCTTTTCCCGCGAGATCTTCTTCATGCCATCGGCGGCCTCTGGAAGGGTGGTTATCCTGTCCTTGAACATCGGCAAACCTTCCGCAAAGCGAAAGCCGTTGCCCATGGTCTCGCAGATATTGAGATCGATACGCCTGACCCACATGCGGGTATTGGCCCGTTCTTCGGCATTGGCACCGATCAGGGATGCGCCGGGACCCACTTCATCGAGATACTCACAGATGGCAGTGATCTCGGAGAGGTATTGACCGTTGTCGAGCTGCAGGCACGGCAACTGACCGGCCGGGTTCAGTTTCAGGAACTCGGACTTGCGGTTCTCAGCACCCATGATGTCGACCTTTACCTTCTCGAGCGCGATCCCTTTTTCGGCGGCAAACATGCGAACGACAGCCGGATTTGGCCCGAGGGAATCATAGAGTTTCATGCGTTCTCCTGTGGTTTGGGCGACGGCTTTTACCACTCGCCGGTGTTGGGCATGCTGGCCCAGGGTTCAGCCAGCGGCAAGGCAGGGCCATGCTGCAGCAATTCTATGGAGACGTTATCGGGTGATCGGACAAACGCCATGCGCCCGTCGCGAGGAGGGCGGTTGATCGTTACGCCATGATCCAGCAGTCGCTGGCAGGTTGCGTAGATGTTGTCTACCGCATAAGCAAGATGGCCGAAATTCCGACCACCCTGGAGCACCTCAGGGCCATAGTTGTAGGTGAGTTCGACCTGCGCCGAGTCGTCACCGGGTGCTGCCAGAAAGACCAGGGTGAAGCGGTCACCGGGATTGTCGATCCGTCGCAGTTCCGTCAGCCCGAGTTGGTTGCAGTAAAAATCGACTGACGCTTCTAGGTTGGTCACGCGAACCATCGTGTGGAGGTACTTCATGGGTTGCTTCGGGTTGGCACTGAGGCAAGAGGTTAACCCGACTGAGGGTCTATACCAAGTTCAGTCAGAAAGACCCGAAGATTCAGAAACAGTGGTTCAAGACCCAGCGCTTCAGACCCAGCGCTTCAAACCCAGCGCTTCAAAAGAGGCCTATGAACACAATCACGCCAGCGAGCGTCAACAGTGAACTCAGCAGAAACACGGTTTCCCGGGTGGGGAGTCGATCGTCCCGGCGTTTGGTGATGGCCGTGGTTACCGGCGCTTCGGTATGAGCTGGTTGATGATCGGGAGTCATGGTCTGGGTGGGGTAAGTATTCATTGGAGCAGGCAGGGATCAGCTGGTACGGTGCTGGTGGTCCAGATCTCGCAGTTGCTCGGCTCGCTGCTCGATACTCTTCCGATACGCAGCCGCAACGGAACGGGACATTCGCCGTCCGTTATCGCGCCGGGAGCGAAATTCGTCTTCCAGTCGGCGAATTTCCTCGGTCAACAAATCCTGATAATTTTGTGTGGTCATTTCTACGGCTGGCGCCTCTCCTGATTCCCTGTACTGGTTCCTTGTCCGGGATCCGCATCCTGGCCGATATCGGGCCTCCATCGGCGATCCGGCATCCCATTTCCTGGCTGCAAAAGTAGCGCAAAAAAACCGTACCACAGGTGAACGGATTGTAAACGTTATGTCCCGCACATTGACTTTGGTGTAGCGAGGTTGCCGACCAGGTCTCGCGACTTGTACGCTGCATCGAAGGACTACAGGAGAAAGAAGTGATGCAAGCCTTGTTCCCGACCCGGATTGTGATTCTGTTCTCAATACTGGCAGGCGTCTGGGGTTGTGTAACCAATCCGGTTACCGGCAAGAACGAGCTTGGCTTCATCAGTACCGAAGCGCAGATCGACATTGGCCGAAAGAACTACATTCCAGCCCAGCAGATGCAGGGTGGTCAATACAAGGTCGATGCCGACTTGTCGGAGTATGTGACCTCCGTGGGAAAAAAACTTGCCACCCACAGTGGCATCGACCTTCCGTATGAATTTGTTGTACTCAACAATTCCGTGCCAAACGCATGGGCGATGCCTGGCGGCAAGATTGCGGTGAACCGTGGCCTGCTGACCGAACTCACCAATGAAGCGGAACTGGCGGCTGTCATCGGCCACGAAATCACACACGCTGCGGCCCGCCACGGTGCCCAGGGCATCGAGCGTGGTGTGCTGCTGCAAGGCGCAATGATTGCCGCGGCGATCGGAACGCGCAACCAGGAGTATGCGGGTGCGATGCTTGGTGGTGCGCAGCTTGCGGCGGGTCTCGTCACACAGAAATTCGGCCGGGATGCGGAACGGGAATCAGACTATTACGGCACGCAGTTCATGGCCAAAGCGGGATACGATCCCGAAGCGGCCGTGACGCTTCAAAAAATGTTTGTACGCTTGTCAGACGGCAAAAGATCAGACTGGCTGCAAGGCTTGTTTGCCAGTCACCCCGCCTCTCAGGAGCGTGTTGAGAACAACCGCGCGCGAGTCGCCGAACTGCGCGCACAGGGTTATACCGGTGGCGAGTTGGGCGCAGACCGATACCAGCGGGCGATTGCCCGGATTCGTCAGGATGCTCCGGCGTACGCTGCCTATGACTCAGCTCGTAAGGCGCTGCAGGAAAAGTCGGTGGATGCAGCCCTCAAGGAAGTGGACAAGGCCATTGCGCTGCAGCCCAATGAAGCCCAGTTTTATGGCCTGAAAGGCGATATCAGAAGATTGCAGGACAAACATGCCGACGCCGTGCGCCTTTATGGCCAGGCCATACAGCGGGATGACGCCTTTTTCTCCTACCTGCTCGGTCGAGGGGTGAGCCGTGCGGAGCTGAAACAGCGGGCGCCTGCCAAGGAAGACTTCACTGCTTCACTGAAGCTGCTGCCGACCGCCGTTGCCTATAACGAACTCGGCAAGATCGCAGAAGCCGATGGCAATCAGGACGAGGCGGTGCGTTATTACGCAGCCGCTTCGAAAGCCCGGGACCAAACCGGACAGACCGCGTTGGCCAGCCTGTTAAGACTCGATTTGCCACGTCAGCCGGCGCGGTATGTCAAATCCGAACTCATCAATGATGGCAGCGGCAAGTTGTTTCTGCGCGTAAGCAATGGCACGCCGGCAGCGCTTTCAGGGGTACAGGTGCGTGTGGCATTGCGCTGGGCGGCCGCTGGCGACGAAACATTTACGGTAGATGTTCCGGCCCTGCCTGCAGGCCAGGCCGTGGTTCGCGAAATCCCGTTGCGGAAGGACTCGCTGGTAGCGGGTGAGGCCACCACGGTCGCGGCGCACACCCGCTGATTCCTGCAGGTGGATGGCTGTGCGATGAATCTTCGAACACCGGCGTGTGTTGGGGGAAGTGGAAATCTCACGTGACCGAATCCGCAAACGCGCCAATGACTGCCGCAAGGGTGAGTTATTCCGATGAGTACCTGGGCCGCAGACAAACGAAAGTGTTCGCCGATGACGGTCCGCCGGTTACACCCGGCGCCAGCCGCAATGCTGTCTCCTGTCACTACCCGTCCGGTGCGGCCACAACTCTGTTCCGGCCGGCCTGCTTCGCTCGATAGAGCGCCTGGTCCGCTCGCGCCACCAGCGCCGCGCCGTCCTCGCCCTGACTCAGCTCGGCTACGCCGAAACTGGCGGTAACGGGCGCGGGCAATGGCGGCACAATTTCGTCCGCCAACGCTGCGCGAATGCGCTCGCCGGTGGCCATGCCGTGGGCAATGCCGGTAGCCGGCATCACCACCAGAAACTCCTACCCGCCGTAGCGCATCAGCACATCGGTGGCACGCAGCTGGGCACGCATCAGTTCGGCGAATCGCCCCAGCGCCGCATCCCCGGCGGCATGGCCGTGGTCGTCGTTGACGCGCTTGAAATGATCAAGGTCTGCCATGAACACACTGCGCGGATTGCCAGTGCGCCTGGCACGACTCACGTCCACGCCCAGCTCCCGGTCCATCAGGCGCCGGTTACCGGGACCGGTGAGCGGGTCCGTCAGCGCACTCTCGACAATGCTCGCCTCACGCTGACGCAGGCGCAGGCGCAGGTTGGCACGACCAATGGCGTGCTGCGAGTCAACGGCATTGCGACTTACAGAAAGCAGCGACTCGTGGACGCGCTCGAGTTCCCGGATGTCCTGCTCGGCGAGGATGCGCAGGCCGCCGCCGGCACGCCACACGCGGCCACGCCGCGTGCGGAGCCTGCCGTCGCGGTCGCCAACCGTCATCATGCCCTCATGCAGCAGTCTGCCGTCCTCCTCACCACCGCCACCCGCTGCCAGCGCCGCGAACCTCGGCTGAATGAAAAAAGCCGATACATTGCTGCCGGCAAGACTGTGCTTCGTGTTGTCCTTGGGTGTTTTCGTCAGCAGACGCAGGAAACCTGCATTCCACGCCAAAAGCGTGCCGGAGGAGTCGACCTCGGCAGCGACCACTGCCAGCAGGGAGTCAATATCCGGATGGAAATGGTTCATGCAACGCTGCGCTCCGCAACCAGCCGATTGCCGGCCAGCACCGCTGCAGCCGCATCCGCGCACCATGCGTCCGCGCCAACCAGTGCTGCCAGACCCTCGAAACGATTGATGGCGAGCCCTCCGACCAGCACGCCGGGTTGCGCGCCACCGGCCTCCTGCCTGAGCTGCCCAAGCAGTTCTTTCGCCACTCGCAACTGCTGCACGAACGAAACCGACAGCCCAAGCAGATGCGGCTGCCAGGCCCTGATCTGACTGAGCAGCGCGGTGCCTGGGATATTGGCGCCAAGGAACTGCATCTCCCAGCCGTCCAACTGGAAGGCGTCGGCCACCATCTGCAGCCCCACTGCACGGTGGTTGCCCTGTACACAGGCGAGCAGCACCCTGCTGTTTTTGAGGGGCAGCGAATCGGCCTTCATCAGCCCGCGTGTCATGGTCATGCTGGCAATAGCCGTCGCGAGATGCTCCTGCGCCACGGAAACCTGATTGACCTGCCACTTGCGCCCGACGCGATACAACGCCGGCTGGACAATGTGCAGCGACGCTTCGACCAGGCTGCTGCCGTGATCGAGCGCGGCATCGAAGATGTCCCTGGGCGGCGCGGTGATCAGCGGCCAGCAGATGTTTTTCGAACTCCCGGCTTTCCGACCAGGCCGCGGGTGCCTCGGATTCCGGCGCGTCGTCCGCCGGTCCAGGTTCGATGCCACGAGCATTGACGGCCCGTATGGCTCCCGCGACGACACGCGCATCCGCCGCCGACAGGTGTTCGGTGAAAAACTCCGCCAGCCAGTCCAGCGTCTGCGGCAGGTGACCGGCGGGGAGGTCGCGTGCAGCGAGCATGCTGGTCGGCCAGCGTACCCAGTCCACCATCGGCTGGAGGTCACCGAATTCCAGGACCGGTTGCAGAAACTCCAGATGAAACGTGAGGTCCTCGCGGCAGGCGTCACGATCTGCCTGGCTACAGTGCTCGTAGATGCCGTCAGGCGTAGCGTATAACCGGGTGCTCACTGTATCGATGGCCTGTACGCGCAGTGAACGGTATTGATCCAGTGCAGACGGACCGAGGACAAAACCGGCTGTATCCATGGAAACCTATTCCGCCAACGGTTCGAAGAACCGATTTCGAGGCCGCCCGGCACCCATTTCAGGCGCCTGGGGGTGGCCGCCATGCGGGGCATGATAATCGAGCCCTTGTTGCCATTGCCGGTGACTCTGCTCATCTGTCGAGCACATGAACATCTCCGCCTGCACCGGCAGGCAGTTGGCAGTCAATGAAACACCGCCGTCGTGGCCGGGTTCATAGCGGCTGAACAGAGAGAAGTCAGTGGCGTCCGCCTGCAGGCATCTGGCCATGAACGGCGCTCTCGGTGGTGCGAAGCCTTCCACCAGAAACCCCTGCCAGAAGCAGGCAGGAAAGGAAAAGGTTTGGGGCGTGTGAATCGCCAAACACAGTCCCTCAGCATGGCAGACCTTTCGAAACCAGCACGTTGGTGCTTTCCCTGCGTCACCAGGGGTGATCGGTGCGTCATCGAACAGTTGGCATCCAACGGACAATCACGCCCGTTGATGGGCAAAAGAGAGGGTCACGGTTTTGTATCCGCGCGCAGCGACGACTCCAGCGCCTTGCTCGAAGAGATGTCGACCAGGGTCAGTACGACACCGTCGATCACGTTGTCCAGCCTGCGATAGGGAATGATTCGCACCGCGAACCAGCGGTTGTCGCTGGTGTGGATCTGCCTTTCGCAAGTCGCCAACGTGCGCAGGGTTTCCGCGGCATCGTCCTGCAGGGCCGGGTAGCCGAGCATGGTCGTAATGTCGCTGAGCGGCCGGTCGATGTCACTTCCCCTGAGGTTGATGATCTTCACCGCCCGATCGGTATAACGCCTGACATTCAGCCGCTGATCCAGAAACAGGATGGCGATGTCGACGCTGTTGAGCAGGTTGGTCAGGTCGCTTTGGGCCAGCGCAAGATCATCGAGCTTGTTCTGCAGTTCGGTATTGATGGTTTGCAGTTCCTCATTCATCGACTGCATTTCCTCCTTTGAAGTCGACATTTCTTCGTTGGTGGACTGCAGTTCTTCGTTGGTCGACAGCAGCTCCTCGTTGGTGGACTGCAGTTCCTCCCGGGTGGTGTGGCTCGCCTCGCGCAAGGCCTGGATTTCATTGAGGTGCTGCTGCAACTGCGCCGCCTGCTCTGCCGATGGCGACTTGCGCCGGCCGCGAACGGTCGAGGCCGGTGCGACATCCTGGAACACCACCATGAACATGTCCTTCAGCGCAGTACCGTCCTGAAGCGCCTGCACGGTGACATCGACGGTCTGAGTATCGCCACCGGGGGGTTGTACCTGCAGGCCGCGCAAATGCACGGATTCCTTTTGCATGGCGGCCTGGTGCAGGGCTTCGGCGAGACGCGCGCGCAGGCCCGCGCGCACCATGGCGTGGAAGTTCCAGTTGGCCTTGCCGGCCGCTGGTTCCAGGTATTTCCCGGTGTGTCCGCTGATGTAGACGATGTCGCCCTGACTGCTGACGACGACGGCAGCAGGGGCATACTCCTGCAGCAGCACCTGGTCGGCCGTCTGCTGCAGATTCCTGGTATTTGCGGTGGAGGTGGAGGGCAACACGTCTATCTCCTTGTTTGTTACGGGCCGCGGACGATGCGGTTTCACCCGGAAGTCGAGGCCGACAGCGGTGGCATTGTCCTGGCGCAGATAAGTTCGCAGCTTGGAGTTGATCGGGGTGAACAGGCTGTTGAAGCGCCCCACCGATTCCGCAGTGCCGAGCAGCAGCACGCCGCCGGGACGCAGGCTGTAGTGGAACAGCGGCACCAACCTGCGCTGCAGTGGGGCGCCCAGGTAGATCATGAGGTTGCGGCAGGCGACCAGGTGGAGCCTGGTGAAGGGCGGATCGAGCAGCACGTCGTGCAGCGCAAACAGCACCATGTCCCGAATCTTCTTGCTGATCTGGTAGTGGGTTTCGTGGGCGCTGAAAAAGCGCGCCAGCCGGGCTTCCGATATCTCCTCGCGGATCGACAGCGGATAAATGCCGCGGCGCGCCACGTTGATGGAATCCGGGCTCAGGTCCGAGGCGAAAATCTGCAGGCTGAACTTAGGCGCCGTGGGCAGTCGCTGCATCACCTCGGTGAATACCATGGCCAGTGAATAGGCC
>Ga0163144_10015418_pt1 | contig 15763 bp, 16 predicted proteins | sample OliLak19BULKMAT1_FD_123175 | JGI IMG/M metagenome (GOLD analysis project Ga0163144, IMG submission 123175) | Freshwater microbial mat bacterial communities from Lake Vanda, McMurdo Dry Valleys, Antarctica - Oligotrophic Lake LV.19.BULKMAT1 | ecosystem: Environmental > Aquatic > Freshwater >...
CCACCGCACGGCACACGAGCTGGGTATTCGCACCAACTGCACCATGCTGTACGGACACGTGGAGACGCTCGCCGACCGCGTGGAGCACCTCGCGATGCTCCGCGAGCTGCAAGACGAGACGGGTGGATTTCTGGCCTACATCCCGCTTGCCTATCACCCTGACGACAACGAGTTGGGAATACTGCTGGGACGGCAGGGGCAGGGCACGTCCGGCTTCGACGACCTGCGCAATCTCGCCGTGGGGCGGCTCTACCTCGACAACTTCCAGCACATCAAGTCGCACTGGATCATGGTCTCCACGGCCCTGTCGCAGACCGCGCTGGCATTCGGCGTCAACGACCTCGAGGGAACCGTGGTGCGTGAGAAGATCTATCACGCGGTCGGTGCCCAGACACCACAAGGCATGTCGCTGGAGGCGCTGCTCACACTGATTCGCGGCGCAAAAAAGATCCCCGCCGAACGCGATTCGTTCTACGCCATTCTTCGGTATTTCGACCACCCGGCGCCGGACGCCGAGGCGGCCTAGCGTGCGCATCGGTCGCATTCCGTACATCAACTGCTATCCGGTGTATGGGGCGATTGACCGCGGCATCGTCTCGCTCGCCGGCGACCTGATTGACGGCGTGCCAAGTGTGCTGAACGAGAGAATGGCCGCCGGCCTGCTGGATCTGAGTGTCGTGTCGGCGGTGGAGTACGCGCGCGACTCTCGACGCTACCTCCTGCTGCCCGATCTGGCCATTTCGTGCGACGGCCCGGTGCGCTCGGTACTGCTCTTTTCGCGACGTCCGGCATCGGAGCTGGGTGGGCGCCGCGTCGTTGTCTCGCGCAGTTCGATGACAAGTGTGGCACTCCTCGAATTGATGTTCGAGAATGTGTGGCGCGCGCGTCCCGACTTTGTGCCGGGCGATTCGGAGTTGGCCGACATCGCCGGCTTTGCCGACGAGGAGCATGATGCGCGTCTCGTGATCGGCGATGCGGCGCTCATGCTGAGCGAGGCGACACGCTATCCGTACGTTTACGATCTGGGTCACGAGTGGAAGCAGTGGACCGGCCTCCCCTTTGTCTTCGCCGTCTGGGTCGCGCAGCGTTCCACGGCGGTCGCCGAGTCGCTGGGCGCGCACGCGTCGCTGATTCTGTCTCGCGATTGGGGGCTGCAGCACCTTCCCGAACTGGCGGAGCAAGCGTCAGCCGCCACGGGCGTGGGTCGTACCGCCTGCATGGAATATTTCCGGGGGCTCGACTACGGACTCGGCTATGAGCATCTGGCCGGACTCACCGAGTTTTTTCGACGCTTGGTCGCCGCCGGTCGCGTGCCGAACGGGACCTTGGCCTTTCTGCCGGCCGCATAGCGTCACCCTCATCTGCCGATCGCTGGTTTATGGCACCTCCCGCTCGATAGCTTGCGTTCATCTGGTGTGACTGGCCGACCGGCCTCGCTCGTGCTCCCGCTTTATCCGTCGAACATGAACCGCGACCTTCTCGACCTCTACACCAACGCGCCGCTCCTCGAACTCGGACTGGAAGCGGACCGCGTGCGGCAGGCCCGGCATCCGCAAAACGTCGTCACCTACATTGTCGACCGAAATATCAACTATACGAATGTCTGCGTGGCGGACTGCGGGTTCTGCGCCTTCTATCGCCGGCCCAAGCATGCGGAAGGCTATACGTTGTCGTTCGAACAGATCGGTGACAAGATCGAGGAGACCAAGGCGTTAGGCGGGGTGCAGATCCTCATCCAGGGCGGGCACAATCCGTACATCCCCTTCGAGTGGTATGTGGACCTGCTGCGCTACATCAAGCGGTATCACCCGATTCACATCCACGGCTTCAGCCCCAGCGAAGTGGACTTCTTCGCCAAGACCTTTCGGATGGACGCGGTCGAGGTCATTCGGGAGCTGCAGCGGGCGGGACTCGACTCCATTCCCGGCGGCGGTGGTGAGATTTTGGTGCAGCGCGTACGCGATATCGCCGCTCCGAAAAAGGCCGGCGCCGACCGTTGGCTCGAGATCATGGAACTGGCCCATAACGAAGGCATGAAAACCTCGGTCACCATGATGTATGGCATCGGCGAAACACTGGCCGAGCGCATTGAACATCTGCAGCGTGTACGCGACGTACAGGCGCGCACCGGTGGCTTCACGGCGTTTATCACCTGGCCATTGCAGCCGGAGAACACGCCCACCATGTCGCACATGCAAAAGACCGACGCGGTGGACTATCTGCGCACCGTGGCGATGGCGCGCATCGTGCTCGACAATGTGCCCAACCTGCAGTCGAGCTGGGTGACCATGGGAATGAAAATCGGGCAGTTGGCGCTCAAGTTCGGCTGTAACGATTTCGGCTCCCTCATGATCGAGGAAAACGTTGTCTCGGCGGCCAACACGACCTACCGAACGACAACTGACGAACTCGAGCGCCTCATTCGTGATGCGGGCTTCCAGCCGGCCCGCCGCCGCCAGGACTATTCGATTATTCCGACGGAGACGCCGGTGGCTGCGTAGATGCCGACTCACACGCCCTCGTGCGACATCAGGCCACCCAAGTGATCACGCGCACCGGGATCGGCTATGACTCGCATCGCTTCGCGCCTGGTGGACCGATGCGGCTGGGAGGAGTCGACGTGCCGAGCGATGTGATACTCGCCGGGCATTCGGATGGCGACGCCATCTGCCACGCGCTCACCGACGCCATATTGGGCGCCGCTGCCGCCGGAGACATTGGGGAGATGTTTGCCGACACCGACGACGCGAACCGTGGAAGAGACTCGGTCGAGATGCTGCGCGCCGCTCTCGAGCGGGTGGTGGCGTTAGGCTGGCAAGTGGTGAATGTGGACGTCACCGTGGTGGCCGAGCGTCCCAAGATCGGACCGCACCGGGAGCGCATCCGTGCCCGGCTGGCCGAATCGTTAGGCGTGGATGTGGGCGCCGTGAGCGTCAAGGGCAAGACGAACGAGGGCATGGGCTGGGTCGGGCGAGGCGAGGGGTTGGCCTGCATGGCGGTGGCGACCCTGGCCTCGGCCCGGACCTAACGAGCCGTGACGCAGTTCCAGGCGTTGATGGACTGGCTGACGGCCCTCTCGCCGGCCGTGCTCCTGGTGACGATGGCCCTGCTGGCCGCCGTCGAGAACATCTTCCCCCCCATTCCGGCCGATGTGCTGGTGGCGTTCGGAAGCTTTCTGGCGGCGCGCTCACAAGGGTCACCCTGGCCGACCTTTCTCGCCATCTGGCTCGGCAACGTGGGCGGCGCCGTTCTGATGTATGCAGTCGGTCGCCGACTGGGCAGCCAATGGATTCGGCGCCGCTTTCATCTCCACGAAGGCTCTAAAGGCGAGCGGAACTTGATCGCGTGGCATGCCAAGTACGGCGCCGCCGCCCTCTTCGTGAGTCGCTTTCTTCCCGGCGTCCGATCGATCGTGCCGCCGATGGCTGGGGCCATGCGCATTCCACTGTTTGGCCTGCTGGTGGCCATCAGTCTGGCCTCGGGCATCTGGTATGGCCTCATCACCTACCTCGCCTTCTCGGCCGGAAGCAACTGGGAGGTCCTGTCGGAACGGGTGGGGGCACTCGGACGGTGGTCGGCGATCATCGCCATCATCGCGGTGGTGGTCGGCGCTGGCACGTGGTGGGTGCGAAGGCGACGCGTGTCGACATGACCGCCCCCCCGCTCAGCGACGACGTCGGGCGCGCCTTTCTGTTGGAGCGCTTCGACGACTTCCTCTCGCTGGAGCAGGGCTCGTCGGAGCGCACGCGCGAGGCCTACGGTCGCGATGTGACGCGCTTGGCCGCCTTTGCTCTCACGAAGGATGCAAGGGCGCCCGTCGCACTCACCGCGCGTCTGCTGCGTGACTTCGTCTATCACCTGAAGGACATGGGACTCGCCGGGACCTCCATCCGGCGCAACGTCTCGGCCGTGCGCACCTATTTCCGATTCTTGTTAGGCGAAAACCTGGTGCCGAGCGATCCCAGCGATCGACTGGAAATGCCTCAACGCTGGCGCTCCCTCCCCGACGTGCTCACGGTGGACGACGTTGAGCGGCTCCTGGCGTCGCCCAAACTGGACGATGCGCTCTGCTTTCGCGATCGGGCCATGCTCGAACTCGCGTACGGGGCTGGGCTGCGGGTGAGTGAATGGATTACCCTCGGCGTGAAGGACGTGCTCATGGACGACGGACTCCTGCGCGTGTTCGGCAAAGGAGGAAAGGAGCGCCTCGTTCCGATCGGACGTAAGGGCATTGCGGCGCTGGCCGTCTACCTTCGCGAGCTTCGCCCGCGACTGGAGAAGGGGGCGGGAACGGGGGTGCTCTTTCTCAATGCCCGAGGAACGCCCCTCTCCCGAATGGGCGCTTGGAAGATTCTCCGCAAGCACGTAGGCGACGCCGGAATCGAGAAGCATGTGTCGCCGCACACGCTGCGGCACTCCTTCGCCACCCATCTCCTGGAGGGAGGCGCCGACCTGCGCGCGGTGCAGGAGATGCTTGGCCACGCGGACATTTCGACCACGCAGATCTACACCCACGTGAGCCGCGATTACCTTCGAAGCGTACACAAGCAGTATCACCCGAGAGGGTAACGGGCACCGAGCATCTGCATCGTTCTCCGAGCTGTCGCTCTCCGATTCCCGATTCGATCGTGCTTCTGGTCATCGACAACTACGACTCCTTCACCTACAACCTCGTGCAATACCTCGGCGAGTTAGGGGAGGACGTCGAGGTACGCCGCAACAATGCGTTGACCGTGGACGAGGTGGACGCGCTCGAGCCCAGCGCCGTCGTCATCTCGCCGGGGCCCTGCACCCCCTCGGAGGCCGGCATCAGCGTGCCGCTCGTGCGCACGTTAGGCGCCCGGATTCCCATGCTTGGCGTCTGCCTCGGGCACCAATCCATCGGCGAAGCGTATGGGGGGCGAGTGGTGCGGGCCGACTATGTCATGCATGGGAAGACATCGCAATTGCTACACGACGGCAGCGGGCTCTTTGCCGGGCTGCCGTCGCCGCTCGAAGTGATGCGCTACCACTCGCTGGTGGTCGAGCGCGCTTCGCTTCCCGCCGCGCTCGAAGTCACCGCCACGGTGGAGTGTGACCCGCAGCAGATCCACGCCCTCCGCCACCGCGAGTATCCGGTGTGGGGCGTGCAGTTTCACCCCGAATCCATTCTCACGCAGGGCGGCATGACCATCCTGCGCAACTTTCTGACGATGGCCGAGGCGTTTCGTGCGCGTTCGGTCGCCGCCTAACGACATGCGCCGGTGATTCGACGACTCCTCGGCGCGCTGTCCTCCGTACTCCTCATCGCGGTGGTCTACGCGGTGGCGGTGGTCTACGCGGTAGGGGTGTCCGGAGACGACCACGTGGGCCTGGGGTCCGATTTCGATGGGAGCACGGTCACACCGTTCGACGTTAGCGCCATGGGAATCGTCGTAAAGACGTTGCAGGACGCGGGACTGAGGGACGCGACAATCGGCAAGTTGATGGGCGGCAACGCCATTCGTGTCCTCCGCGAGCTGCCGCCGCCGCCGCCGCACTGATATTCTGCCAGCGCACCGATCGATCCACTGTTGGGACGCTACACCGCGTCCGACAGTGGCGGACGCGCCATTGGACCCGTCATTTGTCTTTGAAATGCGCCATCGCGCGGTGTAACTTGGGAGGCGTGCCTTTTCTCAACTCGGCCGCCTCAAAACGCGCATGTCGGTACTCGCTATAATCCCGGCCCGGCTCGGCGCTACCCGACTCCCACGCAAACCGCTTCGGCTCCTTGGCGGGCTACCACTGGTGGTCCGCGTCTGGCAACACGTGATCGACATGGCGGTCGCCGACGCGGTCGTCGTCGCGACGGACGCCGCTGACATCGTTGACGCGGTGATTGCGGCGGGAGGAGACGTCGTGCTGACCTCCGAGCGCCATCTATCGGGAACGGACCGGATTGCCGAAGTGGCTCGTCGTCCCGAGTACACCAAGTTCAGCGTCATCGTGAACGTGCAGGGTGACGAGCCGTTTGTGCCCGTGGCGGCGGTTCGGGGCGCCTTGGAAATGGTGACCGTGGCCCACTTTCCGTTGGGGACGGCGGCGGCGCACGCATCGCCGGCCATCCTCGCCGAGCCTAACGTGGTCAAGGTGGTATGTGGTGCGGGCGGGCGGGCGCTCTATTTCTCGCGGGCTCCCATTCCGTTCCTTCGCGAGCGCTCGGAGACGGACGAGCGAGACGCACTCGTTCGGCAGCATCTTGGCATTTATGCGTACACGCGGCAGGCGCTGGCCACCTGGGTAGCCTTGCCTCCGCATCCACTGGAACGAATCGAACGCCTCGAGCAACTGCGCCCCCTCGCAGCCGGGGTGCCCATGGGAGTGGCGACGATCGATGAATCGCCCGCGCGGGGTGTGGACACCGAAGCAGACCTTGCACGCGCCAACGCGCTGTGGCATGACCTTTACGCCGGACGGACGTGATGCCAACAACTCAAAGCCCCACCCAGGCGACCCGCTACATCTTCGTCACCGGCGGCGTGGTGTCGTCGTTGGGCAAGGGGATTGCCGCCGCATCGTTAGGCCGCCTGCTGGTGGAGCGCGGCCTCAGGGTGTCGATCATGAAGTTCGACCCCTACCTCAACGTCGATCCGGGCACCATGTCGCCCTTTCAGCACGGTGAGGTGTTTGTCACCGACGATGGTGCGGAAACCGACCTCGACCTGGGACACTACGAGCGCTTCATCGACCGGTCGCTGTCGCAGCTGAACAATGTGACCACGGGTCGTATCTACCTCAACGTCATCACGAAGGAGCGACGCGGCGAATATCTGGGCTCCACGGTGCAGGTCATTCCGCATATCTCGGATGAGATCAAGTCGCATATCAAGCGCCTCGCACCCGGAAATGACGTCGTAATCGTCGAGATCGGAGGCACGGTGGGTGACATCGAGTCGCAGCCGTTCCTCGAAGCGATTCGACAGTTCCGTCAGGAGGTGGGGAAGCAGAATGCGATGTTCATCCATCTCACCCTGGTGCCGTACATCGCTGCTGCCGGCGAGGTGAAGACCAAACCGACGCAGCACTCGGTCCGCGAGCTGATGGAAATCGGTATCCAACCCGACGTCCTCATCTGCCGCACCGAGCGTCCGCTGTCGGAAGACGTGAAGCGCAAGATCGCCCTCTTCTGCAACGTGGAGTTTGGCAACGTCATCGAGAGTCGTGACGTGCCGACCATCTACCAGATTCCGCTGGAGTTTCACGAGCAGGGCTTCGACGAGCGGGTCATGCAGCGACTCGACCTCAAGGGGCAGGAACCCGATCTGACCGCCTGGCGTGAACTGGTGCAGCGGGTGGTCTCGCCGCACGACCGGGTCAAGATTGCCGTCGTCGGCAAGTACACGCAGTTCGTCGACAGCTACAAGAGCGTGCAGGAGTCACTCATCCACGGTGGCATCGGCAACGATGTAGGCGTGGATATCTCGTGGGTCTCCAGTGACCTGTTCACCTCGGTCGAGAAGGCGAGGGAGATTCTCGGAAACTATCACGGTCTGCTCGTGCCAGGGGGATTCGGGGTGCGCGGCGTGGAGGGCATGGTCGACGCCATTCGTGCGGCACGCGAAATGGGGCTCCCATTCTTCGGAATCTGCCTCGGCATGCAGGTGGCCATCATCGAGTTTGCCCGCAACGTGCTCGGGCTCCGTGACTCGCATTCGAGCGAGTTCGCGCCGGAGTGCGCCAATCCGGTCATCGCGATGATGGAGGAACAGAAACACGTCACCGACATGGGCGGCACCATGCGCTTGGGTGCCTACCCATGCCGCCTCGCGAGAGGCTCGAGAGCCGCCGAGATCTATGGAGTCGCCGAGGTGAGCGAGCGGCACCGGCATCGGTACGAGGTATCGAATGCGTATCGCGATGCCTTCGTCGAACATGGCCTGAAGCTCAGCGGGCTCTCGCCCGACGGATCGCTGGTCGAGATCGTGGAACTGGCGAAGCACCCCTGGTTTGTCGGGTGCCAGTTCCATCCCGAGTTGCAGTCCCGCCCAACGCGTCCACATCCACTCTTTGCGGCGTTTGTCGCCGCCGCAGCGGCCAACAAACGCGGAATGCAGGCGCCCAGCGAGCACCGCGCACTCGTCGAGGCGGCAGATTGAGTACCTTCGCCGGCTTTCCGATCGATCGGCTCTTTCTCATCGCCGGGCCCTGCGTGCTCGAAGACGACGCGCTCAACCTCCGCGTCGGCGACGCGTTGGCAAAACTCGCGCCCCTCGTGCCCGGAGGCATCATCTTCAAAGCCTCCTTCGACAAGGCCAATCGGTCCAATCCCGGCGCCGCGCGCGGGCCCGGCCTGGATGAGGGCCTCGAGAAGCTGGCTCGTGTACGCTCCGCCACCGGCCTTCCCGTGCTCACCGACGTACATCTGCCAGCACAATGCGCCACAGTAGGACAGGTCGTCGACGTGCTGCAGATTCCGGCCTTCCTCTGCAGACAAACCGATCTCCTGCTCGCCGCCGGCGCGACCGGGCGCCCAGTCAACGTGAAGAAAGGACAGTGGATGCATCCCGAAGGAATGCGAGGGGCAGTCAAGAAGGTGCGCCAGGCGCGTGAGGCGCCCGAGGTGTCCGCCGGGTGCTCGACCGTGGCCACCACCGAGCGTGGCACGTTCTTCGGGTATGGTGACCTGGTGGTCGACATGCGCAGCTTCGTGCGCCTACGGGCCGCCACCGATGCGCCCGTGATATTCGACGCAACACACAGCGTGCAGCAGCCCGGAAAGGGAGCGGACGGCGCGAGCGGTGGACTCCGCGAGTGCATTCCCCGGCTCACCCTGGCCGCCATGGCCGCCGGGGCCGACGGTCTCTTCCTCGAGACGCACCCCGACCCCGACCACGCCCCGAGCGATGGACCGAACATGCTCCCGTTAGGCGACCTGGAACGACTCATCCGGCGTGCAGTGGCCGTGTGGGAAACGGTGCGCAGATGATCGGTTTCGGGGCGGGACGCGAGCAGCCGCTCTCGGTGGAGGGCGGACGCAAGCTGGACAAGGAGGCGGCCGCACGCGTCAAGTTCGTCGGCCTCGACGTGGACGGCGTACTCACCGACGGTGGTATCTACCTCGGCGACGTGGCCGGGCAGCGGCACGAGTTCAAGCGCTACGACATTCAAGACGGGCTGGGCATCAAGATGCTGCAGCAGGCAGGCATCGTCGTGGCGATCATCACCGGGCGCGTGTCGGAAAGCGTGACGCTGCGCGCGGCCGAACTTGGCGTGGACGAGCTAGTGCAGGATCAACACGCCAGAAAAGTCATCGCCCTTCGCGAAATTCTCGATCGGCGTGGTTTTACGTTTGACGACGCTGCCTTCGTCGGCGACGATCTTCCCGATCTGGGTGTGCTGCGCCAGGTGGGACTGCCGGTGGTGGTCGCCAACTGCACCGACGAGGTCTTCCGGATCGCCCGCCTGCGCCTAACGCGATCGGGAGGGCAGGGGGCCGTGCGGGAGTTCGCCGAGATCCTGCTGCGTGCGCGCGGCGAATGGGACGACCTGGTGGAATGGTACGTGGCCTCCCGCGACGCCGAGATGCCCGCATGACGCCAGAGGCGTGCATCGCCCTCGGGCGCCGGGTGCTCCGAATGGAAACGGAGGCGCTGGCCGAAATCGAGCACCGAATCGGCGACGGGTTCGCGCGGGCAGTCGATCTCGTCGCCACGTCCAGCGGTCGCGTCATCGTGGCCGGCGTGGGCAAGTCCGGGTTGATCGCGCGCAAGATCGCCGCGACGCTCACCTCGACCGGAACCCCCGCGACCTTTTTGCACCCGACGGAGAGCCTGCACGGCGATCTCGGCATGGTGAGCCATCACGACGTGGCAATACTTCTCTCAAAGAGTGGAGAGAGCGACGAACTCCTGGTCATGCTGTCGCACCTCAAACGATTCGGCGTGCGTACGATTGCGCTCACCGGACACACGGACTCGACCCTCGCTCGCGAATGTGATGCCGTGCTCGACTCGTGGGTGCGGGAAGAAGCGTGTCCACACGACCTGGCCCCCACCACCAGCACCACCGCCGCGCTCGCGTTAGGCGACGCCCTCGCCGTTGTCATACTGGAACGCAAGGGATTTCGGAGCGAGGATTTCGCGCGCTTTCACCCCGGCGGAGCGCTGGGCCGAAAGCTCCTGACCCGCGTCAGGGACCTCATGGAGGCCGAGCGCATTCCCGTACTGCCTCCCGGCGCGACCATGCGTGCCGTGGTGGTGCTGCTCGCCCAACGCCGCGGAATCGTGCTCGGCGTGGACCCCGACGCGCAGCTCCTTGGCGTCTTTACCGCAGGCGACTTCACACGACTCATGGAGCGCGATGGTGATCCCTTCGACACCACGCTCGAGCGCGCCATGAATCGCACTCCGAGGACCGCGCACCCCGAGGAACTTGCCAGCGCCGTAGTGTATCGCATGGAGCAATTCGGCATCATGGCAATGCCGGTCACCAATGACACCGGAACGGTTGTGGGCGTGGTACACCTGCATGACCTCATGCGCTCGGGCGTCGCGTGATGCGCCGCCCCTTGCTGGGATTCCTCCTCACCTGCGTCGTGGCCGCGTGCCAGCAGTCGAGTTCTCCCCCTGCGGCGAAAGCCACGGTGGTCCCCGACTCCGCCGATCAGGTGCTCTTTGGCGTCAAGTTTTTCCTCACCGACGGCGGCATTCGACGGGCCGAGCTCGTAGCCGACACGGCATACATGTACGAGGACAACACGCGCACAGATCTTCGCGTGGTCCATACAACCTTTTTCAAGACGGGCGGTGAAAAAGACGCCGTGCTGACGTCGAAGACCGGAACCTATAACGTCCGGCTGGGCAACATGGAGGCGCGCGGCGACGTCCTTGTGGTGTCCACCGACGGACGAAAGCTCACCACCCCACACCTGCGCTACGACCCGGCCAAGAACGAAATCTCCAGCGATTCGACCTTCAAGCTGATCGAATCCGGAGGACGCACCACGGAGGGCGTCGGGTTTCTCGCCGATCCCGACCTCAATAACGTACGGGTGCTCAAGTCGGCCAAGTCGCGCGGCAACCAACTCACGATCCCCAAGTCCTGATGCGGCGCCATCTGGCGTTAGGCGTGCTCCTGCTCGTCGGTATCTCTGGTTGCATCCGGTTTGGGAGACGACCCGCCCGGCCGCCAACGCAAGCGGTGCCGGCCATGCCCAGTGATTCCATCACGATCACGGTGCCAGATAGCATGGCGGTCACCATTCCCATTCTGCCCATTGATTCGTTGGCTGGCCTTTCCGGCAAGGCCAAGCCGGCTGAGAAGCCGGCCGAGCGTTGTATTTTTGATGTGGACGGCGATCGCTCGCAGTTCATCAAGGATCCCATTTCGGGCAAGTATACCTCGTACATGGGCGGGGGGGTCGTCGGGCGCTGCCGCAACCAGGACGTGACCATCATCGCCGACTCGGCCGAGTTCTACGACCAGAACCAGCTCTACTTTCTCATCGGACAGGTCAAGTACCGCGAGAAACGCGTGTCCATGAACGCCGACAAGGCCACCTACTTCCGGGCCGAGGAAAAGCTGCTCGCCGAGGGAAACGTGGTGGCGGTCATGCAGGACTCGTCGACCATGACGGGGCCTCGCGTGGAGTATTATCGCGCCATCCGCGGCATTCGCGTGCGGCCACGCATGGTGGCCACCATGCGACCGACCATGAAACTTTTCGAGAAGGACTCGTTAGGCCGCAAGCGCGGCGAGCCGGTCGTACTCATCGCCGACAACATCAACGGAGAAGGGGATTCGCTCTTCGTGGCGTGGGGAAAGGTCGAGCTCGACCGGTCCGATATTCTGGCCCGCGGCGACTCGGCGGTCATGGACAACTCGACCCAGTTCTCGCGCCTCATGAAGGCTCCCTACATCGAAAGCAAAGGCAAGGACTCCTTCACCCTTCGGGGACGGGTGATCGACCTGTTCGGAAAGACCCGACAGGTGGAGCGCGTCCTGGCCATCGACTCGGCGGTGGCGGTCAACAAGGACCTCACCCTCGCCTCCGATACCATCGATCTGCGGGTCAAGGAAAGCAAGCTGCAACGGGCCTTTGCGTTCGGTCCCGGGGCCGCGTCGGCCATTTCGAAGGATCGCACCATTCTCGCCGACTCGCTGGACGTCATCATGCCGAACCAGGAGATTCGCGAGCTGCGCGCCGTGCGCAGCGCCTACGCGGAGACCTCGCCCGACTCGGTGAAAATCAAGTCGGTCGAGCGCGACTGGCTCCGCGGTGACACCATCGTGGCCCGCTTCGACTCGGCCGCCAAGACGGACACCGCGTCGCGCCCCACGATTCGCGAACTGGTCTCCTCGGGCTCGGCGAGCTCCTACTATCAGGTACCCAACAACTCGGGCTCAGACAAACCGGGCATCAACTACGTTCGAGGACGCCAGATCGTGGTGGACTTCAAGAGCCAAGAGGTGCAGACCGTGACCGTCATCGACTCGGCGTCGGGCATCTTCCTCGAGGCAAAGCCCGATTCCGTGCAGAACACGAAGCCCGCCGCGCCACGGCGAGCCCCACGCCCCGGTCAACAGCCGACTCGACGCGTGCCGACCGGCGTCAGGCGGCCATGAACGGCGACCCATTGTCCGAGCACGTACGCGCCCTCATCGAGAATCGCGCCGGGGGCGACCGGTCAATCGCCTTTGGACTTCACGCCATCGTCTACGAGGCCGACGCCAACGGCGACGCGGTGTTCAACGACGTCGCCATCCGATTCAGGGACGACTGGCTCGCCGCGATTCGATCGAATGGAGGCGACGCCGACCGCGAGTCAGGACGCCTCTCGCTCGATGAGGTGCGCGCCTTCCTGCAGCGCTCCGTCCTCCCCCGACTCGCCGGACAGGGGCTCATCCAGTACCCCGTCCCCGGCGAGGAGGACGTGGGCGGCAAGGTGCGAGTGGCGCGAGACCTCTGGACTGAAATCGCCCCGCAGCGATTGAACGTGGTCGAGTCGCTTCGCCTCACCGGTGAACACGCTACGGCCATCGCGCATCAGCCCGCCGCCTCGCGCCGAAGCCGGGAGCACCGAGCCGAGCCATCTGGGAGCGTGCTCGAAGCCCGGGGATTGGTCAAGGTCTACCGAAAGCGACGGGTCGTGAACGACGTCCAGGTGCGCCTGCAACAAGGGGAGATTGTCGGCCTGCTCGGCCCGAACGGCGCGGGAAAGACGACCACCTTCTACATGATCGTCGGCATTATTCAGCCACAGCACGGCAGCATCCATCTGGACGCCGACGACATCACGCGAATGCCGATGTACAAGCGCGCGCGGCGTGGCATTGGCTATCTTTCACAAGAACCATCCATCTTCAGGAAACTCTCGGTCGAGGACAACATCCTCGCCATCCTTGAGACGTTGCCAATCACGAAGGAAGAGCGTCGAGCACGGTTAGAGGGACTGCTCGACGAGTTGAGCATCAAGCACCTGCGGCACAGCAAGGCGTACGCGCTGTCCGGGGGGGAACGGCGGCGGCTCGAGATTACGCGGGCGCTCGTAACCCAGCCGAAGTTCATGATGCTCGATGAGCCGTTCGCCGGAGTCGACCCGATCGCCGTACACGACATCCAAACGATTGTTGCCGGGCTGCGTCATCGCGGCATCGGAGTGCTCATCAGCGACCACAACGTGGAACAGACGCTCGACATCGTGGACCGTGCCTACATCATGTTCGACGGGCAAGTCAAGGTCTCCGGCACCGTCCGGGAACTCGTCTTCGACGACGAGGTTTCGCGCATTTACCTCGGTCCAACCCTGACCGCGCGCCTTCGCACGCGCTTCTCCGCCGAGGAGCACGCGCCATGAGGACAGGGCTCAACCAGAGCACGTCGCTCAGACAAGAGCTGAAAATCAATCCGCGCCTGTACCAGGCGATGGACCTGCTCTACATGCCTCTGCTCGACCTGCAGCAACATCTCAAGCAGGAGCTGCTGCTCAATCCGTTCCTCGAGATGATCGAGCCAGACGAGGAAGATTCGGAGGAAGACGACGAGCGCGAAGGTGAAGAAGGACCGGTCGACCTCGAAGAGCCGGAAATGGCGCCGCAAGAAGAGCGCGAATCGGCGGCCAACGAGACCATCGACTGGGAAGGAATCCTGCTCGACGGGTTCGAGACGAACGGCGTGCGAGAGGAGCACGAGGAGCGCGAGTATTACGAGCCGGTCTCGGTGGACAGACGCGACCTCGACGACCACCTCAAGGACCAGATCTCCCTGCTCGATCTTACGCCGCGGCAGTTGCTGCTGGCGGATGAGTTCGCGGGCAACATCAACGAGGATGGCTACCTCACCTGCTCGGCCGACGAGATACTCGAGGGCATCAACGAGGTGGTGGCGCGAGCGGCGGAGCGCGAAGGATTCGAGGGTGAACTCCCGTTGTACACCGCCGCCGAAGCGGAGGCGATGCTGCTGATCATCCAGACGCTGGACCCGGCGGGCGTCGGTGCGCGCAATCTGCGCGAGTGTCTCATCTTGCAGCTGCGGGACCTCAAGCACGAAGAGACGCTCGAGTTTAGGCTCGTGCGCGACGCCTTCGACGAACTCATCGCCCACCGCTGGAGCGAGATCTCGAAGAAGTTCGGCATCAGCGCGCAAGACGTGCAGCGGGCAGCCGACGCCGTGGCGAAGCTCGACCCCAAGCCGGGACTGCGCTACAGCAACGCCAACGACGGCTACATCGTGCCCGACCTCGTGCTGGAAAAAATCGACGGCGAGTATCGCGTCTTCGTCAACGACGGCAATCTCCCCAGGCTCAAACTGAGCAAAGCCTATCAGGATATCGCCCGCGACAAGAAGAAGTTCGACGGCGAGAACAAGGAGTTCATCTCCTCCAAGCTCAATTCCGCCAACTGGATGATTCAGGCCATCGAGCAGCGTCGGCAGACCATGCTCAAGGTCATGCACTATATCGTCGACCGACAGCGCGACTTCTTCGAAAAGGGTGTGCAATTTCTCAAGCCGCTGACCCTGCGCGAGGTGGCCGAAGTCATCTCCATGCATGAGAGCACCGTAAGCCGCGTGACCAACGAGAAATTCGTGCAAACGCCGCGCGGCGTGCTTCCGCTCAAGTACTTCTTCTCGTCCGGACTCAGCACCACCGGTGGTGAAGATGTCTCGGCCCGGGGCATCAAGGATCAGATCGAGAAGCTGGTCACCAGCGAAGATCCGAAGAACCCGCTCACCGACCAGTCCATCGTCAATATCCTGCGCGACAGCGGCGTGAACATCGCGCGCCGCACGGTGGCCAAGTACCGCGACCAGCTCGGCGTTCTCTCGGCCCGCATGCGCAAACGCGTCTGATGGGACGGGTGCGCCGAGGTCGCGGAGTCTCGCCGTGAGCTCAACCGTCGAGCGCGCCCTGCAGACCGGGACTCGAGCGCCGGTTGCCGGTGAAGCGGCGATTCGTGTGTCGGTGCTGGTACCCGCCAACAATGAAGCGGAGAACCTTCCCCTCTTCATGGAGCAGGCGGACGCGGCGTTTCGGGGCAGCGCGATCGGCTACGAAGTCATCGTCGTGGACGACGGTTCGGCCGACGACTCCTGGCAGGTCTTGCAGCAACTCAAGGCGCGCTATCCCTTCCTGCGCACCGTTCGGCATCGCGCTCGTCGCGGAATTGCCGACGCACTTCGCAGCGGCTACCTGGTCGCGAAGGGCGACATCCTGGTCTTCTATCCCGCCGACCTCCAGTTCAAGCCGGAGGATATTCCGCGCCTTGTGGCGCCCATCGTCGCCGACCAAGCGGACATGGTGAC
>Ga0163144_10015423_pt1 | contig 15760 bp, 13 predicted proteins | sample OliLak19BULKMAT1_FD_123175 | JGI IMG/M metagenome (GOLD analysis project Ga0163144, IMG submission 123175) | Freshwater microbial mat bacterial communities from Lake Vanda, McMurdo Dry Valleys, Antarctica - Oligotrophic Lake LV.19.BULKMAT1 | ecosystem: Environmental > Aquatic > Freshwater >...
CACGCCGGTGCGCCCGGCTCGGGCTTGGGTATTGGAGGGGGTTTGGCCGGTGGGTGCGCGCTGCCCATGCTAGAGAGCTGGTTGAGGCCCAAACCCACCGCGCCGGTAGTCGCTAGAGCGACAAACGGTTTGTCGGGGTAACGAAGTTCACTAGTTATCGCCGCTCAGCGGCGCCGCGTGAGGGGAGGCTCAGCCGAATTCACTTCGGCTGAGGGGGGCGGCGCGTGCCGCCCCCACCAGGAAGTACCTAGAACGCAGCGGCTGCAAACTGATCGGCGTTCTAGGTACAGCGCTCCAGTCTTCAGGAATTCCCGCCGACGCGCATACAGCTCGGGTGGCGTGATTTGCGAGCTGGGCGGCGCCGGCGGCAGTTTTGGCATGTCTACGGCAACGGTTGGAGCACGGTGTCTACCAAGAATGGGTTGTTGAAGGCCGTGCGGTCACCTGCTCGCAAACCATTGACCGGCAATAGGCTCCAGGCGGCTGGAGCTCGAGCTGATCGCCCGGGGCGGCATCTGGGTCGAAGCGCGCCGGGTCGGCGAGGGTCACCAGGGTGTCGGCCCGGAACTGCTCGCCATGCTGGGGATCTTGGCGAAAATCGCTGGTCACCCGCGCGGGTACCGCTCCTCACCGGCGGCAGCAGGCCGACCACGGTCACGGTTCCGCGCGCGGCGAAAGGGCCCTCGAGCGAGCCTACACCAAGGACGCGGAAGCCGCTCGCCTCACTTTCGTAAGTGAGGCGCTCTACTTCGCCGGTCAGCGTGGTGGGTACGGCGAGTATATTACCTGGCAGATGACCGTTTCCCAGAGACTCCATGAGCGCTGCGCCTGTGGCGCCGCGCGCGGCCCATTCAGCCTAGCCGGCACGGAACGGCAATACGAGCGCTCGAGGCCGTACCGAATCACGCACTTGTTCATCGACCTCACGCTCGACTTCGAGGCCAAGTCGGTACGGGGACGAGCCGTGCTCGACTTCGAACGCGCGGCACCCAACGGCAGCAGCCTGGAGGTCGATGCGATTGGATTCGACCTGGAGAGCGTGCGTGTAGACGGCGGAGACGGCCTCCGGCCAGCCGCATACGAATACGACGGTGAGCGCTTGGCTCTGCGCGAGCTTCCCGAGCGCGGTCAGCTCCGCATCGACTATCGAGCCAAGCCGCAAAGAGGCCTGTACTTTCTGGCCCCGGACGAGCAGGTAAAGCACCGGCCAGTTCAAGCTTGGACACAGTGCCAGGACGAAGACGCGCGGCACTTCATTCCCTGCGTGGACAAGCCCCACGTCAAGATGACGACGGAGCTCTCTGCCACGGTACCGGCCGGCTTCCAGGTGCTCTCGAACGGGGAGCAGGTCAGCGCCGAGACGCGCGGCAAGGCGCCGTGGACCTATCGATTCAAGCTCTCCCAACCTCACCCGAGCTACTTGCTCACGCTAGTGGTCGGGCACTTCGATGTCGTGGAAGACCGCCCCGCACGGCTGGGCGACCAGGAGATCCCGATTCGTTACCTGGTACCGGTCGGACAAGCGGGAAACGCAGCGCGCAGCCTGGGCGAAACCCCACGCATGCTGGAGCTATTTTCACGGCGTTTTGGCGTGAATTTCCCGTGGAGCCGCTACTCGCAAGTAGTGGTGAGCGACTTCATCTTCGGCGGCATGGAGAACACGACGGCCACGACGCTGTACGAACACGTGATGCTCGACGAAAGGGCGGCGCTCGACATCAGCGCCAATGATTTGGTGGCTCACGAGCTCGCGCACCAGTGGTTCGGCGACTACGTCACTTGCCGCGATTGGTCGCACGGCTGGCTGAACGAAGGTTTCGCTACCTTCTGCGAGCACCTGGAGCGGGAAGACCGCCTCGGTCGCGACGAGTACGACTACGGCGTCGCAGGTGACGTGGACACCTACTTGGCAGAAGCGGCTGGTCGCTACCAACGACCGATCGTTTGCCGTGACTACGCAGAACCGATCGACCTCTTCGATCGGCACTTGTACGAGAAGGGTGGGCTCGTTCTGCATATGCTGCGCCGAGAGCTGACGGACGAGGTCTTCTTCGACGGAGTCCGTTGCTACCTCACCCGCCATGCTTTCGGCATCGTCGAGACCAATGACTTGATGCGAGCGCTGGAGGAAGCCTCCGGTCGCTCGCTCGAGCGGTTCTTCGACCAATGGGTGCATAGGCCGGGGCACCCCGAGCTCACGGTCAAGGTGAGCTGGGATGATGGCCTGTTGATGGTGTCGCTCAAACAGACACAAAAAACGGGAGATGTGGCGATTTTTTCGCTGCCCCTAGAGATTGAGGTGATCGAGAAGGATGGCACCAAGACCCGTCACCAAAAACTGGTGACCGAGGCACAGGACGTGTTGACGGTCCCATTCGACAGGCGACCCGCTCACGTCGGGTTCGACCCTGAGCAACGGGTCGCGGCCAAGCTGACGTTCGAAGCTCCCTCCGACATGCTGCGCCATCAGCTAGTTGAGGGCTCGAGCGCGCTCTTGCGCTGGACCGCCGCCGAAGCCCTGTCCAAGAAGCACGACCTAGCCACGGTGCGTGCGCTTGGGGAGGTATTGTGCCGCGAGAGTGAGGTGTGGATGGTGCGGGTCGAGGCCGCGCGGGCTCTCGGCAAGCTTCGCTCTGACGAAGCGCTTAGCTCGCTGATCAGCGCCCTCAAAACGGCTCACCCCAAGGTGCGTCGCGCGGTATGTGCGGGGCTTGGCGCCTTCAAGAGGCCGGAGGCCGCGCGTGCCCTGGAAGGACTACTGTCCAATGAAGCTAGCTACTTGGTGGTGGCGGACGCGGCGCGCTCGCTCGGGAAGACGCGCCAGCCTGGTGTATTGGAAAGGTTGAAGGCGATCGTCGATCAACCTTCGTGGGCCGACGTGATCCGTGCCGGTGCCTTGGACGGAATGGCGGCGCTTCGCGACGATGCGGCGCTCGAACCCGTACAAAGACGCACTCGTTACGGAATTCCAACACGCGGGAGGCGAGCCGCAGTCCACGCTTTGGCCGCGCTGGGCGATGGCAAGAAGACGCGCGAGCAACTGGAAGAGCTGCTGGAGGATCGGGATCCTCATTTCAAGATCGATGTCGTCGCGGCTCTTGGGAGCCTGGGCGACAGCAAGAGCCGCCCGGCGCTGCGCCGTGCGTTGGATCGCGAGCTCGACGGTCGCGTCTCCCGCCGCTTGCGCGAGGTTTTGCGTGACCTTGGAGATTCGCCTGCCGCCGAACGCAAACGTTTGAACGACGATCTCGAGAGTGTCCGGGACGAGCTCATCGAGCTGAAGACTCGCTTGGCCAAGCTGGAAACCAAGAAGACCAAGAAGCAGGACGAGCCCAGCCAGGAGCCAAGCGTCTCGGCCGACGACCAGGCGCCCGCTGCGGCGCTGGCGAAACCGATCAGGCCCGCTACGGCGAGCGCAAACGCCAAGAAGGCGGCGCTCGGCAAGACCAGGACGTTGAAGAAGCCCCGCCAATCGGGAGCGACGACGGCCGTAGCCCGAAAGCCGAGCGCAAAGAAGAAGGTCATCAGGAAAGGCTCACGGTGACGAGCAACATCGACGGAGCTCGGCTAGAACGCCGCGGGAGCATCGCTCTCATCACGCTCGACCGCCCCGAGCGCATGAATTCACTCTCTCGGGCTTTGGTCCGGAGGATCGGCGAAATAGGCCATGAATTAGCGCAGCAAGACGACCTCGGGCTGGTGATTCTGACAGGCGCGGGCGCGAAGGCGTTCTGTGCCGGGGCCGATCTCAAAGAGCGCGCTGTCATGAACGAACAGGAGGTGCGGGCGCTGCTGCTCGAGTACGAGAGTGAGCTCGCCTGGCTCGAGAGCATCGAGGCGCCGACATTGGCGGCGATCAATGGCGTGGCCCTGGGCGGGGGTCTGGAGCTCGCTTTGCTCTGCGACTTGCGCGTCGCCAGTGCCGAAGCGGTGTTGGGTCTGCCGGAGACCAGCTTGGGCGTGATCCCGGGAGCGGGCGGCACCCAACGACTGCCGCGTCTTTTGGGCGAGGCCCGCGCCAAAGAGCTGATTCTGCGGGGGACGCGGCTTTCTGCGGCAGAGGCTTTGACGCTCGGCCTAGTCAATCAAGTCATGAAAGCTAGCGACGACTTCCTGCAAGAGGTCATCGGCTGGGCCGAGCCGATCCTGAGTGCTGCGCCGCTCGCCATCCGCGCGGCCTTGAAGGCGACCCGTGGTGCTGCCACGCGCGAGATGCGACAGGGCCTGGCTCTCGAGCGCGCCGCTTACGAAACCTGTCTCAAGAGCGAAGACCGCCTGGAAGCGCTCGCGGCCTTTGCGGAGAAGCGCAAACCGAGCTTCAAAGGCCGCTAGAGCCCGCGGTTGGTTCAGCTACTTGGCGGCAGACGCCGGCGGCTCGACCACGACCTTCGGCTTGCCCTTTTCGACCTGCATTTTGACGTGGAAAAACTGCTTCAACGGCCGACGGTCTTCCGAGGTCTCGCCAAGCCCCCAGAGCGCCACTTCCATGTCGAGCTTCTCCCCCATGCCGAGTACGCGCCCGCCTTTGGCAGGGAAGTCTCGCGAGAAACTGCCGGGCGAGTCGGGCGAAAGCCTCTGCTCCCCGTCGCCTTCGCGCGCATCGGCGATGCGCTCCGCTTCCGTGCTGCCCTTTTTGAACACCGCCGCAGCGAAAGCCATCGGCCCGTTCTTTGGACTCAGTAAGACATGAGGCTTGCCGTCCGTCACCTCCGCTTTCACCGTCACCTTCACGCCCCAGCCCTGACCGATCTGCTTGGACTGCGCGGAGGCCAAGAATCGCACGCCCGCCACTTCGACCTTCAAGCCCTCCGGGGTCAATACGTACTTCACCTCACGCGCGGAGCCCTCGTCCTTGGTCGGCGCTTCCGGCGCAAGCTTTGCGCTGTCCGCCGCGCCTTGGCCCGTCTGGGGCTTGGTTGCGTCAGCCTCCCGAGGCGGCTCCCTGTCCGCGTCGGCCGGCACCGCGGGCGAAGCGGCTCCGTCGACCACCTCCGCCGTTTTCGACTCGGGCGTCGCCTCACCGCCACAAGCCGTGAGCGCTGCCCCCAAAGTCATTACGGCGAGCGGCACTGCGACCAAAGTCTCGCGCACTACTGTCGGAAACCAGCTGCTCTTCATTGCCTGCAGGCTAGCCAGTCCGCGCCGCGTTGCCAACCTGAGCGTACTTGTCCCTGAGCAGCTCGCGCCTCGGGCACCGGGTGGCGTTTACTTTTCCTACTCTCAGATGTCCGAAAGTGATCGAAGCCACCGACGGCTGCTACGTGCTGGAAGCCAAGTACAGCGCGGACTACATGCGACTGCACGGGGGCACGGGGCGCCTTTGGTCACTCAGCCTGATCGTCGGTGCCGTGGACACGGCAAGTCGAGTCCACGAGGCGCACTACGAATCGGAGTTCGTGCCCTTCGCCTTGCTGACGCGCAGGGATTACACCTACTACGTCACCTCGACGTTCACCGGTGACGAGTTCATTCCTCGAATCGTCGAGCTGAACGCGGCCGGAGAGCGCATCCGGGAGATAAAGCCAGCCAAGTCGACCAAGGAGCTCGACGCTTGCCCGCCGGCTGGTCGCAAGATCGGTGATCCGCCAAGCAAGCCGCCTCCATTTTCCACCTCTGCCGGGTCGACACGACCACTGGCGCTGCGACGCACAAGACGGACGCCCCTCACTATGCCGCTGCAATGTCGGCCGGGCCGGGCGATTTGAAGGCAGCTGCGCTCCGGGCCACCAGGCTCTCACCCCGGAGGACCTGCGCCGCCAAAAACCCGCAATTGACGAAGAAATCCTCCTCGACTCCGAGCTTTGCGTAATGCCGTTCCAAGTCGCCCACGCGGTACCCCTTTACGCGATGCCGCAGCGTGAGGTCCTGCGCACGCGCGGGCGCACGAATCGGGTCGGCCTGCACGAAACCCAACTTATGGATCGCCCGCTTCAACGTCGTCGGCGCGAACAAGCTGCGCGCTATCGCATAGCGTCTCAGCTCATCCAACGTCACGCTCATCCCCGAAAGCCTACAGCGCGCCTCATGACGGAGACGAATTTTTTAGTCCTGAGCCTTCGGTGGGTGACCAGCCGGCGCTTCGCGCGTCACATCGATAGGACGTGCACGGTGCTGTGTAGCGTGTCGGGCACGAGCACTATGTCTTTGCTCTCGTCGAGATACAGGTCGGCGGTGCTTTGAAAGCCGACGCCCTCGATCAAAGGCTGTATGTTTTCGCCGTGGACGTCCATCTTCCACACGGCTCCGTTCTCGAAGCTAGACACATAAATGGTTCCGTTTTTCGCTTGCTCGATGCCATCCGCGCCCCGAAAGCCGGTGGCAACGATCTCTTTGCGTCCGCCAGGCCAGACGCGGACGATGTTACCGTAGAAGAATTCGGCGAGCAGGACGTTGAAGAAGTTGCCGAAAGTGACCCCGTTTACGATTAGGTTTTTTCGGGACGGACCGACGACTTCGCTGATCTGCCCATCGAACGTCACCCGATACACGCGCGAGGTGGCCGGAACTGCCCAGGCTTGAGCGCTGTCGGTCGGCGCCAGCACGTTGGGTGCCGGCGCAGTGGCGCCGATCCGGATCTGCGTTCGTGCTCCCATTTCCGTCACGTAGACCGCTCGCCCGCCGTGCTCGGCCACCGCATCGTTGAAGAACTCTGCAGGAAACGGGAATTGCGAAGCGTCCGCCACGTGCCTCTGCAACAGAACACCTTCCTCGTTGGCGACCAGTTCACCGTCGCCGACATCGGCTTCATGCCGTACCTCGGCTACCTAGCGGGGACCCCCGCCCAGGCGACGCTCGAGCAGCACCCACACGTGCTCGCTTGGTGGAAGCGCTTGAGCGAGCGGCCGAGCTGGCGAAAAGTCTCGGTCGGCTGACGAATCTCTTGCTAGGCCGAGTTTGGAGCGCGGGCGGCTGCCCGCGCCAGAACGCACAAAAACCGATTAGCCCGCGAGGCTCAACCGGCTCGAACGGACCGCCACGCCCTCACCCCGGAGCGATGTACACGAAGTGGGTGTCCCCTAGCGGCGAGCGTCATGCGCCGCTACCGGGTTTGTGACTTGAGTAAGAGACCCTGCGTGGAAGCTCGCACGATCAACTCCGGCGCTAGCTTGACGCTGACGCGGCGCTTTCTGGCTCGCGGGTCTGTGACCAAGTTTACGGCAGCTTGAACGGCGGTTTCTCCGATCGCGACGCGCGGCTGCCGCACCGTAGTCAACGGCGGCGTCAAAAAGGAACTGAAGGACAGATCGTCGTGGCCCGCGACCAGCACGTCGCGGCCGGGAACCAGCCCATGCTCTACGAGCGCTGTCATCGCCCCCAGCGCGATCGCGTCGGTCGCGCAGGCAAGCGCGGAGAGCGGAGTGATGCGCGCTTCAGGCGTCAGCAAGTAGGCTTTCACCGTCGCGTAACCGAACTGCTCGCTGTCTCCGTGCTCGGTTTCAGTGCTGGGCAAGAGAAAAAGTGGCTCCTTTCCCGCTCTTTCCATGGCATCGAGGTACCCCTGCTGGCGCGCCGCTATCGCCGAGTTCGTCAGGGGCTCGGTGCTACCGAGGTATGCGGGCCGAAAAGCGAGCTGTAGCAGGTGCTCTGTCATCAGACAGGCACCGGCGTAGTGGTCGGTAGCGACTAGGTGGCAGGAGCGCAACGTCGCGTGATCGATGAACACTACGGGCATCTGCCCCGAGAGAGTGCGCCAAAAGCTGAGGTTTTCGTCAGAAGGGACGGGCGACACGATCAAAGCTACTGCCTTCAACCCGAGAAAGCCTTCGGCGACTCGGCGCTCTTGCTGCGCGTCCGAATAGGAACAGCGGTATGCCAGGTCAAAGCCCAGGCTCGAGGCGGTACGCTCAGCTTGCTCGATGATTTTGCCGTAGAATGGGTCGGTGATGGAAGTCACGACCAGGCCCATCAGGCGCGACCCGCCGCGTGCCAAAGTGGCCGCGTGATGGTTCGCCACGAAATTCAACTTTTGGCATGCATCGAGCACGCGCGTGCGAGTCTTTGCCCGCACGCCATGGCCATTTAGCACCTTGGAAACCGTTACGCGCGAGAGCCCACTGAGCTCGGCGACGTCCTCCATCGTGGGCGTGGGCGTGGGCATGAAGCTACTATACGCGTTGATACTCACGCGTCGACGGCCCCGTTCATGGCCTGCACTAATTGGGCTTTGTTCTTCGCCCCGCGTTCGAACTTCTGCACGACCCGACCGCGGGACATCACCAGCACCTGGTCACACAGCCCCAGGGTCTCCTCCAGCTCCGAGGACGCGAACAGGATCGCCAGGCCATTTCTAGCGAGGCGGTCGCACAGACGGTAGATCTCCTGCTTGGCGCCAATGTCGACACCGCGGGTAGGGTCGTCGAGCAGCAGTACTTTCGGGCGGGTTGCCAGCCACCTGCCAATCAATACCTTCTGTTGGTTTCCGCCGCTCAAATGGCCGACCAGCGCGTCCGGGCCGCTGGTGACGACTCCGAGCTCTGCGATGATGTCCAGGGTTTCGCGTTCGGTCTTATCCCCGTCGATAAGTCCGAGCCGCGTCAGCAGCCTATCCAACACGGCCAGCGTGGCGTTTTTCGTCACGCTAGCGTCCAGCATCAAACCGTCGTGGCGCCGACTGGCCGGAATGAGCGCAGCGCCCGCCTGCATGGCGTCGCTCGCCGAGCGCAGGCGGCGCTCCTCTCCGCGGTAGCGGATGCGGCCGGCCGTGGGCTTCTCCAGCCCGAATAGCAGGTGGAACAGGCTCTGGACCCCCGAGCCCTCTAGACCCGCGACACCGACGATTTCGCCCGCGTGCAAAGTGAGATCGATGGGACCGAGCCCCGGTCCGCAAAGAGCCTCGGTCAGGAGCGCGACCGGGGCGTCGGCGACAGGTGCCCTTCCTGACGGAAATAGCTGCCCTTCCGCCCGCCCCAGCATGCGCGTGATCACCGCGTCTCGATTGGTTTCCGCGGTGACCAGCGTGCCCTGGTAGCGACCATCGCGAAGCACGGTGATGCGATCTGCGACGGCGAACACGTCTTCCAACCGCTGCGAGACGTACAAGATGGTAACCCCTTGCGCCGCAAGCCTTGCGATCAGCTCGAATAGCCGCTGGGACTCTTGGTCCGTCAGCGCCGAGTTCGGCTCGTCGAAGATCACGATCTCGGATTTTCCCTCCAAAGCGCGCGCGATCTCGACCAACTGCCGCTCGCCCACGGAGAGCGAGGCCACGCGAGCGTCGGGGGAGACCGAAAGCCCCACTCGCTGAAGCGCCGCGCCAGCCTGGTCGCGCATGGCCTGGTGGCGGAGCATTCCGACGCCTCCGACCAGCTCGCGATTGAGGAAGATGTTCTCCGTCACCGAGCGGTGCGAGAACAGATTCGGCTCCTGAAAGACGATACTGATGCCACGGCGACGGGCATCGAGCGGCCCCGTCAGCTCCAGAGCTTGGCCGTTCAGCAGGATACGTCCGGCATCCGGCCGCTCCACGCCTGCGAGCAGGTTCATTAACGACGACTTCCCGGCTCCGTTTCCGCCAACCACGGCGTGCACCTCACCGCCGGCAATCCCAAAGCTGACCGCGTCGAGCGCGGTCACGCCGCCGAAGCGCTTGGTGACGGCGTCGAGGCGAATCAACTCAGCCATGGCTCACTTCTCGGCCGGCAGCGGCTTGGCCAGCGAAGCCAAGCTCACGAAGCTTGCCTGCATCAGCTCTGCGTAGCGCTTCCGCCCAAGCTCGCGCTCGGTCTCACGCGCGTAAACCTGCTCGACATTTTCGCGGGTAATGACCTCGGTACCAACGTCTACCCAGCCCTTAGGTAGCGGCTGCTTGTTCTTCAGATGCTCGACCAGAGCTCGAACCGGCAGGTACCCCTGCAGGTACGGGTGTTGGCCGACGAGCACTTCCGCCGTGCTCTGCTTGAGTGCGTCGAGAGACTGCTGGTTGAGGTCGTAGCCCAGAACTAGCCACGACCCCTTGCTGCGACCCTTCAACTTTGCCAGATTCGGAACGTCCATGGAACACAGCCCGACGAAGGCGACTGCATCCGGATTGGCACCGATCAAGCTCTCCCAGGCCGCGTAGTTGGTGGTGTTGGGGACGGTCACGTCGCGTGGTTCGGTGACCTTTAGCTCCGAGCCCGCGAGGCCCTTGACCAAGCCATCGTAGCGTCGGGTGAGGACCGAAAGACCTGGCGCACAGATACCGGCCACGACCCTGCCGGGATTTTTCGCTCGCTCCCCCAGCGCTTTCAGCAATGACTCAGCCACGACAACGCCGCTCTGGTACTCGTCCTGACCGAACCAGGTCGGCGATTCCGACTGGGCGCTCGTCACGTTGGCGGTGAGCACCGGCAGCCCAGCCTTCATGGCACGGCGAATCGGGCTCACCCAAACATCACCGGGCGAAGGCACGACCACGAGCGCGTCGAGGCGCCGCTGGACCATGCCTTCGAAAATGCCGATCGCGTCCTGAGCCGACGAACCAGCTGGCCCTTGGACGTCGACCTGGACATCCAGCGCGAGGCCAGCGTCTACGGCGCCACGCTTGATGCTTTCGGTGAAATCGTTCAGCACGTGAAGCACGTAGCCGACTCGCAGCGGCGCCTTCGCGGCCGGTGTTTCCTTGGTCTCCGCTGCGGGTTTGTTGCAGGCGCAGGCGAGAACGAGGGCGCAAGAGAGGGCGATACGGTCGAGCTTTGTCATGATCTGGTGTCCTTGCGGCGGAAGAGCGTACTGACCAAAACGGCTGCGATGATGATGGCGCCGGTCACCGTCATGCCCCAGTAAGCGGACATACCCAGGTGAACGAGCCCGTTGCGAATCACTGCGATGATCAGCGCTCCCAGCACGGCGCCGATCACCGACCCGGAGCCCCCCGTGAGAGCGGTACCGCCGATAACCGCAGAGGCTATTACCAAGAGCTCCGAGCCCAGCCCGACATTCGGGTCAGCAGATTCTAGGAACGTGAGCGCGGTGATGCCGGCTATGCCCGCGACGGTGCCCATCAACGTCATGGCAAGCACCCGGTAACGAGCGATGGCGATACCGCTGAAGCGAGCCGCGCGCGGGCTGCTGCCAATGGCCTGAAGGCGCCAGCCGAACGGCAAGTGGTGCAGCGCGATGTGCCCGGCGAGGCACACGCTGATCATGACGAGCACGCCCGTTGGCACCCCCCAAAGGCCATTGACCCCAAGCGAGAAGAGCGCGCCGCTTTTCGGAAAGTCGGCGATGGGTTTGGCCTCGGACAGGACCAATGACAAACCTCGAAAGATGCTCATCGTGCCCAAGGTGACGATGATGCTCGGGATGCGCAGCAGAACCGCAATCATGCCGTTGACGAATCCGCAGCCGGCACCCGTCAAGACACCTATCGCGAACGCCGCCGGGACTGGGATCCCCGCCCTGAGCGCCATCGCCGTGACGATGCCAACCAGGGTCAGGATGGCCCCCACCGATAGGTCTATCTCACCCATGGCGAGCAGAAACACCATGCCGACGGCCATGATTCCGAAGTCCGAGGCCTGCCTCGCTACATCGAGCAGGTTATCGGCGCGCAGGAAAGAGTCGGTGGACAGCGCCAGCAGCAGCGACAGCGCCAAAAGGGCGCCGACGACGCCGAGCTCGTCTGCGGCGCGAACGCGCTTTCGAAACTGACTCGCGAGTGCCACCATCTGCATGATCGCCTCAAAGGTCGGAGAGCGCTACGGGTCGCTTCTCGCGGACCGAGCGGCTCGCCGCTAGGCCGACCTTCAGCGTTTCGATGGCATCATCGTAGCTGGAGCGAATGAGCGAGCGGTCCTTGGTCCTGATGGCCTGGAAGAATGCTGCATTTTCCACCGCAAAAATGTCAGCCTCCGGCGAAGGAATTCGCTCGACCTCCGCCTCCTTGCGCGAAATTTCCAGGTCCACGTTCCAGCCCTTCAGCGAACACTGGACGCTACGAGCCTGCAGCGTCAGTCCAATGCCGAGGGCCGAGGCATGTCCGGGCTTGATGAAACAGCCGGTCGTGAAATTGCCGATCGCCCCGCTCTTGAAACGGACGTTGACGACGGCCGCATCGTCGACGCTGTAGTCGGGGTGCTCAGTCACGAAACCCCGTGTCGCGTACGCGGCTACCTCCTCGATGGGGCCCGCGAGGTAGCGAGCCAAGTCCACCATGTGCGTGCACTGCTCCACGAACTGCCCACCGGATTGGGCTTGAGTGCGCCACCAAAGCGGGCCAGGCACGTCGCCGACCCAGGAACCGTTGATCAAGATCGGCACTTCACCGGACGACTCGAGCGCAGCCTTGGCTCGTGCGACGCTTTCGCGGTAGCGACACATGAAGCCTACGCTCACCAGCGTACCGGCTTTTGCGAACGCTTCCGAGGCGCGGCGAGCGACCTCCAGATCGCAAGTGATGGGCTTCTCGATGAAGACTGCAGGCACGTGCTCAGCGCAGCGTTGCTCGAGCTCACCGTGCAAATGGGGAGGCAAGCAGAGAAACACGGCATCGAGCGACTCGCTCTTCAGCATGCTGGCCGCCTCACCGAAGTCGTAAGCGCGCGCCTCTGCACGCAGCGAAAGCTCGCGAGTCCGCTCGCGATTTCTGCCCGCAATCGCCACAAGCCGTACGTCCGAAAGCGACTTGAGGGCGCGAATGTGGTGGTCGGCGACCCAACCCGTTCCAATCAAAGCAACTCGAAAGGTCATTAAAGGCTCCAATTCTCAGGGATTCAGAACTCTACACCCAGCTTGATGATCTTGCCGGGTTCTCTCACGACCTCGGCGAATGACTCGAGCGCTGCATCGAGCTTCACCGGCTCAGAAACGATCCCCACGCCCGTGACAAGGCCCTTTGCCAGCATCGAGAAACAGCTGTCGTAGATGCGAGCGTTGTTCCAGCGCGGATGATCTCGCAGCGGCTCGCTGCAGGCCCTGGAAAACACCAGGCTTGGCACGTTCATGTGAGCCTCGGCTCCGAGGTCGAGACCTGCCGCGTACGGTGGGGGAAACGCGCCGCAAACCACCGTGCCGCCGAATGCCACACCGCGCAGAGCGGCCTGAAGGGCTTGCACGCTTCCGCTGTACTCGATGGCAACGTCTACACCTCGGCCTTGAGTAGCGTTCTTCAGCGCCAGACCCACGTCTTCCTCGCGAGGATTGAGCGTGTGGGTCGCGCCCAGTTTCTTGGCGAGCTCCCGGCGCGCCGCCAGCGGATCGACCGCGATTATGGGGTCTGCGCCCGCCAGTCGCGCCATCTGTACCAGGACGAGCGCGATCGCTCCCAGCCCGAACACCGCCAGGCCATCGCCGATGCGTAGATTGGCATCGCGCAGCGCGGCCAAGGCAAAGTCGGCCGGGTCGAGGCATACAGCAGACTGCCAGGGCATGCCCGCCGGCATCAGCCGGCAGTCGCGTTCGGAAACAGTGTGTGTCGGCTTGAGGCTACCGTAGGCAAGCACGCGATCGCCGCGCTTGACACGCGTAACGCTTACACCCACTTCGACGACCTCGCCCACTATCATGTTGCCGATGCCGAACGGGAAGGCCTCGTGCGGATCGGACGGTCGAAACACACCGAGCGACTCGTCGAAGGGACCGCGATTGGCCGCCACCCCGCTGAACAGCGAGAGCTCCGTGCCATGCTTGGCCGCCCCGAACGCCGCTCGGATGCGGACTTCTTGTGCCTTCAAGGGCGCGTCCTCGTAGTCCCGCCACTGAAGTTGAAACGGACTTACGCAAATCAGCTCTTTGGGCATGGTTACCTCGCGTTGTTGAGAAACTTCAGATGACCAGGCCAGGAATTGGACCCGAGTACTGTTCGGCGGCCCCTAGTGTCGGGAGCCCGACTCCGAAGACGGGAGCCAGAGCGAGCCAAACGTCATTGCTGGGCCGGTGCGCCTGGGAGAAGTCCAAGAAGCGCCCGCCGGGGACCTGGCTGCCACCGCCGAACACGCAAACGGGACTGTTGGCGAAGTCGTGATCATAGGCGCGTCCGATTTCGGTCACGTAGGGGACCAGCGTGTTCGAGAGCAGCGAGCTACCGTCGATGTCCATGAGCTTGTCGAACTCTTGCAGCGCCTCGGAGGTGCGCGCGGAGTACCAGGTGTCGATCGCGGCTAGCGTGCGGAGCACGCGGGCGTCGGTACTGTGGCTAGGCGGGTGATGCTCGCCCGTCTTCATCTCCGGGAGAAGCTCGCCGAATACCACGTGGTTCGTGCCGGGTGACCACATGAAGGTCGCGACTCGCAGCAGGTCGCAGGCGAACGCGGTCCGAATCAAGGCCAAGTGCAGCTGCCCTACTTCGGCATGGAAAGGGTTGTCGCCCGTTTGATTCGTGAAAGCGGGGTACTGTCTAGGGGTCGCGAGCGGGACGCAGCTGAGCGGCGCCATATCGAACGTAACCTCGAGCTTGCGAATGGCGTCGGCGTGAGCGTCCAGCTTCGACCTCTCACTTGCGGGAGCGAGCAGCGAAAGTCGCTGGAGATCCCTGCTCGCAAAGTCGAGCACGCTCTTCTTTCGAGCGCGAGCGCGGGCGAGCGTGATCTGATTCTCTCCCGTCTCGCCTCCTGGCATCAGATTCGAGAACAAACGATTGTAGGCGTTCTGCGGCTGGACTTCGGGATAAAGCGGCTGGTTAGCCTTGACGATGTCGGGCTCTCCGGGAAGCGGTGGCAAGTAGGACATCACGCGTGGTGAAATAGAGTTGAAGTCGGAGCGCGTGTCCGCAGCGAGCTGCAGCGACCCCAAAGGCGTTTTGAGCGAAGAGCTTGGGTGAGCCAGCAGCAGCTGATCGATCGAAGCGCCCCCCGCTGCGTGGTCTTGCTCGTTGCTTTCGATACGGCCAAGGGTTGGCTGGCCTGTCATGAGGGCGACCATCCCGCCTTCGTGGGTGGCAGCACCGCTGATCGAGGGCACGATGTCTAGCCCGTCGATCGCCACCATCTTGTCTTTGAGCGGCTGAAAAGGCTGAAGTATCGGGCTCAGGGTGAAGTCGCGCTCGGTGCCGGTTGGTCGCCAGTAGTCGCGTACTGCGCCGAGCGGATGGTGGATGACCAGCAGGCGCTTGGGAGCGGTTGCGCCCTCCGCTTGGCCCTCCAGCAGCGCCAGCAGCGGGCCGAGCCCTACTGCGGCACCACCGAGCCCAAACAGAAAAGAGCGTCGCTTGAGTCGATAGGACATCACGAGCCTCCAACGATTTGACGGGTACGAAAAAGAGGCGAAAGCGCCACACCGCGAATCAAGGCTTGGATGGTGACCTCGCTCGGCAGAGCTCGCTCAATTGCCTCGAGTTGGCAGACCGCGGCCGCGTCGCCACGATTCTGAATGGGACGCCCGACCGCGTAGCTCGTGAGTTTCTCGACGGCGCAGCCAACGAACGCCGTTCCCTCGGCCGCTATGCGCTGCGCCACCTCGTGCGCGCCGTCGATTCTCCCCGTCAAGGCCTGGCTCTCGCCAAAACCTGCCGTCGTAAATTCCGCGGAAGCGTCCACGGGTTCAGCGTGCGCTTCAATGCGATAGCGCCCCGCCGCGTCGAAGTGTTCGAACGTAAGACCCAGCGGATCCAGTCCGGCGTGGCAAGAGTTACGCAGCGCATTGCCGGCGCGATACTCCGCTCGATCGCGCTCGGTCCTGGCGGCCGCGAGCGCTGCCACGATCTCTGGATCGCCGGCGATCGCTGGCGGCGGAGGCAGCGGCGGCAAGCACAGTACCTCGTCGCGGACGAACTTGCCGCGCAACACCACGGACGTCTCGTCGACGTCCGCGTGCATGGCCATGATGCTTGCGTGCGTGAGAAGTC
>Ga0163144_10015426_pt1 | contig 15759 bp, 13 predicted proteins | sample OliLak19BULKMAT1_FD_123175 | JGI IMG/M metagenome (GOLD analysis project Ga0163144, IMG submission 123175) | Freshwater microbial mat bacterial communities from Lake Vanda, McMurdo Dry Valleys, Antarctica - Oligotrophic Lake LV.19.BULKMAT1 | ecosystem: Environmental > Aquatic > Freshwater >...
GATCGGTTCGATGTAGGTGCGATCGGCAAATTCCGGATCCGTCATGATGGTGGCCGGATTCGAGTTCACCAGGATCACGCGATAACCCTCCTCGCGCAACGCCTTGCAGGCCTGCGTGCCGGAGTAATCAAATTCGCAGGCCTGGCCGATGATGATCGGCCCGGCGCCAATGATGAGGACGGAGTGGATGTCGGTGCGCTTGGGCATGGTTTTAAAGCGGCGACGATGGAACACGCTGGCCGGTTGGCTGGCGAATACTTTTTTCTCCGTCGAACGCGGAATGGTAACCGTCGAAGCGTCCCGGGTTTGGTTCCCTTGAACAAGGCTTTTCGATCCAGCGTCGATTCTCCCTGCCATGAAACGAATTCTGCTCGGAACAACCCTCGCCCTCTCGGTCACCCTTCTCTCCGGCTGTGTCATCGCCATGGGGAATCGGGATCTTGGCCAGGGAAAACCCTTCACCCCCACCCTCGGCCAGGAACTCTCGGATCTCAAAAAAGCCCGGGACGCCGGCGCCCTCGGGGAGGAGGATTATCAGGCGCAGAAAAAGCGCCTGATCGACGAGCGCAACCGTAAATAAACAAGATCCAATTGTTCGCTGGGCGACATGGCGCGGGCGGTCAATATCCGCCGGTCCCGAGCCGTCCCCCGGTTCCCGGGGCGGGCTGCCCGGAGTTTTCCGCTGATTCGCGCCGCCGATATTCGTTCAACATGGCCGCGGTGGCGGTGGCGCCGCAGCGGGTGGCGCCGAGATCGCGGACGCGGATGAGGCCATCGAGATCCCGCACGCCCCCAGCGGCCTTGACCTGCACCTTCGGGGAGCAGGCGCGGCGCATGAGCGCGAGGTCGTGCTCGGTGGCGCCCTGATAATTGTAACTGCCATCCGCCTGCTTGACGTAGCCGTAGCCGGTGGAGGTTTTGACCCAATCGGCCCCGGCCCGTTCGCAGAGCTGGCAGAGCCTGGTTTTGAAATCGTCGCTGCCGAGCCCCGCCCCTCCGGCGGCCAGGTAATCGTTTTCGAGGATGACTTTGACTTTCGCCCCATGCCGGTGGGCCTCGGCGCAAACCGCCTGCACGTCCCGTTCCACGTAATCCCAATCGCCGCTCAGCGCCTTGCCCAAGTTGACAACCATGTCGATTTCCGTGGCTCCATCGCGACAGGCCAATTCAGTCTCATACCGTTTGGATTCGGTGGCACCATTGCCGTGCGGAAAACCGATGACGCAGCCGGCGATGACCCCGGTCTCCCGGAGCAGTTCCGCGGCGCGCTTTACGGCGTAGGGTTTGACACAGACGGACGCCACGGCGTATTTCGCAGCGAGTGCGCAGCCCTCCTCCAGTTCCCGGTCGGTCAGGGTGGGGTGCAGGAGGGAATGATCGATCATCCTGGCCAGTTGTTCGTAGGTGTATTTCACGGAGGCCGAGGGTAACGGCTTTGGACGCGGCAGCAAGCGCAGGCTGGGGCGGCGGGCGCGCCTGCGGCGGCCTGTTTAAGGGTGAAGCAGGGGCGGCGGCGGGACTTCAGTCCGTGGAAGCGTTCAGCTTTTCCCAGAGTTGATCGTTCAGGAGGACTTTTTCGAGGAACTGCTGGTTCTCCTCGAGGGCGGCGGGGAGGTTGGGATTGGTGGAGAGCTTGATCTTGAATGAGGCGCCCTGGCCTTCGGGGCTGGACGCCTCGATGTGGCCTCCGTGATGATGCACGATGAAGTAAACGGCCATGAGGTTGATGCCGTATTCGGCCGGAGTGTCACTGCGAACGACGAAGGGATCGAACAGGAGGCGGAGGGCCTCCTTGGGCAGGCCGGGTCCATTGTCCCGGACTTCGATGTGGATCTCGCTTTGGTCGGGGGTGGCCCCAGGCCGGGCCTCGGCCGTGATGGTGACGATGCCGCCGCCGGAAAGGCTGACCAATTCGTCCTTGAGCAGCAGTTCGAAAAGCCGGTGGAATTTGGCCTTTTCCACCGTGAGCAGGGGCAGATTTTCAGGCACCCGGTTCTCCACCGTGATGGTGCGTTGGGCGAAATCGGGCTTGAGCTGTTCGATCACCGCTCCAATGACTTCGTGGAGCCTGACCTTGTCGCGGAATTCCCAGTTTTTTTGTTCCGAAGCGCTCCAGAGATCCTTGAGCATCGCGTTGACGCGCGCGATTTGTTGCTGGGCGTGGTGGCAGTATTCCTTCCAGAAGTTGGGATTGCGCAGTCCGTTCAGATCGATGCTCTCCTCCTTCAGCTTGGTGGGGGCGAGATCGAGGAAGGTTTTCACGGCGACGAGGGAGTTGCGGATGTGATGGCTCAGGCCGGCCGCCATCAGGCCGAGGCTGACAATCCGATCGGCGATCATCACGTTGTGCAGCACCGAGATTTTTTCGCGCAGGAGGTAATCGCGCTCGCGCTGCACGATGAAGAACTCCAGGCCCCGCTTGAGGGTGGACTCGAGCTGGGGCGGGTCCCACGGCTTGGTCACATACTTGTAGATGGAGCCGGTATTGACGGCGGCGATGGCGGCATCCATGTCGGAAAAAGCGGTGGCGAGGATGCGGATGATGCGGGGACGGAGCTGGCGGGCCCTTTCGAGGAGCCAGATCCCCTTTTCGCCGGGCATGCGCTGATCGGTCATCAGGAGCGCGATCTCATCGGGATGTTCCTCGAGCAGTTTGTAACCGGCCTGGGCGTTGTTGGCGGTGAGGATGCGGAACTGGTCCTCGAAGGCGCGCGCGAAGTATTTCAGGGACTTCTCCTCGTCATCGACGTAGAGAATCGCGAATTGCTTGTAGTCGTAAGCGGTGGTCGATTGCATAATCCGTTGCTCCCGACTGGAGTCAGTATTGTTTGGGCGGGGATTGGGGAAAGTCCAACGTAAATTCGCAGAGTTTTCCCGGTTCGCTGCGCACCGAAATGGTTCCGCCCGAGGCTTCGACGATCCGATGGCAAATGCTCAGGCCCAGTCCCATCCCTTCGCCGACATCCTTGGTCGTGAAAAAGGGATCGAAGATCTTGTCGATGATCTCCGGCGGGATGCCGGTGCCATTGTCCCGCACGATGAGCAGGCTGCGTCCGTTTTCCTGGCGGCCGACGATGGAAATGACCGGCGTTTCCTCGTTGAATTCCTGCTTTTGCAGGGAATCCAGGGCGTTCTGGAGGAGATTGAGGAGAACCTGGGTGAAGGAGTTGCGGTTGGCCCAGACATTCATCCCTGCGGGCACGTCCACCTCGATGCGGGTCTGGTCGCGCCAGCTGTGGCTCAGGAATCGCATGGCCGCCGTGACCGACTCCGGCACGGAAACTTCATCGAGTGACGCGGTGTCCGGGTGGGTGAAGGAGCGCAGATCGGAGACGATCGTCTTGACGCGGCCGATCCCCTCCTCGACGTCCTTGAGTGTCTCCGTGTACTCGGCCTGGTCGTCGGCGGGCAGGAGGCGGGCCTTCTTGCGGAGCGTGTAAAGGCCGGTGGTGGCGAAGTTCAGCGGGTTGTTGATTTCGTGAATCAACCCGGCACTCATGCGCCCGAGCGACGCCAGTTTCTCGGTATGCACGAGCAGCGTCTCGGTCTCCTTGAGCTGGTCGATGGTTCCCTGCAACTCCTGTTTTTGCCGCGCGAGCGTGCGCTGGAATTCATACGATTGAACCAGGTTGCGAATGCGCACATGCAGCTCGGTCGTGGAGAATGGCTTGGGCAGAAAGTCACTGGCCCCGGCACTCAGCGCCGCCAGCTTGGCCTCCTCATCGGCACGCGCCGTCAGCAGGATAATCGGGATGTTTTGGGTGGAGGGATGCGCCCGCAATTCCCGGCAGGCCTGCAAGCCGTCCTTCTCCGGCATCATCATGTCCAACAGGATCAGGTCCGGCGGCCGCGCCGTCGCCTGATCCACGGCCTGCTGACCGTCCGCGGTTTCAATGACATTGTAATGCGGCGCAAGCTGGGAGCGCAGGAAGTTCAACATGTCCGCCTGATCGTCGGCGATCAGAATCGTTGGCAACTGGCTGTTCGGGGCGACGAGGACGGCGGGCGGCAGGTCCTTAGAGGCCGTGGGACCGGCAAAAAGATTGGCCCGATGATAAAGGTTGGACAGCCATTCCTCGCTGGAAACCGTCCCCTGGGCGGGGACCGCCGTCGGCGGTTCGGGTCCGGCCTCGCCGGGCAGCACGAAGACCTCGGGCACGGCGGCCGCGACCGCTCCCGGGGGGGCCGGGAGGTAGGGCAGGCGGACCGTGAAGGTGCTCCCGCGACCTTCCACGCTTTCCACGGAAACCGTCCCCTCGTGGACCTCGACAAGTTCCTTGACCAGGGCCAGGCCGATGCCCACGCCCTGGTATTTGCGGCGGGAGGATCCGTCCACCTGGAAGAATCGCTCAAACATCTTCGGCAGATCCCTGGCGGGAATGCCAATGCCGGTGTCCGCCACCGACAAGACGAGATGCTCGCCCTGCCGCTCGGCGCGCAATTCGACTTTTCCCCCGGATTTGGTGAACTTGAGCGCATTGAACTGGAGGTTGATGATGATTTTTTCCAGCTTGTCCCGATCGAGGAGGACCGCGCCGAGGGCGGGGTCGACGTGGGTGGTCAGGTTGATTTTTTTGTCGTCGGCGATCTGCTGGGCGGCGCTGGCCATGCCCTTGATAAACTCTTCCAGGGGCACCGGCTCGCGTTTGACCTGCATCACGCCGGAATCAAGCCGCACGAGGTCGAGGAGATCGTTGATGAGCTTGAGCAGGCGGAGCCCGTTGCCCTGCATCGTGCGCAACAGCCCCATGGTGTCCGCGTCGAAGGTGGAGGCAAACCGGTTGGTGATGGTCTCCAGGGGCGCGATCAGGAGGGTGAGCGGCGTGCGCAACTCGTGGCTGATATTGGCGAAGAAACGGCCCTTGATCTGGTCCATCTCGACGAGCTTCTTGTTGCTTTCCTCGAGCGCCTGCCGGTTGGTTTCCAACTCGAACTTCAGGCGAAACTCGCGAAAGCGAAGGCGATTGAAGACGGTGTTTCCGGTCACGACAATGATGCCGGTGAGGACAAGGAAATAGACGTTGTTGACGAAGCTGGACCAGTTGTCGGTCGACCAGTTGTTGATCGTGCGATCGTGGGCGGCGGAGCCGATGAGGTACATGAGGATGACCACGCTGACGGCGAGGACCGACTCGAACACATTCCAGCGCACGACCATGCTGACGGCCAGGAGGATGAGGTTTAGGCCCGCGTAATAAGGCGAGTCGGGACCTTCCTCGACATGGATCATCCAGACGATGCAGAGGGCGGGCAGCAGGGCGATGGGAAGGCCGAGCCAGCGGATGTGGGCCTGGCCAAACGGGGTGGTGTGCAGGTACCAGAGGACGCCGGCTAGGGCGGAACAGGCCAGGCGCAGCATCAGGAAGTAACCCAGTTGTTCGCGATAGACAAAATAGTCCAGCACCACCCCGGCCGGCATGAGGAAGACGACCAGCGCGGAGGCGACCCGCCCAGTATCGATGCGCTGCTGACGTTCGTGCGCCCGGTAGGCTTCGCGGAACTCGGGCTGGAGCAAAAGCGCGTCCTCACTCATCCTTGGGCTTCCTCGCTTCCATGAACAGGTTCACGCCGGTCAGGTCGGCGTTGACCAGGAAGGCGCCGGGCTCGACCCCGGTGGGTCGCAAGGCCTGCAATTGCGCGGCCGTCCGGTAAATCAAGGTCCAGTCCAGGAGATATTCCATGCCCCGCCGGAGCGGGTTGGACGCATCGACGTTCGTGGCCAGCAACAATCCGCCCGGGGCCAGCCATCGGTAACAAATGCTCATCAATCTCTGGCAAACCGTGTCGGTCAGGTAATCAAACAAGCCCGCGCAGTAGACGAAATCGTAACGCATGGCTTCCGGCAATTCGACGCTCTTGCCCGATTCCTTGAGAATATGCAGAACGGAACGTTGGACGTAATTCACCCGGGTCTTGCGCCCGCTCCCGTTCTTGATCGCGGCCAGTTTCCCCTCGATGTACTCCAGGGTTTCCTTGTTGAAGTCGAGCAGCGTGATTTCCGCGCGCTCGCTCAGGTGCTGGTTGCAGATGAATTCCTGGACCTCCACGGCCGGCCCGCAGGCCACGCTGAAAATGCGGACGGGACGTCCGCGCGCGGATACCCGCAGCGTTTCCTCCACCATTTTCGTCGTGAGCCGGACCAGCCGGTTGCGGTGAGCCTCGGCGGGAGGCTGCCGGAGGAACCAGAGATTGACGATCTGGGCGTAAAGGGTTCCGCCCTCGAAGGTGTTGCGCGAGATCATGTTCACCATTTCGTAGTCCCCGGCATACCCGAGCGGCTTGGTGAAGGTGCGGTGGGCGAAGGGGCAGCACAACAACAGGGGATGAAGCTGGCGCTGCATGTAGACGCGATGAACGGCCTGGGCGTCAGGGTCGATGCCTTTGGCGATGTGCTCAAATTTTTCGAAGAGCGCATCGATGCACGGAAGAATGGAAGCCGCGAGCTGGCGGGAAATTTCATCCTGGCGCCGCATCCGGCCCTCCGCGGGCAACGGGGGAATGGCCAGTTCGACCTGCTCGAGCCAGAGCCGCAACTCCGTGAAGAAGCTCTGCATGTCCGCGATGTGCAGCTTGTACTCCGGGATGATTCGGTAATGCTTTTGCCAGCCCCGCAGATGTTCCTCAAATTGCCTTCGATAATCATCCGACGCGGCGGCCACCACCGGATTGGCCAGATCCTTCCACCCGTCCTGCAGACTGGCTTCGCAGACGACCAGCAGGTTGGTGTGAACGAGGTTCGTGACCACGGCGCGCCCCGAATAAACCGTGCGCCCTTGCAGGAAGACTTCGAATCTTCCGAGGACTTCGGAGGTTTGCAGCACCTCGGCGGGATTGTAGATCTCGAAGACCACCTCATGACGGCCCAGGCGGGTGAGATGCCCGCGCAAGGTCAGCCCCTGGCTGTTCTGGCAAACAACCGAGCTCTCTCTGGATTCCGTTTCTTCCATGCTGGACTTTTGCGTCAAGGCATCCGGGAATCAAGCCGCCTCAGGAAGCCCAACCGGGGCCGTTCCCCCCAGTCCGCCCGTTTGGGTCCGTCACGGCTCTCCGCGGAGAACCTGATCGAAATCAGAAACGCAGGGTGGAGGCGAGGATGAAGGCCCAGGAGTTGGGAATGGCGCCCGACCCGCCCGGATGCAACACCCGCTGGAGGCTGCCATGCATGGTCCACCACGCGGTCAACTGGGCCTTGTAATTGATCTCCACCACACCCTCGTAATCCACCAGTGCCGGAAAGGCCCCCGGGGCTACCGCATTCACTTCCCGTTGCGCGTCCCGAATGTCATCGCTGAGTTTCAAATACGAGGCGGCGAGCGAGATCGAATCGTAGTCGCGTGTTGGGATGAGCCCTTTGTATCCCAAACCGCCATCAATGCCTAATTGCGTCAGGTTCCGATCGGGCGGGGCACCGGCGATCCGGAAAAATCCGACCAATCCCTGGCCAGCCGGATCGTCCCTGCCCCTCTCGCGGAACAAGGTCTGGTCCAGCAACAGGTAGGCGCCGTAGGTGCCGGAATGAAATGTCGGCGTTCCCCCGAGGAGCGCCAGCAGGGTGGATCGGTTATCCGCGAATTCGTCGGTGTGATAAAATCCGCCCAACTTGATGTTGCCCGGCAAGCCGGTGTCGTCCGGGCGCTGGTTGAGTTTATAGCCCGTTTCAAAATAGGCCAGGGCCCCTTCGTCCGAGCCCAGCCGCACCTTGGTTCCGGACGAACTTTGATCCGGGTAACCGTCGTAAACCGCAGCTTGCGCATAAAGGGTCTCGACCGGATCCCAGCGCAGCCGGATCCCGGGAGCGCCGTAGGGCGTGGAGGCCAGCGCATGTTTCCCCACGGGGAACCCGGGGATGTCGTAGACGTTGAACGCGAGCGTGGGATAAAAAAAAGTCTGGTTGAGCAGGTTGATCGACCCGAGCGAGTGATAGAACTCGGCCTTGATGAAATCCTGATCGACGGCCATCTGCCCTGCTTTGAGCGAGAGCTTTTTTCCGAGAAACTGTTGCTCGTACCAGAGTTCCCAGAGCCGCGCCTGATTGGGGAAGTCGATCAGGTTGACCTTGTTCAGATCCCCGATGTGAATGTCGGAGAAATGATCCTGGCCATGGAGCCAGCCGCCGCCCACGTGGAGATGGCCCCCCGCGTAGCCCGCGAGTTTTTCCGAGTCGAGATCCAGCAACATGAGCAGCGCCCCCTGATAGGAATCACCGGTCTTGATGCCGCCGGAAATGTTGTGCGGAAGGGTCGCGATGTAGAAAAACTCAAAGTCCACCCCGCGTTCCGAAAACCAGGTCCGGCCCCCGCCCCAGTCGCCCAACAGGTAGTTCCGCTCCAGGAATTGACGGAAGGAGGATTTTTCCTCAGGACGGATGCCGTCCGCGGCGGCGTCCGCGGCCGGGCAGGAAATAATTGCCCAAGCCAGCAGCATCAGGGAGGCAAGAAGGGTTCGAGGCAGGGTGTTTTTCATAAAGGATTGATGCGGAGCAGGAATTTCGCCACGACGACCTCTGGAAGCGTGAGCGGTGCATCCGTGCCTCAGGGGGAGCGGGAACCGAGGCCGGCTCGGAGCACTCCCGCGAGGAGGCGCCCCACGGTCGAGAAATAGCTGCGGGTGATGTCGGCAATCAGGAAGGCCAGGTAAATGTCATTGGACGGGATCCGGCTGTTCGACGCGAAGTAGAGCGATTTTTCCGTCCCCCGATATTTCGCCTTGTGAAAGGCCAATCCCTTGAAGTTGTAGATGTCATTGCCGAAACGTTCACTGGCACGAAAGAAAAGTTTCGCGCCGAAGTCGTCGTTGAATTTGCCTCCCTCCAGTTTGACAAAGGGGGCCAGGCAAAGATTGAGCACTTCCTTGCCCTCCGCCCGGAACCGTTCGATCGCTTCCATGTGGACCGCGGTGGCGAGTTTTCCGAATCGTTGCTCGTCGCAACGGGAAATGTTGGCCGAGTAACCCACAACCTGGCCGTCGCGATACATCGGGTCATAGAAGACAAAACCGGCCACCCGGCCCTCGCGGTCGCACGCGACGAATTTGCGGACGTCCTCTTCGTGCTCGAAGACCGGCCGGCGGGCATAGAGCCAGATCTCGCGGTCATTGACCTTTTTTGTCCCGATCCAGGAGGAGGAAACGGCATCGAGGGACTGCCGGTTGAGCGTTTCCAGGTTCACTTCATTGATGACGATGCCCTCCCGGCGGGCTTCATTGCGGGCGCGCTTGATCAGGTCCAGTTCCTTCCAGTTGCCCTTGGTGTTGTAGGTCTGGATGGGCAGTTCCGGCTCATACCCGATGCAGTTGGCCTTGAATCCGAGCCCGCGCAGGACGCTCGCGCAGTGTTCCGACACCACGGCAAAGGCGGCCCGGGGATGGACCTTGAGAAAATTGGTGACGAGCCGCGCGTAATCGGCGGGGGCGCAGACCGGATCCGAGAAAGCGATGGCCTTGGGCTGGCGGGCGAAGGCCGGGTGGGTGATCGAGTTGAAGGCGATGTAGCCGCAATCGTCGATGAAATACTCCATCCCTTCCTGGAGCGTGGCGTAGGAAAGCGCCTCCCGTCCATGCTGCTTGAGAAACGGCGAGAGCCTTTCCCATTTTTCCTGTTTTCCCATCGACGTCATGTCGCGAGCCATGGTGGAGGTGGACTCCACGTGTTCCAAAGTGAGGCCGTTGACAGCGGTCCCTGTGTTCACAACAAGTTTTGTAAGGCCCATTCCGTGGTCAGTGCAAACACTTTGTCCTTGTTTCGGTCCATGTGCCCGACATGACCGTTGCCCGGGATGATGTGCAATGCCTTCTTGCACATTAACGCCGCGAAAAGCATCCGCGCGGTTTCCGGCGGATCCAGGTTGTCGTCCTCGCCCCACAGCACAAGGGTCGGGATCGTGATCCGGGAAACGCGCCGGAGCGTGTTGACAAAAAACGACTGGGCCGCGCCGGGCAGGGGAAAGGAGAGATAGGCCGCGACCGCGCGCGGATCCGTCCGGAGCCTACGTTCCACCTCCGGATCGGAGGCCAGCCTGACGTCGCTCATCCATCGCACCAGCGAAATCCGCCAGTCCTGCCGGGTCGCCCATTTCTTCACCCGCCCGATCAGGATGAGCACCTTCAGGAAAATGGTGTAGCCAAGCGGCAGCGAATTGCGAACGGTCGCATCCAGCGCCACGAGGGCCTTGAGCCTCGGTTCGACCAGCGCAGCTTCCAGGATCGCGGTTCCGCCCGAGGACAACCCAAAGGCGCCAATCCGGGCGCCATTGACCCGGGGATGCTTCGAGAGAAATTCCACCGCGGCGCGGATGTCCTCCACCCATTTGGAGATATCCACGTGAAAACGATCTCCCTCGCTCTGCCCATGGCCATGCATGTCGATGGCCAGGGCCGCCACCCCCTTGGCAGCCAGGCATTCGCAAAGGTCGAAGTAGTTCTCTTTGAATTCACCGGCCCCGTGGCAGATAATCAGCGCCGGCGCCGGGCCATCATCCGTCGGCAGGAAGAGGACGCCCGCCAGGGTGTCCCCGAGGGAACACAACTTGACCGATTCTTGATGCTCGCTCATGCAGATATTCAGGACTAGCGCCCCGGGTGCCAAACCTCGACCACTCCTCCGGCCCACCCCGGGCACACCGCGAGGAAGGCGCGGCGACCCACCACTCCCCACTGTGCTTTCCGCAGTGGTGGCGAAGACATTGCAAAAGTTGCTCCGCGATGTGCAAACAACATTCCCTGCGGCTAATACGGATAGGACTAATTGGAGATCGATCGCGAAGTCGACGCCCGGATGGACAATTCCTGCCTCGATTTCTTCGCGGTGCGGGCATTAATTGCCCGGGGGGGTGCGGATGGCTTCAACGGATTTTCCCGCATCTTCCGCGGCCCGATTTCATGTTTTTCATTGTCGGGGCAGGCGTCGCCGGTATCATGCGGGCCGATGGAAGGCAGCCCTTGGTTCGCTGGGTGCCACGGCTGGTCGGGTCGAAGTGACAAGACAACCCCGTTTCCTTCCCCGGGGCGGCCCGCATGGATGTGTTGTGAATGTTGCCAACTCAATGCCGTTCGTCCCGCTTGAATCCAGGTGGTTCTCCCTCCACCGGATGGCCATCGCATGGTGACGACTTACTCACCCTCACCTGCCATGCCTGAGCAACCGGAGCCGCGTCTGCCCGATCCAACGGATCCGGGTCTCACCCATGCCATTATTGCCATCGATGCCGCCCGGCGCATTGTTGCCTTTAATGCCGTCGCCCAATCCTGGTTCGGCCGGGCTGCCTCGGAGATGTTGGATGCCCCCCTGGAAGAACTGCCAGGGCCCTTGATTGAGGCCCTCAATGAAACGTTGAGCCGCGGAGAGGCCATCCCTGAAAGGCTGATTCACATTCCCAACGGGCCGGACTCGATCTTGAACCTGCGCCTGTCCACGGTGGCGATGCGGGGACTGGGGGGCGGTTATGTGGGCGCCATCGCCGTGCTCAACGATCTCGATCGCGCCGGTGGGTTCGACCGCAAACTGCGCCAGGTCGATCGGCTCGCGAGCCTCGGAACCCTCGCGGCCGGCATCGCGCATGAAATCAAGAATGCCCTCGTCGCGGTTCGTTCCTTTGTCGATTTGTTAATCAGCAAAAGCCCGGAAACCAAATTCACGGAAGTGGTAAGCCGGGAGATCCGCCGCATCGACACGCTCGTCAGCCAGATGCTGCGCTTCTCCGCTCCCGACCGGGGGACTTATTCGCCAATCAGCGTTCACGAGGTGATTGGCCAGTCGCTTCAACTCGTTCAGCGGGAACTTCCCGAGCGCCAGATCACGCTGCAATGCTCCCTGGAGGCGCGTGCGGATCAAATTCAGGGCGACCCGTCCCAACTCGAGCAGGCGTTTCTCAACATTGTTTTTAATGCCCTGGATGCCATGGGCACAAACGGCCAGCTTCGCATCGCCTCGAGCGTCGTGGCGCCGGAAGGCGGGGAGAAAGCCCAAGCGTCACTGATTGAAATATCGATCGCCGACACCGGCGCGGGGATCCCCGAGGAGATCCACGATCGTCTTTTCGAACCATTTTTCACGACCAAAGCCAACGGCAGCGGCCTCGGGTTGACCATCACGCGCCAGATCATCGAGGAACACGGCGGAACCATCCGGGTCGAAAGCGAACCCGCGCACGGGACGACGTTTTACCTGCGCCTCCCGCTCGCCCCCCCGCCCGCGTAGAACAGGTTTCCGGCAGGTGCTGGCTTGCGGTAGAACCGGCTTCCAACCTGTCTCCGGTGCAACCAGATTCAGCTCAGGATTTGGAACCGGAGCAGCCAGACGCATGGCCGCCCCGGTCAGTTGGCAAGGATGGCTGTCGGTTCACGGAGGCGTCGAACGGACAGCGCAGATGTCTGACTGCGGAGAGCGGGAATCAACCAGAACCGCGGCCCACCCGTCAAGCTTGGGATGGCCCCCGGCCCCGGGGATTCCCGGGCCTCGCCCTACGCAGGACGCAGGATTGACCGACAGAAGTGATGTGATATTGTCTTTGCCGTGACCCCACGCCACTCGGACGACAAGTTCCTGCGCGCTGCCATTCGGATTGGATTGCGCCTGCAGAAGGACACGGAAAATCCGGCGGTGGCGGGAAAGCACGCGCACGTGGCCACCCTGCAACGGATCAAGGCTTCGCTGCGCAAACGCAACTCCAACCCAACCAAACCCAGTGAAACAAACCGTTAAGCAATGGCTCAGCGCTTCGCCGTGGGAATCCGTCCTCTCCGTCAACAAGGCCCTCTGCCAGGCGCAGAAGGTCGAACCCACCACGCAGGCCGCGCGGCACGACAAGGCCCAGCGCCTTTGGGAGGGCGCGGTGGCGCGCAAGACGACGCTCAAGGAAGTCCTGGACCTTTGCCGCGAATGCCATGAACTGGCGCCGTTCACCTTTAACAACGGGAACACGTTCGCCGCGATTGGCCGGGCCCTGGTCGAGGATTGGTTGAAGATTTTGCCGCCGGTCGAGGGCCAGATCGTGCGCACGACGATCGGCCATTACATCGCGGGTTTGATCGGGCGCAAGGAACTCCTGCAGGTGCTGCAGCACTTTGAAGAATCGTGGCAACGGGAGACGGCGCACGTGGATCGGATGGCGCCTCCCGTGGTCGCCGCCGTCCAAAACTAGCCAGGCCGCGCTTGTCCGGCCACGGAGCCCTCCGTCATAATCTTCCGTCATGAAGAATTACCGGATCGCCCAGCTCGACGAGTTGCCGCCCGTGCCGTGCCCGTGCGGATTTGCCCGGCGCGCCTTCGCCGACACCGGCGACAGCGTCGCGAGTTTGCACCTCGTCGATATTCAAGAGGACGCCCGCGCCCATTATCATCGCCAGATGACCGAGCTTTACCTGGTGCTCGAAGGGGAGGGCCAGATCGAATTGGACGGCATCCTCTTTCCCGTGCGGCCGCTCACCGCCATTTACATCCGGCCGGGCTGCCGGCATCGCGCCATCGGGAAATTGCGGATCATCAACATCCCCGTGCCGGCCTTTGACGAACGGGATGAATGGTTTGATTGAACGCCGGAGGGACCGCCGGCGCTGCCGGAAATCACCGGGACCCTCCACGGATTCAGCTGACCTGGACCTGGAGGAATTCGGCCTGGGTCTCGGCGGTGACCGTAACGCGATCCAGGCAGGCGGGGAGCAGCACAAAATCGCCGGCCTTCAATCCCAGCGTCATGTCGCCATGTGCCAGGTTCAGCCGGCCTTTCACGAGCCCGAGGATTTGCAGCGCTTCGCTGCGCAGATGGAAGCGTTGTCCCCGCTTGACCCGGCAGGCATCGACGCGAAAGAGCGGGTGATCGACCAGATAGCGGACGGCCAGGGTGGGGTTGCGGGAATATTTGCTGGTGATCAGGGGCGGTTCAAAATCTTCAAAATCGATGCTGGCCAGCGATTGCGCGACATGAAGCTCGCGCGGTTTTCCATCAAGCCCCACCCGGTTGAAGTCGAATACCCGGTAGGTCGTGTCTGAGTTCTGTTGGATCTCGAAAATCACATTGCCCGCGCCGATGGCGTGGAGGCGTCCGCTCGGCAGGAACATGGCGTCGCCCGTTTGCACCGGCATCTTGTGCAAACAATCCGCGACCGTGCCGTCCTTGATCTTCTCCTCAAACTGAACGCGGGTGACCCCTGCCTTCAACCCGGCGAACAGGGCGGCTTCCGGGGTGGCGTCGGTGATGAACCACATCTCGGTTTTGGGTTCACCGCCCAGTGGCCCGGCGATGGCGGCCGGGGGATGGACTTGCACGGAGAGGGTTTGCTGCGCATCGAGGATTTTGACGAGGAGCGGAAAGGGCCCGCGGGCGTCCGCGTGGGCACCGAGGATTTCGCGCCGGTGCTCCTCCATCAGCCAGCGCAAGGTCCGGCCGGCGAGGGGACCGTTGGCGATCACGCTGACGCCTTCCGGGCGGTCGGTCATTTCCCAGGATTCACCGATGGGAACCCCGCCGGGCAGCGGTTTTTCGTAGAGACGTTCCAGGTTGCGTCCGCCCCAGACGCGTTCCTTGAAGATGGGTTGGAAGGTTAACGGATAGAGCATGCGACAGCGGGGAGCCCAGGGATTGGGTTCAACGAACCCAGGTCAGGCCGCCACCGGTTGTTTTTCGACAAATTGGCCATGGGCACGAAACTTGGCGTAACGGGCCTTGAGCAGTTCGGTGGTGGAGAGCTTGCGCAATTGTTCGAGATTGGCGAGGAGCTGTTGCTTGAGGGTGGCGGCGGTGGCCGGGAGATCGTTGTGCGCGCCGCCGAGCGGTTCCGGGACCAGCTCGTCGGCGAACCCCAATTGCAGGAGATCCTTGCCCGTGATCTTCAGCGCCTCGGCGGCCTTGGAAGCCGCCGCGCGATCCTTCCACAAAATCGCCGCGCACCCTTCTGGGCTGATGACCGAATAATACGCATTTTCCAGAACCAGCACCCGATCGGCCACCCCGATGCCCAGCGCCCCGCCGGAACCGCCTTCTCCGATGACCACGGCGATGATCGGCACCTCGAGCAGCATCATTTCGCGGAGGTTGACCGCGATGGCTTCGGCGATGTGCCGTTCCTCGGCGCCAATGCCGGGATAAGCGCCGGCGGTGTCGATCAACGTGATGATGGGCAGGCCGAATTTATCCGCAAGACGCATGAGGCGAAGCGCCTTGCGATATCCCTCCGGGTGGGCCGAACCGAAATTGCGGCGGATGTTTTCCTTGGTATCGCGGCCTTTTTGCGTGCCGATGACCATGACCTTTTGGCCCTGCAACCGCGCGAATCCGCCCACGACCGCCCGGTCCTCCGCGAAGAGCCGGTCGCCATGGAGTTCCTGGAAATCGGAGAAAGCGGTTTGGAGATAATCGAGGGTGAAGGGGCGCCGGGGATGGCGGGCGAGCTGCACGCGCTGCCAGGCGGTGAGATTGGAGAAGATCTGTTTGCGGGTCTCCGCGATCTTTTTCTCGATCAGCGTTGTCTCCTCTTCAATGTTGACCCCCAGGGCATGCGCATCGTGATGCTTGGTGAGGTCCTCCAGCTTGCGTTGCAATTCGGCAATGGGCTTTTCGAAATCAAGCTGATGTTTCATGACCGGCGGACCTTAATCTCCCCCACCGCACCAGGCAACGCCGAACTGGGCCGCTCCCGGCCAGGGGTCAGGGCGGTTGGCAAAGTCGAATGAGGGGACAGAGGGCATGGGAAGCGGGTGGAGCGAACGCGGGTTTCGGGCTTCGCGGCAGGTCCGGAGCCCTCGCGAGGGCTTGGGCTCCTCCTCGC
>Ga0163144_10015427_pt1 | contig 15759 bp, 14 predicted proteins | sample OliLak19BULKMAT1_FD_123175 | JGI IMG/M metagenome (GOLD analysis project Ga0163144, IMG submission 123175) | Freshwater microbial mat bacterial communities from Lake Vanda, McMurdo Dry Valleys, Antarctica - Oligotrophic Lake LV.19.BULKMAT1 | ecosystem: Environmental > Aquatic > Freshwater >...
AATATCTTAATCCAACTGATAGGTTTCTCCCTTTTCAGCAATTTCTACTACATAATTTTCATCATTCAGGGCAATTTTTAGAGCTTCCAATGCGTTGATTTCTCCATGAACCAGAAACACCTTTTTAATTTGCTTTGGATTTTGCTGTTTCACGAAATTGACCAAATCTGTATGATCTCCATGTCCGCTAAAAATATCGGTTTGTTTAATTGTTGCAAAAACAGACAATTCGCGGTGTCTCAGATTAATAACTGGGTCACCACGAAGTAGACGATGGCCTAATGTTCCTTTAGCACAATATCCAATAAAAAGTATCGTACAATAGTAATTTGAAATATTGTAATATAAATGATCCTGGATCCTGCCGCCCTCCAACATACCGGCAGAAGAAATGATAATACAGGGTTCATAATAGTTGGATATGGCCTTGCTGGCATTCATATCTTGAATATACTCCAAGTTTTCAAATTCAAACTCATCTCCTAGTTTATTATAAAAGTCCTGAGCTTCATCATTTAGTAAAGCATGATGCTTTCTGAAAATGTCAGTAGCATAACCGGCAAGAGGGCTATCTACAAAAACCTTTATCCGTGGAAGCATTCCTTTGCTAAAAATCCTGTTAAGAGAATAGACTAGAGCCTGAGTTCTTCCAACACTAAATGCAGGAATAATGAGTCTGCCGGGCGATTTGATACAAGCTTCATTCACGGTGTTCGTTAAAAGCTCATCTACGCTTTGTGTGGATTTATGATTACGACCACCATAGGTTGATTCACAGACTAAATAATCCACCTCAGGTAAGGGTTCAGGATCCTGTAGAACTGGGTACTTCTTTCTACCAATATCTCCACTAAAAGCAATAGATTTTTTAATTCCATGTTCTTCAACACTTAAAACTGCCGCGGCCGCACCTAAAAGATGGCCAACAGGAACGAAAACCAGGCTAATTTCTCCCGTGATTCGAAAAGATTTATTAAATCCAATGGTCACAAAGCGATCAACGGTTTCCATTACATGCTTTTGAAGATAAAGTGGTTTTGGACCTTCAGAAAATCCACGTTTCCCTCTTCGCCCTTTTCTCTGTTTGCTTAAAAAGATATTCACTGAATCTAACAACAATAATTCCGTAAGATCGGCAGTAGGAGGAGTACATAATATTTGTCCCTCAAATCCAAAACGGATGAGAGTCGGCAGATTACCTGAATGATCAATATGTGCATGAGTGAGTATGACCAGATCAATATCTGCGGGTGAAAAAGGAAAAGCTTCATTTTCTTCCTGCCAGGTATCCTTCTCATAATCCAAGCCACAATCTACAAGAATATTGTAGTTGTCGGTTTGAAGCAGATGCATACTTCCGGTTACCTGCCGGGCAGCGCCCCATATAGTTAATTTCATAAATGTCTAAAAGGCTCGCGCTTTAAAAATAGATTGCTTTTAAATACTAATTTTTTGTTCCGGTTCCTGAATTTCGAGTTGTAACTGACTCAAATAACGGTATAATCCGCTTTCGTTTTTCATCAATTCTGAATGATTTCCGCTTTCAACAACTTTACCTTTATCTAGAACAATGATCTTATCCGCTTCACGAATAGTTGAAAGCCGATGGGCTATTATGATGGAGGTTCGGTTCTTCATCAATTCTTCCAGAGCTTCTTGTACCAAACGTTCAGATTCAGAATCCAGCGATGAAGTAGCTTCATCAAGTATAAGCAAAACCGGATCTTTCAAAAGAGCTCGGGCAATGGCAATGCGCTGTCTTTGTCCACCCGAAAGTTTAATCCCACGTTCACCAACAAGTGTATCATATCCCTCGGGAAAACCAACGATAAACTCATGCGCATTTGCCCTCTTGGACGCGATTATAATATCTTCTACACTAGCATTTAATCTGCCATATGCAATGTTTTCACGAATAGATCCACCAAATAGTAAAACATCCTGTGGCACAATTGCAACTTGATTTCTAATGTCTGTAAGTGAAAATTCAGTGGATGGAATACCATCAAACAGTAATGAACCCGACTGAGTTTCATAAAAGCGTAAGATAAGTCCGGCAATAGTAGATTTTCCAGCCCCGCTTGGTCCGATGATTGCAACCTTTTCTCCCTTTTTTGCTTTAAATGATACACCATTTAAAACGGTAATCTCTTTCCTAGAAGGGTAGGAGAAAACGACATTTTCAAAATCTAAATTCCCCTGAATCCTACGTTGAATACTATTTTTTTTCTCATCCATTGAGATTGGTTCATTCTCTTCCGCCAATATTTCCAAAACCCGCTCACTTGCTCCAAATGCCTTTTGCATGGTCGCATACAATTCGGGGAAACTTCCCATTGCTGCACCTACAAAAGTGGATAGTAAAATAAAAGTGAACATGCTTGCTATACTGATTTCATTGGTTTGTACCAAGTGTGATCCATACCATACTACCGAAACAATTGTTCCAAAAAGACAAAAAACAATAAATGAAGCAAAAATACCACGGAATTTTGCACCTCGCATGGCGATCTTTACTACCTCATGAACACTTTTATTATATCTTCCGACTTCAAAAGACTCATTCACAAATGCTTTAACATTAGATATACCCTGAAGAGTTTCTTCTACAACAGTATTTGATTCAGCTAATTTATCTTGTGCCTGTCTTGAAATTTTCCTAATAAATTTTCCAAAGGTAACCGCAACTACCACCAGAATAGGAAGTACTGCTAAAAGCATGAGAGATAGCTTGCCTGAAACCAAAATCAGGAAAGTGATTCCACCAATAAAAATGATGATTTGTCTGATCATCTCAGCGAGGGTAGTGGTTATAGCATCCTGAATCTGGGAAAGATCGGCAGAAAGGCGACTATTCAACTCTCCAACACGCCTTTGGGAGAAAAAGTTCATCGGTAAGGTGATGAGTTTATGATAGGTATCTCTACGAATATCCGCAAGACCCTTTTCAGCCACTTCAACGAACCAATTAATCCTAAAATAAGATAAAATGGCTTGAATGAATAAAACGCCCAACAATGTAAGCGCTACGGTGTTAATATCAGTAGGAAAAATATCCAGAATTTCATTTGGAACTATCTTTCCGCTTTGCTCTGCTTGTGCACCAGAACCTATCAATCTTCCCATTAAAAGTGGAAACAAAAATGAACTAGCACTTGAGAGAATTAAGCAAACCAATCCCAGAAAAAATTTAGTACGATAAGGTTTGAGATAGCTTAATAAAATAATTACCTGTTTTATACTCTCTTTATTGATTTTTGCTTTGGGAAGTTCTTCAGCCTGAGCGTTTCCGCTATTTAATCGAGCACGTGCCATCTTTTCGTAATAGTAATTTCACCTTTATAAGGTATTTTCAAAATTAGCTTTATTTATACACTCTTTTTGCCAGACACATCAATCTTTGGTAATTTTTTTAGTTTCAATATATAAAAAGCACATGCAATCAGAGATATAAAAAGTAAGAGTAAATAGTTTCTTTGCTTATCATAATCTGTAATACTTTGATCTGCTTGAGTTCTTAATTTTTGATTTTCCTGCTGAAGACGGGTAATACTTGTCTGAAATCTATCAATACGTCCTTCCACTATTACTGCCCTTGTCTCAACCTGTTGCTTTTCAAAATCCTTGTAATCGAGAAGTACTTTAAGTTCAGAGAAAATATCATTATCCGTCAAGGCTATTTGCCGAAGAATATCATTTGAAACTTGCATATCCTTTTTAGTTTTTAAGCCGAAAATTCCGGTTTTTTTACCCAAACTGCTTTCATATTGACCAAATCTATTGCTTCGTTCGTCTAAAAGTTGGTTAATCTTTCTCCGCTGTGTTTCATAGGCTGAGCTGTCATTCTGCGCAGAAACCTGATTAATCCCAACGGTCAGAAGGAATAGGAATAACAAAATAAGCTTCATAATGATTGATTTGAATTGGAGATTAAACTATATGCCTCTGCTTTTTCTGAAAACAGGGGCTTTACTTTTGACCAGGTATTTTTAAACAGATAGGAATTTCTATATATATTAAGATCCTCTTCCGTATTCCAGTAACTAAACGTAAAATATATATATTCATTATTGATATCATTCATTAAATCTACACGATTACATCCCTCAAATGCACGTATTAGTTTTTGGGAAGCATAGAAAATCTCCTTAAATCCTTCAATACTCTCCGGCTTTAAGGTCATTTTAACAATTCTTGTAATCATGATTTGAATTCTATTCTGACAATATCATTAAGATTCAGCCCGAGTAAGCCACTGGCATTACCCTTGTTGATCGCTATTTCAAGATGATTACTTATCCCGAATAGACAAAGTTTTTCACCTTCAGGAACTTCATTGTAGTGCCAGCTTAATTGAGAAATTGACTCATTTCTTTTGAAATATAGAGTAAAACCACGGTTTTGCTGAACCCTAGTAAATATTTCTTTTGTGATATTAGTTATGATATTCTGAAAAGAGTCAATATAAATCACACTTCCACGAATTATATCTCTTTCAATTACAGGTTGAAGGGTCATTTTTTCTTCAACACTTGTTACCGGCAGCCCAATCTCCTGTAATTTGCCTCCTTTGGCCAAATGACTTACTGCTTTTGGAAAAATATCGGAAAGCGGGAAATGCAGGTACTTTAAATCCTGCATGATGTTTAGTTCTACTATTTCTGAAGGTTCCTCATCAAATAGCAATGAGAAAATACCATTATCAGAACCCACAAAATAATGTTCTCTGTACTTTAAAGCCAAGTATTTTGTCTTTTCATTAAACACCGAATCTATTCCTATAAGGTGTACTGTTCCTTTTGGAAAATATTGAAATGAATTCTTTAATATGAAAGCTGCCTGAGGAATATTGAAAGCTGAAATGTCATGAGTGATATCCACTATATTTGCTGTTGCAAACTGGCTCAGAATACTACCTTTTAGGGCAGCTTGATAAAAATCTTTATACCCTAAATCGGTAGTTAAAGTAATTATTGCCATTTAAAATGTGAATATTTATTGTTATTCTTGCTATACATTATAACAGTGCAAATATTGAATTTTAATCTCAAATAAATACCCCTGTACTAAAAATAAGCACAACTTGAACGAACTTAATCTTAACATCGAAAATATTGACCCTGTGGTAATGTGGGGAGCAAACAATGAGTATTTTGAAATATTCAAAAAGCATTTCCCAAAAATAAAGATTGTAGCAAGAGGCAACGATGTCAAAGTACTTGGTGATGATAAAGAGATCAATCTGTTTTCACAGAAGTTTCAGGATATTATCAATCATATTGATAAATTTCAAACCCTTACAATAAGTAATCTTGAACAGCTTTTAGGAACCAGTATTCAAATAATTCCAGATTCAGAAAGTACAACAGCCAAAAGCGGTGGCGGTGCTGAGGCTATTGTTTTTGGCCCAAATGGCAATGTGGTCAAAGCAAGAACTGCAAATCAGCGCAAGATGGTTGAAAGTATCAATAACAATGATATCATTTTTGCTATTGGTCCCGCAGGAACAGGAAAAACTTATACGGCGGTAGCATTAGCTGTTAGAGCACTGAAAAACAAGGAGATAAAGCGTATCATATTAACCAGACCTGCAGTTGAGGCAGGGGAGAATCTAGGCTTCCTTCCTGGAGATCTAAAGGAAAAGATTGATCCCTATCTGCGTCCGCTTTATGACGCGCTGGATGATATGATTCCGGCTGATAAATTGAAAGTTTTTCTCGAAAATAGAACTATTGAGATCGCTCCATTGGCATTCATGCGTGGACGTACGCTAGATAATTGCTTTGTGATTCTGGATGAAGCCCAAAATGCTACCGATCTGCAATTAAAAATGTTCTTAACTCGTATGGGTCCAACCGCAAAATTTTTTGTGACAGGTGATGTAACTCAGATTGATTTACCAAGAAAGCAGCAATCCGGTTTAAATACAGCATTGAGAATTCTTGGAGATATAAAGGGAATCGAAATTATTTATCTTAATGGAGATGATGTAGTAAGACACAAACTCGTTAAAAACATTCTAAGAGCCTACGGAGATATCCAATAATAAATTTATAGGGTTTAGCTATATTTTTCAGACTTTTACAAGTAAAATCAAACAAGCCATTTAAATGACTGCAATAAAAGAAACACACTTTAATTTGCCGGGGCAAAGCAAATTTTATAAAGGAAAAGTCCGTGATGTTTATACAATTGAAGATAAGTACTTGGTAATGGTTGTTACCGACAGGATCTCAGCATTCGACGTTGTACTTCCCGAACCTATTCCATTTAAAGGACAAGTACTCAATCAGATCGCAGCAAAATTCTTGCAGGCTACACTTGATATTGTTCCTAATTGGGTACTTGATGTGCCTGATCCCAATGTTACAATTGGCAAAATATGTCAACCTTTTAAAGTTGAAATGGTTATTCGGGGCTATCTTGCTGGGCATGCTTGGAGAGAATATCAGGTAGGAAAACGTTCGGTGTGTGGGGTTTCTCTTCCGGATGGGCTAAAAGAGAATGATAAATTACCTAGACCTATTATCACACCAACTACCAAAGCTTCGGTAGGACATGATGAGGACATTTCTAGAGAAGAGATTATTAGCAGAAATATTGTTTCACAAGAAGACTATATAACACTTGAAAAATATACCCGTGCACTATTCCAGAGAGGAACAGAGATGGCTTCAGATCAGGGATTAATACTTGTTGATACAAAGTACGAATTTGGCACATTCGACGGTAAAATTTATCTTATTGATGAAATCCATACTCCCGATTCTTCCCGATATTTTTACAAAGAAGGTTTCGAAGAACGTCAGAAAAATAATGAACAACAAAAGCAGTTATCCAAAGAATTTGTTCGTAAATGGCTTATAGACAATGGATTTCAAGGTAAAGAAGATCAACTAATTCCGGAAATGACTCCTGAGTTTGTTAAATCAATCTCTGACAGATACATCGAACTATACGAACAAATTACCGGCGATAAATTCAATAAACACAATCATTCCAATGATGATAAAAGGGTAGAGAATAACATTGTTGAGGCCTTAAATAGGCTGAATTAATTATTTCATTGAAAATAGGAATTGTTTAATTAACTTTAATGATCATGAAATTCACTGTCGATAAACACGAAAAATACGTACTAATTAAGCTGAATGAGAACAAATTAAATAGTTTAATTTCGCCTCAGCTAAAGTCTGAACTTATTCTCAGTAATTCTGAAGGCCAGCGAAATATCATTCTCGACCTTTCTAATGTAAAATATTCTGATTCTTCTGGTTTAAGTAGCTTGCTTGTTGGACACAGGATTTGCAAAAACTCTAATGGCATTTTTATTCTGACAGGCATTAAAGAAAATATAGCCAGATTAATAGCTATTTCACAGCTAGAGAATATTCTGAATATTGTTGGTTCTGTAGAAGAAGGGATTGATCTTATTTTTATGGAAGAAATAGAAAAAGAATTAAAAAGAACCTAAAATGATTAGGTCAATATAACTGCTCATGAAATTTGAAGTCACTATTTTGGGCAGCAGTTCTTCAACCCCAATATTCAATCGAAATCCTTCTTCTCAATTATTAAATGTTAACGAGAAGTATATTCTTATAGATTGTGGAGAAGCCACACAAAATCAATTATTAAACTTTGGTCTGAAGGCAAATCGAATTGACCAGATTTTTATCAGCCATCTTCATGGTGATCATTATCTTGGACTAGTGGGCCTTTTGTCGTCCTTACATTTAAACGGGCGCACCAAGCCGATGGATATTTTCGGACCAGCCGAATTAAAAGAAATAATTGATCTTCAATTTAAACATTCACAAACTTCGCTTAGATATCCTATCAATTTTAGGCCTACAACCGATGATAAATTAAACCGGATATTTGAAAGTTATGATGTAGTGGTAGCCAGCTTTCCATTAGATCATCGTATACCTTGTACCGGATTCTTATTCACTGAAAAACAACGAATGAGAAAGATGATCAAATCAAAGATTGACGATTTATCAATTCCTTCAGAAATGATACCCCTGATTAAAAAGGGACAGAGTTTTAAAGACAATAAAGGCATTATTCATTCTGCAGAGGAACTTACCACAGAAGCTGATCAAGCAAAATCCTATGCTTATTGTTCTGATACCATTTGTAGCTGGAAATATTTGGATTATATATCGAAAGTGGATATGTTATATCATGAAGCCACTTTTAAGAATGATATGCTAGACAGAGCACAAGAAACATTTCATACTACAGCTCTTCAGGCAGGAGAAATTGCATTAAAAGCAAATGTAAAAAAACTGCTTATAGGTCATTTTTCAGCACGATATCGAAATCTGGAACCATTGCTAGAAGAAGCAAAAACTGTATTCCCTGAAACTTTGTTAGCAGTAGAAGGTCAAACTTTTCAAATTTAAAATCTTATCTAATCTTTCTTACCGCCGAAAACAGAAAAACTAACATACCTTTTCGGGTTTGCTTTTAAGTCGATCATCAATTTATCCAGGTTTGCAGCAGCATTATTGAGGTTATTATACATCCGCTCATCGTTGATTAACTGACCAAGAGTGCCGTTACCTGAATTAACCTTATTCACAACAGTCTGAAGATCAGCTACTGCTTTATTAGCTTCTAAAATTGTTTGGGCAAAGTTTGCTTTGGCAACCTCATCAGATACCTTTTCAAAATTACTAACTATATTAGTAATTTTTAAGTTATTATTCTTGAAGTTAGAAGAAATTGACTCGAGATTGGACATAATTCCAGATATTTTTGAACTCTGATTAGTTACAAGTCCATCTACCGTAAGTGTAGTTCTTTCTAATGTCTCTAGTGTTCTGGCTATACTTGCAAAACTTCGGTCGAAATTCCTCTGAAATTCAGGGTTTAAAGTGCTATTCACGGATGTTAATACTGAGTCCATTCTGGCAATGATCTGCTCAGCTTTCTTTTGAACAGGCTCTACCTGATCCATTAGATCCTTTTTTACATTGGCATTCAGCGTATCACCATCTACAGCAAAATCACTGCCATTGCCAAGTTCAAAAACAATAGCTTTTCCTCCAAGAAGATCGGTACTCTCTAATTTGGCTACCGTATTTTTGGGAATCGCATATTCAGGATCGACTTTAAATTGAACAAGTATTTTTCCATCAGGCTGTAGTGTTAGGTTTGAAACCCGACCGATCTGGTACCCGTTAACCAATACAGGCTTTGATACTGTCAATCCGTCAACTCGAGAATATATAGCATAAAACTCATGCTCACGAGAAAAGACATCGTTTCCTTTCAGAAAACTATAACCTACAATTAATACAGTTATGGCAACCGCGGCCAAAACACCTACTTTTGTTTCGTTTGTGATTTTCATTAATATTTTATTATTTACCTGGCTTAAATTTTTTTATGATCTTCAATTTTCTTTAAGCATAAATGATTATACCTGATTGAAAATTACTGATCATTCAAGCTCAGCTTGTTTTTTATATGTCTGAATTGCTTTCAATAAATTTCCAACAATTTCATTTAGTCCTAGCTCAGAGTTCATATATTCTTCTTCTTCTGGATTTGAAACAAAACCAATCTCAGTCAAAACAGCAGGCATCCCAGCCTTAGCTAATACAGCCAGACTTTGTTCCTTAACCCCTCTGTCAATTCTTCCACTCTGGACGTATTCATCTTGCATAAAAGATGCCAACTTTATACTTTGCTCTCTAAATGCATTTTTCATCAAAGATAATAGAATGATACTTTCCGGATCCTTCGGGTCATATCCTTCATAATTATCTTTATAATCCTTCTCTAGAAGTATAGATTCATTTTCACGCATAACTACATCCTGCTCATCCAAGCGCCCAAAACCAGAAACAAAAGTTTCTACACCTTTAGTGGATGTACTTTGCACTGTCTTATAAATAGGAATTCGGCGACCGCGGCTATCTTTACGGTATCCGCTGATAATCCTTTTGATTGGCATAGAATTGCAATGTATGGAAATAAATAAATCTGCCTTACTACGATTAGCTATGCCGATTCGCTCGTAAAGAGGAACAAAAACATCAGATGTACGCGTGTAAATTACTTTTACATCTTTTAAATTTTCTTCAATTGCTTTACCCAAACGCATGGCTACCAGGAGTGCAATATCTTTTTCTCTGGAAAAAATACCTTTTGTTGCTCCATCATGCCCTCCATGACCTGCATCAACAACAATGGTCTTTATACGATAAGGGGTATCACTTAAGGAATTTGCAGAAGTAAACTGCCCTGTGAAAATTAGGACAGCTAGTAATACGTAAATGAATCTTACCAATGCTATATTTTTGATTAATTTTGGAGTCATATTATTATCTATCATTGCAAAAATAGTATTCATCATCGAATTTGAAATTTATTAAACCCATTTATATCATTTTTTTTGCAGCGATTCAGTTAACTGTATCAATGAATGGGTTGGTATATGCTCAGCGAACTGTTCTTCGACCTGATAACGCTTCCCCAGACACAACATTGCGCATTGCAAGTTCAAAAACAGATACTGTAATAAAAAAAACAAAATATTCAGGGTCAATAACATCTAAAGTAACCTATTCGGCAGAGGATTCAACATTCTTCGATATGAAAAACAATATAGTCTTTTTGTATGGAAAAGCTCGTGTTAAGTATGAAGATTTTGAGATTGAGGCCGACTTTATCCGCCTTGATCAGAAGAATAACAGCATATTCGCCAAAGGAAGACTTAACCCCATAAATAAAAGGTATATCGGAAAGCCATTGGTTGTGCAAGGTGCAGAACCACCATTGAGCACTGATTCTTTATTTTTTAATTATAAAACAAAAAAGGGGAAATCCTATGGAGTTTTTACCGATGTTGAAGGGGGCTTTCTTCAGGCCCAACAATTTAAAAAGAATCAATATGATGAAGGCTTTTTCAGGAGAGGAATATACAGTACCTGCAATTTACCTCACCCACATTTTGGCATTCATATAAGTAGGGGGATAGCAACCGACAAACAGATCATTACCGGCCCGGCATATCTCGTGATTGAGGATGTGCCATTACCCTTAGGTGTTCCATTTGGATTTTTCCCAAAGCCAAATAAAAGATCCGGTGGATTATTATTTCCAACATTCGGAGAAGATACCCGTGGCTTTTTTATGCGGGATCTGGGCTATTACCTTGGGTTAAACGATTATTGGGATCTTTCTACCAGAGGTACCTTATTTTCAAAAGGATCTTATGAATTAGGAACAGCAGCACGATACCGAAAAAATTATAAGTTTGATGGAGGGCTAAATTTCAGGTTTGCATCCACTAAAAATGGTGTTGAAGGTACTCCATCCTTTAAAAAGCCGAATAAAGATTTTAATTTAACCTGGAACCATTCCCAAAGTCCTTTAGCAAATCCAGGAACAACGTTCAGCGCTTCTGTAAATGCTGGAACAGGATCTTATTTGCAGAATACTGGTGCTGCAGGTACTTATAATCCTACCGAAATCGCAAGAAACACACTCTCATCAAGTATCAGCTATGGCAAGGTATTTGCAAATGGCCTTTTTAACTTTTCATCCAGTCTTTCACATTCACAGGATATAGAACAACAAACTGTATTTCTTGACCTTCCCCGCTTTAGTTTAAATATGTCAACGATAAATCCATTCGACTCAAAGGATAGAGCAGGAGAGCAGAAATGGTATCAAAGATTAACTGTTGGATACAGCATGCAGGGAAGCAATTCAATTAATACCAAAGAATATGAATTATTTGAAAAAGAAACGTTAAAAGATTTTAGAAATGGAATACAGCATGATATTCCGATCAACCTATCACTGAATATTTTGAAATACTTTCAGTTCAATTCCGGAATGCAATATAGTGAGAAATGGTATTTACAAACAATAAATAGAAGACTTGATCCTGTTGCCTCAGGCTTTGCACCGGTTACTGATACTATTCAGGGCTTTAGCAGAGTATATGATTATAATTTAAATACCGGATTAGCTACTAAGTTATACGGTAAATACAATTTTAAAAAAGGAAACTTAATGGCATTGAGGCATATTATCACCCCCTCTGTCAATTTTAATTACCGTCCGGATTTCGGTTCTGATCGCTTTGGTTATTTCCGAAATATTGAAGGAGATACCTCAAAGGTAAGTGGTAGGTATTCAATATATGATAATGCAGTTTTTGGTTCCCCATCTGCAGGTAAAGTAGCAGGAATTGGATTTAGTTTCGATAATAATATTGAAGCTAAAGTTAGGTCAACAGCAGATTCATCTAAGAATTCTGTGAATATCCCAATCTTACAAAGTTTAACTTTCTCGGGTAATTATAATTTTGCTGCCGAGAATTTCAAACTTTCTACCATTGGTTTTTCAGGAAGAACAGCATTTTTTAAAGAAAAAATTGGGATTAATTTCTTTGGGACACTAGATCCTTATCAACTTGATAAGGATGGAAATAGAATTGATGCATTCACTTTAAAATCAGGAAGTCCTGCAAGATTAACCAATTTTGGATTATCAACCGACTTCAGCTTTAACTCGAACGCTGCCAAGAACAGAAATGAAAATTTGAAAGAAATAGATAAAACAAAGCAAAGTTTATCAACAAGGCAGCAAGATGAATTAAACGCAATAAGCAGGGATCCAAATGCATTTGTTGATTTCAAGATCCCTTGGAATGTTAGTGCATCTTACAGCTTTAACTATTCTAAGAATGGACTCCAATCAAATATCTCGAATACGTTGAATGTTTTCGGCGATTTTAATGTAACCCCTAAATGGAAGGTGCAATACACATCTGGTTACGATTTTCAGACTAATAAACTTAGTTTAACCCAATTTTCTATTTATCGAGACCTACATTGCTGGGATCTTTCATTTAGATGGTCGCCAATCGGAGCTTTCAAATTCTACAGCGTTGATTTAAGAGTTAAAGCTTCAATACTTCAAGATCTTAAACTCAGCAAACGCCGCGATTTCTATAACAATTTTTAATATGAGAGCAGAAATAATAACTATAGGTGATGAAATTCTGATAGGACAAATAGTTGACACAAACTCAGCTTGGATGGCCCAAAAGCTTAATCTTGCAGGAATACAGGTTAAACAGATATCTTCAGTTTCAGATGACCGTCAACATATTCTGGAGGCTTTGCATGAGTCAAAAAATAGGGCAGACATCATTTTAATTACTGGCGGCCTTGGACCCACCAAGGACGATATTACTAAAAACACCCTTGCAGAATATTTCAATACAGGATTTCGATTAGACGAGGATGCCTTAGAAAACGTGAAGCGAATTTTCTCAAGGTATAAAGCTCCTTTGCTTGAAACCAATATTAAGCAGGCAGAAGTTCTTAAAAATTGCACTACGCTTCTTAATAAAAATGGTACTGCACCCGGAATGTGGATAGAGCATGGGGGTAAAATTTATGTGTCAATGCCAGGTGTTCCATACGAAATGATGTATATGATGGAAGAACAGGTAATTCCAAAAATCAAGAATTCATTCCATTTACCGGTAATTCTCCATCATACAATTCTAACGGCAGGGATCGGTGAATCTAGCCTAGCTGAGATTATTGCGTCTGTTGAAGACTCGCTTCCTGCACATATTAAATTGGCTTATCTGCCTAAACTTGGTACAGTTCGAATCCGCTTAAGCGGAAGCGGGCAAGAAGAAGATCATCTTAATCAAGAAATTAACACTCATGCTAAAAGAATTGTTGATCTGGTAGCTGAATTTGTAATGTCAGAAAATGATACTCCGATAGAAAAGGTAATTTTGGATTATATGGAATCAAAAAATCTGACTTTATCAATTGCAGAAAGCTGTACCGGAGGATATATTTCCCATCAATTGACTCAACATTCAGGCAGCAGTAAAGTATTTTTAGGTGGAGCTGTTACCTATTCTAATTCTCTAAAAATTAGCATGCTAGGTGTTTCAGAGAAAACACTTATAAATTTTGGTGCAGTAAGTGAAGAAACTGTAAAAGAAATGGCTGAGGGTGCACATGCTGCTTTTCATTCTGATTATTCTATTGCAGTTAGCGGAATTGCGGGTCCTGAGGGTGGAAGCGAAGAAAAACCAGTAGGAACAATCTGGATTGCAGTTACTGGTAAGTCGAAGACTATTGCAAGGAAATTCAACTTCGGTAATAAAAGGGTCCAAAATATTGAAAGGTCGGGAAGCACAGCCCTCACATTACTATATAAATTGATTAAAGAGGAACAGGTTTATTGAAAAAGTTTAATTTTGCATTAAGAAAACCAATTCTTTAAAATAATCTTAAATGGCCTTATACGAATTAGTACTTCCAAAAATGGGGGAGAGTGTTGCCGAAGCTACAATCATAAAATGGATTAAAAAGCCTGGCGAACAGATTGAAATTGATGAATCTGTATTGGAAATTGCTACTGACAAGGTCGATTCTGAAGTACCATCGCCAGTTTCAGGAACACTGCGTGAAATTTTTTTTAAAGAAGATGAAATAGTTCAAGTTGGTGCGATTATCGCAACTATCGAAACTGGAGTTGTTGAAATTCAGAAAGAAACCCCTCCTTCAACACAACAGCTAGTACCAGAATTAAGGATAGAAATCGAGGAACATGTTCAAAGAGACGGAATTCCAAATTTAGAGAATTCGGATCAAGAGGAAAGGATAAAACCCATTGATTTTAGTAATTCAACGCGTTTTTATTCTCCTTTGGTAAAAAGTATGGCTGCAGAAGAAGGTATAAGTTCTGCCGAATTAGATAAGATTAAAGGAACAGGTTCCGAAGGTCGGGTTACCAAAAATGATATTATAGATTTTATAAGTTCTAGCAAAACTGAACAAAAGATTGAAATAACTAAGGCCTCACCCTTGTCTATTACAGCACCTGAACCGATTCAAGAAAGAAGAACTTCCTCTGTTTCTGTATCAGGAGGGGATGAAATCATAGAAATGGATCGCATGCGCAAGCTGATTGCTGATCACATGGTAATGAGCACACAGACTTCTGCACACGTTACCTCATTTGTTGAGGCTGATGTCACTAATCTCGTCCAATGGCGGGACCGGATAAAAAATTCATTTGAGAAACGAGAAGGAGAGAAGATCACATTTACTCCAATTTTTATAGAAGCTGTTGCAAAAGCGATAAAAGATCTTCCAATGATCAATATCTCAGTTAATGGAACACAGATAATTAAGAAACGAGATATCAATATTGGAATGGCTGCCGCACTTCCAAGTGGTAATTTGATTGTACCAGTCATAAAAAATGCAGATCAGCTGAATCTTTACGGCCTAACTAAGGCGGTAAACGATCTTGCAAGCCGTGCCCGTCTTTCAAAATTAAAGCCGGATGAAACGCAAGGCGGGACATTTACTCTGACAAATTTGGGCACCTTTGGTAATATTATGGGCACACCAATTATTAACCAGCCACAAGTTGCGGTATTGGCTGTAGGAGCTATTAAAAAGAAACCTGCAGTGATTGAAACTGAATTTGGCGATGTAATTGCTATAAGGCATATGATGTTTCTTTCGCTTTCGTATGATCATCGAGTTGTTGATGGCTCATTAGGAGGCTCATTCGTACGCAGGGTTGCAGATCACCTTGAGTCATGGGATATTAATCGTGAGATATAGGAATTATGATGCGTTTTTGATTTAAATCAGAAGATTCTATATTGTTTTATTGAAGTAGGCGTTTGTTGAATACTAATAAAATTAGTAATTTAGCATTATGGAACAACGATTTAAGAGT
>Ga0163144_10015428_pt1 | contig 15758 bp, 13 predicted proteins | sample OliLak19BULKMAT1_FD_123175 | JGI IMG/M metagenome (GOLD analysis project Ga0163144, IMG submission 123175) | Freshwater microbial mat bacterial communities from Lake Vanda, McMurdo Dry Valleys, Antarctica - Oligotrophic Lake LV.19.BULKMAT1 | ecosystem: Environmental > Aquatic > Freshwater >...
AAGCCGCAAGAAGTATCAGTCCGCGGCGGGCGATGAAGAGGGCGGGGGGGAGCAGGGCGCGGAAGAAGCGGGGGAGGCGCTGTGATCGAACGAGTGCTGACAATCGGCGCGTACGGATTTACCGGCGAGACGTTTATCGAAACCCTCAAGGCCGCCGGGGTCGATCTCTTCATTGACATAAGGGCTCGCCGTGGAATGCGGGGATCAGCGTACGCCTTTGCAAACGCCCAGCGGTTGCAGGCAGCGTTGGAAGCCGCGGGAATCAAGTATGTTCACGCCAAGGAACTGTCGCCGAGCGAACACGTCCGCGAGGCACAGTACAAAGCCGACGCCGCCGCGGGGGTGGCCAAGCGCCAACGAACTTCCCTCGGCGATGCCTTCAAAGCCGCATACGAAACCGAGTGTCTTTCAAAGTTCGATCCCGCCGACTTCGCGAAAACCTACTTGGTGGATTGCAAGAGGCCCGTGCTGTTCTGTGTCGAACGCGAAGCCGACGCGTGCCATCGGTCGCTCGTAGCGCCCCGGCTTGCCGCGGCGTTCGCAGTTCCAGTTGAGCATCTACGTCCCATCGCCGCCGATGCCCTCGTACCCCCCACATCCCCACATCCCCACACCCCGCCACATCCGCTCCCGGCATGAAGCCCGTATCCCCGGCCCTATGAAAGCGATGTCATCCAAGCCCGAGCGTGTCGTGATCCTGGGAAAAACCTGGATGGGCGTTGCGGTCTGCGTGGGCGGCATGGTGGAGGCGACGGGGAAGCCGGTGCGGCTGATACCGCGGCACAAGGGCAACCACAAATCAAACACGCAGTTTCGGGTCGGCGAAGTATGGGAGATGTCGCTGTGCCCGCGCGATGCGCTGGTGCTGCCGCACATGGAGGACCACGATGAATGGGGCGCCCGCCGCGTCGGTGAAGTTGCCGACCTCGTCGCGTACATCAAGCGGGTCGCAAAGCCGCATAAGGGGGAACTGACTGGGCTTTTCGGCGGGCTGCTGCACGTTCGTTCAACCGGCACGGCGTATTTGCTCAGAGATGGCATTCTTCCCGCGTTCAGCGTGGGTTTCTGGATTTGTCCCCGCGATCTCACCTACTACGCGGCGGACAGCAAGCACCGCTACCGCATGTTGCAAGCCGGAAGCCTTCCGGGCACAAAGCCGGTCACGAGCCTGAGCATCCCGTACGTCGGCCACGAGCCGCCCGTCCAAACCATCCCCGCCGGCGCGCTGATCCGCGTGTCGCTCGCGAGGTGGTGGACCAACCCGCACGCGCCCGATGAGGGTGAAAGTTGCTCGCTCCAACTTTCGGGCTGGTTCGGTCTGCCCGCCGACGCGGCCCGCGTGCCGTTGGCATCGCCAAATTTGCCGTTTATTCCTCCCCGTGTGGAGACCGAGGGCGATACTCCCCGGTAGTATGTTGTCGTCGGGGAAACCTTCGCGGTCTCCCTTGCTCACCCCGGTCCCGCCTGGAGATATGTGCTTAACTCAGACTCAGTAGGGTCGCAAGACGCTCAGGCCCGGGATCGGCTTGAAGTGCTTGTCATTGAAAGTCACAAGCGGGATACGAAGCCGAAGGCATGTGGCGGCGATGAAGCAATCGGCCCACCCGATGCGATGCGCGAGCGAATATGCACGAAGAAGATCGAGGGCCACGTTCATGTCCGCGCCCTTGATTGTGCATCGCTTCTTATCCGCAAGCGCGACATCGAGAGCATTCATATGGCGACGGTCACTTCTGGCAGGCGGAACCCCGACGGATTTCAGCAACAACTTCAACATTCGACTCGCCCTTCCACTCCGGCCGTTCCTTTCAGATTCCGAACAGCACGATCAGCGCGTGTACACGTATCACCTGCTCCGCCCACCCTCGCGGTATCCACCCTCACCGAGTGCCGCGCCGCGTGCCGCTCCCGCGACGCGGATAATCCCTCATGCTTATCGCCATCGCTATCCTCGGCTTCCTGCTGTTCCTCAACGGCATCTTTGCGATGTCCGAACTGGCGATGATGACCGCGCGGCAGTCGCGTCTCCAGCAGGCGGCGGCGGCGGGGAGCAAGGGGGCCGCGGCGGCGCTTGCGCTGGCCCGGGAGCCTACGCGGTTTCTGTCCACGGTGCAGGTGGGCATCACCCTCATCGGCATCCTCGCGGGCGCGTACGGGGAGAAGGCCATTTCGACGAGGGTTGAGGCACAGATCGCCCGCGTCCCCGGGCTGGAGCCGTACAGCGACACGATCGCGCTGGTGGTCGTCGTGCTGATCATCACGTACGCCTCACTGGTCATCGGGGAGCTCGTGCCTAAACGGCTCGCACTGGCCTTCCCGGAACTCATCGCCTCGACCATTTCCCGCCCACTCGCGTTGATGTCGATCGTCGGGGCGTGGCCGGTGAAGGTGCTCACGGTCTCCACCGAGGTGGTCCTAAAGGTGCTGCGGGTCAAGCCGCGCGAAGGCGACGACGTATCGCAGGATGATGTGCGATCCCTGGTGGCCCGGGCCGCCAGCACCGGCGTTTTCACGCGGCAGGAACACGCCCTTTTCAACCGCCTGCTGCGCGTGGGCGACTTCACCGTCCGCGACTTGATGGTTCCCCGCACCGAGATCGTCTGGATCGATGAGACGACGGCCCCCGAGGCGATGCGCGTGCTCATCGGCACCAGCCCGTACTCGCACTTCCCCGTATGCCAGGGAAGCCTCGACAAAATCGTGGGTGTGGTCCACATCAAGGACCTGATCGCCTACGGCCTGCTCGCCGGCGCGGACTTCAAGATCACCGCCGTTGCGCACAAGCCCCTGTTCGTGCCCGAGTCGGTCCCCGCCCTGAAACTGCTCGACCAGTTCAAGAGCACGAAGGTCCACGTCGCCTTCGTGGTGGACGAGCACGGCGCGACGCTGGGCCTGCTCACGCTCAACGACGTCGTGGGGGCGCTTGTGGGCGATATTTCCCGCCGCGGCGAAGAGCCGGCCCCGCACGCCACGCGCCGGAACGACGGCTCGTGGCTGATGGACGGCCGGTTGCCGGTAGGCGAGGTGCTCGCAACGCTGGACCTTGGATCCGAGGCCGCCGACGAGCTGCCGGATGTGAGCACAGTCGCGGGACTAATCCTTGCGCAGCTTTCGCGCATCCCCACCGAGGGAGAGCACACGGAATGGCGCGGTTGGCGCTTCGAGGTGATGGACATGGACGGCACGCGGATCGACCAGGTGCTCGCGACGCGCGTTGGGGTTCCGCCAACCGCCTAGAAGCACTTCGACGCCGCTGGGCCCACAATGAAGCCCTTCTTCCGCCCAAGAGCTTTTCCACCGTGGGTTTAACTCTACTCTGAAATGACCTGACCGCTCCCCCTTCCGAATTTGCTATTTGCCATTTGCTGTTTGCCATTTCCGTCCCGCAAGAGCCTTACCATGCTTCCCTCAAGCGAACCCGATCCCCTATCCCTCCGCACCAAGGCAACCCTCTCCTATGAATCTTCGACGCATTCTCGTCACTGGCGGCGCCGGCTTCCTTGGCTCGCACCTTTGCGAACGGCTGGTCGCGCAGGGCCACGATGTTATTTGTGTTGACAACTTCTTCACGAGCCAGAAGTCAAACATCGCCCACCTGTTGGGAAAGTCCAACTTTGAACTCGTCCGCCACGATGTCACGCATCCCCTGTGGCTCGAAGTCGATGAAATTTACAACGCCGCGTGCCCCGCGGCCCCCGGGCACTACCAATACAACCCAATCAAGACGATGAAGACTTCGGTATTGGGCGCGATCAACGTGCTGGGAATGGCCAAGCGGTGCAAGGCCAAGGTGCTTCAGTTCTCGACTTCCGAGGTCTACGGCGATCCCACCGAGCATCCGCAGCGCGAGACCTACCGCGGCAACGTCAACCCCATCGGCCTCCGCGCCTGTTATGACGAGGGCAAGCGAGCTGCCGAGACGCTCTTCTTTGATTACAACCGGTCGAACAAAGTCAACATCCGCGTCGTGCGGATTTTCAATACGTTCGGGCCGCGGATGCACCCGTTTGATGGCCGCGTCGTGAGCAACTTCATCCGCCAGGCGATTTTGGGTGAGGACATCACGCTGTACGGCGATGGCACGCAGAGCCGGTCGTTCTGCTACGTCGATGACCTGATCGAGGCGATCATCCGGATGATGAACGGCCCGGACTCGTTCATCGGCCCGGTCAACATCGGCAACCCCACCGAGTTCTCGATGAACCAGCTCGCCCAGATGGTGATCGAGTTGACGGGAAGCAAGAGCAAAATCGTGTATCGCGCGATGCCCCCCGATGACCCCAAGCAGCGCCAACCCGATATTACGCTTGCGAAAAAGCACCTCGATAACTGGGAGCCTTCGGTCCCGCTGCGCGAGGGGCTGAGCAAGACCATCGCGTATTTCAAATCCCTGAAAATGGAAAACTACCGGCCGCCGACTCCCAACTATTGATGACGTTGACCAATGAGCACCGCCGCCCGCACATCTTCCTCTCTCTTGGCGATGGCGGTGCTCGCATTGCTGCTGTGCGTTTGCGTTCCGGGTTGTAAATCAGAGAAGGACCAGTTCGCCGGGATCTTGGCCACCGCCGCTTCACCCGCCGCCGGTCGCGGCGCTGCCGCCACCGACCTCGTCGCCGCCATCGACGCCAAGACCCTCACCCTCTCCGCCAGCATCGACTTGGCCCAGGAACAACTCTTGGCAGTCACCAAGGGAACCGTCAAAAGCGCCGACGCGACGGCTTTCGCCGGAGCCGTCCTCGACGCCGCGGCGAGAATCCAGGACCGACTCCCCAAAGGCGGCGAGATGGAAATTTTTTGGATCAACGTAGGCCGCCTGGCTTTCAAGTCCGCGGAGGAGGCCCACGCCGCGGGAAGGGTGCAGGAAGCGATGACGCTCGTGTTCGCAGGCCCTGAGCGCTGGCAGAACCAAGCCTATTGGGAACGCTATTCGGATCACGATGCCCTTGCTGCGGTGCTGCTGGCCAAAAGTGGACAGGCTGGTACGGCGATCGCGCGGCTCAGGGAGCGCGTGGACCTGCGAGATGCAGCGCTGGAGGTTTACCAGATGCTGACGAACACCAGGTCGCCGCCATAAATCTACGCTCGAGAGACCACACCCATGAGTTGAGGACAAAGCGTCGGCTTCGCAGCAGGGGCGGGGGCCGATGAAAGGAGATCGTCAATGAGAGAGCGAACCAGGTTTGAAGATGAAATTCGCACGCTGACCGGCGCGACGACCGGCACTCAAGGAGGGGTGGCCGAGGTGAGGTCGGCCTGGGGAGACGGGCGAGACAGGAGCGAGAACAGATCGGTGAGGTGGGCCGGGCTGCGGGGGGGGGAGCGCGAGGCAATGGATGGGTTCGAGCGGCAGCGCGAAAGGGAAACTCCAAAACAGGAGGGGTTTCTTGGATTCGAGCATGTACTGCCCGATCACCTGAACTCTGCGGGAACCGCGGTTGCAGGCGGGGTGGTCGCCGCGGAGCCCGCAAACCTGACCACCACGTTTTATGACGCGACATCGGCCGGTACGACCGAAGACGCAACATTGGGGCCGAAGCTGAAAACGGTTCTGAGCCAGACGAAATATGCCCGACTTGGGACAAACATCGCGGTATCCGTAGTTGATCTCTCCGGCGCCAACAAGTTTAAGCCCAAGTATGCCGGGTTCAATGATGAGGCGAACTTTTACGCCGCGAGCACGGCCAAGGTGTGCGGAATGGCGGCGGGGTATCAGTTCGCGGCGGACGTGGACAACTTTCTCGTGAGCAACTCCAGCATCGCGGATATGGCGGAACTCGAAAAGGAGTTAAAAGGCCTGTGGACCAAAGCGGGAGTTGCAGCCGGCAATCATCCGCTGGTGAGCAAAGTGCTGGCGTTCAGCGCGGGGACGCCGCCCACTGTAAAACTGAGGCCCGAGATGATCAAAGTGTTCGATGGGCTGAGCGAGGGCAACGCGAATGGAACGACAGCGATCGTCCTGCTCAAGTTCCCTTTCATCGGATCGACAATGCTGGCTCAGGGGCTTTTCAGTGCGGCGACAAAGAGCGGGCTGTGGCTGCGCTATCCCTATGGCGGGGCGGCCTACATGGGGAAGTATTACTCGATTGATCCGAGGGGCCGGGGCAATCCGTATCCCAGAACGCCGATACATTGCGTGAGCGCGGTCAGCATGGCCCAGTTCTTCACGCTTGCCGCGCAAGGCCGACTGGTTGATCGGGCATCATCCAAGGCCATGATCAACCATCTCGACATCACCAAGGGAGGATGCGCGACGAATCAGGTGACGCTCACGACGCTTCGGGGGAAGGGACTGATCGCGGTCAAATGCGGAATCTGGACCGGAGTGGTGCATGTTCCGCTTTACTACAAGGATTCGACCTCATCGCGCGAGTTCGTGATTGTGATTTTGACCAAGAATAGCAAGTACCGCGTGCTCAAGGGACTCTTTGATGAGCTTTTAGCGCTCGTGCCGTAAGGGGCCGTCCGCGGAAACTTCGAGGTGATCGGACGTGTGACCTCCCGTGACATCCCAGGAAATGTGCGTAACCGCAACCCTCAAAAAGCCATATATATGGTGCGCTCAAGCGCTCGTCACGCGTAACATTTCGTCCGCCGCATCGCCAACTTCCAGCCGTTCATGTCGTCTGATTACGAGCCTCCGATGAACAACTCCTTTGTGACCCGCCGACGTGGCGAAACGCTCTTCTGCTCTGCCTTGGGACTGGCCATCGTCGGCGTGGGGCTGGCGCTTCACCCGGCTCCCGAAGTGCCGCCCTACAACCCGCGCATGGGACCCACGTTTGTCAACTGGGAAACCCCGCAGGTGTACCCCATCGATAAAACGCCCGACGGCACGCGGCTCCTGGTTTGCAACACCGCGGATAACCGCCTCGAAGTTTTCAGTCTTACCGGCGCCGCCCCGGTGCTGATCGGCGAAGTGCCCGTCGGCCTTGACCCTGTCTCCGTTCGCGCAAGGACCAATACCGAGGTCTGGGTTGTCAACCACATTTCCGACAGCATTTCAATCGTCAATCTTTCCACCATGAACGTCGTGCGTTCAATCCGCACCGGCGATGAGCCTTGCGATATTGTCTTCGCCGGCACGCCCCAGCGGGCCTTTGTCTCCTGCGCCGCGATCAATACGGTGCAGGTGTTTGACCCCGCGAACCCCGCCGCGGCCCCTTCCGCCATTGCGATCGATGCCGAACAACCCCGTGCATTGGCGGTCAGCCCGGATGGCGCCACGGTCTACGCGGCGGTCTTTGAATCGGGCAACCGTTCCACGATCCTCGGCGGCGGCAGCACCGGCGATGGAACCATTAACTTCCCGCCCAACGCCGTCAGCGTCGCCGGCGGGCCGTATGCAGGCGTGAATCCGCCCCCGAACAGCGGCGCCGCGTTCTCACCCGCCAAGGCGCCTGCGAACGGCACGCCGCCGCGTGTGGGCCAAATTGTCAAGAAGAATAATGCGGGGCTGTGGATGGATGACAACAACCGCAACTGGACCGCGCTCGTGAGCGGCGCGAGCGCTGCGCAATCCGGGCGAGTGGTCGGCTGGAATCTTCCCGACCGCGACCTTGCCGTCATCAATACCTCCTCGCTGGGCGTCGCGTACGCCACAACGCTGATGAATCTTTGCATGGCCATCGGCGTCAACCCCGCCACCGGCATGGTGAGTGTTGTCGGGACCGACGCCATCAACGAAGTCCGTTTCGAGCCAAATATCAACGGCAAGTTCATCCGCGTGAACCTCGCCAGGGTCGATCCCGGGGCGTTGACCAAGGTTGTGGGCGACCTCAACCCTCACCTGACCTACACCACCACAACCATTCCGCAGGCGCAGCGCGACAGGGCCATCGGCGATCCCCGTGCCATTGTCTGGAATGCCGCGGGCACGAAGGGGTATGTCGCGGGTATGGGCTCGAACAACGTGATCGTCATCAACGCCGCGGGCGCGCGTGCGGGGTTGCAGGAGACGATCCCCGTCGCGCAGGGGCCGACGGGTTTGTGCCTTGATGAGGCCCGCGGCAAGCTTTACGTGCTGAGCAGGTTCGACGCGAGCGTTTCGGTAATCGACCTCACGAGCGAAACCGTCGCGCAGAACATTCCGTTTTTCGATCCCTCCCCCACGGCGATCAAAGTCGGTCGCAAGCACCTTTACGATACGCACAAGAGTTCGGGGCTTGGGCAGGCGTCGTGCGCAAGCTGCCACGTCGATGCGCGGATGGACCGTCTCGCGTGGGACCTGGGCGATCCCAGCGGCGCGGTGGTGCCGTTGACCGAACGCAACCTGGGCTCAGGGCAGGTCGGCCTTACCCCGGCCACAACGACCACACCCTACCAGCCCTACCACCCCATGAAGGGTCCGATGACGACCCAGACGTTTCAGGACATCATCGGCCACGAGCCGCTGCACTGGCGCGGCGACCGCGATGGGCTTGAAGACTTCAACGGCGCGTTTGTGAGCCTGCAGGGCGATGACACCGTGCTGACTCCCCAGGAAATGCAGGAGTTCGAGGACTTTGTTGCGACCATCACCTTCCCGCCCAATCCCAACCGCAACTTCGACAACACGCTCCCGACGAGCATGCCCCTGCCGGGCCACTTCAGGACCGGGCGATTCGGCAGCGCGGGTGCTGCTCTGCCCAACGGCAACGCCCAGAACGGCTTGGCTCTCTACACCGGCTCAACCGGCCGCCGGCTGGACCAAAACGTCTTTACCTGCGTGCAGTGCCACACGCTTCCCACCGGCGCCGGCCCTGATGTCACGTTCGCAAGCACGCAGTACTTGAACATCCCCGTGGGGGCCATGGGCCAGCACCACCTGGGGCTGGTCTCGGTGGATGGCTCGGCAAACATCGCGATCAAAGTTCCCCAGATTCGCAACATGGCGCAAAAGTCCGGTTTTAACACGCTCAAGACCAGCAACAACGCCGGTTTCGGGTTCCTTCACGATGGCTCGGTTGATTCGATCGAGCGATTCGTCTCTGAAAACGCGTTCACGATCAACAACGATCAGGAAGTCGCCGATCTGGTCGCCTTCATTTTCTGCATCACCGGCGGCGATCTTCCCCAGGGCAGCATGACCAACCAGGCCTTCCCGCCCGGGCCACCCAGCCAGGACACGCGCACTTCCGTGGGTTGGCAGACAACGCTCATCAATGGCGTTGCGCCCGAATCCGGCCAGATGACGCTCATCGCCAACATGCTCGCACAGGCCGACGCTGGGAAAGTGGGCGTGGTCGTCAAGGGCATCTATGGCGGTCAGCCCCGCGGCTTCACCTACATCGGTTCCAACACCTTCCAGTCCGACCGTCAGGCCGACACAATCACCGCCGCCCAACTCGCCGCCGCGGCGGCGCCCGGCTCTGAACTCACCTATACCGTCGTCGTCAAAGGCACCGAAACCCGCATCGGCATCGACCGCGACCTCGATGGGATCCTCGATGGCGAAGTTCCGCCCTGCATCGGAGACTTCAACCAGGATGGCGGCGTCGACGGTGCCGATGTGGAAGCCTTCTTCGTGGTCTGGGAATCCGGCGAACCCGCGGGCGATGTCAACCAGGATGGCGGCATCGACGGGGGCGATGTCGAGTTCTTCTTTGTGAGGTGGGAGGCGGGATGCTGATCAGGCCGTCTGCATAATCAGTTCCAGTTTCCCGTAGCGAGAAAAATCTGCTGGATTGAGTGTCACGAACATAGTGATTCCGTACGCGGCCATGAACGCGACGAGCCGAGCGTCAAAGACCTGACGGCCGCGGACTTCATGAGTGGTGCAGCGATCAAGCCAGTTCGAGCAGGGGTTGGGCGGGTCTTGGAGAAGTGTGAAGCCCGCAAGCAGGGTATCGAGTTCCGGGCGGAGTTGGCGCGGCTCTTTGCCCAAGCCGTTTGCCGCTCGCGGGCGCGGGTAGACAACGCCCAAAACACCACAACATTCCGCGAGCAAACGCAAAGCTCGATTCGGCTCGCAAGCAGCACATCGAACACCGAAGTGATCACAAGTTGGCGCGGGTCCGCGGTATTCGCGAGTCGAAGAAACACAATGGTGTCAAGGCGCGCATTCATGGCCGTCATCGTACATGTTCTCTCGACGGAGCGCATCGTCCGAGAGAACCGGGGCGGACATCACCGCGGCGCTCGCCCGCAGACGCCGCCGTCGCTCTTGAATCAACGCGGCATCCGCTGTCTCGGAACCGTTCAACTCGCTGGGGACGCATGGGGTAACTTCAACTTCCCGCATTGGGTTCATCGGTAGATCCACCGGACCTTCCGGAACCAGGAACCGACCATCAAATAAGACCGTATGTGCTGCTTCATAGCGGAGGATCATAAGCGGGCAAGGTGCCACCGTGCCGCCGCGTTCAGTTCGGATCCGCTGCCGACGGCGCACTGATTCATAATGCATAAACAAAACTCGCCGCCCCATCAATGGAGCGGCGAGCATCAAACGTTGAACACTAAAAGCGGGTGAAGGGACTTGAACCCTCGACTTTCACGTTGGCAACGTGACGCTCTACCACTGAGCTACACCCGCATATGAGCCGAACTGTAGGACACCCTCGGCTTGCCAGCCGTTGATGTGGGTGGAAAGATACCGCGGCTGGTGGTCGGAGTCAACCGGGCCGATGAGGAAACCGCGTTTGTGGCTCCGGGCTTTGCCCGGTGAACGGCGTAGGTTTGTTCGCGACCCGCAAGACACCGGGCGGAAGCCCGGTGCCACACAATACACTCTGGCATGGCAATCGTCAGTATTACCCGCAATCCGCCCGGCACGCCCGGTGTTCCCGGTGCCACGCTCCGCATCCGGCCCGATACCAGGCCCACCCGGGCTGAACTGCTGGAGTTCATCAGGGGCAGCGATGTCGTCATCACCATGTACTCCGATAAGGTTGATGAGGAGTTTCTCGCCGCGGCGGGGCCGCAACTCAAAGGCGTCTGCAACTTCGCCGTCGGCTACGAGAATATTGACTTCGTGGCGTGCGGCAAGCGCGGCGTCGTAGTCACCAACACGCCCCACGCCGTGACCGAGGGAACGGCGGACCTCGCATGGGCGCTTATTCTCGCCGCGGCGCGGCGGCTGATCGAGGCCGACCGTTATGCCCGAAGCCGCGAGTACCCAGCGCGCGGGCATCTGGGAATGCGCGAAATGATGGGGATGGACCTTACGGGGCGGACGCTGCTGATCGTCGGCGCCGGCCGGATCGGGTACGCCGTCGCGATGCGTTCGCGCGGGTGGGGTATGCGCGTGCTGTATGTCGCCCGCACGCGGCACTGGGACTTTGAACTTGCCCCGCTTGCGGGGGAGCGTGTAGAACTGTCAGAAGGGCTGCGGCGGGCCGATGTTGTCAGCATTCATTGCCCGCTCACGCCCCAGACTCGGCACCTCATCAATCGAGAATCGTTCGCGGCGATGAAGCCCAACGCGATCATCGTCAACACGGCCCGCGGGCCGATTATCGATGAGAATGCGCTCGTGGAAGCCCTCGCCGCCAAGCGGATTTTCGCCGCGGGCCTCGATGTGTTCGAGAACGAACCCACGATCCATCCCGAGCTGATCGCCGACCCGCGGGTCGTCCTGACGCCCCACATCGGCAGCGCGGAAGTCCGGTATCGCGAACTGATGACGGAAATGGTCTGTGAAAACGCCGCAGCGATCCTGGCGGGAACCAAGCCGCCCAATGTCGTGAGGCTGGATGATTGAGTTGGTCTTCACCCTTACTGGAACATCTTCAACTGCTCCGGCTCGATCACGTACTCGGTCTGCGGATGCTCGGGGTCCAGGCGATAATCGCCCGTATAGCAGGCGTTGCAGTAGTTTTGACCCGGGTGCTTCATGCACGAGATCATGCCCTCAAGCGAGAGAAAGTGCAGCGTGTCAACACCCAGATAGTCCCTGATCTGGTCAACTGTTTTTCCGTTAGCGATCAGTTCCGACCGCTTGGCGAAATCCACCCCGAAATAACAAGGATGCCGAATCGGCGGGCACGAAATGCGCAGGTGAATCTCCATCACCCCGGCCTCGCGCAACTGGTCCATCTTGGCCTTGGTCGTGGTGCCGCGGACGATCGAATCATCGACGATCACGAGCCGCTTGCCCCGGACGAGTTCATCGATGATGTTCAGTTTCAATCGCACCGCCGCGGCACGGGCTTCCTGCGTCGGCTTGATGAACGTCCGCCCGACATACCTGTTGGGCACGATGGCCTCGCGGTACGGCGTGCCGCTGACGCGGGCGAATCCGAGCGCCGCGCTCCGCCCCGAATCGGGCATTGGGGCAACCCAGTCGGCGGGGATCGGCGCTTCTCGCGAGAGCGCCTCGCCGAACTTTTCCCTCGCTACCTGCACGTTCTGACCGAAGACCACGCTGGCGGGATTGGAGAAGTAGACGTGCTCAAAGACGCAGTGGGCCAACTGCGGGGCGGGTTCGGCGAACCGCCGCGATTTCAATCCCGCATCGGAAACCGTCACGATCTCGCCCGGCTCGACCTCGCGCACGAAGTCGGCGCCCAGCACATCGAGCGCGACTGTTTCACTCGCGAAAACAAACTGCCCACCCCCTCCACCCACGCGCAACTTCCCGATCACCAGGGGCCGCCATCCCCACGGATCGCGCACCGCCTCCATTCGGTCGGCGAACAGAAACACCAGGCTGAACGCACCCTGCAAATACCGCAGGGCGGCCCCGAGCGGATCGTGCGCCCGCTGCTGGGCCGGCGAAGCCAGCAGGTGGATGATGACCTCGGTATCGCTGGTCGTATGGAACAAGTGCCCGGCTTCCTCGAACTTCAGCCTTAACTGGTCGGCGTTGATGAGGTTCCCGTTGTGCGCGACGGCCACCTGCCCGCCGATGTAGTTTTCCAGAAGCGGCTGCGCGTTGCACTTGAGCGAGCCTCCCGCCGTCGAATACCGGTTGTGCCCGATGGCACCCTTGCCCCCGAGGCTGTCAAGGTCGGCGAGAATATCGCTGTCAAAGACTTCCCCAACAAGCCCCATGCCCGTGTGGTGCCGTAGACGCGATCCATCACTTACGGCGATTCCCGCCGATTCCTGGCCGCGGTGTTGCTGCGCGTACAGCCCCAGATAGCACAGTTGCGCGCCGCGCGGGTGGCCCCACACGCCGATCACTCCGCACTTTTCCTTCGGTCGTTCATCCACAAACCGCGGCTGGGTCGGCAGCGGGGAGTTGTGGAGCACAGGAAGCGAAAGCAGGCGGGAGGGTTGGGGCATGGGGTCAAAATTGTATCAGCAGGGCGGGGAGAAAATAGCAAATCGCAAATGACAAACAGCAAATCGGTGATGGTGCGTTCTACCCTCCTGACATGGGTGGCCTTTTCGCCGGTACATCGCTCGAACGCCCCGTCACCTGCCCCCGGTGCGAGTTGCCGCTCGCAAAGTGCCGCTGCCCACGCGATGCCAAGGGCGAGATCAAACTCCCCAAGGATCAATCGCCGCGGGTTCGCCGCGAAAAACGCCGCGGCAAGGTGGTGACGGTCATCTCGGGGCTGGACCCCAAAGCCGCCGACCTCGCCGCGATGCTCAAAGCCTTGCGCTCGTCCCTCGGCGCAGGCGGCACGCTGACGGATGATAACGAACTTGAGATCCAGGGCGATCATCGCGACAGGCTCGTCAAGCACCTGCAGGAACTGGGCTATTCGGCGAAGGCTTCGGGCGGCTGACATCGGCGGCCTCGTGCGCGCCGCGCCGGGCACCCCTTCAATCCTCAGGCGGCTCGCCGCTTTGCGCCATTTTCACAATCGCCGGATCAAAGCGGGCGAGGACTTCCACCAGGTCCTTCTGACGTGCCATCACGGCGTGAATGTCCTTGTAAACCCCCGGATTTTCATCGATGCCCGCCGAGAGCAGTTTGATGTTCTTCGCCCGCAACTCCTTGTTGACATTGCCCCAGACGAACATCTCCTTGGCCTTCTTCCGGCTCATCAGGCGGCCGGCCCCATGACTCGCCGAATCAAGTGATTCGGCGGAACCCCTGCCGCGGACGACAAAGGCGGGCGTCGCCATGGAGCCGGGGATCACGCCCAGAACGCCTCGCCCTGCGGGCGTCGCGCCCTTGCGATGAACGATGAGTTCCTCAGCGCGGCCATCGATCACGTGCGTTTCCTTCCACGCGAAGTTATGATGGTTCTCAACCCCCGCGAGGGTCTCCGCGCCCAGGTGCGCCGTGATGCGCTTGTGAATGACGGCGTGGTTCGCTGATGCGTAATGCCCCATCAGGTTCATCGCCTCCCAGTATTCGCCGCCCGCCTGCGAAGCAAGGTCGAGCCACGCCAGGCGAGAGAGTTCCTTGGGAAGTTCGGGGTGAAGTTCAATCGCGAGCCTCGAGTAATAGTCGCACACCGCCGCGCCCGTGCCGCGGGACCCCGAGTGCGAAAGGAGGGCGACGTATTCGCCACGCGGCAATGCCATCCCGTCCTCAAGCACGGTGAGCAATCCAAACTCGACAAAGTGATTTCCGCTTCCGCTGGTTCCCAGTTGCTGCCACGCCTTCACTTTGCCTGATTCCGTGATCGTGCTGACCGACCAGTCTCGGTCCATCACATCATGGTGGTTGGGCTCCTTAAAAGCCGCGCCAACTCCGAACCGCGTTTCCTTTTCAATGGCCTTCGCCAACCGCTCGCGCGTATGCTCCTTCCCCAAATCCGCGGCGGGAATATCAAGCACGCTGAGTTTCATCCGGCACGCGATATCCACGCCCACGGCGTACGGAATCACCGCCCCGCGCGTGGCGAGCACCCCGCCGATGGGCAACCCATACCCGACATGGGCATCGGGCATGAGCGCGCCGGCCACGCTGATGGGCAGCGTGCATGCGCGCTGCAACTGGTCGAGCGACTGCTGGTCAAAGTCGACGCCCACTTCGCCGTAAAGGCGGTGGGGTACGGGATTGGAAGGGGTAAACGACATATCAACTCTGCACTTTGAGCTTTGAACTGTGAACTTCCGAAATGTCCGCTCTTCTCTCCGCGTTCTCCGCGTGCTCCCTCGTCTTGCCTCCCGAATTACTTCCTCACCCCGCCACCTTCGCCAATCCCGCCTCAATCCGCTCGAACACGTTCCCCCATTGGTTCTCCTGCATCACCGGGAGTGGAGGCAACATGCGAACGTGATACGGCCCGTGCCCGCAGTAGAAGAGCACAACGCCCTCTTCAAAAATTGCTTTGCACGCGCTCATGATCTTGGCCTTTTCGCCGCCGAACGGAGTAAACCGCATCATCCCGCCCAGCCCGCCGACCAGTTCACCGATAGCGGGCACCGCGGGGAACCACTCCGGGCGCCGGGCGATCATCGCGTTCGCGTGCTCGCGGAAGAGGCGGTGGTGCCGGGCAAACGCCCCATCGTCGCCGTAGAACGCGCCATCGCGCAGCCGCTCGGTGATCCGCTGACCGACGCGGAACGAAACCCCTTCGCCGGTGAACGTGCCGCTGAGCAGCCCCGCCTTGGGGTTGTATTCCTCGGTGAAAAGCGTCGCGCACGCCTGCGTCATCTTCCCGACGCAGAAGACATCGACGTACTCGCCAAGGTCAAACTGCTCGTACGCGAACATGCGATTGAGCCGTCCGAAGGTCTGGATTTCATCATCCCACACCGCGATCCGCTTGGCCTTGCAGACATCGATCAGCGCCTTGAAGAAGTCGCGGTCGCCCACGTTGAACCCGCCCTCACCCTGGACCAACTCAAAGATGAGGCAGGCGTGCTGACCGGGGTAGCGCGCGATGTAGCTCTCCAGCTGCTTGACCGCCCCATCAATGTACTGCTTC